>Ga0207433_10004993_pt1 | contig 24019 bp, 29 predicted proteins | sample YelNatPaOPGAMG01_FD_187559 | JGI IMG/M metagenome (GOLD analysis project Ga0207433, IMG submission 187559) | Hot spring thermophilic microbial communities from Obsidian Pool, Yellowstone National Park, USA - OP-RAMG-01 (SPAdes) (version 3) | ecosystem: Environmental > Aquatic > Thermal springs... | reverse complement strand
GCTCTCATGCTCTCCCGACTTAAGCCCGTTGACGCTGTTTATATCGGTAGGCGTGGAAACATCGAAAGGAACATTGCATGGTTTCTGAAGAAGATTAGACCTGATATCATTGTGTTCGGCTACGATCAGACTGCTATTATGGAGAAGACCCGTAGGGTTATAGGTGAGCTGGGGCTCAGGGTTAAGACTGTCAGGATGAGGAAGTTTTTCGACATGAGTACCAGTAAGATAATAGAGCAGATTAGAGATGTGTAAAGGTAAAGCTGTTCTCCAATCTTCTATTCCTCTCCTGCTGCAGCAGTCTTAAAGACGAAAGTAACCTTGTCTCCATCCTTAAGGTTAAGCTCCCTCCTAAGGTTATGAGGTGAGATTATTTCAACCACAGAATTATCGTAGACTGTTCTTATTGCTTTAACTATTGCTCCCTCGTAGATGCCGTTCACGATTACAGGGTAACAGTACCCGTCTCCGAAAGCCCTCTCATGGTTCGTGAAGCCCTGTATGAATATGGGTGGCTTAGACATTCTCTCAGCCAGTAGAAGCTGATCCATGTACTGCTCTATCCTAAGGTTCAGAGTGCCCGGGTAGGGTTGGTAACCCAGCTTGGATTGAAACTGATCGAGATACAGCTTTTTTGAAATATAGTATGCTCCCTCGCCAAGCCCTGTGAAAACTTTTCCAGTGAACACGTGGGTAACGTAAACCTTGTTAACCATGGATAGCAATGAGCCTGCGTGAAGCTTAATCTGGTCGAGCCCTTTGTTAGTCAGTTTTACTATACGGCCCTTCGGGGACATTATGGTTTCTATAAGCTTTTCTTTCTCAAGCTCCTTAAGATACCTGGCGGCTGACTGATGCGACATGTCTATTTCCTTAGAGAGTTCTCTTGTTGAAATAGGTGTCCTCCCCTCCTCGATCAGCTTGGCTATTGCAAGCAGCATGTAAGTCTTCTTATACTCCTTCAGCATTCTTAACCATCTCCCTAAGCATTTTAACGGAGAACCTGTGCGCAGCCTCTAGTGGGATAGGTAGTTTAAAGCTTCCCGGAGTGGTTCTTCTAAGGATGCTGGATGCTCCCTCTAGGGTCATCATGTTGCCTACACTATAATAATACTTGTCTTCGAACATTCTTAAATTGTTAACGTTATGCTCCGCCCCCAGTTCTCCAAGGGGTTTCCTAGCCACGCCGATAACAGGTTTTTTAAGCACTATCCCCAAGTAGGTCGCGAGGCCACAGCCCCTAGGATGAGCTAAACCGTGGCCGTTAACAATTAGGAGGTCATAATCATTGATGAATCTTCTAAGCATTTTTAAAACAACAGGGGCCTCCTTGAAGCATAGGAGTGTCGAGACATATGGCATCCTGGAAAAGGTTTTTGAAACGCTTACCAGGGTTATCCTGTTCCCAGGAATACTGTAAACCGAGAAGCCTACGGCAGCTAAATTCTCCCTGTAGGCGGCGTCAACCCCTGCGACTCTTCGGATGCTTTCAAGCCACTCGTCTGAGACAACCACCCTCCTAGAGAGGGCCTCCTGTATTCTGCAGAGCCTATAATATAGAAGCGGGTCGAGCCCAGTCTTCTGCTTCGCGCTGCCCGTGTTAACGCGGTTGCTCAAAGTATTTTTCCATGGATGATAGAAAGGCTTTTCTCCTAAGCTCCTCGTTAAGTACTGCGTAGGCTGATTCAACGGAAGCCCTGTTAACATCTATCTTCCTCTTGAAACCCGGTAGGACAGCGTCACCCAGTGCAATCGTTGAAACGTTCTCGTAGAGCTGCACCATTCTCCAGTAGGTTTCCTCAGCCTTCTTCAACTCCCCCCTCCTCAGATGCTCCATCATAACCCTCTTCAACTCTCCTATGAGGTCTGACACTGCGTAGAGTATTGAAGCTGGCGGAGGCTCTATTTTCAGCCTATACTCTTTTCCAGATGTGAACCAGTATATGAACACGGCTTCAAGAAACTCTTGGTATGCCTGTACGATGGGTGGCCAAGTGTAGTGAACCCCCTTTTCAGAAGCTGTTTTCACAACCTTAACGATGTCTCTCTGTATACTTTCCAAAAGCCTTCTTGAGGCAGGGAAATCGTGGGCGTAGGATGCTTTAACAGACTGTCTGCATTTCTTAATGAGGCTGCTTATCATTCTCAGCAGCTCGTATTTAGCGTCCTCCTGCCTCCTCAGAAAGTCGTAGGAGCTTTTAACAAGCAGGTTTATCCTAGTGTTTAAACCTATCGGCAAGACCTACACTATCCTAACAGTTCTTTGAAGAGTTTTATTCTGCCAAGAGTATCTCCTGATCTTAGGGGATTTGCCGAATCCGCATGCAGCACAGTACTTCTTCCTCACGTTGAAGGATCTTCTCCCACACCTCCTGCAGATGCTGTGGGTGCTCTTCTTGTGGAGTCTTCCGAAGGCTGTTGTGCCTGCTGAAGTCTTACCCATTTTCCATCTATCCCTTCTCCTCAGGCTTATACTCTATGGGAGGTGAAATCAGGATGACGTTGTCACCCCTTATCACGATTAGCCCTAGCTTAGCTGTTTCACTGCCCTTAAGCTCCTCAGCGTCTGACAAGACTATGTTTAGATGTGGATCATACCCGTCCAGGATGCCGCGTATCTTGACTCCTCCCTTCAGCTTCACTATTATGCTTTTGCCGAGCGATTCTTGAAGCAGCTCCATCGTTGTGTCTGTAGACAATTCTCAGTGTCTTTGAGAACCGCCTAAATAAATACTTTTTCTATTCCAGTATTCCCAAACCATTAGAAGGGGATAATCCTCGTTAGTTTTTAAATACTTGGGTCAACAGGCTGCGGTTAAAGGGCCCTGTATGTTTCGAGAAGCCTCGGAGAGTATACGTGGTCCCCATAAACCCTGTCAAGGATTTTCTTCATGTTTTGGAGCTTCTTTGTCTCACCATGGACTAGGAAAAGCGGCCCCCTCTTAGTGTATACGCGTCTAATATAGTTTAAAAGCTGGTTTCTGTCTGAGTGTCCCGAAAAACCGTCAACCCTCTCAACCATGCTTCTTACAGTTATTGCTTCAACCCTGCCGTTAGTGTTCTGCATGGTGAGCTCCCTCAGCCCGCTTAAAACCCTGCTGCCCAGCGTCCCCTCTATCTGATAGTTCACGAATATCACTGTAGACTCCTCTTGGGGAGCGATCAGCTTAAAGTACTCCATAACGGGGCCTCCTTCAAGCATGCCTGAGGGTGAGAGTATTATGTTTCGTCTTCCCTCAGTTATCTCCTCCTTAGGAATCGAGTTTTTAACCGGTATCAAGTATTCTGATTTAAACGGGTTGACACCATTCACCATCATCTCTCTAAGGTCTTTTGAAAGATAGTTCGGGAATGAGGCATGTATGGCTGTTACCTCTGAAATCATACCGTCCACATATATCGGTACCTCAGGAATCTTCTTGTTTCTTATAGCGTTATCAAGTATAAGCATTATCTCCTGCGCCCTTCCCACGGCGAGCGTAGGGATAAGCACGTTCCCGTTTTTCTCTAGGGTTGAGTTAACTAGTGTGATAAGCTTGTTCTCCACCTCTTCTCTGGGAGGCATCACATCGTTAATCCCGCCGTAAGTGCATTCGGTGATGAGTGTTTCAACCCTCGGGAACATTGTGGAAGCATGTTCAAGAAGAATTGAGCGGTCGTACTTCAGGTCCCCTGTGAAAACTATGTTATGCAATCCTTCTCCGATGTGTAGGTGTATTATTGCTGAGCCAAGTATGTGGCCAGCATTTCTGAAGGTCAGCTTTATGTCTGGAGCAACATCTACGACAACCCCGAACTTAACTGGAATAGTGTGTTGCAGGATTGTTCTAAGATCCTTCAGCTCGAAGAACGGGGTTACCCCATTCTTCTGAAGAACATCGTAGAGGTCGTTCAATAGGAGGAACATTAGGTATACTGTTGGCTCAGTCATGTAGACGGGTCCCCGGTAACCGTATTTGAAAAGGAACGGGAGTCCCCCCATATGATCCAGGTGGGCGTGGGAAATCACAACAGCGTCAATGTCTTCAACTGAAACCGGGATCCTATCGATTCTTGGAAACGCGTCTGAGAAAGCATTTGCGGCAGGGTTTATTCCGAAATCCATTAACACCTTGCTCTCGTCTGTTGACACAAGTATGCTTGACCTTCCAACTTGTTCAGCACCCCCTAGGAAGGTTAGGGTTATGCTCTCAGTTTTAAACAAGGGTTTCCTGAATATTCTCTCCCCGACCTCCCTGAGTATTTTAAACCTCTCTTCAGCGCTCTGGTTGAAAACGTACATCACCTGAGGGATGATCGTTGTGCTGAGAGGCGGGATACTTATGATGCTTGGCTTCCACCCTGTTTTAACAAGTATTTCATTCAGAATCTTTTCTCCCAGTTCCTCCACAATAATGGGGTGCCTGACTGATATTAGCACCTCTCCGAAAACCTCGTTGAACACAACTGCTTCTAAACCTGCTTTCTGCGGAACTATTTGCCTAATGGTTTTCTCAGCCTCCTCCTTCGCAACTCTGACTGTTGCAGCTGGTCTAACTACAATCCTTTTTCTAAGCTGTTTCGCAACCTCAGCTAAAACCTGTTGCCCGTTCACCAGGAAGTCAAGGTTTTCAATGTAGACCGCTATCGTGGGCCCCTCCATCTCTATGCCTACTACTCTAGCGTCTCTAGAGATCTTCTCAAAAATAACTTCTTTAATGGTGTTTTCAGAACTCATTTCATCTTCACGAGTTTTGCCTTCTCTTCAATGCTCAGCTCCCTGCACCCCTTGGAATCAACCACCATGACTTCAAAATCGTTGCCGGTAGCGGTATCTCTCTGCATCGCTGCCAGAATGGCTTTAACTGCAACAGGTATAGCTGTGGCAGTGTCCACCGGGTTTTTAAGCTCAGCCTCAAGGTATCCCAGTGCAACCGGGGAGCCTGACCCTGATCCTACGAAAGATTCCTTTGAGAAGCCTCCGAGGGGGTCAAGTATGTAGAGGCTTGTGCCCTCTTTATCGTAGCCTCCTATTATCAGCTGTATGTAGAGGGGTGCCATGCGTGTGGATGAAAGAATTATTGAAGCTATGTTGGCTGCTGCCTTAACAGGCATGTTTACTCCTCTTTCAAGCTTGTATGTTCTCGCCTCCCATTGGAGTGCTGCCACTATGGCCTGCGCATCAGCCACTCCGCCGGATATTGTTGCAGCTATGTAGTCATCTATCTTCAGAATCTTTTTTCCACGTTTATGAGCTATGAAATAGTAGCCTTGAACAACCCTAGTGTCTGAAGCGAATACAACGCCGTCTGTACAGGATATTCCGACGGTAGTGGTGCCCCATAATGGGGAGCCCTCTCCTACAGTTCTCCCAGTAATAGTGTTCAACTCTCTTAACACCTCTAGAACCTTAACCGCATTTTCAGGGAAAGGCTTAAAGATAAACCTTTCCCTAACATCGTTAAACCGTTGAAGGACAAGGATAGGCATGTGATAAAGCTTCCCAGGCACATAATACTTGGGAAAGGGGCAGTGGATGAGCTAGGTGCAAGCATAAGGGAGCTTGGCGCGAAACAGGTGATCGTTTTAACAAGCAGGACCCCCCTAAGGGTCTTCGGAGAAAGAATTAGGAAAAACCTGTCGGAAAACAAGGTTTACTTCAAAATGGTTTTGATAGGCGGGGGAGACGCTTTCTCCGAGGCGATGAAGCTTGAGAAAAACCTTGCTCAGCGGGATAGGAAGCCGGGGGAAACTGTTGTGGCAAGCGTCGGTGGGGGAAGAGTGATAGACGCAGGTAAGATCATAGCTTGGAGGAACAGCCTAGAGTTCATAAGCGTCCCAACAGTGCCTTCGCACGACGGTATTGCAAGCCCATTAGCCTCCGCCCCCAAAGGAAGGAAGCGATACTCTTTCTACACGGTGATGCCCTCCGTAATAATAGGAGATGTTTCAATACTTGCAACTGCACCCAACAGGTATTTCGGTGCAGGCGTCGGCGACCTAGTGGCGAAGTATACTGCGGTGAGGGACTGGAGGCTCTCCCGCTCGCTCAGGGGAGAATACTACGGCGAGTATGCTGCCAGCCTAGCTGAAACCATTGCGGAGAGAATAATGAAGTGTGCTGAAACTATTGCGAGCGACAAGTTTGAGGGTGCAAGTATTCTTGTTGAGGCGCTGATACACTCCGGGGTCTTAATAGGGATAGCTGGGAGCAGTAGGCCGTGTAGCGGTTCTGAACATCTTTTCAGCCATGCTCTAGACCTTGTCGCAGGCTACCCTGCTCTCCACGGGGAGCAGGTTGGGATAGGGACGATAATGATGAGCCGGCTTCACAACGGTGATTGGACTGGGATAAGGGATACTCTTTCAACTGTTAAGGCGCCTGTTACGGCGAGGGAGATCAACGTTTCTGAGAAAAAAGTGGTTGAGGCATTGACCATTGCACACACAATACGGCCTGAAAGATACACTATTCTCGGAGACAAAGGTTTAACCAAGAAGGCTGCTGAAGAGCTTGCTAGAAGCACTATGGTAATATAGTTAGATGAGCTGTCTTGGGCAAGTACAGTTATTTAGAAGCTGAGGTGAAGCCTGGGCATGTTTTCACCTACACGGGTGAAGCATACGAGTGTAAGAAATGCGAGAACAGAAACAGGTGCCACGGGTCTTTAGACATTGGCTTCACCTACAGGGTTGTTAGGAGAACAGAGGGGGTCAGCATATACTGCATACTGAGGGGCAGTGAGATAGCGCCGTATGAAATTGCTCTTGAACCATTAGTCCTTCTAGCGCCCTCCGGAAAAGTGAAGACTGGGGCAGTGATGGAGCCCAATCCAGAAGCCTTCTGCAAACCCGGGTGCGGTATGATCGGGGAATGCCCGGTTCTCTTCAACATGCTTGCTGCTGGCCGCAGGGTCAGGGTTCTGGAGAAAATCGGAGACTTCAACTGTCCTGAGAAAAACCTTGTCCTATTTAGGGCAGAGATACTGGATTAAAACTGGAACTATTTTTGAATGGTTTCCGCTTCCTGAGCGGGTTTCGAAGCCTGTTCTTCACTGGGTGCTGTGAAAACATCTATGAAACATACTTTCTTAATGTTCTTAAGAATACTCGTAACGTCTTCGAAGACAGCTTTCTTAACCTGTTGAATCCCCTCTGAAAACAGAGTCTTCTCCGGAAGCCTTATGGAAACAGTGTCACCATTAATCTCAACAGAAGCCTCGTCGACGGAAACCTCTGGGAGACGCCTGTTAACAAGATGCTTAATCTTCTCCGCATCGTCCTCAAGCATCCTGACTATTTTAAACCTGTAGACTAGGGTTCTCCCTGCGAGAGGCGGGTTGAAATCAACCTGAACCCTGCCGCCGCTCAGGTTCCTCACAACCCCTATCTTGTTGTCCATTTCAACCAGCGCACCCGGCGCAAGCTCTTGGGGTCTGGAGAATCTTCTGGCCGCGTAGGTTTTCACTTTATTCGGGTCTCTGAAGCCATAGGCTTTCTCGGGAGGAATCTCGACAACTCTTTCAACACCGATCTCACTCTTCAGCAGTTCCTCTTCCCAGCTTTCTAAAACCCATTTACTCCCAAGGTAGATTAAACGAGGAGAATACTTCTCGCCCTCCCTATATATCGAAGCCTTCTTCGCCTCCTCTTCCACCGTAGTCTCTATGACGCTACCCGTCTCCTTAACAGTAAGCGTATAGTCCACGAGTATGAGTGAACCTGGTTCCATACTTAGGAACTGGTTGAGGAAGGGTGTTTATAAATACTCTTACCGCTGAGCCGCTTCGTCCGAGGAGACAAGCGACCTTACTCTTTCAACCCCCCCAATACTGTTAATATACTCGTGTACTTTCCTAGGCACCAGCTGGCTCCAATCTAGGCCTGAGAGCATCCTTCTCCTTATCTCTATACCGGAGTATTTTTCCCGCTCAAGATAGGGAATAGGCTTAACCTCGTAACCCGCCTCCTGAAAAAGCCGGCTCGTGAAAGGCTGATTAGTATAAACCATTCTGAAGGGGGGAGACATTGCTTCAACCAGACGCACCCAGAGGAAATGCATCTGGGGGACGTCTGGAACCCCAGTTACAACGCATTTCTCAACTCCTATACCTGACTCCTCCAAGGCTAGGTGAAGCATTTGAAGCCTCTCCCCGAAGGTGAAGGGGTTGTCCTTATCGTGGCTGGTCAGGGAGCTGCCTACCGCAATAATAATCTCCGCATGGTTTGAGAGAATATGTTTTATAGCGTGGACATGGCCGAGGTGAACAGGCTGGAAACGGCCTACATAAAGTGGGCGTGTCCCCGTATTCATTTTCACCATGCAAACCTTAGAAGGCTTGATAAACATTAGGTTCAGGTTAAACGTTTAAAGCCTGCCCCCTCCACCCTATAGCCACCGGGTTCACCCGGCCTACCTTCAACCTGGAACTTAACAGGTAGAAACAGCTCCACTAGGCGTATCGTGGTTAAAGTATGCGTCGTAACCTCGCTTGTTCTCAACGCTGAGACACCTTTAGCAAGGGCCGCGTAGACCACAAGCTGGTCCGCAAGATTTCTGTCGACAGGAGCCTTAAGCTCAACCTGCTTCACGAACTCTAGAGCCGCCTCGCCTCCAACCCTCTCAGAAGGCTTACCCCTCTCACCCAGGGCGCTTGAAGCAAACACAATATTGTTCTCAAGAGTCCCAACTATGATGATTCCGCACCCGGCATCTAGGGGAGCATTACGCTCCTCCCCTGTCATAAAATCGTACTCCACAAAAGGCTCTATTCTAAGCCTCCTGCTTATCTCTGAGGTGGCTGAGCGGGCAATTCTTTCAGCTACATGCCTAGGGAGTCTAGCGCTGTAAACAAGAATCCTAACGCTCTTAAGCCCGGGGAACTCTGTAAGGCTGAAAGGCTTCAGAAACTCAACCGGCCTAGACTTAAAGTGTACAATGCCCCCGCCCCTCGGGTAGAATCCCCTGCGTTCAACACTTATCCCAATCATATACCCCATTGTCTCTAAGGCTTTAGCAAGCACCTCCCTAATGTAGTCTATCGGCGGTGCCCTAGGGTTGTTCGTACCTCCTTTAAGCACTAGGCTTGACTCCCTGTGGGAGAATGCTAGAACAGGCATCAACGCTTGAAGCACAAGAGGGACGCTTCCAGCAGTACCGACGTCAAGCACCATGTTTGAAACATTCGCCTCGCCCGGGGTGAAAACGATCTTTCTTGAACCAACCTCCAAGCCCTCGGTCTTCGCGCCTGTTAAAAACGCAACCGTCTTCACAGCGGCAAGATGCTGAGGTCTTAAACCAGGGTTGGAACGCTTAGCCCTAATGTTGAAAACCCTGATAGGCTTCCTCAGCAACGCTGAAAGAGCCACCGCAGTTCTTAAAACCTGGCCTCCTCCCTCACCCATGGAGCCATCTATTTCAAGTGTTTCACCCATATTAGCTAACCATATGCAAGAATTTATCTATAAAAGCTTATTTCCAGCCTCGCGGCTGGAGAAACGTAGACAAGGGTGTTCAGAAAGATGAGTGAAATGATGCCGGGGGCAACCGTCGTTGGAATAGTGTATAATGACGGAGTTATACTTGGAGCAGACAGGAGAGCTGCCTACGGGACATTCGTAATCGGGAAATCCGTTAAAAAACTCTATCGGATAACTCCGAAGATAGGTCTTGCCTCAGCAGGATTAATATCGGATGTTCAAACAATAGTAAGGGAGCTTAACTATCATGCTAGAATGTTCCAGTACAACACCTCTAGGGAGATAACTGCTAAAGCATTGTCGAAACTCCTGTCCAACATACTCTTCGCAAACAGGCTCTACCCGCTTATAACCCAGACAGTGATCGGGGGCTTCACCCTCAACTCTCATGGCATATACGTGCTCGACGCCTTGGGTTCAGTGATAGAGGACAAGTATGCTGCTGCAGGAAGCGGGACAGAAATAGCACTGGGAATACTTGAGGCAGAGTACAGGGATAAGATGAATAGGAGCGAGGCGAAGGAGCTTGCTTTGAAAGCGATAAGAACAGCCTTGCAGAGAGACTCGGCGAGCGGAAACGGGATAGACCTGCTCATACTGGATAAATCCGGCCCCGCTGAGGAAAACTACTCGAGTTAAAAACCAGCTAAACCGGGGCCTCTGGGAGCTTAAAACCTTTAGAATATACAGTATTAATCGACGGTGAGTATAACCCGCTCCGAAGACTTGAAAACTATTGCAAAACATTATGGCGAGCTCAGGCTCCAAGCAGTAAACAGCTTCAGAAGGATGAGCGACTATTCGACAACCCTTTTCAAGGCGTTCCTACAATATGTCGAGAAAAGAAGAGCAGAAGGCTTAGAGCTCTCCGTCTTATTAGACGAGTTTTTCTCAGGGGAACTGGATCTTAACCAAGAGGAGGATAAGAATACTAGGCTTTCCCTAACCAGAAGATTCTACAAGCTTGCGAAGAAGCATGTTCGAAACCCTGAGGAACAGGCCAGCATTCTGCAATACCTCGAATATTGAACTACGCATTATCAACCTGCTCATAGCCTAGTGAAGCTGGGCATCAGGGTACTCTGCTTAAAATCCTTGAGGCTAAGAATTTACTGTTCAGCATCAGGATCAAGAGGACAAGTATTGAGGAAGACAGCAACAGTGTAACGGATACTATGAAACACAGTTCTGTGGATGGGTTGAGAAAAACCTGGAGGTCGATAAGCATGAACCATAGTAGGAACGGGGCGGCAAATACGAAAAGTATTAAGACGGGTGTTGTCAACTTATCATACTTCTCAGGCAGAGATACCGGGAAACTCCTCCACCCCTTGGCAATAGCATATGCTGAAACCACTGTGATGAAAAGCTGAAGTAAATGAGCCAGCAGCAGAGACGAGGAGGAGAGCGAGAGACGCAAGCCGAACTCTTCCCATGAGATCGGCGCCAATAGGGGAGCAGTATTATCCACAAAATCAGTCACGATATGCGACATGAGCGCCAGGAAATACGGGGCTGCTTTCCATCCATACTTAACTAAAAACGGTGCGGAAAACAGTATCAGCAGTAATGGTGAGTGAGTCACCCCATGGTGTCCGAACGGTGTGCCGAACGGGAATGGGGACACATAATCAATGTCAGGAGCTGCCCCAAGTATGGCTGCAAGCACCCCGTCGCGAGGCTCCCTGCCTCCCCGTCTCCCTAGGGAAACGTATGCAACTAGGTACCCTGCCAAAGCATGAACCGGCCCGATCATGATCTGATGTCTCCAAACCTGCTCCATAGGTTAATAAGCAATGCTATGCGTCGCAAAACCATTTCTCCTCTAAACCGGTTGGACGCATCCGGCGGCAATAATACGGGTTCTTCTGAAGCATGCTGAAACAAGTTTAGGAAGAAGGCAAGACCCTGTGGAAGCCATCGGTAGTTTAACGGTAGAAAAATATTATGGGTTAAAAACAATTTCGCTTAGACCAGTATTTTTAACGATGAAGCAATTCACTGCTCATTCAGAGTTAATTTAGAATTAGGAACTTTTCTAAACCTTTCTGAACTGAAATAAATTCTTTTCCAAGAGATTCAGGCGAAACAGCCCTAAAACGCTTATAATTATTGTTTCAAAACATCTTGCTGCAAATGATAGTGAGAAAAAGCACAGTGAGCCTCATCCTCATCGCGACGACTCTACTAGTGCTGATACGAGTCGTGCCGACGGATGGCGATGCTTTACCACCTGCTCTTTACACGGATAAAGATATCTACACAGCCGGAGAAATCGTCGTGTTCTCTGGAGAAGGATATTTGCCCGGCGGAACCTTTTCCATCAGCATTACTCAAGACAGCACCCTCTACGCAACCATAGATTTCACCTCTACGCAGGAAGGATTAATTCCAAGCGGCGTAGAGTGGAGCACGCCGGGCGACTTGCCAAGCGGCCTATATGAGGCAAAAGTCTACAACACGACGGACCCGGAAAACACTGACACCTACATGCAGGAAGTAGCCAGCGCAAGCTTCACGGTGAACGCCACCACTCTTAAACCAGTTCTTCAAACAGACAAACAGGTTTACATAGTTGAGGAGACAGTAGTGTTTTCCGGAACCGGCTATGTTCCAGGTGAAACCAGCTACGTGATAGAGATAGAGTTTGAGGGAGAAATCCTAGCCACGCTCAGCTTCCTTTCACAATCCGACGGCACGATTCCACCTAGGGTAGAATGGGCAATACCTTTCGACGCTCCCAACGGAACCTACGTTGCCAACGCCTACAACGACACGGAGCCAAACAAGGGTGTCCTACTTGCCTCAACAACCTTCCAGGTGAACGCTTCAGCATCCGCTAAGACTGAGGCAATTCTTAAAGAACTCGAGGCTCTTAAATCATTAATTAACGCAGACGTCATAGGAATAAACACCAGCCTGATTCAGAGAATATTCAGCATCAACAAGAAGATCAACCAGTTTGCAAACTGGGTTGAAGAGGAGAAGAATAAAACCGCAACCAACATGCTTAATGCTGCCATAAACAAACTCAGAGCCCTCATCCGCCACGTCGAAGCCCAGAAAGGCAAACACATAGACGAGGAGACTGCAGACCAGCTGATACAGCAGGCCCAAGCACTCGTCGAAAAAATGGAGGGTACAGTCTCATCCATGAAGAACAATGGAAAAGGGAAGGGGAAGGGAAATTCAACATCAGAAGGCTCCTCGGAGCAGGATTCAAAAACCAATCCTGGGCAGGGAAAAGGAAAAGGTAAAGGCAAGGGGAAGCAAATCATAGAAAGCATGTGAGAAAACTGTAGTCCTCTCCATTACTTTTTTCTATAAGTACCATGTTAACTTAAATAGGTCGAGCCAAGGATTAGGCTGAAAATAATGATCGAGTTGCCGGAAGCCGCTGTTTTAGCCAAGCAGTTTAACGAGACGGTTACTGGCAGGAAAATCAAGAAGGTGGTTGCTGCCCAAAGCCCGCATAAATTCACCTGGTACTACGGTGACCCGGGGAAATACAACAGCCTGTTAGCTGGGAAAACTGTCGGCAATGCTGTGAACCATGGCGGCATGGTTGAAATAAAAGCCGGTAGCGCTACCCTGCTTTTCGGGGACGGAGTAAGCATGCAGTATTACGCAAAGAGTGGGAAGCTACCGGATAAGCATCAACTCTGGGTTGAATTCGAAGACAGTTCATCCATAGTCGCCAAGGTTCAAATGTACGGTGGGCTATGGGTTTTCCCCGGCGACAGTTTCGACAACAAGTATTACCTGATGGCGAAGGAAAAGCCCTCACCCCTACAAGTAGCATTCGACAAAACCTATTTCAACACCCTTTTCAGCGAGGACACTGGTAAACTATCTCTGAAAGCATTTCTAGCAACTGAGCAACGCATCCCCGGGCTGGGAAACGGAGTCCTGCAGGACATCCTGTTCAACGCCAAGATGCATCCGAAGAGGAAGGTGAACACGCTCACGGAGAAAGATAGGAAAGAACTGTTCAGCTCACTCAAGTCAACCCTGGCTAAAATGACTGCTGAAGGCGGCAGGGACACGGAGGTCGACCTGTACGGTAAGCACGGCGGGTACAGGACGATACTGAGCAAGAACACCGTGGGCAAACCATGCCCAGTATGCGAAAAAACCATCAGGAAAGAAGCATACTTGGGTGGAAGCATCTACTACTGCCCCAGATGCCAGAAACCGTGAAAAGGCTTCACAACCTTATTCTTAGAGTGTTCAAAGTTTTCTCAAGGCTTCCTTAAGAAACAAGGCTGCTTCCCTCCTCGCCTCCTCGAACAGTTCTTTCAAGGCTTCCTGCTGAAAATCTCTGGCAGAAGGCATTGAGAACTCGCTGCTGAAAATCCTGTGATACTCCCGCATGTAACTAGGCTTCAAATAGCTACCTCCAGGGCCAACCTCCTTAATCAGACTGAGGCAAAGCGTATCCTCGCTCACCTTTATCTCCTTCTCCAGAAGGGAGCAGTAAGAATAAACATCCTTCGAATCTATTGTTTCAAGAACCCTGTTTATCAATGATGATTCTCGGGTGAAAGCGTTTTCACAAATAAAACCGTCAATCACCAGTTTCAGGATGCTTTGAGTATTCTCACCCTCCAGCATCCCGGGTCCGGAAACCACGTTTACCCCCGCCTCCTTCCCCTTGGTCAAACAGTAGGCTGACTCGACGAAAGCCCTCTCGTCAACCATTGAGGAATCGGACACACCAAGGTAGGCGTGAGTCGGAATCCGAAAGTATTTCCCAACCTGGTTGTAGGCGAGAATAAGCTTCAAGACCCCGGGGTGACTCATTAAAGGGTTTTTAGCCTGTAGGGAGGGAGAGCCCCCGTAGATAATCTTCGCACCCGGCTCAGCACACTCAGCCAACACGATTCCACTAAGGTTCTCCGCATGATGCTGAACAAGGCTCCCGGCGAGAGTCGGGGGAGAGCAGATGAAGGGCATCGGCATCGAAATAATCGTCGACGGAATATTGTTTCTCGCACACTCAATTACACTGTGGCTTAAATGCCTGCTCCAGCGTAAAGGACTGTTCGGGCAAGCGTCAAATATCGCAACCGGCTTCCTGCTAAAATCCGTATACTTCGAAAGAACATTTTTCATCTTGTCAAAATCGTCCTCCCTGAAAACACCTGTGACAACCGGCTTCCTAGAGGCCTCGAGAACAGCCTGAAGCCTAGAGACAGCACGCAAATCCTCCTCAACATCCTGAATCACCAGGGCTGTGCTCTGCATCTGTAGGAAAGGCAGCTTCTCAACAACCTGGGAAAACCTAACCATATCCCTGTAAAAAGGCCTCCTTCTCTCCCCGTTCTCATCGATATACCAGCTTGCCGTTGAACCAGGGTTGAAGCAAACCTCGTCATCCCCAAGCCTACAGCTTAACCCCCCATCCAGATTATAGAGGCTAATGGAGGAGGGGACCTTCTTCAAACACTCCCCCACCAGCTTCTCAGGAATATGTGCAATACTCCCCCTGACCTCCGCCCCATTAGCCTTCAGAATCTGAAGTGCCTCCCCGCTCTCAAACATCACCCCAACCTCCTCCAAAACCTGTAGCGCAGCCTCATGAATCTCCCTGATCTCACGGTTACGCAGCATTTCCACTCGGAAACCAACCTATTCTCGGATAAAACATTTTGCCCTCACGCCTATCTCTCGGCGGACTAGTTTCAAGAAGCCCACTTGATTACAGGCTGTACCGCACCGTATTGGCTTTGACTATATCCACCGCGACCTGATCTCTCGTATTGAGGTAAGATGCGGGTCATTAGTGACGCACTCCGCCCTCAATAACTTTGCTGTAGCCACTATTATAGCATCAGCCATCGGAACATGATGCTTATACCATGTTAACGCCGCCTCCTTCGCTATTCTACTGTCAACATCAACCACCTTGAAGTCTTTCTCGAGAAGACTTGTTCTCAAGTCCGCAGCCTCTTTACCATCCGTCTGGACTGAAAGCTTATAGACCTCGTAGACACTGACTGCCGAAACATACTTCAACTGTCTCCCAGCAAGCTCCCGCCTCAACCTTTCCTTCTCATCCTGATTCTTTGAGTAATACAGTGTCGCAAAAAACCTCGTATCATACACCGCCTTCCTTCTAGCGGTCATCCTCTTTCCTTATCTTGGAAAGCAATTCACACGCTTTTTTAACATCCACGCTCCCGGTTCCAATCAAGTCCATTGTCGAACGCTTCTTCCTCATTACAATGGTTCCCCCATCATCAACAACTTCAAGCCGAGTTCCCTCAACAATCCCGTATTTCCGCCTAATCTCAGCAGGAATAGTCGTCTGCCCCCGGCGCGTCACAACCACTTCCGTCATTCCTCCACACCATATCCTACTTGTAATTAATCCTATTTAAGCATATTCCTATCCAAGTCGTCTCGAGAGCCTGAACCCCGGCTCACTAGAAACGCTAGTGAATCAGTAACCATTTCCAAAGGGGGACATACCGTACCTTTTCACCGTTCGAAACAGCTTCATCCTCATAATCCCACGTGATCACCAACAGGTCTCTGCAATGTAGCTCCTTCGAGGTCTTAAGCAGTGCCTTAACCTCTCGGGAATTAACCTCATCCCTGCCGCTGGCATAAGTCACCTGTATAAGCTGCTTAATGCTTAAGCCATTTTTCACGACGAAATCAACCTCGTTCTGCTGGTAGTCTCTCCAATAGAAGACTTCGAAGCCGCTGAACGAGTAGCTTCTGCGCCTCAACAGCTCCACAGCCACTAGGTTCTCCATAAGTCCCCCAAGGTTTTCCGAAATCCTGAATCCGATTGAAGTAACGATTCCGTTATCAACACAGTAGGCTTTCTTAGGAGAAATGTATTGAAGCTTAAGCTTCGGCGAAAACCTTTCTAGGAAAAACAAAAGATAGGCCTCACCTACCCATTCAGCATAGTTTCTAACCGTATGCACATCACTCACACCCAGGACTCTCCTAAGCCTGTTAAAGCTGAACTCAGAGGAAACGTTTGAAACCATGTATCTCGCAAACTCTTTAAGGGCCACCGTCTTCTTCACACGATGCCTTCTTACAACATCCTTCTCAAGCACATCGGAATAGATGGATACCAGAATCCTCCTGCCAAACCTACTGGCCTCTGGGAATCCTCCGGTTCTAAGATACTCTTCAAGCATGCTCTTCACCGTAGAAACTTTTGCTGTCGAGTACTGCCAATTCTCATCCAGCTCCACACCACGTATCTTCAGAAACTCTCTGAAGTTAAACGGGAAAAGCATAAAGTCAACATGCCTCCCGGTGAGGAGCGTAGCCAGCTCGCTTGAAAGCAATTGCGAGCTACTCCCTGTCACAATCATCTTCTTAGAAGCTCTCATCCTGCTCGCAAACCTCTCCCAACCGTTGACGTGCTGAACCTCGTCGAGAACCATGTACTCCAAGTCTACACCGTAAAGCTGGTAAAAAGCCTCAAGCAGTCTTTCAAAATCTCTAGCCTCAAAGCCGGCAAGCCTCTCGTCGAAGAAGTTAACGTACCCAAACCTCAAGCCTCTGAGAAGCATCCATGAAAGCAGCGACTTGCCACACCGCCTCACGCCGAGAACAGTCAAAATATTCGGCTGTGAAAGAAAGCTCCTCAGCCTCTCAGCGTCTACACTCCTCTCTATTATCTTCTCTGTCGCGAATAGGTTCTCCATCTCCTCCCTCTGCGAAGCCACCACCCTCTTCAAATCCTCGGGATTCAACAAAACTGTTTCCGCAAGCTTTTTAATAAAGTTTGTGGTTAATAACTACAAGCTTTAAAGGTCCCACGATAAAACTACAAACCCCGCCCCCAACCAGTCAAACAAAAAAACGCTGCCTGAAGCCTCACCCATCACCACCAATAACCGCCGCATGACGGCGAACACCGGTTCAGCACTCGCAGAATAAACCAGGGTAAAACAAGAAAGGAGAAAAACAAGAAGCGGAAAAAGACTAAGAGAAACCTACTTGGCTTCGAAAGGAACCTTCTCAGGAATCTCAGTCACAATGCCAGCGGCAACAGTCATACCCATATCCCTGATAGCAAACCTGCCAAGCTGCGGAAACTCAGAGTAAACCTCAATAGCAACAGGCTTCAAAGGCCTAAACTTCACGAGAGCAGCGTCACCAGTCTTCAAGAAATCAGGCTTCTCCTGAACAACAGCACCAGTACGAGGATCAATCTTCTTCTGAAGCTCCTCAAACGTGCAAGCAACCTGCTCAGTATGAACATGAAGAACAGGAGTATACCCGGCAGCAATAGCAGTCGGATGCCTAATCACAATAATCCTGCCAACAAAGCTCTTAGCAACAGTCGGAGGACTATCAGGATAACCAATAACATTACCCCTCTTCAACTCTTCCTTAGACAAACCCTTAACAGCCATACCAATATTATCACCAGGCTCAGCCTTCTCAAGCTGCGTATGATGCATCTCAATAGTCTTCAACTCACCAACCTTATCCACAGGCCTCACAACAATCTTCGTATTAGGCTTCAAAACACCAGTCTCAACCCTGCCAACAGGAACAGTACCAACACCAGTAATAGTGAAAACCTGCTGAATCGGAATCCTCAAAGGCTTATCCACAGGCCTAGGCGGCGCCTGAAACAGGTCAAAAGCCTCAAGCAAAGTAGGACCCTTATACCAAGGCATCTTCTCACTAGGCTTAACAAGATTATCACCAGTCCACCCACTAATAGGAATAATAGGAATCGGATTCTTCTCAAGATTAAACCCAATACGCTTCAGCAAATCCTCAATACCCTTCTTCACCTCAAGAAAACGCTCCTGACTCCAGTTCACCGAAGCATCATCCATCTTATTAGCACCAATAACAATCTGCCTCACACCAAGAGTAAACAGCAGAAAAGCATGCTCAGTCGTCTGACCCTCAGCACTAACACCAGCCTCAAACTCACCCTTCTTAGCAGAAACAATCAGCAACGCACTATCAGCCTGACTAGCACCAGTAATCATATTCTTAACGAAATCACGATGGCCAGGAGCATCAATAATAGTATAGTAATACTTCTTTGTTTCAAACTTCACGTACATCGCGTCAATAGTTACTCCACGCTCCCTCTCCTCCTTCAACCTATCCAGCACCCACGCAAACTTGAAAGTATCACCCATACCAGTCTTAGCAGACTCAGCCTCCAGCTCCTTCATCCGCCTCTCATCAACATACCCCGTCAAATACAGCAAATGACCAGTAGTAGTACTCTTACCATGATCGACGTGACCGCAAACTATGAGATTCAGGTGTGGTTTGCTTGACGAACTCATTTTTTCTTTCCTCCTTCTGTCTCCTTAGCTTCGGAGAGGTGTATTTAAGTTTAAGGTTTTCAGGAGGGTGGTACGGTTTTGCCACGTGTTTTTTGGGTTTTATATATGGTTTTCTCGAGGATGTTTAAGCGATATGTTTAGCGCGCCCGCTTTTCAATTCTCTTCATCGAGATTCATCGCACGCGATACTGAGGCAGAATAAAGGCTGGTTTCCCAAGGGAAACATTGGAAGCCTTGAGGCAGCAGATAGGAATCCTCGTGGCAGTATACAAGTGGCCCCCAGACTATCTTGAGGTCTTATAGATGCTGCTGAAGCAATGTCGAAACTATGACAATCCAACAGTAGTAGAATTAAATAAAAAATTAGCTTCAAAAGAATCTGCTTAAAAATCACAACTCTCGCGCGCCATCCCCGTATAGCATCAGCCCCATGTTGTAATGGTAATGGGAGTTATGCGGATCCAGCCCGATTGCCCTGCTTAAGTCTCTGAAGATGTCTTGAAGAGTTTTCTCACGCTCCATTTTATCCTTAGGTCAACCACCGGGATAAAGCTTTAAATAGTTCCGTTATGGAACCAAGTTCCGGTGCGGAACTTGCTTTTCGACCTCAGGCCAAAAACATCCAGGAGCGATTTGTTCAACAGGGAGGATGAGCTTAGAGAGCTCGACAGGGCTGTTAGCCACGGATACCCGCTTACACTCGTGCTGGGAATCAGGAGGATTGGGAAGACGAGCATTGTAAAGGCTTTTCTGGAGAAGCATAGGGGGGTTTACATAGATACCAGAGGGGTTTCAAGACGATCTGAGCTCTATGAGAGGATAGGCGATGGGCTCTACAACTCCCTCAGCAGGACTAGAAGGCTGTTGGAGGGTATAAGGGGAATAAGCATCGCGTCTGCAGGTGTTGAAGTAAGATGGAGGGGAAGTGATTCCATAAGCTTCACGGGGCTCCTCCAAGAGATTAATAAAAAGGGCGAGAGGTTCATCTTGGTGATTGATGAGATCCAGTCTCTTAGGCCTCCCCTATCCGCTGAGCTCAGGAGTCTTGTTGCATACTCCTACGACAACCTGGAGAAAATATCCGTTATCATATCCGGCTCTGAAGTAGGCCTGTTAAGAAGTTTTCTCGGAGTCGATAATGCTTCCTCACCGCTCTACGGGAGATATGTTCACGAGGTCCATGTCGAAAGGTTCGCAAAGGATCTGTCCAAAGAGTTCTTGATGAAAGGGTTTCGGGAGGAAGGGTTGAAGCTGCGCGACGAAACAATAGAGGAGGCTGTGGAGCTTTTCGACGGGATCGTCGGATGGCTAGTGTTCTTCGGAAGATCCTACGCAGACGGGATGAGAGATGTTGAGAAGATCTCCAGCATGGCGGTTAACCTGGCTCTAGAGGAGTTGAACAAGCTTAGCCCAAGGGAGAAATCTGTCCTAAAAGCCATAGCGGAGGGTGCGAAATCATGGTCTAAGGTCAGGAGCCTCGTCTCCGAGAGGAAAGGAGTCGTATTACCTAAATCGACGGTAACAAGGATCATCGACAAGCTTGAAATGATAAGCATTGTAAGAGACTACGAGTTTCTCGATCCCGTATACAAGAAGGCATGTAAGAAGCTGAAACCTTAACTTTTGTTGAAATGACCGAGTATAACATTGAATTATTCTTCTCTGAAGATACGCCTAAGAACCTTCAAGAAGCGATTCATTCTTCTATACATGGTATTTCTCTTTTCTACACAGACCTCCGGATTCATGAAGAGAGGTTGCGCTACATACCCGTCATAGAGTTCTCCGCAATCCATGGAGTCCCTGCTAAGAAGAAAGAGAGGGAGATATATGATTACTTAAGCGGCAGGGTTGAGGTTAAACGGGGAAGAAGCCGGTTCGAAATGTTTCTTAATCGGCATCTCACGTCGCGTCGCTCCCCGCCAGGTGCATTGCTTTTGGCCCGCCAACGTCTTCGAGTTGGACGAGGTTAGGGCTGAGCTTGAGCTTATTAAGAGCGACTCTTTCCTAAGGCTGGAGAACGAGAAGGATGTCGAACTTGTGAAGAATTTAGGCCTATGGTACAGTGGCGAGTCTAATGCTAAAAGTCTCAAATATAGGGATAATTGGAACGAGATGAGTGAGGAGGAGAAGAGAAGAGCAACATGGGAATACGTGCTCATCTTCGTTAGGCACGGGGCCCTCGCGTACGAGAAGATTCTCAACACCTACAGGAAGTTTGGAAAGCTATTCTGGTTCACATTCTACTATTCTGATTAGTATACTGAGTTAAAGGTTCGGGGAGGATTTAAGCTGGCTTAAGATTTGTAACGGGATTGATGAATTCGAAGTATATCTAAAGGAAAAACTTAGAGGTTAAATTAGTATTGGGCCACTATCCATAAATACTTCAACTGGATACTTGGTTAAGTATTCGAATATTGCAACGATTTCCGCCCGAACCTCCTTCGAAGGTTCATACTTTTTCTCCGTTTCCGCGGTAAGCGGTTCTTTCTTAGGGATTAAGTGGGCCGAGTGGATTTGAAACCCATTGCTCTTGATGTTATCCCCAATCTCAAAAACGTATCCCTTATATTTGACTTGGAACGCACAGGACTCATTAATGTTGTCATAGCATGAAGAAGTTTGGCCGAAGTACCATAATAACCTATAAACTGCTAGTGCCCTGTGCTTAGCGACAATTTTACTATATCCTTCTTCCTGGGGTCCCAATTCTCCTTGTAAAAGGAAATAGTACTTATCCAAACGAATAAGAAATGAAGAGACTCTTTCTTCTCCCGTTCTTTCCACTCTCTCCACTCATCCTCGGTAAACTTCTCAACAATAACCTCTTCACCGTTTACCTTAAGCATGATGAAATTCCTGTTTATGTCACTCTTCACGAGCCTGACATCATACTCGAGTTTAACGAGTCTATCGCCCTCAAACACACACGCGCTAACCCTAACCATCACTACAGTGTACAACCCTAAGGCTTTTAAGCCTAGTATTCTATAGCAACCTAATTTGTAGCATACGTCATTCTAGATGTATTCTATATTATTGCACATAGGTAGACATCGAAACTCCCGATGTATACAGTTCCATCCGATCCGATAGCCGGAGAAGATTCGAGGATTTCATATCCGGTTTTAAGTTTCCATTTCAAGCTACCATCTGTATTAATAGCATAAAGGTAGCCGTCTCTGCTTCCAACATATACTGTGCCATCTGCTCCTATTGCTGGAGAAGAATAAACTTGGCCTTCAGTCTTATATTTCCATTTCAAGGTACCATCTGTATTAATAGCATAAAGGTAAGTATCCCAGCTTCCAACATATACTGTGCCGTCTAAACCTATTGCTGGAGAAGAATTGATGAAATCTTCAGTCTTATACTTCCACTTTAAGGTTCCATTTGGATCAATTGCATAAAGGTAGGCATCATCGCTTCCCATATAGACTATACCGTCTACTCCAATCACGGGAGAAGAATAAATATTACTTCTAATTATACTCCCGTATCTAAATTTCCACTTTAATGTTCCATCCGGATTAAATGCGTAAAGATGCTTATCATCACTTCCTACGTATATTGTACCATCTGACCAAATTGCAGGGGACGATTCAATAGAGCCCTCAGTCTTATACTTCCACTTTAAAGAGCCATCTGGATTAACTACGTAGAGATGCCCGTCATCGCTTCCAAAATATACGGCACCATCCATTCCAACGGTTGGGGAAGAACGGATCGGCCCCTCAGTCTTATACTTCCACTTCAACACTCCATCCGGATCGATGGCGAAAAGATGCCCTTCAAGGCTTCCAACGTACACCACTCCATCGAGTCCGATTGCAGGAGAAGATGGGCAGCTCAACTCCTTAATTTCACATTTCCAAATTAAGGAGCCATCTTGGCTGATGGCATAAAGATAGTCACCACCTCCAATGTATATCGTTCCATCCGGCCCAATAATGGGAGAATTAAAATGAACAGGCCCCTCAGTCTTATACTTCCACTTCAACCTAGCCTCCTGCGCGCCCAAGTAGGGGGATCTTCCGGTGTGCTGGGGGTCGTGCCTGAACATGGGCCAGGGGCTTTCAGATGCACTTATCTTCATGTCCTCCTCCATCTCCAATTGAAAACTCTTAAAGCATATTTAAATCTCCATATGGGAAGAAACCCGCTATTAAATTCATTAAGATGGCCCAAGACTCGAAGTACAGTGGTAAGAAGGTAGTGGTCTTCTTCTATCGAGAAACGCCTAGGAACGTGATCGGAGACGAGTCGAAAGGTTTGATAAGCGACCTTCTTGAGATATTCCAGGATAGAAGCAGGTTTGAAATAGTTAACGGCGTTAATGAGCTTTCGAAGCTCGGCTAGTGTCTCTACCTCGCCCGGCTGTCTGTACCTTCGGATCGTCTTCTCACCAATAAGAACACGAGAGTCTCCATTCTCTCTTCTATCAGCTTATCCGCCTCCTCCCCCGTGAGTGTAATAGCCTCCACCCTCTCTCTTCTATCAGCTTATCCGCCTCCTCCCCCGTGAGTACAACCAGAAGTGCCACTTGGCTATCGCTGTCTATGCCATAGTACTGATAACCAGTGTCTTCGATCAGGCTATTTACCTGCTCCATTAGCCGCCCGATTTCCAAAAAGTCGTAATTAAAGTGAAACTCGATCTTATGTCTCTTTCCTCCGAATGTAAAGTAAACGTTCGAACACCATTCCCCAAGATCTTTTTTCCTCTTCTCGAAAAGCTCTCCCGGCCAATCTTCCCTTACGTCTGTCGGTATAAAGACCCCTCTTGAGATCGATGCTAGTTCATTCAGCAATTCTACACACATTCCAGGATATAGGAGAGGCCTCTCCACATCTATGCCCCACACCCTTTTTTCATCAGAGGTCGCCATATACCTATCAATCTCAAAATCGCTTTTCTTAGCCCACCTTCCTTCCTTCTTATCCAGGTCTTTCAGAAGGATATCGCCCTCGCTAATCTTCTCAAATATCTCCTCTGAGGATAAATTCGAATATTCCTCGAAGAACCCTAGTTTGCGAAGATACTCTATCGAGTTTATGAAGCGCTCCCTAACGCCCATCCACTAACAATAAATCTACAAGCACTCTTTTAAGCATAAACTTTAGCGAAGAGTGAGAGCCAGCTTAAATCCTCCCCGAACCTTTAACTCAGTATACTAATCAGAATAGTAGAATGTGAACCAGAATAGCTTTCCAAACTTCCTGTAGGTGTTGAGAATCTTCTCGTACGCGAGGGCCCCGTGC
>Ga0207433_10004984_pt1 | contig 24044 bp, 11 predicted proteins | sample YelNatPaOPGAMG01_FD_187559 | JGI IMG/M metagenome (GOLD analysis project Ga0207433, IMG submission 187559) | Hot spring thermophilic microbial communities from Obsidian Pool, Yellowstone National Park, USA - OP-RAMG-01 (SPAdes) (version 3) | ecosystem: Environmental > Aquatic > Thermal springs... | reverse complement strand
AGTGGTGTAGGAGGGGTCTCCCCTCGGGCGACAGCGTCGCGAAGCGATCGCGAGAGCCAGACCCCGAATCCGCTCGCCTCGCGCTCGGAAATCGCCGTCTGGAGACGGCTCCTACAACCGAAAGCGATTTTATCCGCACCCCGCTAGCTCTAGTATATACGAGCTGCGCAGAAATGCAATAGGGTTTGCCGCAGGCGCTGCGCGGCAATGCCGCTTAGTATATTCCTGACAGGAACTCTCCGCCGCGAATCAGCTTCACGTGGCCGTCCAGGAACAGCACGTTGCCGCCCGCGGAGGGGTCCTGCCAGTCGGCGCGTGTGTGAGTGCGTGCGAAGCGGTGCCAGGTCTGCGCGTCGCGGGCCGCCCCGATCTGGCTCGGGTTGCGGAATGAGCTCATCATGCGGCAACTCAGCAGATCCGTTCCTTTATCTCCGTTCGGCGACATGTTGCCCGTGTAGACCGGCGTTTCCTGCCCGAGCCGCCATTGGTAGCTCGAACCGAACTTTGGATAGCAGGCAAGCCCGTACGCAGCCGATCTGGTATCGAATTTGCCTGAGGAGTCCAGCGGAGGCTGAATGCTATCCGTAGGGCAGCGGAATACCTTGAACGTATCGTAGCTGTTGAGCGGACCAGCCGCCTTTCCTGCTATGTAAGGCAGGAGCAGGAAGTGGATCTGGAACCTCGGGTTAGAGGCTTGATCCTTTCGCGCGTCGTCCAGCTCGATCGGCTGTCCAGGATATTCGAACGCTGTGTAGAAGTTGATCGGCGAGGACGGGGGTATGAAGCCGCCGTACTGGTCGCAGTACAGAGTCAGCCCCGTGTGGATCTGGTGCAGGTTGGATGAGCAGGTCGCAATGCGGCTGTTCTCCTTGGCTCGTACGAAAACCGGGAATAGGATAGCGGCCAAAATGGCGATGATAGCGATCACCACCAGGAGTTCGATAAGAGTAAAACCACTTCTATAACGCCTCATTGGTCCCAACTCCGTTCTCTCGCCTGCCGGTACTGATTATACCCAGCAGGTAGCGGCACTATCTCAGGCCGATTATCGGTAGGCCGCGCCGCAATCCACATGGTTCTTTCGTATTGTGCTCTTAGGGCTCGTTTCGCGAGCCACACCGCGAAGTTCGCAAAGGGCCGCGCCGCAGGTTTGCGCGGTGCGGCCCTCCGCAGTAACCCTTACCTACCTGCTAGCGCTTGCGGCGCAGAATCGCCAGGACCGGGAATCCGGCAAGCAGCGCGAGCAGGCTGCTCGGCTCCGGAACCGCGGCGGCGAAGTTGCCGTCCGTGCTGATTCGCACGCCGGAAACCGCCAGGCCGCCGTAGCCGCCCCACGGATTCCACTTCGCGGCAACCGTCATGTCCAGCGGGTCACCGGTCTTCGACAGCCAGACGTAGCCGCCGACCCAGTTCGATACGTTGGTCCAGCCGGGCGTGCTCTGAGAAACGCCGTTCCAGGAAGAGAACTGCCCCATGGCATTCCATCCCCACGGGCCATTTCTGGATCCAAAGACGCCATCGTTCTCGTGCGAGAGGCCGCCGTAGTTCGAGACGTAGGCCTGCATCGCGTACTGGCCGCTGATCAGATCATGGCCCACATTGGGCAGATCGGCGAAACTGAAGTCCCAGTACGCAATGGTGCTGTCGTCGCTGCCCTGCGCGCCTGGGCGGTAGTAGGCGTCCGCGCCGTTAGGCCCGGCACCAGCCAGGACCGTATTGGCGCCGCCAATGATGGCCCAGCTTGTCGGTGCATCCAACTCATACACCGTGCCACCAGTGGTGTTGGTGTACTGGATCCCGGCGCTTGCCGCTGTGCACATTACGGCAAGCAAGACTACTGCAAATAGAACCTTCATTTCCTTCCTCCTTCTGCTGCTGCAGCAGATAGTGAGCCCTTTATCGGGCCTTTTAGCGAACGGCGGCAGTTGCCTGCTCCGTTCACACCTAAGATGCCGAACTATCGTGGCTCTCCTGCGGAATCCACTGTCGTTCCGAGCGAAACAAGTTCAGCATGATAACCTGATCGAGACAGCTTCAGCATGACGACCTAGGGAACGTCGTGCTGGATCTGCAGGTCTCCTGCCCCGCGTATCCAGACGCTCTTCTCCGCGCCTGTTGTGCCGGGAACGAGCACCTCTCTTCCGGCAACGCCGACGACGGATACATAGTCCCCGTTGCTGACAGCCGGAGCCGGATCCGTGCCTGGTTTGGGCACTATGATATTGTTGTAGTAACACTTGACGGGACCGCCGGGCGACCCATCATCGATAAGGAAGTATCTTCGCCAGTCGCCCGGTCTCTCCTGGCCCTTGACAGTTGCCGGGCTGGAGCCGGGGACATTGACGACCTTGCCCCACACCTTGACCAGCTTTCCATCCACAAGCGGGCTGTCCAGGTTCTTGAGCGGCGTTCCGACTATCGCGGGCTGGCCGACGGGATCAGCAATGTGCGTGATCTGGATCGCGTCCAGATACCGCATACCGGCTTCGTTGGTGCGCATGATGCCCTTGACACTGATGCGCTCGCCCAGGTTCGACGCCGGAACAACCGCCGCCGGATAGCTGGAGGATATCCACAACGCGCTGGAACCGTCGCTTTCCTCAATCGCGAGGTAGCCGGGCCAGGGCTTATCGTAGGTGGTGTCCGGTCCATACGTAAAGCTGGCCACCACGATTTTGGACTGCAGGTCGACCCATGTTTCATCCGGCCGCGCAAGTGCGTCGGAGATCTTGGCGCACTCGAACGGCGTTTCGACGGTGCCGAACTGGACCTGGTCGTAGTAGTAGGTCTCGTGCGTCCACCACTTGGTGCCAAGGATTATGTTGTCGAAGCTCGTTCCCTGCTTTCGCAGGCCTTCGTAGACAAGCGTGTCGTCAATGAAGAACTGCACATCGCCCGGGTTGCCGGTGTAGGGCTTGACCAGGATGGTGTATGATCTCCAGCCCTGCTTGCGGGGCACGGCAGGGACGCCATCGCCGTTGAGCGCCTGGTAGTAGTCGGACGCGCTGTAGACGCAGCAGTTGTCGAAGAAGTCCCTGATGTTGCCGTTTGCGCGGCCTATCTCACCGACGACTCCGATGCTGAATCCATCAGCACCCTCGGCCTCGGGGTTAGTGATCCATGCGGCATTCGACAGGGAGATGTAGCCGTTCGGCCAGAACTCGCTGCTGGGTCCAGGGAACGGAATATCGTTGTCTTCCCACATCCAGCACTTGAGGTAGATGTTGCCGTCGTAGGCCGTGCTCAAGATGTGCCAGTTGTTGTAGGGATAGCGCCAGTTGTCCCAGCTTCTCACTCCTCTTACGCCAGGGGTGCGGATGTGATTTGCCTGGCCCTCGAGCATGTGATGGCCGCTGCTCTGCTTCCAGCTGTCGGGGCCGATTGTCCACAGAGAGTCGCCCGTGGCCGGCTCGAAGCCGTCGGAGAGAATAGTCGCGCAGTAGCCGCCCAAGGCTACGATCAGAAGCATGCCCGCAACGCAGGCCACAATACCTGTTCCCTTTACGATCCCTCTCATCACTGCCTCGCCTCCCGGTCTCATTTGCTAGAATGTAACGATATCGCTGCCGAGTCGCGGATAGACCACGCGGACTACGGTTGTATGGTCATTCGGATTCGGCTTCTCGGCGGTATATGTGCCCGTAACCGCTGCGTAGCTGCCGTCCGCCGGTGCTCCCGCGAACAGGTAGTTGAGGTCGAGCATGGCCGTCCGGCAGTCGATGCGGATGCCTGTCGCGTTTGTTGTCCAGGCTGTGTCGAACTTGCCGGCGGTGATGCCCGATCCGTCATCGACGTAGAAGTAGTCCAGCCCGTTGCTGTGATTGACTCTGCCGAACACGGTGACCAGCATTCCTTCCGCGCCGAGGCCGGACGCCAGCGCGAGTCCCTGGGGCGTCTTGTTTTTTCCTGCCAGCGCCTTGTTGGTCATGGCGACCGGCTTCAGCTGGATTTGCGGGGCGCCCGTCGGGACCACCGCGGGAAGATAGGGGTACTGCGCCGAGCTGGTTATATAGCTCATCGGATTTCTCTTGTCGGGCTGGGGCAGGCTCTTGTAGTTCGGATCATCGAGCGACACCGCCCCCACTACTCGGACCACGTCTCCGACCTGCATCTTGAACTGACTCCACTCATCGTCCCACAGCGGCTTGGTCTGATCGCCAGTTGCGCGCACCATGATGGCCGCCGAGCGGTCCGGCTTCTCGAGGAACACTCGGACAACAGGAGCGCCAGTGGCGAGGTCATTGGGTCCATAGACCATGTTAGTGATGACCAGGTCAGACACCTCTACAAGCGTATCCACCGGGCTTGTACGAACGTCGCCGATCTCCACCGGGTCCTTCTTGGTGAGCACGATGTCATCGACGTTGAGGATGGTTCCCCACTCGTAGCCGGTGTTCCACGGGTCGTGAGCGTGAGCGACGTTGAACCCCACGTAGTATCCGCGGCCGGAGTAGCTGCCTGAGCGGCCTTGAGTTGTGGTTACGAGCTGATCCGGGGGCATCCCGAAAGCGAACGTGTTGCTGAACGAGTGCCACTGCCCGGGCTCCTCGCCGACGGGGTGAGGATTCGAGCCGGCGAACGGCGTCCGCGGCCAGTTCCAGTACTCGTCTATGCCCATCCAGTCCAGGCTCTTAGGGAACGGCGGGATGCTCTGCAAGTAGCCCTGGTCGGCCGTCCACGGGTCCCACGCGCACCAGTTGGTGTAGCCGAACCCCCACGAGCACCAGTCCGTCCACAGGCTCTGCTGCGCCGGGTTGCTGGTGTTGAGGTTCCAGACGCCGGCCCTAAACGACAGCGTGTAGATCCCGGGGCCGGTCGTTATGTTGGGCGAGACGACGCGGAGGTTGCCTTGCGAACTCCAGACGTGAAGACAGGGGTTGTCGGCCTGCTGGGCATATTGGCCCATCAGTCTGGTGAACCCCATCTTGCCGCGCCCTGACGCGACGTAGTTCTGTGGCTCCTCGTCGGCCCACGGCTGGATCGCCGCCGTCCAGCCCGCCGGAAGGGACGCCTTGTAGGCAGGCGCTCTGTCCGGATCGGTGTTGACGGGGTTGCCGAACAGATCGGAGCAGCTCATCCAATCGTAGGTGTCGTATGCGTCGTGCAGGGGGCCGCCGTAGTCGATGCACCAGTGATTGTAGGTCTGGGACCAGTATGGGGCGAGGTCCTGACCCGGCGCGTAAGGCGAGTTGCCTGCGTAGACGTCATCCATGTAAAACGTATAACCAGGATTGGCGGCAAACCCGATGGCCTGGAAGTCCGAATACGCGGCCGAGTCTCGGAAGCCGAAGTCGATGGTCTTGTAACCGCCCTGAACGGCTGCTCGGAATGTGTGAGTGGTGTAGTCCAGCTTGATCGTGATCCGGTACCACTGGTTCGCGAGGTAGCTGCCAATGGCGACCCAGGTTCCGCCTCCGCTGCCATTGCCGTTGAGGGCCTCGATCTTGCCGTTGGTGTTGAGCCTTACGGCGGCGGCGACGCTCGCGAGGTCCGTCGTCCCTGCGTAGATGAAGCAGAGGGTGCCGTAGGACGGGCTCATCACGTAGCACTGGACATACTGCACGCTGCGCTGCATGGTCGAGGTGACATTCTTATAGGCGCTGTCGCTCGTGAAGCGAGCGCTCTTGGAGAAGCTGTGGCTGTTCGAGGGCGAGAGCACGACCGTGCCTGCTCCGATCCAGCCGTCCTGGCCCCCAAGCGACGCCTCCGCGTAGCTCTCGAAGTTCGTCGCTCCATACTTGGTTGGGTAGTATCCAAGTATCTCGTGGCCGTCTTCACTGATCCCGGCCGGCCAGGGCTGAGTCAGCCCACCGATGTTGCCGGGATAGCCGGTGCAGTTATTGCTGCCGCTGTTGTTGTAGGGCCAGTCGTGGACAACGAACGGAGCGCTGAAGTGTTCCTCGTAGACGACAGTGTCGCCGACGGCGCAAGACGCCGCCACCGCTACGATGAGACCCAGTATTGCTGCCTTCAGCCATATCATGTGGTCTTTCCCCCAAAGTGTGATCGGATGAGTCGCACAACCGGGGCCTGTTATTGCCATCCGGTATAGCGTCCACCGGCCCCTTTTGCGGCGCTTACATGACGCCGATTTTCGGGAGCCAAGTGCGCTTTTAGTAAATCTACAATAGCGTAATAACACGCTTCAGGTCGGTTGTCAAGGGCGATTTTGCTAAAACGCTCGAAATTTCGGCGCGGCGTCGTTGACAAGCGGAAATAGTCGGGCTATATTGGGCTTATGACTGGCGTGCGTTTTGCATTGCCTTGGGGGATAGTTTCGATGAGGGATTGCAGGTTTGTCTGGTTGGTTTTGGGGCTCGTGGTCTGGGTGTCGGGCGGCTGTTGCGCCACGGACACTTGGCAGACGCTGATGCCCGGCGTTACATATCTCCATCGAACGACTACCTCTCCTTACCACTGGAGCATCCACGTCGTCAAGGTGGATCTGACAAACCCGCGCGTGCGAATAAAGGTGGTCAAGAAGCAGGACTCCAACCTCGACGACTGCGGCGAGACGACGAGTTCCATGGCGCGGCGTCACGGCGCGCTGGCCGCAATCAACACGGACTTCTTCATGACTACATCTCCCCCCGTCGTGGACTCGCATCAGCCTCAGGGCTACTGCGTCACCGATGGCATCGTGACCCGCACAACACCCCTGGTTTCGGGACGGGCGACGGTGCAGTTCTCTGCCGGCAACGGCCTCACCGCCCTGAACGCGCCCGCGAGCGTACAATCGTGGTGGTACAACTGCACGGCTGGAGGACCGATAATCCTGCAGAACGGCGTGATCGGTGTAGTGAGTGGAACGGGCCCATATTCAACCGCCCGCGATCCATATACGGCTTGCGCGCTTTCCAGCGATGGAAAAACGCTTATCATGTTGGCTGAGGACGGCCGGGTGTCGGGTGTCTATGACGGGATGACGCCTACCGAGATCGCCACCGTGCTTGTCGAGATGGGCGGCTACCAGGGAATGCTGTTCGATGGTGGCGGATCGACCACGATGGCCATCAACGGCAGCGTCATCAACCACCCCTCCGACGGATCGGAGCGGAAAGTGGCGGCCGCGCTGATGGTGCTCGATACCCAGGCCACGCCCAATCCGGCGATCACATCTTATCAGACGCAGTTCGAGAGCCCGACGTTCGCGCCGGGCGACGTCAGCGGTGTGGGCGGCTGGTCGAGGGATGGCGCCGGAACGGCAGCGATATCCAACTCCTCTGCCAGATCCGGCTCTCAGGCACTCAGGATCAGCGGCGCGGGAGCTTCGCACTCCGTCGGGTCGATGGGATACCAGCCGGTGGCGTGGGTAGACTGCTGGGTGATGCCGACCAGCACGACGGGGCAGTCCACGATCTACGCGAACTCCGCGGGCGGAACCTGCTCCGCGATCCGGTTCGACAGCGACGGCAAGATCAAGTATCAGCATCTCTACTATCTCGTAGGGACAAACACGTGGACGAGCTACGGGCTATCGACGTCAAGCTACTCGGCAAACACCTGGTATCGCATTACGCTGCGCGAGGACTTCCACCCGCGCACTTGCTTCACGGACTCCAGCCCCAACGGCGGGTACAGCCTGTATATCAACGGCCAGTTCCAGAAGCTCTACGAAGGTCCTGCCGAGGGGTTCTGCACAGCCGGCGCGAGCACGACGCTGAACCAGGTGCGCTTCGAACACTCCGGCGATGGGGCGATGGTAGTGGATGACCTCTGCGTCAGCAACATCGAGCCGAGACACGGCTGGACCGGCGCTGGCCAGGCGAGGAGCCTGCCGGACGGCTCCACCGTCGATATCGGCGGCGCGATCGTCGCGTCGAGCTTCTCCGATGCCTACTACGCCGAGAGTCCGGACCGCACAGGCGCGATCAAGCTCATTTCGAGCGTGGCTCCCGCGGCCGGTTCGAAGATCAGCGCGTCCGGGCGCGTCGCGACCGTCGGTGGGGAGAAGGTGCTGCAGTGCAACTACCTCAAGGTGCTGGACACCGGCCAGAGCATTCCCAAGCCGCTGCGCCCGTCCTTGCGTGATCTATGGTTGATGCGACCGGATAACCTGTCCGCGGGATGTGGGCTGCCGTTGTCCGGCATGAGCGTGCGCGTGGACGGAAAGATCATCCGCGTGGAGAGCGATCGGTTCTACATCGATGACGGCGGCGCGGCAGGGGGGCTGCCGGTGCTGTACAGCGGCATGGCGATCGCCAACCAGGGTCGGCACGCGGTGGTGGATGGGTTCGTCACATCGTATCTCGAACCGACGGGCTACGTGACCGCGGTGCGCGCGCTTACCACAGGCGGAGTGCGGCTTCTCTAGTATCGGCTTGTCGGCGCCGATGATCCGGGAGAGTCCGCGCAAAATCCCTGTTGACAACTCGTCAGCGGCATATTATCTTGCGAGCAGCGATCCCACTCTCCGGCCTCCTTCGGTGTTCAAGCCTATGACATTGGTCATCTGCCGGTGGCTATCCGCCCTCTGCATTCGCTCCGGCGTTGGATTCCTGAAGCGGCCAGGTGTCTGTCCGGAACGGTGACGCGGGGAGGCCATGGACGTTGATCAGGTTGCAGTCCGGAAACATCTCCCAAGCATAGCGGACGGCGACAGGGTGCGGGACTACGTCTGACCGAACGAGGATGGTGTCGCCGTCTATCTTCGCAGATCCGCGCCAGAACTTGCGATCCTCGCCGGCGATTTCGAAGCCCCTGAGTTCGCCGCCGCCTCGCGCCGCAAGTCCGTCGCCCACCGATGTGAACTTGAGCCTGATGGTGTCGCCCTCAACGGCCATCGAGTCATAGGTGGGTCCGTCCGCCATGATCTTGAATCCGTAGGCCTTGGCTTTCGCCTGCAGTGCGAGCCGCCTGCCGACTTCCTGCTTGTTCTTGGGGTGGATGTTGTGCTCCTCACCGATGTCGATGGTCACGACCATTCCCACTCCGGGCGTTTGAGCTGTCTTGAGCATAGCCTCGCGCAGCGCTTCGAAGTGGGTGTCCGGGTTGTCCGGTGACCAGTTCGCCATCTGCACAAGGAAGAATGGCAATTGCCCCTCGCCCCATTGCTTGCGCCAGTCCTGGATCATCGCGGGCATCAGAACGCTGTATTCGGCTGCCCGTCCGCGATTGGCAGCGCCTCCGTTCCAGAGGAATCCCTTTATTGCGTAGGGGACGAACGGGGCGACCATGCCGTTGTAGATGGATGCCGGGCGCGCCTGGTGGGTCTCGAGAGTTCTCAGTTTTGGAGCGGGCTTGCCTTGGGCCTGGGCCTGCGCGGCTGCTTCTTTGGCTGCGGCAAGCTCGGCCGGGAACGCGGCTTTCCGCTGCTCCCACAGCCTGAAGTAAGGCTTAGCTTCGGCTGGGTGAGCATTGAGGACCTCCATCCGGGCGAATGCTTCCATATTGCTGCCGCCCCACGCGCTGACGATGATGCCGATAGGGATCTTGAGCGTCTGCTGGATGTCGCGCGCGAAGAAGTAGGCCGAAGCGGAGAACCCACCGGTCGAGTCGGGTCCGGCGACCTGCCATCTGCCTTTGGTGTCGGTCAGGGGCTTTGGCGAGGCGGCGCGGGCCGTGGTGTAGCAGCGGATCATTGGGTTGGTCGAGTTTGCGATCTCGGTGGGCGCGTCCTTGCACTGCTTGACCATCATCGCCATGTTCGATTGCCCTGCGCAGAACCAGACGTCACCGACCAGCACGTCCTTGATCACGACTTTGCTCATTCCGGTTACGGTCAGGATCAACGGTCCGCCCGCGGGGCGCGGTTTGAGGCGCACATTCCAGCGCCCATCCTTGCCTGCCACCGCCTTGGCGGTTTCGTCCGCGAGAGAGACGGTAACCTGTTCGCCAGGTTTTGCCGTTCCCCAGATCGGGATAGGAATCTCTCGCTGAACCACCATGTGATCGCCAAAAACGGTGGGAAGCGTGACGTTCGCCGCAGCGGGCAGCGTCGAGACACATATAACAACCAGCACCGCGAAAACCTGCAGCCACTTTGCCATGACCATTCCTCCTTAACGCGGATTTCTTCCACACGCATTCGGTGTTTCCCTTTCGCGCCGCCGGTCGGGCACGGAGGCACGGTCCTGTCGTGTTGTTGTGGGGTCAATGGTGTCCGCGGTGTGGCCGGCTGGGTCTTCGGGCGGGAAAATATTTTCACAACAAGAAGGAATGTTCGGCAGCCACGTCTAACTGCTCGTTATACAGGCATTCCGTTGTCTGTAGCGCCAAGAGCTTGACTATTGTTCAAGCTTCTCACCGCTTTGCGCCCGCATACCTTGGTACGTGCTGAGCCGCGGCCAATCCAAGACAGAAAGGGGGGTAGTTAGTCACTGCAAATACGGTGAACCGATTTACTGCGTGGACTGGATGTGTTAAACCGGTTTGCCATTCTGGCCTGGCCTCTGTCACAATTCGCTTCTGTTAAGGTGCAGTTGCGGCAATCGATCAAACGCATTATGTGCGCATATATGAAAAGAGGAATGTAAAGGTGAACGCAAGTCAATCAGGGCTATCGGTTACGTATCGGCATGCCCTTGTGCTGATGGGTCTCATTGTCTGTTCGCTTCTGATCATGCCCATCTCAGCACAGGCCGCCGACAACATCGGCTCGCTGGTCAATGCGAGCTTCCAGACTAGCTGGACGAGCAGTTGCGGCAATCCCCCAGCAAACGTCCCATCCGGTTGGTATATCGTAGAGCCGACATCCGGCGCACCGGCGAACTGGTGCCTAAACTACGTGACCACCAGCGACAACTGCGCTAACGGGCGACCGAGCGACCACAGGCTCAAACTCGACCAGATCTACGGCTCCAACGCCAACCACAACTTCGTGCTCGGCAAGGAGATAGACTGGGGCTCATACACCCAGGCAACCGTCACTGTCTACTACGCATGCCATTACTGGTCCATCGGCGGCACGACCGGGCAGGGAAAGGTCCAGCTCGGCGTGAAGGTCAACGGTCAGGCAACCGCCTGGTCTGATTGCGGCTCCAACTACGTTCAGCAGGTCAATCCCAGCGAATGCAGTTGGGGGACGATGCAGATAACCGTCAGCAAGGGCAGTTCCTCGACGTTCACCGTGATGCTCAACGGCGTTGCGACGAACTCCGGCGGGTTCAACTGCCAGTTCGACGAGCTCACCGTCACGGGATCCACCGGATGCACGCCTCCCGCTAACCCGGGATCCGCGACGGTCAACGGCGCGACCTGCTCCACGCTTAACGTAGCCAACAACGCCTCCGATTCGGGCACTCCCTACTACGCGTTCCGCATCAACGGCGGAAGCTATACCAATCAGTATATCCAGGCGAACGGCTCGGTAGGTTCCAGTGCGGTCTGGCAGACCAAGGCGACGTGGGGAACCAAGACTGTTACGGGTCTGGCCGCGAATACGACCTACGCTTTCGACGTGATCGCCGCCAACGATTCGTCCGGCACCTGTCCGTCGAGCTACAGCTCGGTAGCCCAGGGCACGACCTCCGCTCTGGCGAGCACGCCCGGCGTTCCGACCGTCAACGGGGCGACGAGTTCATCCCTGAACGTGGCGAACAACGCCTCGGATTCGAGCTCCGCTTACTTCGCGATCCGCATCAACGGCGGAAGCTATTCGAACTACTACGTCCAGAGCAACGGCAGCGTTGGCGCCAGCGCGGTCTGGCAGACCAAGGCGACTTGGGGAACCAAGACTGTCACGGGTCTTGCCGCAAGCACGACCTACACTTTCGACGTCATTGCTGCCTCTGACGGCAGCGGCAACTGCTCGTCCGGCTTCGGGACGAGTGCGCAGGGGACGACGTCGTGCTCGCCGCCGGCGACTCCCGGCGCTCCCACTGTGACCGGCGCGACATGCAGCAGCATCAACGTGGCCAACAACGCCAGTGATTCGGGCACGGCATACTTCGCATTCAGGATCAATGGCGGGAGCTACTCCAACTACTACGTGCAGGGCAACGGCAGCGTGGGCGCGAGTCCCGTGTGGCAGACTAAGGCGATCTGGGGTACCAAGACGGTTACCGGGCTTGCCCCCGGCACGAATTACACGTTCACCGTTGCCGCGGCTAACGACGGAGCTGGAAGCTGCGCGACGTCGTACGGCGCCGGCACCGCCGGCACCACGAATTCGGTGCCCGCAGCGCCAACAGGCGGCTCAGGCACAGCCAACTCCGCTGCGCAGATCACGTGGGGCTGGACCCTCTCGGGAGGAACCGGCAACACGTATAAGGTCTACGACGCGGCAACCGGCGGGAACCTGAAGGCCACCTCCAACGTTGACGCCTCTTCGGTTGCCGAGACAGGGCTGTCGGCCAATACGCAGTACTCACGGTGGGTCGATGCCAACAACACGTGTGGCGCGTCGGCGAGTCGGTTGGCTCTGCCCGCCACTTACACGCTTGCCAACGTGCCCTCGGCCCCGACGGTGAACGCTCCCACGAGCTCGACGCTGAACGTGGCCGTCAACGCCAACGGTAACCCGGCGGCAACGACGTTCTCTATCAAGTGCGTTGGCTCCTCGACGCTATACGTCCAGGCAGACGGCAGCCTCGGCGCCACCGAGGTCTTCCAGACACAGGCGACCTGGGGCACCAAGACGGTGACGGGGCTTTCGTCCAACACGACATACACATTCAGCGTTTCGGCGAAGAACGGCGCGGGAGTCCAGACCGCATACGGTGCTACGGCCTCCGGCACGACCACCGCGACCAGCGTCCTCTACAACCAGGTGAACTACGTGTTGTCGGCCAGCGGATCGCAAGTGCGGGCGCAGCACTTCAACCCCAGCACAGCCTACGCCGGATCGATACCGTCGTCGGCTCAGATCTACTCAGTCGGGTTCAGCGTCCAGACTGCGGCAGGCGAGAGCGTCACGTTCAATCTGGCGCTGTATAACTGGAACACGAACTACTCGACCACGATCGGCGGCACGCCTATAGCGACACGGACGGGCATCGTTCAGTCCGGCGCAAACACGGTGTGGCAGACCCTGTCGCTCAGCACGCCCATCGCAGCGAATGCGGATTACATGCTCGTCATGACGCATACCTCGTTCACTGGTTCGATCGGGGTCGGCATGGAGCGTGACTACCCGGGACCTTGGTCGCAGGGCGGCTCTCAGGAAGCGTGGCAGAACGGCGTGTTCAAGAGCGATCGTCAGTTCAACGTCCAGCTGCTCTACACCTACTCCTGCAGCCCGCCGTCGGTTCCCGGCGCGCCCACAGTCGACGGCGCGACCTGCGGCACGCTGAACGTAACGAACAACGCGAGTGATTCGAGCTCGGCTTCGTTTGCGTTCCGAGTCAACGGCGGAGGTTACACGAACAAGTACGTGCAGGCGGACGGAACGGTCGGGTCAACTCCGGTCTGGCAGACGAAGGCCGCTTGGGGAACCAGGACCGTTACGGGCCTCTCCTCCAGCACGACCTACACGTTCGACGTGGCGGCCGCGACGGATTCGTCCGGGTCCTGCGCCTCTTCTTATGGCACGAGCGCGAACGGCACGACCTCGGCCGTCGCTTCGACACCCGGCGCGCCGACGATCAACAGCCCGAGTGTCTCCACTCTGAACTTCACGAACAACGCGTCGGACTCCAGTTCGGCGTATTTCGCGATCCGAATCAATGGCGGAGGCTACTCGAACCAGTACGTGCAGGCCAACGGAACCGTGAATTCCAGCGCGGTCTGGCAGACCAAGGCAACTTGGGCGACAAAGACCGTTAGTGGTCTTCAGGCCAATACGACCTACACGTTCGACGTGAAGGCGGCCAACGACTCTGCTGGCGGCTGCGCGTCGGGGTTCGGTCCGACCACGCAAGGGACCACCTCGTGCACGACCCTGTCGACTCCGGGCGCTCCGACCGTCAACGGCGCGACTTCGACGACTCTCAACGTCGCCAACAACTCCGGCGATTCCGGATCGGCGTACTTCGCGATTCGCATCAACGGAGGCGGCTACAGCAACCAGTACGTGCAGGGCGACGGCACCGTGGGCGCGAACGCCGTATGGCAGTTGAAGGCGGCGTGGGGCACCAAGACCGTTACGGGCCTTGCTTCCTCCACGACCTACACATTCGATGTGAAGGCCGCGACGGACTCGAACGGAAGCTGTGCGACAGGTTTCGGCACGAGCGCTCAGGGTACGACTACCGGTTCGTGCGGTGGCGAGACCATTGGCTCGCTCGTCAATCCTTGTTTTGCCACGGGATGGACGTATCGCAGCGGCGGCGTTCCGACGGCTCCTTCCGGATGGACCATAGGTGACTGGGCCGCGACTAACGGCGGCTGCATGCAACTGACCACGTCGGGTGACTGCGCGAGCGGCAGGCCGACCGACCATCGCTGCAAGTTCGAGTTTGGAGGCACCGGCCAGATGTCCCACAACATGATCTACAAAGAGGTCTCGTGGGGCAGCGCGGGAAGCGTAACCATCACTGTGGCCGCCAGCAGGCATTCCTGGGGCGGCAGCGGAAACGCGATGCTGGCGGTCAAGGCCGACGGCTGCGGAACCCGCTACGCTCAGCGCACCGCCCAGGTCTACCACACGGCCGGCGAGTGCACATGGCAGACGCTGAGTCTCAGCGTGACCAGGCCCGCGGGCGCCTCGACATTCACCGTAATGCTCAACGCGCACCCGGGTGACACGACGCAGTGGAACTGCCAGTTCGACAACCTGCAGATCACCGCCGGCGCCAACGTCGGAACCATCAGCGGCAACATCAAATCCGGCGGCGTCAATCTGTCCGGCGTAACGGTGGCGACGACATCCGGTGGGTTCACCGCTACCACCGACTCGAACGGCAACTACACGTTCAGCAACGTGCCGCCGGGCACATATACCATGACTGCGACGAAAGCCGGCTACACTCAGGTCACGCAGACCGGTGTTACCGTGACCGCAGGCAATGCGACTACCCAGAACTTCACGCTCACCGCGGGCGCCAGCACCGGTACCCTGTCGGGTGTCGTGAAGAGCATAACCAACCAACCGATCAGCGGCGCGACGATCTCGACGTCGCCCTCGTCGAGCACGACTACTACGGCTGCGGACGGCAGCTTCACGCTGTCGGGCGTCAGCCCCGGCACATACACGGTCTATGCGTCGAAGAGCCTGTATCAGACCTTCGGCCGCACGAACCAGGTAGTTCAAGCGAGCCTGACTACGACGGTACCGACCTACTATCTGGTAACCTCAGGCAGCAAGATCGGCTTCCACTTCGATGGCTCGATCGCCTACGGGTTCTCGGACCTCTGCACTCGCTTGCAGAACGCGAACATCCCGCTCTACATCAAGGGCCTTGGAACATTTGGTCAGTGTGCGAGCGCGAAGTCGGCATGCTCGCGGTCGTTCACGGTCGGGCGCATCGATAGCTTGCCGAACTACGGCAATATCAAGGGCCTCGACGAGCGGGCGAAGCCGTTTGACGATCCCAAAGTCGTCGCTCAGCAGATCTACAACGAATACAAGACCCAGTGTTTCGCGCCTAACGGCTCGAACGTGGATGTTTGGGAGGTCTGCAACGAGTGGGACGGCCAGTACGAATGGCAGGCTGAGTTCTATATCGCGTTCATGGACTTGGCCGAGGCCGACGGGTATCGCATCGCGCTGTGGTCCTGCTCAACGGGCAGCCCGGCCGACTCCAGCAACTGGGTCTATCTTGCCAAAGCGTGCAAGAGAGCAAAGGCCCACGGCGGACACGTGATGGCAACTCACGAGTACCAGACCCAGGCATATCCAGGTGCGGATGGGACCATGGAGTACGAGTACAACTATGAGACCGCCAACAATCTCGCGCACGCCAATATCACTCACTACCGCGACATCTACAACTATCTTGCGGCTAACAACGCAGATATTCCGTGGTGCATAACCGAGTGCGGGCCGCAAGCCGGCTGCGCTCAGATGAGCGACCACGACATGATTCACGACATGGCGTTCTACGACGGTCTACTCATGCAGGACGCCTATATGGCAGGAGCCGGCATCTACGACTGCGGCATGGCAGGAGCTGACATCAACTACACGAAGACCGGCAGCAGCACCTGCACCTACTATGGAAACTGGATGATCAACGGCCAACTGCCGTAGATTCCTCGAGTTGTCGGGCCGCGGCAGCCGCCGCGGCCCGGCCTTTCCACACAAAGCGATCCCATTGAGATCGCATCCGAGCTGTGACACCGGGCGCCGGACACGAAACCGTGCGTCGCCGGAGCGCCACATCCAGGACAGGAGCACGACCATGAAAACATGCAAGTATTCAGTTCGTTTTACGTTGGCTGTACTGGGAGTTCTGATCGCACTGACGGTATCCGCGACAGCGGCTACCCCTGTATACATTTTCGGGTGCCACGATGCCAGCGGCTACCCGCGGATCGAGGCTGCCGAAAAGACCGGCTGGCTGACCATCACGAAGGCGATAGGCCACGACCCTAACGATCACTCGGGCGACGACTTCTCGCTCTATTCGAACCGGGGGCACGGGGTCATAGTGCGCCTCAACAACGGTTACGAATCAGACGGCACGCTGCCGAACTCGGCTTACTATTCCAACTTCGCCACGCGGTGTGCGAACTACGTGGCGGCGACAACTGGCGCTGACATATTCATCATCGGCAACGAGCCCAACCTGCCGCGTGAGTGGCCGGGCAATGTCAACGGCGACCCTGCCACCGGGCAGCCCATAACGAGCGCGCGTTACCAGACCTGCTACATTCAGTGCTACAACGCGATCAAGGCCGTGCGGTCGAGCGCCGTCGTCTGTCCCGCTCCAGCGGGCACGTGGGCGCCGCCTTACTCCGGGCAGGGCATCGAGGGATTCTTGGACTACTGGGTCAACGTCCTCAACGGCGTCGGTGCGAGTAAGGTCGACGCTCTGATCATCCACGCATACACGCACGGCTGTGCGCCTGCTCTGGTGACCGACCAGACGCTCATGCAGCCGCCTTATTCGAGCATCTACTACAACTTCCAGGTCTACAAGAACTACATGAACGCGATCCCGACCGCGATGAGATCGCTCCCCGTCTACATCACCGAGTGTGACGAGAACGTCGAGTGCGCGGACACCGGCGGGGGCGCGCCGTATCATACCTGGTACAACTCCAACAACGGGTGGGTCAAGGCGATCTATTCGGAGATCAACACCTGGAACAACACCGGCGGCAATCAGAAGATCAGGTGCGTCTGCCTGTATCGCTACGACGACGTCGGCGAGGGCAACTGGGCATTCGGCTTCTCAGGAAGGAGCGGTGTTCTGGCGGATTGGGCCGAGGCAATGGCCAACAACTACCGCTGGGACACCAACCCGACCACGGGTACTCTATCCGGCAACGTCAAAGATGGCGGTGGCGCCAACGTCAGCGGGGCGACGGTATCGACCAACACCGGCGGATACACTACAACCACTGACGGCAGCGGCAACTACACCATCAACAACGTTACCCCCGGCACATACAACGTGACCGCGTCGAAGACGGGCTACAACTCGCAGACCCAGAACAACAAGACCGTGACTGCCGGGCAGACAACGACCGTCAACTTCACGATAACGAGGCAGACCGGCACCATAAGCGGCACCGTCAAGGACACGAACAACGTCGCCATCAATGGGGCTACGGTCTCCACCGACACCGGCGGGTACGCGACCACCACCAACTCCAGCGGCGCATACACGCTCTCTGGCGTGGCCACGGGAACCTACAGCGTGAGCGCGTCGAAGTCCGGTTACCTCACGCAGACGAACAGCAACGTTACGGTCACGTACAATAACACCACGACTTCGAACTTCAGCCTGCCGGCTAACACGAATCCGGCAAGCCTGTCGAACGGCAGCTTCGAAGGCGGATTTACAAATGGCGTGGCCAATAGCTGGACGCAGTGGATAACCTCGGGATCACCGGGCTTCCACGACGAGACCGGCCATATCCACGGAGGATCTCACGCACAGAATTGGATATCCAACTCCGCGACGCACGACGCCGGTATCTATCAGAGGATGGCGTCCGGGGCGGGCTACACCTACACGTTCAGCGCCTGGACGTGGCGCCTCGGCACGAGCAGCGAGTACACCTATGTCGGAATCGACCCTACCGGTGGCACCAACCCGACCTCGGGCAACATCGTGTGGAGCGGATCGCAGAACAGCAACAACACGTGGACGCAGCAGAGTTGCAGTGCTACCAGTGGCAGCAACGGCTACATCACCGTGTTCGTCCGAGGCTACGCGCAGTATCCCTATTCGACCATGATGTCGGTTGTGGATGATGCGGCGCTCAGCTACACCGGGGGCTCGACCGGGACCATCAGCGGGGACGTCAAGGACTCGTCCAACAACCCGATCAGCGGAGCAACAGTATCGACCAACACCGGTGGCTACACGACCACCACTGCCGCAAATGGCACCTATACCCTCTCAAACGTTGCGGTTGGGACCTACAACGTCACTGCGTCCAAGAGCGGCTACACCCCTCAGACGCAGAACAACGTGGTCGTTACACAAGGCAACGTCACCAACTGCAACTTCACGTTGGCGGCAGGCAACCTCGCCAGCCAGGACTTCGAGGCAATGCCCACGTGGTCGTCGTCGTTTGACGCCGGTTGGGGCGGAGCTGCCACCTGGTCGATTGTGAGCGGCGGTCAGTCCGGAAACTTCCTGCAGGCCAGTCGGACATCCCAGGGCTCGTCTTCCAAAGTCCTGGTGTACACAGTGCCCTCCAATACGAACATCACGCTGTCGGTGTATATGAAGTGTCCGAGTTACTCCAACAGCTACTGGATGGAGTGCGCGTGCAAGCTGGGGAGTCAGACGGCGTCGGACTTCGACGGCAACGCTGCCACCTGGACCTATATCAAGAAGTTCGCCAATGACGGGACCAATGGCAACGGCAACACGTGGACTCAGTACTCCGTGAGCCTGAACACGGGCTCCAACACGCAGATATCGGTCGGGTTCAAGCACGGCGCGTCGGGAAACAACGGGCCGACCGTCGGTTGGGACACGTTCCGAATCAACTAGCGGCCTGCGGACAAAGTCGTATCTGGTTGTAGGAGCCGTCTCCCCTCGGGCGACAGCCCTCGGCCGACAGCGCATCCGAAGGATGTCGCGAGAGGCGTCCCGAAGGGATCGCGAGAGCCAGACGGCGTTTCCGAGCGCGAGGCTGTCGGAATCGGGTTCTGGAGAACCCTCCTACACCGCTTTGTCCGGCGGCTAGCATCAGCTGCCGTGAACCCCGGGCCACCCGGTCCGGGGTTCACGGTCTCTCCCCGGCTAAGGTGCAGAGGATTGAGTCTTCCACAAATCGGAAATCCTTGAAGTCAATGAAGCCACCTTCCACTCCGTCGATGACCGACTGTGGGTATGGTGCGTAGCGTACGTGGCCCGCGCTGTACTCCTCGGGTAGAATCGTTGCGTGCGTTTCGCGATACAATGAGCGCGAGATGAGTGGCCAGGAATACAAGACCGTCAAGACCAGCCGAGGCTACATCCAGCGCATCTGGACAGACCCCGAAACTGGAAAACTTCGGCGCGAATATGAACACCGAATCGTGTGGGAAGAGCATTTCGGCCCGATTCCACCGAACCACCACGTCCATCACATCGACGGGGACAAGACCAATAACATCATTTCGAACCTGGAACTGAAGCCGACCGGAGCCCACATCAAGGACCACGGAGACGATCTCAACTGGGCCTGGAAAAGGCGGAAGAAGTAGGGCTTGAGGGAGCCGAATTCCACCCGCGCTTTTCTGAAAACCCACGAGGCCGATGACGACTCTGTGACCACATATATGTCGTGTTTTTCGAGCGTTTTGCCGGTGCCTGGCGAAGCTGGCGGAATGCGGACTGGACGCGACAGATTTGGGCTATTGCAGGGGGTCAAAAAGGCGTATTTTGAGCGTGGAGCGGCCTCAGTGGTCTCTGTTTCTAGGAAGTTCTATTGAGGGGATAAAGCGTGTTGGTGCCGGAGATCGGAGTCGAACCGATATGAGGTTGCCCTCGGTGGTTTTTGAGACCACTGCGTCTGCCATTCCGCCACTCCGGCATCTGCGCTCGAATTATAGCGCGCCAAGGCAGGAACTGTCAACGCGCCAAGCGAACTAAAGCCTGTTCGGCTCACGAGAATCGAAATGCGCATTCGAGTTTCATGCTCCACATTTGCGAAGGAGTGAAGACCCATGAGTCACGATATGTCCCAGACTCCAGGCGGCACCGGGCCTGCCCCGCCGCCTCCGCCGCCGGGTGGGTACTACCAGCCGCCGTTTCCTCCTCCCCCGGCCCAGCCGCGTAAGAGCCGTCTGTGGATCATCCCGGTTGTGCTGGGCGGGTTGGCGCTTCTGGCGCTGATGATGGTCGTTATCGGCCTGATTGTCCGCGGCATGCCCGGCTTTGGCGAGTTTGGCGGCTACGGCAAGCACATTGCCCTGATTCGGGTTGATGGCGTCATTACCGCAGGCAGGAGTGAGAGCGGCCTGTTCAGCGGCTCGTCCTGTGGTTCCGAGGATGTGATCGCTCAGCTCGAGCGGGCGCGCAAGAACGATGACGTGGGCGCCATTGTGCTGCGGATCAACAGCCCCGGCGGAAGCCCCGCCGGCTCCGAAGAGGTCTACAAAGAGATCATGCGGATTCGGAGCGATTCCCGGCACTCGAAGAAGGTCTACTCATCGATGGCCGACGTCGCGGCGTCCGGGGCGTACTACATCGCATCGGCTTCGGACCGCATCTACGCGGACTCGTCCACGCTCACCGGCAGCATCGGCGTCATCTGGGACATCACGGACATGAGCGGCCTCTACAAGAAGATCGGCTTCAACCCGCAGGTGATCAAGTCCGGCAAATTCAAGGACATAGGCTCGCCGAACCGTCCGCTCACTCCCGATGAGCGAGCGCTGCTGCAGTCGATTGTGATGGAGACGTATGGTCAGTTCGTGGGGGCGGTCGCCGAGGGCCGGCATCTGCCCGTGGCCGACGTGAAGAGGATCGCGGATGGCCGCGTTCTCACGGGCACGCAGGCGAAGAGAGCCAGGCTGATAGACAGAATCGGCGGTATGCGGGATACGGTCAAGGCCGCCGCGGCAGCGGCTGGAATACGGGGCGAGCCGAGGGTTGTGGAGTATAAGAAGAGCCGGTCCCTTTACGACATATTGGGCTCCGAGAGCGAGCAGGCGGCTTCGCAGGCCGCGGACCGCGCGCTCGGCAAACTGCTGACCGACCGGCTCTTGGACAACAAGAGCACCTCGTCAGGGCTTCGATGACGGGCAAGAAGCGACTCGTCGCGATTGATGGTAACAGCCTGCTCTATCGCGCGTTCTTCGCGATGAGGTACCTGTCCACCTCTGACGGCACGCCCACCAACGCGATCTACGGCCTCACCACGATGCTGCTCAAGGTTCTCGATGAGAAACCTGACTACATCGTTGTCGCGTTCGACACTCCAAAGCCTACCTTCCGCCACAAGGAGTACGACCAGTACAAGGCCCATCGCAAGGCCCCGCCAGACGAGCTGATAGCACAGGCTCCAGTGGCGCGCGAGCTTATTCGGGCGTTCAACATCCCGGTCATCGAGATCGAGGGCTACGAGGCCGACGACATCATCGGCGCGCTCGTGACTCAGGCGCGTGAGCACGGAGTCAGCTCGCAGATCGTTACAGGCGACCTCGATGCGCTCCAGCTTGTAAACGACGACGTAAGCGTGATGACGACCGTCAAGGGTGTTTCCGACATCGTCGTGTACGATCCCAAGGCCGTGCAGGACCGCTTTGGTTTGCGGCCAGATCAGATGGCCGATTTCAAGGGCCTCAAGGGCGATCCCTCGGATAACATCCCCGGCGTGCCCGGCGTCGGAGACAAGACTGCCCAGTCGCTGCTCGATCAATACGGCACGGTCGAGGGCGTGTTGGATCACGTGACTGACATGCCCGAGGGCAAGACGAAGAGAGCGCTGTCCGAGAACGCCGACCTTGCGCGGCTGTCGAAGCGCCTCGCGACTATCGTCACCGATGTGCCGTTCGATTTCGATCTATCCGCTTACGAAGCCCGGCAGCCTGATCTCGACACCCTGCGTGATCTGTTTGTCAGGCTGGAATTCAAGACCATGCTCAAGCGTCTGCCCGAGGTCGAGCAGGCCGCCGGCAAGGCGCCGATCGAGGAGAAGCCGTCGCTGGGAACGTGCCGCCGGATTTCGACGCCCAAGGAGCTCGACGAGCTTGTCGCGTCGCTCGAGAAAGCCGACGCTTTCGCTGTGCAGTGTCACACGGCAGATGACAAATCGATCCGCGCGACCCTGATCGGCATGAGCTTCTCGACCGGCCCCGACGAAACCGCATACGTGCGCGTCTCGGACCCCGCGGCCCAGAACTTGTCGCTGAGCATGGACGACGAGTTCGAGGCGGATCTGTCTAGATTCGCGGGAGTGCTGAACTCCGACAGGATCGCCAAATACTGCCACGATTCCAAGCGCAATACTGCGGCGCTCGACCTTCGTGGTGTCGTGCTGAGAGGCGTCGCGTTCGATAGCATGCTCGCGGCGTATCTGCTGGATGCCACGCGCGGGTCGTATGATATCGGCGACGTCGCCTTCGAGCAGTTGTCGGTCGAACTTGCAGGTGTGACGCGCAAGGACGAGGGACAGGTAGACGATACCCGGCGCTTCTGCAATGAGGCAGAGGTGATATATCGGCTCAAGCCTCTCATGGAGGAGCGGCTTCGGCGGGACGGGCTCTGGGATCTCTATTCAAACGTCGAGCTGCCCCTGGCGCCGGTGCTGGCCGATATGGAGTTGGCCGGAGTCAAGATCGATGTCGAGGAGTTGGGCGCCCTGTCATTGACTCTCAACACGGACCTCAGGCAGATCGAACGAGAGGTTTACGATCTGGCCGGCGAGGAGTTCAATATCGGCTCTCCGAAGCAGCTCGGTGTGGTTCTCTTTGAGAAGCTCGGCCTGACAGCCGGCAAGAAGACCAAGACCGGTTACTCGACCTCGGCGAGCACGCTCGAAGAGCTTGCGGCCGAACATCCGATAGTCGAGCTTGTCCTGCGCTGGCGCGAGCTCACCAAGATCAAGTCCACATACGCGGATTCTCTGCCCACGCTGATCAACCCCGTGACGGGTCGCGTGCACACGTCGCTCAATCAGGCCGTGACCGCTACCGGGCGTCTGTCGTCGAGCGATCCCAACCTGCAGAACATTCCCGTTCGCACCGAGCTTGGACGCGAGATTCGCAAGGCGTTTGTCGCGGCGGGCGACAGTCTACTGCTCTCGGCCGACTACTCGCAGATCGAGCTTCGAATACTGGCGCACGTCACTGGCGATCCAGGGCTCACATCCGCGTTCGAGCTCGATGAGGACATCCACACCCATACCGCCAGCACGATCTTTGGCTGCCCTGAGGCCGACGTCACGCCCGAGATGCGCCGCAGCGCGAAGACCGTCAACTTCGCCGTGATCTACGGCATGGGCGAGTTCTCGCTGTCGCGGTCGCTCGGGATTCCCATCGAGGAAGCCCGAGCTTATATCGAGACCTACTTCGCGCGATTCCCTGGAGTGCGTGAGTACACGAACTCGACCATCGAGCAGGCGCGCGAGCTGGGGTTCGTCTCGACGCCGATGGGCCGCCGCAGGTACATCCAGGACATCAACGCCGCCAATCGCAACATCCGGCTGTTTGCCGAGCGGGCAGCGGTGAACATGCCGATTCAGGGCATGGCCGCCGACATTATGAAGATCGCCATGATCAACGTGGCCCGGGACATGGCCGCGCGGTCGGTCAAGTCGCGCATGCTGCTTCAGGTTCACGACGAACTCCTCTTCGAGGTGCCACCCGATGAGCTTGCAGCTATGGCGGCGCTGGTGCGGTCGGACATGGAAAACGCCTATCCCCTGAGCGTACCGGTGAAGGTGGACGTGAAGTACGGCCCAAACTGGGCGGAGATGACGGACTCTGGGGTGCTTGTCAGATCTACGGAAAGTGGCGGCAAGAGATTTGAAGCTGCTGGCATGATAAGAGGCGGTCTACGCCGAAGTGGTTTGTGTTGAGCAAAACACAGGAGGCGAGCCGCAATCATGCC
>Ga0207433_10004983_pt1 | contig 24045 bp, 16 predicted proteins | sample YelNatPaOPGAMG01_FD_187559 | JGI IMG/M metagenome (GOLD analysis project Ga0207433, IMG submission 187559) | Hot spring thermophilic microbial communities from Obsidian Pool, Yellowstone National Park, USA - OP-RAMG-01 (SPAdes) (version 3) | ecosystem: Environmental > Aquatic > Thermal springs... | reverse complement strand
TAGAAAGGGATTTCGGCAGCTTTGGGAACTTCAGGGACGATATGAAGCAGACCGGCATCGCGGCCCGCGGCTGGGTCTGGCTAGCCTTTGACTGGGATACCAAAAAATTGTTCAACTACCTTGGCGACGCGCACAACTCTTACCCCATATGGAATGCCACGCCGTTAGTGGCTCTGGACACTTATGAGCATGCCTACTGGATGGATTACGGCACGGGCCGGGCCAAATATATTGACGCGTTCTTCAAGAATCTTAATTGGGAACCAGTGGAAGAACGGTTTGAAAAATACCAGATCGGAGAGATGATGAATTAGGAACCGATACGCACTGATGCCACAGACGGTTAAACACAGAAGAAGAGAAACGATTTAAATCGTTTCCCTATTAAATTCAAAATAACGGCTAAGACGTAGGGAACCACGTCTTAGCCGTTATTTTTACTTGTCATTGCCTGCCTTTGGTTGGTAAGTAAGGGTCTTAATATAACAAAAACCTCCCATAAAGGGAGGTTTGTCGTAAGTTATCGCTTAGCAGTTATTTTTTCGCTGTCTTGGCTTTTCTGGTCCTAGGCTGGGAATCTAGGCGACCGCGGACGTAGTAAAGCTTGGCCTTGCGCACTTCCGGGGCCTTGGTCACTTCCAGCTTGACGATGTTTGGGGAATGCAGGGGGTAGATCCTTTCCACACCTACGCCCGAAGTTATCTTGCGGACCGTGAAAGTTGCGTTCACGCCCTTGCCGCCCTTGCGGGCAATAACCAAACCTTCAAAAATCTGGATGCGCTCCTTGCCGCCTTCGCGGACGCGTTGGTAAACCTTGACGGTATGGCCCGGCTTGAAATCGGGAAGCTGCTTGAGTTGGGTATCCTGTAAATGCTTGATGATAGGCATTGTAATAAATTGACCTAATTACTCTAATTTCCGCCAGTTGGCGGACTAATTGACCTAATCAAATCCCAATTTCCAATACCTAATGACGTTGGTTTTAGGTATTAGTAATTAGGATTTGATTAGAATAATTAGGTCAATTAGGTTAATTAGGAATAATTTTAATAATAATTATAAATTATTAACTATTTTACTATTTAGCTTTCCTAAAACTTCCTTCAGATCGTCCGCCAATTCGCTTTCCGCTTCTATCCAGGTCCCGTCCGGGAGCCGGACTTCTATCTTTTTAGCATGCAAGAACTGACGAGATAACCCGCGGATGGCAGGTTTTTCCCCGCTCTTTAGGTCTGAACGAAGTCGAGGACCATAAAGCGCGTCTCCAGCCAGCGGATGGCCGATGGATTTGAAATGAACGCGTATCTGGTGCGTTCTGCCTGTGTGTAATTTTACCAGAAGAAGGGTATAAGTGTCAATCCCGGCATCCAAATACTCCAGCACCTGATATTCCGTAAGGGCCTCTTTCGGTTCAATGATATTTTCCGTGCTCATCTTCCGAAAATCCGCCTTACTCTTCCCTATAGGCGCGTCAATGAACCCATGCTGCTTTTCTATGCGGCCCAAAACCAAAGCGATATATTCTTTCTTTATCTTCCTTTCGGCAAAGGCGTTCTTCAAATACTCGTACATCTCCGCAGTCTTGGCCACCAGCATCACGCCGCTTGTATCCTTATCCAAACGATGCACTATTCCCGGCCGATGCTCTTCGCCGACCAAATGGATGTCCTTGAAATTATACAGCAACGCGCTGGCCAGCGTCTCACCCTTAAAGCCCGCGCCCGGATGCACCACCATCCCCGCTGGTTTGTCGATTATAAGAAGGCCATGGTTATCATACAAAACCCTTAGCGGCGTTTCCGTCGGCACCAGTCCCTCATCTTTTTTTTCGCCTTGATGATAAACAATAACATCATCTTTCCTGACGACAAACTTGCTCTCGACCACTTTCTGCCCATTGACCAAAACCAAGCCAGCTTCAATATCCCGTTGGATCCGCGAACGGGAAACTTCCTTGACCTGCCCGACCAAAAACTTATCCAGCCGGGTCTTGAGATCGGTCACTATGAATTTGTGTTCCATAGATCAATTTAATAATTAAACAAAATCACAATTTAACGTTTCGGCGATCCTTGTTTAATTGTTTGGTTATTATTTTGTTTTATTGATAAGGTCCGGCCTGCGCTTCTTGGTCCGCTTGACTGCCTCTTCCTTCCGCCATTCTTCCACTTTTCGGTGATTTCCGGACAGCAATACTTTCGGAACCTTAAGCGTCTTAGCCCTTAATCCTCCACCCTTTACCTTCAAAATCTCCGGCTTGGTGTACTGCGGATATTCCAGCAGGCTTTCGCTGAACGACTCGTTGCGTGTGGACTCTATCTTACCCAAGATGCCTGGACGCAGGCGCAGTACTGCCTCGCTGATGACAAGCGCTGGCAATTCCCCGCCCATTAGCACATAATCGCCTATGGACATTTCTTCATCAACGAACTTTCGGACCCGCTCGTCAAACCCTTCATAACGGCCGCTGACTAATACCAAATTATCGTACTTCGCCAGCCGATGCGCGTCCTTTTGCGTGAACTTCTTCCCTTGCGGGGTTAGCAGGACTACCTTTGACCTTTGACCTTTAACCTTTGACTTCGCCGCCCTTATGGCATCAAAAAGCACGTCCGGACGAAGAACCATTCCCACCCCGCCACCATACGGACGGTCGTCTACAGTCCGCCGCTCACCCAACCCGAAATCGCGCAAATTGACCGCTTTAATGTCCAATAGCTTGTTCTTTATCGCTTTTTTAAGTATGCCAAAACTGCTCGCGTACGCGTCTATGAATTCGGGGAATAAAGTGATGATCCTAATAGAAAGTCTTCTCATGATCATATGATGCTAATATGCGAATCTTATGCTAATTATGCGAACATGCGAATGGATTATGCTAGGGATTCGCATTTTCGCCAGATTCGCATCCTGTTCGCATATTCGCATCACGTTAATTTTACCAAAATAACCCCAAACCATCCAATTAAGGATAATTCGGGGTTATTCGTTTTGTGATATCAAACCCGCTTAGACGGATTAGAGTTTAAAATCGTCGATCGCGTCGCTGGCCTCTTCCACTCTGGCTTCCTGACGGGCGGATATCCTGCCTTCACCCTTGCGGTAGCCTTCCGGCTCATAAATCTTCAGGTTGACACGGGCCTTTCTCTTGGCGCCGACTACGCGCAGCAAAGTGCGGATAGCCTTGGCGGTTTGACCCATGCGGCCAATGACCTGGCCCATGTCTTCGGGGTTGAGGTGAAGGGTGATGAGCACGCCCATCTCGTCAACCACGCGCTCGGTTTTCACATCATCAGGATGATCAACCAAAGCCTTGACAATGAACTCTACAAACTGCTGGTCTTGTTCCATATACTAGCAAATTCTTCCGATAGCTTTCTTTGGTAGCTTCGACCTATTAAGTAAGCTGCGCTATCTTTAAGTCAAATTATAAGGTAAAGCAGGAAAAGTGTCAACACAAATAAGCCAAAAACTATAAAACCCCCAAAAAACAGGGGTTTTAAACAAGCAACTTGTTAAAGGCTTTAGAGCCGGTACATTTTATTGGACTGGAACAGCCTGGCCGCTTGGGGTGCTGCCTGTGCTACGGAAATCATCCTTACCGTCCTTATTGGCAAAAATATTTATCTGCTTACAGCCTTTGCACTTAATCTCAACAATGGAATCCACCAAATTTCCCTTAAATAACAATTTGTTGCACGTAAGGCAACGATAATCGCGAAGTTGCTCCGTCATAACTCTTTTTGCGAATTAATGCTTTCTATATCTCCGGTTTGGGGGCACAAAAAAACCAAAATGTGGTTTTGGTTTTTACAAACTCAACAACTTATCTATGATTTTCCTTTGCAATTATAGCTTTCATCACGTTTACCAGTCAATACTTTTTTCCACTGTTTACGATTCAAGCCATAGGAAAGACAAAAAAAATCCCGCGCCTATATGGCACGGGAAAATTTATTTGATATTTTATCCTAGGCGGTGGGGGCTTGCTGCTCAGGAGCAGGAGCGGCATTTTTCTCGGGCGCGCTTTCTGCGGCAGCGCCTTCTGCCGGATTCTCGGCCGCCGGAGCGGCTTCCGCCGGTTTCTTCGGGATACTGAAGGCCTTTACTTTCTTGCCTTCCAGCAATCCTTTGGTGACTAACAGGTTATGAACGGTTTCGGAAAATTCCACTCTCTGAGAGATCCAATATTTCAGGCGTTCTTCATTAACCTTGAAGCCTTTGTTCCGGGGGTTATAGCTCCCTAGGACCTCTATAAACTTCTTCTGCACGGGCGCTTCTTTCTCGGCCAGAACAATGCGAAAATCGGCCTGGTTCTTCTTCCCCGTTCGCTGCAAACGGATAATTAGCATGGATGTATATGTAAAATTAACTTGATGATTTGCATTCTGAGTGCGTGATTATCTTAGCAAATCCGGAGAGTTTGGTCAATATTCAAAACGAGTACCTTCACTGTTGTACCGTTTGCCCGACGACTTCTTTAACAGTCACCGTTACGGGATCCGCGGTATCAGTACCGGATTCGGACGCTTCACCGGTCCCGGCCGGAGCTTGGACGGCCTCCGATGTCTCCCCGAGGACCTGGCTGGAACCTTGATCCAGGGCCTGCTCTGCAGTGGTCCCCGTCTCTTCTGTCATTGGCTGCTGTTCTTCGGAAACGGCTGAGTTTCCATTATCCCCTACCGGCGCCTGTTCATCTGCGGCCGTCTCCGGCTGGACAACTGGTTCTTCCGGCCCGTTAACGTCTTGTTCGCTGACATCCTGCGGCTGCTCCATTTCCTGTTTTTGAGCCGGAGCGGCACTTTCGGAATTATCGCTTCCTGCCACTGCGCTTTCCGGCTGCGACACGATCAGCATTATATCCTCGCTGGAACCGTCAGATACCGTAAGCTTCGCTTCAGGAGAGGCAAAGGCGTGCCAATTAAATTCCAGCGCCATGTCCATAACTCGATCTATCCTAATGGTGAATCCTTCGCTGTTTTCGTCCACGACCGCATATTTGAAATCCGCTCCCAAAGCCGCTTCCCCCCTCGGCGTAACGGTCACTATCGGCTGATACTCATAAGCGGCGGTAAAGGTGACGCGGACAGATCTTTTACCGGGCAATATCTTAGCTTGCCCCACAGAGTCCGAAGAAAGATGCAAATGACCCCTCACGGCTAAAGTTCCCTTAAAGACCACGGGACCGGTGACAGTCAGGCTATCGACGCTAAAATACCCCGCAACGGGACTTTGCACCAATACCCCGCTCCTGAAATTTTCCATCTGCAGCTGCTGTTCTTTGATTGCCTGGGTCAGCAGGGGAATAAGGGCGGAATATGCGACGGATTTATATCCTGATTCATCAGTGGAAACGACCTCGGGAATGATTTTCTCCAAATCCTGGGCAATAAAGCCGAAATGCGTAGCACTGGCCGTATCCTCATTCAACCAGTGATAAGTCACCCCCTGTAAGGCCATAACCTTCTCCAGAGCGCTGTCGATGGTGGTAACATCCTTCTTCAAGCGGGCGTCAGAAGAACAGCTCAAAGAACTGCTGGTCGGGTTGATGCTGCAAGTGCCGCTGGAGTTGGTAAAGCTCGCGACCGCGCCGCTAATAGTCGGTCCGCCCACGGCCAAAGCCGCGCCGCCCCCGCCCTGAATGGTCACGTTCCCTTCCACCAGAAGACCACCTGGCCCAAAATTCGCGCCACCCCGCGCGTAAAGGGAATTTCCTATCCAGACATTATCCGTGAATTCGGCCGTTGACGACTGCAGCGTCCCGGTCTGCAAGCCCGGAGCGTCAAGGTTGTTGATCTCGTATACCTTTAGGGTATTATTTTGCGTATCAGTCACATAAAGATATTTACCGTCAACGGCTATTTTGCCAGGACCGACAGTGGAGAATTTTCCCTTGCTCACAATACTGTTAGGGTTGGAGATGTCAAAAATAGCGATGGAATTCCCCCCAGAAGAAGAGACATAAGCGTATCGCCCAGCCACTGTCACATATTTCGGGAAGTTCAGGTTCGTAGAAGTATATCCCTTTGCCACAATATTGTTCGGATTGGATATATCAAATATCGCGAGGTAATTATTTACACTGCTGGCAACATAAGCGTAAGCGCCGGATACATACACTGACGACGGCGAATTCAGGTTGGTCGTTGTATAGCCGAGCGCGACAATATTGTCCGGGTTTGAGATGTCATATATCGCCAGAGTGCTGTTGCCATAGCCGGCTACGTACGCGTATTTTCCTTGGACATACACATCCTCCGAGCCGACTATATTGGTATTTATGACGCTTTTTTTTACTATATTGTTCGGATTAGAGATATCAAAAATAGACAATCCCGTACCGCTGATCGTATAAGCGTATTTTCCCGAAACATACAGCCCGCGCCCGTAACCGTCAGCATTAGTACCCTTTGCCACGATGCTGTTCGGATTGGAAATATCAAATATCGCCAGATTGAGGTTGCCTACCACATACGCATACTTGCCGGCGACCACGATCTCAAAGGGGGAATTGCCCGAGCCCAACGAGATAGTTCCTTTCGCCACTATTGCAGCAGGATTGGAAACGTCATAAATGGACAAGGTGCTATTATTACTATTCGCGACATAAGCATATTTGCCGGAAACCGTAACCGAGACCGGGCCGGAAATGTTGGTGGCAATGCTTCCCACCAAGGTCGGCATGGTGTCATTCGTGACTAGCGCGTTCCCCGCGACCGTCAATTTGGCGAGAGAAGTGGTGGCGCCAATGCTGACATTATCGGTCGTGTTGTTCGGATACACGATCCCGTTGGACGCGGTCCATAGCGACGTGCCGCTGTCGCCTGCCGATACGGTAGACCAAGACAGAGTCCCATTCCCGTTGTTGGTCAGCACCTGCCCCGCGCTACCCTGTAAGGTCGGCCAGATGTAAGATATGGAATTTAAAGTTGTGGTGCTGGTGACTGCCAAACTTTCGGCCGTAATGCCACCGAAGGAAGCGGTACCCGAAACCGAAAGGTTAGCAAAAGACGAACCGCTAGTCACATTCAGTTCTTTAACTGAAAGCGCGGATAAAGTCGAGGTACCAGTCACGGTCAAAGTCCCGGTTATGCCCAGAGTAGAAACTGGAGAAGTCGTGTTGATGCCGATGCTGGAACCCGAAAGGGTCAGAATGCTTTGATCGCTTACAGACGCGCCGTCCGCCGCGTAATAAGCGAAACGCCCTGCCACGCCGCTGTTGACCGGCGACCCTTCACTGGTCGCCGAAACCCAGCTTAAATTCCCCAGACCATCATTACGGAGATAGGTATGGTTAAGCCCCTGAACAGTTGGCCATTTATAACTGATATTGTTTATCTTGACCATATCGCCGTTGCCGTCTATCTGGAAAGAATTCCCGATGCCGACGTTAAAGAGCGAAGTAGCGGTCGAAGAGCCGATACTCACTTTGTTGCCGTTATCGTATATTACGCCGCTGCCCAAGGTATATTGGTCGGTCCAGCGGGCTATGGTATTCGCCGTGCCAGTTAAAGACGAAACGGATGATGTGCCATTGCCTTTCAAGATGCCTAGTAAGGACGAAGCGCCAGTGCCACCATGCTCGATGGGGAGGATGCCACTAGTGACGGAAGAAGCCGAGAGCTGGATGCTAGTGTTGGCCACGTTCGTGATCCTGCCTTTGGCATCAACAGTCAAAATTGGAACCTGCGTCAGACTGCCGTAAGTACCTGAGGCAACGGTGGTATTAGCCAAAGTCAGTACGCCGTTGGCGCTAAGCGTGGCGTCGCCGGAAATGAATTTGGTCTCCCAAGCGGTCCCGCTACCGATGAGAATGTTTCCCGTTGTTGGCGAAGTCACCCCAAGCAGAGCGCCATTGATCCGCTGTACCGTAGGAGCGGGATACGAACCAGTCAGGTCGCCGCTGGCCACACCCCCGGGCGGCACGCCGGCTAATAAAGTGGAAGAAGCGGAAGTAATTCTCCCTTTAGAATCAACAGTAAAGATCGGGATATTGGTGACGCTGCCGTAAGTACCCGGAGTAACCGAGGTATCGGCGAAAGTCAACGTACCGCTCTGGTCTAAAGATGCATCGCCGGATAAAGTGACGAATCTTGGGACGCCATTTTCATCCGCGACAAGAAATTTGCCTGCCGTTCCCGCCGCAGTAACCCCCAGTATGCCGTTATCACTGGCATAAAGTAAGCCGTTTTTGGTATAGGCGGACAAGCCCGTGCCGCCGCGGCTGACCGAAAGTATTCCGCTTACGTCGGAAGAGGCGAGGTCTACGGCGGAAGAAGAAAGGTTCCCCGACCCATCCGATCTCACGAACCCGCTGGAGAGAGAGCTGACCTTCAAAGGACCACTGACAGCGACCGGACCGCCGAGAGTCAGGAGGGAAGCGGAATTGTTGGTAAACGCACCGATGGCCGTGTCCGATATCCTGACTTGTTTAGAAGAAGCGCCAAAGTATGCATTCCACCCTTCAGCATAAACATGCAAAGGAACAACGGGCGTGGAAGTGCCGATGCCCACGAAACCGCCGGAAGTGACGCGAAGGCGCTCAATATCGTTAACAATAAAAGAAAGGTCATAATTATCCAGCGTACCAATTACGGTCGTGGTAGAAAAATTATTACCTCCTTCCAATATCATTGAAGAATCAAGGACCTCGTTCAAATTCCGCCAAACCGGAGGAAGACCGGTTCCCTTGGAAGTTAGCACGTACCCGTCCGTCCCAGCGTCGTTGTCCGGCATAAAAGCGCCGGACAAATTTAAGTTTCCGGCTATGCTCAATTTTTGGGAAGGGGTAGTTGTGCCCACACCAAACTTCCCTGCGGAAGCATCCCAGTATAATCCGCTGCTCTGCGAAAGCATCCCTCCTGCTCCACCGAACACCAACGGACCTTGAATAAAGTTGGTCGGGGTAAAAGCGCCGCTGACGGAATTGGCAACGATATTTTTCGAAAAAACATTGGTCCAACGATTCGAAACGGAACCCAACGAATAGGAATCGTCCGCCTGCGGGCCGACATCCCCCGCTACCTGCAGCTTAAAAACGGACGGATCCTTTGTCCCGACCCCCACGTTACCGCTCGCGGTTATCCGCATCCTCTCGTTACCGTTCGACACGAACACCATATCATAATTATCCAGCGTGCCGACCACGGTCGTGGTGGAAAAACTGTTGCCGCCGTTTAATAAGGTGTTACTGTTTAAAACCGCGTTGATATCCCGCCATACCGGATGCTGACCCGCGCCTTGCGAAAACAACGCGTAGCCGCTCGTCCCCGCGTCACCATCCGGCATCAAGGATCCAGTAAAACCAACATTACCCGAAACGGACAAGGTTTGGGAAGGGCTGGAGGTGCCGATACCGAGACGTTTCGTGCCATCGTTCCAATATAACGAGCTGCTTTGGGCAAGTTGCCCCGACACCCCGCCGAATACCAACGGCCCTTGGGTAAAGCCGGAAGGATTAATACTACCGCTGACCGTACTGGCAATTATCTGATTAGCATAGACATTAGCCCAGCGGGATACGGCCGAACCGAGATTGTATGCATTGTCCGTATCCGGACCGACGTTACCAGCGATCTGCAGTTTGAAGATAGAAGGATTTCCCGTCCCTACCCCGATGTTCCCATTGGTATTCATCCGCATACGTTCAACCCCGTTCGTCTGCAAAGCCAGGTCGTAATTATCCAGCGTGCCAATCACGGTCGTGGTGGAAAAACTGTTGCCGCCGTTTAATATCATGCTGGCCGAAAGAGCCTGGTTCAGGTCCTGCCAGGCGGGGCTGTTTCCCGGCCCCTGCGAAACCAGGACATTTCCAGCGACACCCGCATTTCCCGCGATCATCAGCGCACCAGTGAAAGATATATTACCAGCCACGCTTAAACGTTCGGAAGGGCTGGAAGTGCCCAGACCCAACCGTCCTACGGAATCGTTCCAAAGAAACCCTTTTCCTGAGGTCTGAATACTGGATGGAGTGATGGTGGCAGTGGTAATAGTGGTCGCTGACAAATTGATGGTATAAACATTCGCCCACTTGACAGCGGCCGAGCCAAGATCATAACTTCCGCTTGCGGAAGGGCCGATACTGCCCGCCACTTCCAGCTTGAATCCTGACGGGGACACGACACCGACACCAATCGAAGAACCAGTATCATACAAAATTCCGCTGCCCAAGGTATATTGGTCGGTCCAACGGGCTATGGTATTCGCCGTGCCAGTTAAAGACGAAACGGATGATGTGCCATTGCCTTTCAAGATGCCCAGTAAAGACGAAGCGCCAGTGCCACCTTTAGTCACTGGGATGGTCTGGGTTATCTGTCCGGGACTTATGCTGATGGCGTTCTGTCCAGCGGAAGTCAGCCGGCCTTTCGTATCCACCGTGAAATACGGGACAGACGTGGCGTTGCCATATGTTCCCGCCGAAACAGTTGAGGTTGCTAGATCCAGCCTTCCGTTAGCGTCTATTGTGGCATCGCCGAAGATCGTCCGCGAGACCCAAATGGGTCCACTGCCGACGAGCAGGTTCCCATTGGTCGGAGTAACATCGCCCAAACCCCAACCGCCTATCTTAGCTACTGAAGGATTCGGGAATGAACCGGAAAGGTCGCCGCCAGCCGCTCCGCCAGGCGCCACGCCGGAAACTTGAGTGCTTGTCACGCCCGTGACCCGTCCCTTATTGTCTACGGTTATCACTAAGGTCTCCGAGGAACTGCCGTACGAACCGGCAAATACTCCCGAAGGGGAAAGTGTCAAAACCCCATCTTTGTCCATAGTCGCGTCACCTGACATTGTCACGAATCCAGGAGTGGAAGAAGCAATCCCGACCAAGATCTGCGCGGCCTGTGGCGCGGCCGTAGTCAGGACACTGCCTTCACCCGCGCCATACAATAATCCGCCGCTGGCGAAGCTGCGCGCTCCGGTACCACCAAAGGCCACAGCGAGCGGACTACCCAAAGAAAGCGAACCGAACGTGGGAGAAGAAGATGTCGCCAGATCCTGGCCGAGCGTGACATTGCTGAGCAGTTGCAACATATAACCATTACCGTTCACGGTCAGATTACCGCCAGTGACTGTCAGCGTCCGGCCTGCAATTCCACCCGATACCTTAAACCCGTCCGAGAGTGACGTCAAAGAAAGGCCGTTAACTGCGGAAAAACTGGGTGTGTCCGAAACCGCAATGACTGGAGTGGATGTGCCAGAGATGATAATATTCCCGCCGTCGGACAAAAGCGAGCGGAGATCCAAGAATAAAGGTTTAACGCCATTTCCTTGGGAAACCAATATTTGATTCTTGTTCCCTGAGGAACTTAAGCTATAGCCGCTACCGGTATAATAGATCACGGAACCGGCATCGCCGCTGGCTGGAAGTAGGGAACCGCTGCTGTCCAAGGCCGACCAGGAAAGATTACCCGAGCCGTCATTGGTCAAAAAAGTGCCAGGCCCGCCCTGGCCCGACGGCCACGAATATACGACTCCGTTCAGTATTGTCGCGCCGGTAACCTGGATATTGCCAGCTACGGCGAGTAAAGCATCGGAAGTTGACGTCCCGATCCCCACACGTCCCTCCTCGTTTACGGTCAAGACCTGTCCGCCGGCATTGTTCACTATACTTAACGCATTCTTATTGCCCGACCCCTGAATAGTCAACAACGCGCCAGGCGTGGAAGTACCAACCCCTAAACGGCCGAGGATGCTGGAGACAGCAGTAGTGGAAGAGAGATTCATCGCCGCTCCCCCGAATGAACCGGTATTGATGTTGAAATTCAGATTGGAATCCAACGCAAGCAATTGACCTGCTGCGGGAGTGGAGGTGGCCCTCAGACCGTCCACAGTTCTGGCATTGAAAGCGTATGGAAAAGAGGCCAGCAGGACGCGCGGAACCGCTTCCATGTCCCGATCTATGGTCACGCCAAGATAAAGTGGCTCCGTAAAATCCAGATACTTGGGGAAGGCGACGCACGACCCCAGCCGGACCGAAAAATACCCTTCCTCGTCCGGCTGGATTTTGGGACAATTCTCTGAACTCCCATCATAAGCTTCCGTCCAAAGCAAAGGTCCGTCAGGACCTAGTTCGCCGTTGCTTGCCCCTTCAGTCAGGCTTGTATATATAGAGAACCTGACGGCAACTGCACTAGTCACCGCTTCGCCGGTTTTGGTTTTTAGCCTGCTTTGATAATTTATATAACTCGGCGTTTCCGCCCTGCTGGAAGCGGCCAGTGAAAAAATGACTCCAGCCATCGCAAAAACCAAGAGCAACCCATTGAATATCCTATTCGGTTTATTTTTGCCTTGATACATTTGTTTCAGAGATCTTTTTTATACCGCTAGATCCTGTGCCAACATGCCGTTTTTTCCCACACTTACCGGCATAGTCTTTAAAACTAGCATTCTCCCTGCCGCATCCGGCCGCTTAATGGTCAAGTCATATTGACCCGGCAAACACTTAAGGAAGAACTTCCCATCCTCGGAACTTTTGGCCCGATAGATCGCCCGGGACAATCCTTTCGGCGAAAGTTCAAATACCAACCCGGCCAAAAATGCGTGCGTCTTGCTGTCATAGACCCGTCCCCAAAGCCGCGGATTGGGAAGATAATAGTGCAAAAACACCACCACCAGGTAAGCGGCCAGAAAAACCGCGTGCAGAACCGTTGGCCGGGCCAGGATAACAAACAACAGAGCAAACAATCCTGACCAAAGGATACTGAGCGATGCCGCGTTAAGAGCCAGTTCCCATTTCGGGTGAAACTTGATGAGCCGTTTCTTATCCTCCTGATTCCAGTCATAGGCCAGCTGGTCCATTGGGATGTTTGGCGCCACCAAGCCGGTCTCTTCAGTGACTTCTATGGTCTCGCCATGGTAAAGATGGTCGAATATCTCGTCTTTGTCCCCGGTGATGGTACGGGAGGGGAATGCAAAATGGGTCTTCGTGGCCATTATCCGGTACTTTCCCGGCTTGGCCATGAAGCCATAACGTCCGGCCATATCGGTTATTGCCTGTTGCACGACCTCACCCGTCGCGACGTCAATAAGATGAACCATAACCGGATCAAGCGGCTGCTTGGTCCTGCTGTCATAGACAGTACCCCAATACTTCGGCTTGCGCCTCAGGCCAAACAGCGAACTTATGGCATACCACAGCTTGAGGATAATAAGCCAAAAATCGCTTACGCTACGCACAGCTGATACGAGATGCCCCACGTTAACAGCCTGAGTCATCAGAATAAATACGGAAACTGTCCCCGCGGTCGCCACCACTACATCGGCTTTCCTATAACTGGAAGCAAGGGCCTCGCTTTGAGGACCAATGGTCTTTGGCCTGAGTACGCGTTCCAAACTGCCTATAATCCCAGGCTCAAAACTGTCCATCCTCTCTTTTGAGAGGCTTACGACGGCAGTTCCGCCCGACGCGGGAGACGTCCCCCTTGTTCCTTCGTTGGTTCCGCTCTCGGCCGGCGGGACAACAGGAATATCAGACTCCGGTTCCGTAACCGGCAGCTGGACCACTGGCAGATCACCAGAATCGGTCGAAACCGCTGGTTCATCAACCGCAACTTGGTCCAAACCCCAATATATCTCCTGGTCAAGGATATAATTCTGACTGACTGACTTTCCCGCTCCCGGCCTGCCCACTTCCGCCTTGAAATCATAATTTAATGAAGAGCTGTTAAATTCCACTATACCGACATTGTCCTGGAAAGAAGAAAAACTGTCGCTCACAGCGGCCAAAACCTCCCCACTTAACGCAAAAAATCCGCATAAAGCAGCCAAAAATATTGATCTAGTGACTTTTCCGTACAGCATGATCGGCATCAAAATCCCTCATGAGGAGTTAGGGTGAGCTGTAGCGCTTACCGCTTGCGTGGTCCCAAATCCCGGAGATATATTAATTTGTTTTTGTGTTTTTCCTCAAGCTGGCAAAATAACAAAAAAGCCGCATTATGGCTTGAGTTTCTTTAGAACTTCTGATTTATTTTACCGAAACTATAAACTTCCCTGGCACTGAAAGTTGATTTTGAACTTTTTTGTTTCTGCTTGATGTTTTACTAATCTATTATATCATATTTCGATATAATTTTCAAGTAAAAACCGCCTTTATGGCGGAATAAAAACTTACATTCGCAAAAAAATTATCCCAATCGTCATTCAGAAACTTTTTCTGACATAAGCGGCTTATTCCTACTTTTCAGATGACGCCAGATCCACCACGCGGCAGCGAGCGCAATGAGCGCGACTACCGCTACGTCAAACCCTTTGAACTTTTCCCGCAAAGTGATCCAGTTCTCGCCGAGCTTTTCGCCGATATAACCAAGCACAACGCTCCAAAGAAACGCTCCTAAAAAGACATAAGCAGCGAATTTCCAAAATTTAACACGCGAAATACCGGCAGGAAAAGAGATAAAGCTGCGTACCACAGGCAACAACATCCCAAAAAACGCGGCCTTGGTCCCATGTTTGGCGAAAAACCGATCAGCCATTTCCAGATCGTGTTGGGAGATCAGGACCGCGCGGCCATATTTTTCCACCAGCGGCCGACCGCCTTTGTAACCTATATAGTAAGCGATAGACGCGCCAAGCGTATTGCCGAGAGATCCAACCAACGCGATGCCGAGCAAGGAAAATCGGCCGGCTGCGACCAGCGACCCGGCAAACGGAATTATCACTTCGCTAGGCATCGGGATAGCAATGGTCTGGATGGCCATCAACACACCAACACCGGCATAACCCAAAGAGGAAATAACGGTGATAATAAAGTGGGTGACAACGGATAGGATGGATGAAATCATATCAATTTAACAATTAAACAATATAACAACTTAACATTATGGTTCTTCTTGTTTAATTGTTCAGTTGTTAAATTGTTATGTCAAACTACTTCGCATACTGCTTCGCCTGGTCCAGTTTGACGGATAACAGCTTACTAATGCCATCATCGCCCATGGTCACGCCATACAGGATGTTGGCCTGGGCCATGGTCTCGCGATTATGAGTAATGGTCAAAAACTGAGTTTGGTGGGACAACGTCCCCAAGATCTGACCGAAGCGGATGGTATTGGCGTCATCCAAAGCCGCGTCCACTTCGTCCAAGACCACGAACGGCGACGGGAAACAGGTCAGAAGACTGCACAATAGCGCAATGGAGGTCAGCGACCGCTCCCCGCCCGACAAAGCCTGGATGGCGGACAATTTCTTGCCCGGCGGCGTGGCCTTGATATCAATGCCGATAATATTGCTCGCGCCTTTTTCGTATTTCTTAAGCATCTTCTCTTCCGGCCGCAGTTGCGCATCCTCATCTTCCTTAGCTTCACCCTCTTCCGCCAGTCCTTCCGCAGTCTCAGGGACGGACGGTTCTTCCTTGAGCACACTCAAGTACGCCCGGCCGCCATTGAATAAGAGACGAAAATAATGTTCAAACTTTTCATTAACTTTATGGAAAGACTCGCTGAACCGCGTCTTTATATGTTCGTCCAGCTCTTCTATTATATTGCGCAAATCAGCCATACCCTGCTTTAAGTCGCTGACCTGGGTGGTCAGATTGGTATAGCGGGCTTCTGTCTCCTGATACTCCTTCAGGGTTAGCTCGTCCATTCCGCCAATCATATCCAGCTGGTTCTTGAGCTTGGAGATCTTCTCTTCCAAACCAAGCGTGGCGCTCTGGATTTCCTGCTCCTTGATATTGGTGAATATCTCCTCACCCAACATCCTCCTCACCTCTTCGGCCAACACTTCCATTTGCGTGTCAAACTTGGCTTTTTCTATCCCCAACGCCGATTCCTGATCCTTGATCTCGGACAAGCTGTCCTGCGTCTGCCGCAATAAATTTTCCGCTTCGCGCAACTTCTTTTTCCACGCCTCTTCCTCGTCGTAATGCGCTTTGAGCTTGATTTCTAGATCCTTAATATCCTTACCCACGGCTTCCGCTTCCGCCTGGATGCGTTTTTCCTCCGCGGTCAGACTCTGCCAAAAATCGCCGCCGCTGCCGCTTTGCGCGCGCTTGAGCTCCAAATCCAGGTGTAATTTTTCCTGTTCCAAATTAACCTGCTGCTTTTCCAAAAAATCCTCGGAGAATCTGGCTTTGGAGATGACGAGCTGCAAGGCGGACATCTCTTCGTTCAACGATTCTTTTTGCTTGAGCACCCGTTCCAATTCCGCCCGGGCTTCAGCCAGTCCCGCTTTCGGGTCTATCACCGAAGTCTTAACCGCTTCTTTAAAAGAGATAAACCCCTGCCTGACCGCCACGGCCTGACGCCTGACCTGTTCCAGGTCCTGGCCGCCGTCCAATGAAGCGAAAAATCCATCCAAAATCCGCTCAAAGACCCGCAGGTTATTCTCCAAACCTTTCCAGTCCGCTTCGTGAGGATTGTTCACTGCCTGATAAAGCTGGTCTAATTGCCGCGACAACTGATCTAATGCCTTGGACTGCGCCACAAACTGGGTTTCCGCCTTTTCTCGTTCCGCTTTGGCCTGGATTATCTTTTCCTTAAGTTCCGCGATCTTCCGCTCTTTGTCGTGCACTTCCACGGTCAGGGTCTGCGCGTCAAAGGCATTACCGGTCTTCTGGCTCTGCATCTTACCGCGCACCAGACTCAAGTCTTCCAATATCCGGTTCTTATGGGACTGCAGCCTGTCCATCGCGTCCTTGAGGTCCTTGAACTTGCCACTGCCCTGCTGGATATTCTTTTCCAAAACATCAACCTGCTCGCGCGCCGCCGCCAACTGCTGTTCCAATTTATGCCGCTTGACCAACAACTCATCCAGTTTCATCTGGTATCCGTCAATAGTCCTCTTCAGCGTCCAATAGGTCTTGCCAAAATATTCCCGTTGCAGCACCTTCAACTCAGTCTCTATCTCGGAACGCGCTTCCATCTTCTTGGCCTGGCGGCGCAAGCTCTTCAGGCGCGGCTCAATTTCCGCTATCAGGTCTTCCGCGCGCATCAAATTATTGGCTGTCTGCTCCAGCCTCCGCAAGGTCTTTTCCCGCTTGATGTGGTAAGACTTTATGCCGCTGGCTTCGTCCAAAAGCCCCTTGATCTCCGAAGGTCCGGCCAAGATCATCTGGTCAATGGTCCCTTGGCCGATAACCGTGTAGCGCGAAGTGCCGATGTTGCTTTTTAAGACTAGGTCGACTATATCCAAAAGCCGGACGCGGTTGTTGTTGATTAAATATTCGCTCTCCCCGCTACGGTCAATGCGGCGGCCGATGCTGACTTCCGCGCTATCCACCGGAATGCGGCGGTCGGCGTTGTCGAACGTGGCAATCACCTCGGCGAAGCCTAGCCGTCCCTTTTTGTCGCTGCCCGCGAAAATGACGTCGTCGCTCTTCTTGCCGCGAATCAATTTGGGCGACTGTTCGCCCAAAACCCAGCGCAAGGCGTCGGCGACATTGGATTTACCCGATCCGTTGGGCCCGACAATGGCAATAATCCCCTGGGCGAATTCCAGGGTGGTCTTATGCGCGAACGACTTGAAGCCGTGGATTTCTAGTCTTTTTAGATACATTATTTATGAAAGACGTCTGATTTTAATCCTAAATACACTATATAAATTAAAAAAAACAATAGCAATATGCCAATAACATAAATTGCATTTACTAACCAGCCTTTTTGTTTTTCTTCTAGATCAATATCCCCCTCTTGGCTGCCCCTAACTGACCGGGACTTAATTAACCACAAAAACATGCTGCCAATTATTTGTTTTGGAAGCAGTAAGCCCAACACAAAGCCTATGGGCCCTAACCAAAGATATTTTTCCGAAATCTGGCCATTTGTAACTGTACTAACAGAAGCTATCACCCCTATTCCCACCAAAAATCCCGCCAGCCCATAACCAAATTTTTCTTTTAAGAACCTCACCATTTGATTTTTGTGTCTTTTGTTGCGGGCCAATGGCCTGCACTACAGTTAAATGTTAGACGTCAAAGGTCAAATGTATCAAAATTCGCGCTTGCCTTCGCGTCTGCCTGCCGGCAGGTAGGTATAATTTCGCGATATTTTCGCTTCTATATTCAAAAGTTGTTCTTCTTCAGCGCGTCTTCCGCGGCCGCTATTTCCGCTTCCTGCTTGGACGGCCCAGTACCCCGTCCGACTTCCTTGCTGCCCACTAACGCCGCGACCACGAACACCTTGTTATGGTCCGGCCCGGACTCGGACACCACGCCATAACTCGGCGTAATGCCGGACTTTTCCTGCACTATCTCCTGCAGTTTGCTTTTGGGATCAAGATACGCTCCTTCGTCTATTATTTTCGGCAACTCCACAAGGACTTCCCGCTCAATGAATCTCCGCGCTTCCTCATACCCACCATCCAGGTAAATGGCGCCAATCACGGCCTCAATGCAGTTGGCCAGTATGACCTGGCGCGCGCGACCCGTGTCCTTGGCCTCGCCGCGACTCATCAGCAGGAATTTCTCGAAACCTAAACGCTTGGCGATATCGGACAACATCTTATAGTTCACCAAAGCACTGCGGAAGTTAGTAAGCTCCCCTTCCGGATGGGGGTAATTCTTGTACAGATATTCCGTGGCCACCAGTTCCAGCACCGCGTCGCCCAAAAACTCCAATCGCTCATTGTGGGGCAAATGGAAAGACCGGTTCTCGTTCAAATAGGACCGGTGGGTGAAGGCGGAAAGATACAGGTCGGCATTGTTTATCTTTAGTTGTAAGATCTGCTCCAGTTCTTTTTGGTCCAGGGAAGGCATTAGGATATGTTATCCGTAATCCTTTATCTTTAACCCTTTCTTACGCAAGGGATCAAAGATGAAAGATCAAAGATGGATTAATTGTCTCTTCAGCCCTGTATCAGTCGCCCTAAAGGTCTCCGGTGCAGGGCATGTACCACTCACTTCGCCACGTATCCGTAGCGATACCATGTACCCGAACGAAGTGAGTGGTACATGGTGGGCGGTATAGGACTTGAACCTATGACCCTCGTCACGTCAAGACGATGCTCTACCACTGAGCTAACCGCCCAAAACCACCTATATTCCACTTCGGTATTTTACAAAAAAATTCGCAATTTGTCCACTCCGGCCTTAATAACCCCGCTTTATACGGCGACCGTGATTTCCCCGCAGCCTAAGCCGAAGAAGAAGCCGGCAGCGGAACCACGCTTTCACTCTTTTCCTTGTCATCTCCAGTTGGCGCGGTCAACTGCAGGAACAGTATCAGCAGAGCGGTATTGAAGAATACATTCAATCCGGCCAAAACTAGCCATAAAAAAATTCCCGCTAAAGCCTGAATGGGGATAAGCATAAATGACATCCCCGAAAACGGCAAATGGTTAAGCCAGGATATCAAGAAATCCAAAACCGCCCTTATCAGATATATCAATCCTGCGCCTCCGGCAAAAGCCGCGCTATAAACAACCATCAATACCACGGAAAGCCCCAAGACCTTTGGCCAATGGACAATAAACAAGTCAGTGGCCAGGTTCAGCGCTTTTTTTACCCCCTGATCGTAAATGACCGTAAAAAACCCGGTGAAGATATTGATGCCGGAGATGGTGAACGCCAGCGGAATAAGGAACACCAGCCCCGCGGTCCACAGCTGCGCCTGATGGGCCTGGTCTTTGACCAAGAAAAAAGGCGCGCCAAGCAAACCGGCGGCGACCAAGACCATCAGCACCGAGGTCAACAGAGTGACAATAAACACCCGTTCCAGGAAATTCCTGCTGTCTTTCATCTGCTTAGCCAGCATCAGTCGGTCTTTTTTCAAAACGGATGAGGCGCCAAGGATCAGCACTGTCCGACACCAACTGGTAAGGACCAATAAGCTGATAAAGAACAGCAACACCAAGACAATAAAACCTGCCAAGGCCTCCGGACGGCTATAGAAGAAATCCAAAAGGCTTTTTAGGTCCGCCCGCTCCAGCAGCCCGCGCAAAGGGGTCTGATACAGATACAAAAAATTCAGATTAAAACCTCCTGCCACGAAAAGTCCAAACAGCCACAAAGCCGGGTTCTGGACCGTAACGCGGTAGGAGGTTTTTAGAATTTGAGGATAGGAGATCATATTGGACCTTTGATCGTTGTCTTGAGTACAGCAATCAAGGGTGTTTTCGTTTACGCCGCGGCACCAGATTCGGCCGGCACTTCCGGCACGCTCTGGAACTCCGGCACCTTTTTCTTTTCCGGCGGCACGATGTCCTTTACTATCTCCTCAAACTGCTCCTGCTCCAAAGTCTCTTCCTTTATGAGCCGGGTCGCGATGGTATCAAGGTAAGGTTTGTATTTCTTTAAAGCATCAGTCGCGGCATCCAATCCTTTGCGCATTATCTTGCTGACTTCCTCGTCAATCTTTTTAGCCACTTCTTCGCTGTAATTGCGCTGTTCCGCTATCTCCCTGCCCAAAAATATCATATCGTGCTGCTCGCCGAAAGAGATCGGGCCGAGCTCGTCGCTCATACCGTAGGTCATTACCAGACGGCGGGCCATTCCCGTAGCCACCTTCAGGTCGTTGGAGGCGCCGGTCGTTATCTCGTTGAACACCAACTTTTCCGCGGCGAATCCGCCAAGCAACGCGGCAATTTCGTCAAGGAAGCTCTGGCGGGTATGCAGATGCTTGTCTTCCACGGGAAGCTTCATGGTATAACCGGCGGCACGGCCGCGGGAAATTATTGAAACCTTATGCACCGGATCGGAGTTCGGCATCACCGTGCCAACTAAAGCGTGGCCAGCCTCGTGATAAGCCGTAATGTCCTTCTCTTTGGCGGTCAAGATGTGACTTTTGCGCTGGGGACCAAGCATCACTTTTTCCACGGCTTCGCGCAAGTCGCTGTTATTTATTTCCTTGCGGTTCTGGCGCGCGGCCAAGATCGCCCCTTCGTTCAGCAAATTAGCAAGGTCAGCGCCCGAGAATCCGGGAGTGCGCTCCGCTATCTTTCGCAGATTGACTTCCTTTTCCAAAGGCTTGTTCTTGGCATGGACCTTTAGTATCTCTTCGCGGTCGCGGATGTCCGGCATATCCAACACCACTTGGCGATCAAACCTTCCCGGACGGAGCAACGCCGGATCGAGCACGTCCGGACGATTAGTCGCAGCCATTACAATGACGTTAGTGTCGGTTTCAAACCCGTCCATCTCAACGAGTATCTGATTCAAGGTCTGTTCGCGTTCGTCGTGTCCACCGCCGAGCCCGGCGCCTCTCTGGCGCCCGACCGCGTCGATCTCGTCAATAAAAATGATGCATGGAGCGTTGCGCTTGGCTTTCTTGAACAGGTCACGCACGCGCGCCGCGCCCACGCCCACGAACATTTCCACGAATTCAGAGCCGGAAATATGGAAAAACGGCACGTTGGCTTCGCCGGCTACGGCGCGGGCCAACAGAGTCTTGCCCACGCCCGGGCTGCCCAACAGCAACACGCCGCGCGGAATCTTCGCGCCCAGGCTCAGGAATTTCTGGGGAAACTTTAAAAATTCCACTATCTCTTTCAGTTCTTCCTTAGCTTCCTTGGCCCCAGCCACGTCAGTGAACCGCACGCGGTTCTTGCGCTCGTCATTGAGCCTTACCGAACTCTGCCCGAACGACAACGCGCGATTGTTCGTGCCTTGCACCTGCCGCATCAGGAAGTAGATAAATAGCGATATCAGCACCAGCGGTATCAAATACGGCAAAACCGCGCCAGCCAGCGTGGAAACCGTGCTGCCGCTTTTATATTCAATCTGAAGATTCTGGATTTTGTCCACGCTCACGCCGCTGTTCTTGAGGAATTCCGTAATGTCCGTGTTCGGATTCATCTTGGCGGAAAGTTCCGTACTCTGGTCCTTTATCTTGGCCAGTACTTCGCCGCTGGAGACCTGCAGGCTCTGGACCTTATCCTGGTTTACCATTGAAGTAATGTCGGAAATGGGGACTTCCCTAACCTGGGTATCCTTGGAAAACGCGGCGAAAATCCCGGTTATCAACAAAAAACCAATCAAAATGAGGATGATATTCTTTACGATTTTTCCCATTAAAATATCCTTAAAAAATTAATTAATGTTCGCGTCCGTTAAACCCTTGTGCGTAAACGGAAACCATATTAAGTCGCTCTACATTATACCAAATTTACGACGGTAAAACAAGGAGAAAATGATGCGAACTTAAGCCGCGATAATTGCTGAAGGCTCTTATGCGCGGATGCGTGATAAAACCTGTATGCCATTTCTGGCGTCAGCTCCTAAGGCTGACTTTCCCCGCAATATTTCAGCAACTTTCATTTGGTGGGGACGGTGGGACTTGAACCCACAATCCGGTAAAGGAACTAGCTCCTAAGGCTAGCGCGTATGCCAATTCCGCCACGTCCCCTCAAGTTTATCACTATATTTATAGAAATGGTGCGGGGTGAATCTGCCAGTTTCGCCACCCCGGCATAATTTCTGAAACTAAATTCTTACTTCTATCTTCTAACTTCTTGCCTACCAGCTACAAGCTACTGGCTACTTGCTAGCACCCTCTTTGGCAGATAAACTACTGATTTCCCAATAATTATACCAATTCCGCTTACTCTTGACAAGCAAGCTAATATTTGCTATAATTTGGGGTCATATAAATATATAGCTTGTTTTGCTTGTGGTGGGCAAAACCCTGTAAACCGTTTATGGTAAAGCCCCACAATGTGGGGTTTTATTATATTCACCACCGTGTTTACCCGCACACCAACCCTTCAATAGGCTGATGTATAAGGTAAGCGAGGTGTCCGCAATAACCAATCTCGTATTTCACCACAATACGTGTTGGTGAGCGGGTTTACAGGGTTTTCCTCTCCAGAAGTAGATCTGATCGGCCTTTGTATCGCCGACAGACCTTGGAGCAGGTGCGGCACAATGGTTCGTGCCAAAGATTTACCAAATCTATGGAGGCAAACTATGGCGACGAAAACGCAAAGGCCCCTGGTTGAGATTATTAAGTCCGAGTACGACGATACTTCGGACAAACAGCACCCTTGCAAGGTGTATAGTCTCACGATCATTACCCGAAAAAGCGGCGACAAGGTAGAACAGGCGCCGGCTAGGGTTCAGATCACCAGGAACGGCGTGGTTACCACAACCACAACATCGGACGACCCAGAAACTCCGGGAACATGGTTTCCCGAAGACAATCCCATCCGGCTCTGCCCGGGTGACAAGGACGTGGTATTTGACGTCCTCAACCTCACCCATGGGGGTAAGGCGCACGAAGTGCTCAAGGCCCCCCCGGAACAGAAACAGCAGTACAAACCCAAGCCCGGAACCATTCAACATGGATTCTGGCTTGGCCGGAAAAGAGGACACTAACATGTATACTAGCAGCATATTCTGGAACCTGTTCTGGACAGCAGTCGTTGTCTCAGTACTGCTGCTCATTGGCCGATTCGTCTACAACCTCACGCTTAACCCGAGAATCCGGGAAGAAGCAGGAGAGGACGAAGTTTCACCCTTGACATGCTTCGGTGAAGCGCTGGCGTTCGTCTTTACCAGCCGCGCCGGCCTGCTGACCATATTCACCATCACCACCATCTTCAGTGCGATCCAGGCTTTCAGCCCCGCGTACAACAACTTCTACGCGACGTTTCGCACAAACCCGTTCTACCTTCCGACGGCCGCCCAAGTCGCTTGGAAATGGGACATGATCGTATCCCTGATAATCCTGATAGCGGTCGGATGGAAGTACAAACCTGCCCATTAAGGAGAGTACATGTCAGAACAGAATGGTAGTCACAAAGGTGGTAAGTTCAAGTGGGCCGCTCTCTTGGTCCTGGTGTTGGCGCTTGTCGTAATCGGATGGGACAAGATCCACGCGATCTATACGGGGACCACCTATCAGTCCATCGACGCAACCGAACGGAGACTGAACGCGATGGCGGAAGGCGCCATCTCCGAGAAAGTCATCAACGACGAACGGGGTTTTTAATTTGTCTTAGATTTTAAAGCTTAGATAAGCAATTTTTCAATATATATCCGCTTACTCCGTTTTCTAAACAATAGCTTGGAAACAATTCTGGAGCATTCCGGCGGGAGTTTTGAGATTAATACCTAAATGATACCGCTGATTGTTGTAGTAGTCCAGATAGCCGGGTAAGAAGCGGTTAATGGTT
>Ga0207433_10004981_pt1 | contig 24063 bp, 23 predicted proteins | sample YelNatPaOPGAMG01_FD_187559 | JGI IMG/M metagenome (GOLD analysis project Ga0207433, IMG submission 187559) | Hot spring thermophilic microbial communities from Obsidian Pool, Yellowstone National Park, USA - OP-RAMG-01 (SPAdes) (version 3) | ecosystem: Environmental > Aquatic > Thermal springs... | reverse complement strand
CCCCTCACGAAGTGGCAGACCGGCTCGCTGGACGGCCCGTACCCCTTTGCCTCGAAGCAGTCTTCCACCCAGACGGTCCCGACCCCATCCCCGTTGATCTCACACTGAAAAGTTCCCCACCCTTCCTGCTCCTTCAGCTCAATGCAGGCTTGGAAGAGGCCCTTTCCCTGATAAAGTAGGGAGAGCTTGAAGTAAGTGCGCTGCCCGCATATCCTCCCCAAGAAGTACATCACAGCTCTGGCGCCAGCCCCGAATACGTCCTCCATCGATCTCTTGAGGTCGGCGAAGGTCTCGTCTTTGAAGACTACTGCCATGTGACCTTCTCGCCGACTCAGGTTGGGGTTACTCATAAAGATCACCCAAGGAAGCGCACCATGTCATCAACATCAAAATTGAAAAAGGGGAAGAAGAACTCATGTTTTGAATTTTGCGAGCTCATTCTTCAGCTCTGAGGCAACTCTTGAGAGCTCCTGTGCCGCACTGGAGAGCTGCGCTACGACGGCATTCTGCTCCTCCACGGCGCTCGTTATCTCCTCAGCGGATGCCGCCGTCTCCTCAGATATGGCTGCCAGGTTGTTAGCGTTCTCTTCGATACTCTTCACGGCTTTGCTGCCCTCTGTGAGTTTGGCACTGACTTTCTCGACTGATGCTAGGACCCTGTCTACGGCGTCGGCTATGTAGTCCAGCCTGCCTAAAGCGTCTTTAATTGTGGAAGCTCCGACCTCCACGCTCTGCTCGCTCTCTTTAATTGCGGTTATGGTCTCTTTCGTGCTTTCATTGACTTTTCTGATAAGTCCGCCGACTTTTTCTGCCGAATGTTTGACCTCCTCGGCCAGTTTCTGGACCTCCTCGGCCACGACCGCAAAAGCCCTTCCCGCCTCTCCCGCGCGCGCCGCCTCGATGGTTGCGTTCAGCGCCAGTAACGAGACCTGATCCGCGATCTCCCTTATCGTTGTTGTGATAGTGGAGATCTCGGAAGCCGAGCGGCTCAGCCCGTCGGCGACCTCCCCCGCTTTCCTCATTCCTTCGTTTATCGTGTTGAGGCTGTTCACCGCGGCGGTGCCGGCTTCCTTGCTCCTCTTCACTTCCTCTCTGACTTTTTTCGAGGTCTCAGCCATCTCCTTCCCTTCTTTCTCTAGGGCGCTGATGACCTCTGCGGTGTGCCTGATCATTTCAGCGATCTCGTTGACGGCTTTTGCTTGGGATTGGGTGCTCGTGCTGATCTGCTGTATGGACTGCGCCACTTGATTTCCTGATGATGCGAGTTCTTCTGACGACGAACTCAAAAGCTCTGCTTGGCTCAATACCGTTTGGGCTGCCGATGACACTCTTTTTGTCATGAGGCTGAGGCTCTCGCGCATGGCCTCAAATATGCCCAACAGTTCATCTGTTTCGTCACCCTTGCCAGTCAACGGTATGCCCCGGCAACGGTACCCGATGACGTTGCCCTTGCCGTCTCTGAGCGGCTCATTTATCCACCTCACCCAGATCCGTTCCCCGTTCTTTCTCAGATTGTAATTTACGTTCGCCTCCCCCTTTTCCATAACTCCCTTGATATCTCCGGAGAGCTCTGTGGGAGCGATTGTGCCGAAGAGGCTCTTGCCAATGATCTCTTCTTTGCCGTAGCCAAAGACTTTCAGCCCGTACTCATTCATGAAAGTTATCCTTCCACTCGCGTCCATCTCGAATATTATCTCTTCAGTCGCCATCATTCATCAACCTCCATCATTTTTCTACCCCCGTCATTTTCCCGCCTCCCTGAGATCGCCGTTCGCGATCTTCTGAGCCCTGAATACGACTCTGCTTATCTTGGATATAGTGCTCCTAACAACGAAGAATACGGCTACCACACCAGCGGACGCAGCCCCTGCAGACACAAGAAGCGCGTCGTTCCTGGCGGAGTCTATTGCCCCGTATATCTTCTCGGGGTTAGTTAAGTATGCAAAGAAGCCTATGCTGTAGGGGAACCACGTTGGTGCCATACAGGTGGCCGCCAGCCTCCCCTGACCGTTCAGCGTGTACTCCTTGGTTTGAGGGGCCAGGTTGTTTGTACTTGGCGGCCTCGCCCTGCTTACAGACTCGTAGAGCGACCATGCATCTCCGAACGCAGATGCTTGCAGGAATGAGCCAACCCTCTGGGTGTTGGTGTCCGCTAGGATGAGGTTGCCCGAGCTGTTCCAAAGGTATATTACTGAGCCCTCTGTGCCGAACTCCGTGTCCAGTTCGACCAGCAGCCAGTTCTGGGCTCTGTTGTACCAGTCCAAAGCGGCGTACACCACGTAAGTCTTTCCGTCAGCCCCGCCCATCTTCTTGCTGAATACCATTATCATGTGCCTTTCGGCGCCGGAAATTGAGCGATCCTCGAACGGCAGAGTGTAGAAGATCCTTTCATTTGACGACTCTGAGAACGGGTACTCCTTTCCAGTCATTGGCGAAGTGAAGAAATCCCTCCCTGAAATGTCTGCGCCTGGTGCGGTCCAAGTTCCATTCCAGATCTCCCCTCCGCTGACCGCGACCACCTTCCCCGTCTCGTCAGCCACCCCCACCAGCAGGAAATCGGTCATATTTGCGAAAGCATCCAAGGTGCTGCTCCATCCGGATGTTGGAGTCTTTTCGAGCTCTTCCGCTAGTCGAAGCACTGATAGCCCACTCTCCTCAAGGAATGCGAAGTAGTTTTCAGCAACTTCTTCCGATACTGCCTTCAAATTTTCGAGCGTTTGGCTCTTGATCAAATTGGTATACGCATTCGTGGTGTAAATACCTGTTATTGCCAGTGGCACAAATGCAACGAGAAGTACCAGGGATACGATCTTCACTTTCAAACCGACTCTCATGAAAGCCACCCGCTGAACTTTCCGACTCTCAGAGATAAGATAAAAGAGAAAATAAAAAAAGGAAGTAGCCTGAAGGCGACCAGTCGTCGCCTGCTCCAGAATGGCTGCCACCGCTCATAGATCAAGCGGCGGTTGGTTGATCTAGAAAACGCAGCAGCCACTACCACGTGCCAGGCACTCCTACTCGGTGACCTTCAATTCCCTCTGGAAGGCGCTGCTCAGGAAGCCCTCTATGTAGCCCCTCACGAAGTGGCAGACCGGCTCGCTGGACGGCCTGTACCCCTTTGCCTCGAAGCAGTCTTCCACCCAGACAATCTCGTCCTTAATAAAATATCATGCCTCACAAATTTTTAAAAAAAAACGAAAAACGAAATTAAAAAAGAAGACTCTGCAGGCTTCCGCTATTGAGCGTAACGCACGGGAACTTTTATCCTGAATTTTGTTCCCTTTTCCAGATCGGACTCCACCTCAACCGTTCCGCCCAAGGTATCCACTATCCTCTTGACTATTGCCAGCCCGAGCCCCATGCCCTTCGACTTCGTGGTATTGAAGGGCTTGAAGAGGTTGTCCATCGTCTCCGGAGGTATTCCCTTTCCCGTGTCCGAGACTGAAAAGACCGCTACCATGTTTGGTGCTAGCGTGGGCGTCTCTTGTAGCTGTGGATGTGATTGCGGTTGAGTTTGGTGCTGTAGTTGAGAGTGAGAGTATGGATGAAGAGTAGGAGCTGGGGTAAGAACAAGAGCAGTATTAGGAGTAGGATGAGTATGAGGTTGTGCTGTTGACATCTGCGCGGTGTCCTTCTCGATCCATGCGCTGACTTCTAGGGTTCCGCCGTTGGGCATGGCCTGTATGGCGTTCGTTATTAGGTTTTTGAGGGCCCTCTGCAGAAGCTGAAGGGGAAGCGGGAGCTCAACGTCGGGACTCTCCCCGATGGCCCCCTCCGCGGGTGCCCCGGAGTGCCCCACACTCACTTTCAGTATAATGTTTTTAGGGAGCTCAATGCCGAACAGGGCACCATCTATTGCCGCTTTCAGCTTCGCCGACACGAACTCCGGCGAGAGGGGGCGGGCGTAATCCTGCAGGTCCGACACTATTTTGTTCATGTACTTTACGCTCCTGCTCAAGGAGTCGGCTATATTCAGCAACTTGGCTGCACTTAAAGTCACCAGCTCTGCATCACTATCGTTAGCGCCGCGTCCGTTCCGTGCAGCTTTCGGGCCCTCCTCAACCATCATTTTAAGCAGGAAGGAGAGGTTTGTTACCGCCTGTAGGGGGTTCCTCAGGTCGTGACCAACCATCAGCGTGACCTCGCCGATCGTGGCGAGCCTCTCCTTCTCCAACAACTCCCGCGTCTTCTCCTCCACCATCTTCTCCAGCGAGGTCGCGTACCTCTCGAGCTCCTTCTTGCTCTTCTCCAGCTCATGCTGGGTCCGCTTGATATCTGTGAGATCAAACAGCGCACCGAGGATCCTCCCTCCCTCCACGTAAACGATGTTGAGCTGGCACTCCACCGGGTTGCCATCCTTCCTCAACAGCACAGTCTCGTACGAGGTTGGCGGCTGCCCTTCGCCAGATAGCCTCATCCTGCGGTATTCCCGCATCTTCTCTAGAACCTTAGGGTGGACTAAGTCCTCCCAATGCTTTCCCTCCAGCTCCTCCCTGGAGTAACCTAGGAGGCGTGTTATCGCTCCGTTGACCCTCTCAATTAGCCCCTCCCTGTTGACCAGGAAGACTGGGAGCGGGATCCCCTCGAAGAGCTTCCTGTAGTACTCCTCCCCCGTACTGGGGGCTACAGCTCACGGTGCCCCAGACGATCCTGCCGTTCTTGCTCTCACTTTTGCCTTCACTCGCGCTGTCATTCGCACTTGCGACCCCGCCTTCGCCAGAGCCGGAGGCGTTTACTGAGAATATCACCGCGCTCCTCAGAGTGGATGCGCCCGTAGCGACCCTCATCTCTACCCAAGATAGGTGATCCCTGAAGTAGGTCACAGAGGTGATTGGGTCCGGATTGATGTTGACGTTGACGACTGCCTCGCATTCATCCTCATCAAAATTAATGGAGATGGAAACCCAGCCGCAGGTGGTAATGCCATCCTGAGTAACTGATACGGTAGTTTGTAGTAGCAGGAGGCAGTCCTCGGGACTAGCCCCGTTACCGACGTCCCCTCCCGGAGTACTCGGCAAGGATACTTGCCGCCCACTGCTGGGTGAATCACTCGCCCCCTCTGCTAGGGCCGGAGGCTCGAAGAGGGAGGAGAACAGAAGATCATTCTCGTTCATCGAAGCCACGGTGAAGTTGATCTTGGCGGCTGTGGGTACCAGCGTCCCGTTGGGCTCCACAGCCACGGTCTTCACGGTCAAAGGCTCCCTTACCTTCAGGTACGGCAGCCCTGCGGACGTTTTCCTGCTGATGTCCAGCTCTAAATCATGTTTAGCCCCAGTTTATTCAAAATTTAGCAGGATGTTTGACCGTAATATGTTTTATACTCTTTAACTCTTTCGGCGGGAAGCCCCTTGCGAGAGCGAGGGATAGTTCACAACTCACATCATCGTAAATTTGAAAGATCGGACCTTTGCCTACCACAGCGTAGGGAGTAAAATTAGGGTGTAGCCTACCCACTAAAACCGTGGGTTTTCTACTCTAACGTTTAATTGCAACATATTACCTTTGGTTAAGAGATTTAGCCGATTGTAGTCGCATGCTGCCCGCCTCCTGTAAATCCTCAGTCTCGCGTTATAGGGCTCGAAGTACTGGAGTGAATTCCTGCTCAGCACTTCGCTCATTCCAATGACGAGATATCCTCCTGGTTTTAAAGCGGTCCATAACTTTTCAATCAACTTCTCCTGAATCTCTTGGGGAAAATATATCATCAGATTTCTGCAGAGCAAAAGGTCGCAGTTTGTGAAAACCCGGTCTCGAACGACGTCATGCCTCATGAAGCTGACCATCTCCTTCAGCTTGGGGGAGATCCTGTAGACGTCCCCCTTCTCTTTTTCTTTCACGAAGTACTTGTAAAGGAGGTGTGGTGGAACATTTTTGAGCGATTTTTTATCGTATAAGCCGTTGGCCGCGGTCCTTAATGCGCCCTCGTCCACATCAGTCGCTATTATCTTCACGTTCATGCTAACATTCATATTCGTGTTCGCGTCTGCGTTAACGTTCGCATTGTTGCCCTCGCGATTTGTGTTCGAAGATACCTCAGATACTAGCATCGCGATTGAATATGGCTCTTCCCCGCAGGAGCACGCGGCGCTCCATATCCGCACAAAATTTTTTCCGCCCAGAATCTCGCCTAGAACACGCTGGAGTTCGACCCACAGGGGAGGGTCCCTGAAGAACTCGGACACATTTATGAAGGACGAGTCTAGGAGCGCTTTCGCCTCTTCAAAGCTTCTTTTCAGTAAGGCATAGTACTCGTTCACATTTTTTGCCCCGGTATTTAAAATCCTGGCTTTCACCCTGCGCTTGAGAAAATCTTTCTTGAAGTGGCTGACGTATATTCCGTGGGCTTCCAGAAGCCTGATTATGTGGTTAATTTCTCCATCACTGATCTCCTGAGGGTCTTGCATGCGACACCACCTGTTTGCGGATATCATTTGCTTCCGCGATCAGGTTCAGCTTCGAATATTCGACAGTCACCTCTCCCTTCTCCAAGTCAAACAGGACGCTCCTTCCTCTGCTCCCGCCAACGTCCTCCTTTATTATCAATATGTTCATGCTCCTGAGCAGCTCGCGCGCGACCTTCACGTTTCTTTCCCCGACTGAGAGGTCCCCCATGTTCAGGACGGTCGACCCTCCGATCAGTGCGCCGATGGTGCCGTCCATGCGGGAGCCCAGCTTTTTCATTGCCAGGATCATTTCGCTCACTCCGGTGTCCACGTACTTTCCACCCGCACTGGTGCCGACTACAGCGTCAGCACCCGCCGTTGAGCTCAATATCGAATTTGGGCCATCACCTGGGGCTGAATTTTCACCTTTCCCGGCGCAGCTCGGGAGCATTGCGTGCAGGAGTCCCCCGACTTTGGTTCGATAATCGTAGAGGATGACGGCCAGGCAGGAACCCAGCGACCACGTCGCCATTAGGCAGGGCCCTTTCGAGACTGCGTACTCCCCCATGTTCACGTTCAGGTATCTGTCGTAGCTTCTCTCGATCCTGCCGACTCTGAACTTGAGCGATCCAGACCGAGGTTCCTGCCAAGACCCTGCCAGTCCCAACCAGCGCCCCTCCCGTCTATCTTAAAGCCAAGACTATCATGTTTAGCAGGTCTATCTGGGGCATATCGCAGCTCAGCGTGAACCTGATTACTTGAATTTTATTTGAGGTGAGCGACTTGATCTTTTCGATGAGTCCTATAAGTTCGCCCGTGGCGTTTATGGTAAATCCTGGAATGGTGTAATCTATGGGAGTTCCTGTCCTGTTAGCCAGTTCAGAAACGAAGGTGCCCGCCATTACATTGCAGACCTCTTTGAAGATGGACTCTTCGAATTCGTTCACAATGCTTGTGTGTCTACCAGTCAGCAGGAAGGAGAGTTCGTCGCTGCTCGCCATATCGGTTATGATTATGAAATACCCATCAACCCCCTTTGAGAGCCTTGATATCACCATTAGGTAAAAGTAGTGGAAATCATTGCTGAATAGTTCGTCTGATAAATCTCTTTTCTCCACACACATCGTTTTAATATCCGTTATCTTGAAGTTGACGCTCAGCAGGAGGTTCATCGCGTCTTTGGTCTTATCGAGGAGTCTCTCTACGGTGATCGGGGAATGTTCGAGCTCCTGGAAGGGCATTTCCATCATCATAATCTTCATCTTCGCATTCGTATTCGTCTCCTTTTCCATTTCTATCACTATCCCCGTCTCCATCTTCATTTCCAATGCCGTCCCTTCCGCTTCCGCTTACGTTTTCACTGCTAAGGAGCTGCGAGTTACCTGTTCGACAGCAATTGGCTCCTTCTCGAGCCCGAGCAGCCTGAGAACCACCTCCTGCAGTTCCTCCAGAGTGAACGGCTTGATCAGGTACGCGGAAGCCCCTTCTTCCTTCGCTCTGTATATGGTCCAACCCTGGCTGTTAGCGCTCAGCACAAGAATTTTGGCGCACGGTTCTATCTTCCTGATCTCCCTCAAAGCGGATAGCCCGTCCAAGCCAGGCAAATTCAGGTCCATTATGACCAGTTCCGGCATGTAAAGTGCGTAATACCTCACCGCATCGACGCCGTTTTCAGCCTCAAGAACATTCTCAATGCCTTTCCTGGTGATTGCTGATGTTATTACCTTGCGCATGAAGGCGGAATCCTCAACTACCATCACCCGGGGACCATTGGCCTCCAAATTAATCCCCTTTAGGCATTGGCTAAGATCTCCTCTTTGAGCCTCATCTCCTTGATCCGCTGCGGGTTATTGACCGTCACTTCATTCATCAGCTTGACCACATCTATGAGTATCACAAGGTTTGCCTCAGTTCTGATTATTCCAGTTATGAATGTGTTGGCTCCGCTTGATGCCAGCACTGGGGGCTTCACCACCTCCCTGAGCGGGGTTGTCACGACTCCCACCACCGAGTCAACGATCAGCCCAACAACATCTGATTCGAGCTCCACCATTATTATCCTTGAATTTTCGTCCATTGGGTGCTGCTCCATCCCAAAGACCTTTCTTAGGTTTATTATCGGGGTTATCTGACCTCTCAAATTGATGACGCCCTCGACGTAATCTGGGGCGTTCGGCACCTTCACGCACTCCTTTACCTTTATTATCTCCTTTATCTGGTGCACGTCGACTCCGTACATTTCTCTGCCCAGCGAGAACGCTATGACCTGTAACTCTGTTTTACCACTCAACGCAATCACCCATTCTATAATTGATAGAACGGCATTTTAAGAGACTTGAAAAGAGGCGACTGGCGATCGCCGACTCGTGGTCGAGTACAGGCGTCCGTGAAGATCTCTCAGATGGAGCTAGCCCTGCGGGGCGGTCGCCGGGGCGATGGGTTGAGCTTCACGTGGAAATTCTGAGATCGCCAGAGTTAGAACTGCTCAAAAGCCAGCAGATCGATCGTGAAATCAGGGACCTGAAGGATGATTGTGATTAGGTGTTCTAGGTGCGGGGCGAAGTTGGAGGAAGTCGATGATCTGGAGGTGGCGGTGGCCCTCTTCAAAAAGTACGAGGCATGTCCCTTCTGTGGAAACAGTTTCAATGGGAAGCCTAAGAGAATTTTCATGCGCGCGAAGTCAACGCCTCGCGTTCTCCCATTCGCTTCTTTCTAGTGGCGGAGCGGTCCTCCTTTCAATCTTCAAAACGGCTGCGGTCGGGCGCCTCGGAGTTTTGCCTTCATATAATGAAATGTGATCTCTATATCACTGTAGGGTGAGGTGAGTGGTGAGCTGAATTGTTGGCTTCTCTGAGAAAAAATAAAGTTGAGGTTAATGATGGGGGTAGGCCTCCGGGCGCGCCTGCGGGTGCGCCCGGCACGTCGGTCCGTTGGGTCAACGAAGACTTATACCTGAGGCTTCTGGAGAAGATGGAGAAGTTGAAGAATTACAACGCTGCGATCAGTACTTCAATGCAGCAGATAGTTCAGTCTGCCCAGCAGATCGCGAAGAGTGCTCAGACCACGTCGGTCGCAATAAATAACATACTCTCACAGGTGGAAAAGTCCGAGGAACTGGTCAGCAATGTTGTAAAATCGAGGGAAAGCGCCACCCAGGATGCTGCCCGCGGGAAGCAGCTGGCCGAGGAAACCATGAATTTTGCTCAAGGATCCATCGGTGCCCTCAACGAACTGAAAAATATCCTCTCAGAATTAAAGCCATCCATCGCCTACTTGGACGAAGCCAGCAAGAAGATCGGCGAGGTCATAGACACAATAAAGGAGATATCGGAGCAGACGTCCCTCCTAGCGCTGAACGCAGCCATAGAGGCTGCCAGGGCAGGGGATGCGGGAAGGGGGTTCGCCGTTGTGGCTGGGGAGATACGCAAGCTCGCCGAGGAGACCAGGAAGTCCGTGGACGCTACCCAGCAGATAGTCAGGAAGGTGCAGGAGGCGGCTTCAAAGACTTCAGAGTGCATGAATAACCTTGTTGTGAAGATCTCCGCGAGTATGGATGTAACATCAAGGGGGATAGAAGCTCTCAAGAACCTCTCCTCCTTCACGGCGGCGCAGTCAGAGGGGATAGTGAAGCGGGCGGGTGCCATCCAAGCAGCCATGGACATCGTGAAATCCCTGAAGGCACCGATAAGCGAGGTCGCATCTTCTGCCGAAGAGAACGCATCAGCCTCAGAGGAGATCACCAGTTCCATAGAGGAGGCGACGTCGTCAATAGAGACAAACTCTTCGCTCATTGATGAGTGCATAAAAATGCTGGGTGACCGAACTTAAACTTTATTTCTTTTTTATACCCTGTAAGATCCTATGTCTCGACCATATCTTGGTTGGAGAAGCCCCTCTGTATATGTAATTATTTCAGTGGTCTTTTCTTCTTTTATGGTCTTACTGGTCACTAGCTACGCATCAATGATCTTTCCAAGGTATCTGCCGGTCCTACAGCGCCTATCCTTTTTGTTAACAGCAGGATTCTTCATGACACTATTTCGCTATTCCGTATTTGAAAACTGGAAAATTGATACAGCTTTCATGTCTGTTGCTTTTCTGCTGACAACATCTCTACTTTTTGCAGATTATAAGGTTGCTTCTGCTTTGGATGTTGTAATTCTAGCTCCGCTGTTGGAAGAGTTCTTTTTTCGAGGATACATGATAGGGATGGTCTTGGAAGCTGTTACAATGGAAAAAGAGACTGTTGTTAAGGTAACAGCCACAATCACTGGTATTACTGTTTCACTTTGTTCTTTTGTGGTGTTACATTCTGCGAATGAGGCCCTGACTGCATTCTATTATGGCTTTTTATTTTCATCCTTAATGGTTGCGTATCGGTTACTCCGGGATTCGGTGCTTTCAGAATACGCGGTTGTTTTCCCAATAATCCCTCATTTTTTAAATAACTTTGTTTTATATAATTTCAATAGTGCAATGAGTGGAATCATCACTGTTACTTCTGTGATTGTACTCATGGCTGTTTGGTCGATTTTGGCATACCAACGTTTTAAGAGACGACTTTTTATATAATTTAAAAATTAAAAATACAATAAGTTTAACCTTAGTATAAGAAATGCTATACGGACTAAGGGAAAAACTTAAAATGAATTATGTATTTATGCGATAAGTACAGTAAATCGCGGTAATTTAATGCTTGTTCTGTCGCCAGAGCGACTGAGCGAAGTTTTTGTTTGGGCAGAATTTTTAAACAATGACCTCGTAATAGATTTCTTGACTCTGCTGTCTGGGGGGCATTTGGGCTTGTCTCAAATAAGCATTTTAGAGAAAATTAACCAACTCAAACAGGTAGATCGGATGGTCGACATCTCCAAGAGTACTCTTCAGCTGGAGATCCTACTGTCTCTCAATACAAGAGAGGCGGCTACAGTAGTTGACATCGTTTCAATTCTCGGACAGAGGCGAAAAGCCGTAACTGATGCTCTGAGAAAGCTAAAAAACAAGGGACTTATAGAGCAGTCCAGCGACGGAAAATTCTACAAACTAACAGAGAACGGGTCAAAATGCATAAGAATACTCGCCGATTTCATGGGTGATGACAAACCAAAAATAAATATCCCAAGAATGGATCATTTAGACTCGTTACCTTTAACATCCGTGGCGGCTCAAATAATAATGATAATGGGGACTTCAAAAGATTATCGAATGTCTCTGAAGGATATTGCTCAAACAATAGGACTTAGCCCCCAAAGGATACAGAGTTACCTAGACCTTTATGTGGATGGAGAGCCAAAGCTTTTTAAAAGGTACACCGACGAGTCTTCCTTATCAAAAACCCTTTCTAAACTGGGAATAAAATTGAGGAGATATGAGACATACTACGCCTTGACGAAGGAGGGCCTCATGCAGTTCTACAGACTACCCACTTATACGAAGCTAAAGCAATCCTTGGCCTACAGGGTGCTGAGCAAAATCACCGGCACTAGCAACCCTAAGTCAATATTCAGAAGATTGAACTTCTTACTCTATGGGTGCGGACTTTTATCTGCAATATCCATAACACTCCAGCTATCTCCGATGGTGCCTTTTATGTGGGCGCTCTTTTCGGCATCGGTAGGGCTGATCACAATAGCAGATCTGTTTCTTTACAGATCTTTTTAAATGAACGGTGCCGCTTCATGTCTTTCTACAATGAAAAAATATCTATCCCCTTTTTTCCAGCCACCTCGCGGACAAGAAAGCGAATTCTGGTTGCTGACGATTCGGCCCTGGCTCGTTTATTCGTTAAGGATGTGCTCCTGTCAGAGGGGTTCGAGGTCATTCTTGCAAAGAATGGAAAGGAGGCGCTGGAGCTCGCTTCGATCTCCCGGCCAGACGCAGCGGTACTAGACGTCAACATGCCCGTAATGGATGGCATATCTGTTCTTAGAGAATTTGTCAACATGAAGATCCCCTCGATAATGTTCAGCTCATTGACCACCGAATCATCGAGAGTCACCATTGAAGCATTGGAAATCGGGGCTGTGGACTTTGTAACCAAGCCAAGCAGCTCTGCGGCATTGGATGTTGAAGAGATTAAGGACGACCTAATCATGAAGGTGAAGATAGCGATTCTGAGCAAAGTTTTTCCCTCATTCAAGGCACATCACAAAAAAGTGATTTCGATTTCGTCTTCGTCTTCATCTTCATATTCGTCTTCATTGTCGTTGTCGTTGCAAGCTGGCGCCAGTCCTGGGAGGGTGGCTGAAAGGGCTGTCATAATCGCCGCCTCCACTGGCGGGCCATCGATGGTGAGGTCGGTGATCGGCGCGCTCCGACCTCCTATTGGGGCTGCCGTACTGGTGGTCCAGCACATGCCGCCGCTTTTCACAAAGGCATTTGCCGAGAGCCTCGCGCAGAAGTCCTCTCTCTCAGTAAAGGAGGCGGAACTGGGTGAAGAGATATGTGAAGATAAGGTTTACGTTGCGCCCGGCGACTATCACATGGCGGTTTCTCCAGACATGCGAGTAATACTTCACAAAGGGGAAAAAGTCAACTTCGTCAGACCCGCCGCCGACGTGTTGATGTATTCCGCCGCAAAATACTTCGGTCCTTCGTCTATAGCGGTCATACTCTCCGGAATGGGATGTGACGGAGCCAAAGGCGCCCTTGCGATTAAGAGGGCGGGAGGGCACGTAATCGTCCAGGACGAGGCAACGTCGGTCGTTTACGGCATGCCGAGGGCTGCCGTGGAGGCAGGCGCCGCGGAGGATATATTGCCCATAGGCGACATACCTGAAAAAATACTCCGCCTTCTCAAAAAAATTTAGCCTTCTCGGAGACCTCCTCCGGCAGGGTGAGAATGAGGTGGCGTATGCTCCACTTTTTGATGTGTCGCTCATCGGACCGCTTCAAGGAAGCTCCCGACTTTTCGCGGATCTAATGGTGGTTATTGCTCCGGTCGGTCGCCCTGAGCCCATTTGTTGGTTTTGGCCGATCGCCTCTCGATCTTACGGTTAAATAATTACAAAAAAGATCTTTGGGGCAGGGATGGGGAATGAGGTCCCTACTCAAAAATCGGAAGGGCCTTACGGGGATCGAGACAGCCATCATAGTGATCGCATTCGTCATTGCTGCTTCGGTCTTTGCCTTCGCAGTCCTCAACATGGGCTTGCTGACGACATCCAAGGCACAGGAGGCGATAGTCTCGGGGGTGGGGCAGGCTCAGTCTTCCATGAAGATCACTAGCGTCTACGCATATGCGGATGGTACAGGAGCCAGCGCTAAGGTGAAGGGGTTGGCAATGCTCGTCCAGATCTCGGGCACCCAGAGCGTTGACTTCACTGCAAGCAAGATAGCAATATCCTACAAGAACGATAGGATCTCGATAGCCGATGTTTACACTTCGGATCATTTCCTCAATTCCACAGAGTTCGCTAATACTACCTACAAGGGCGACCTGAGAACCTTGGTTAACTCCACCATCAATCCCAATGAGTGCACAATAGTCGAGGTGCAGGGCGACCAAGACAACCTCCTTGAGGCGGGCGAGATCTACGCCGTATTCCTCAATCTGGAGAAAGTAGACTCCACAAACGCCCCATTGTCCGTCTATGAGACCTTCACCACCGAGCTCATCCCAGGCCACGGATCGAAGCTCACGTTCACTGGATCTATGCCGGCAAGCTTACTCCCTGTGATGGTGCTGTCAGGAGCCTAAAACTCCCCCCGTTTCTCTCCCTCTCTTTTTCTCATTTTTCTTTTTCTTTCATTTTCTTGTTTTCTTATTTCTTTTTTTTTTAAAATTTCAACGATTTTCCATTGTCCTTACTGCGGCGATCGTCAGTCGCCTCTTTTCAAGCCCCTTAAAGCCCCCTGCGACCACACCTCTTACTGGTATTATATGGGGGTGCGCACTCGCATTGGCTGTGAAAGATGTTGGCGAAGATCTTGGGATGAAGTTGCTTCAGCTGGAAGAAAAGGCCAATAAGCTGGAGGCGTCTTTCTTAAAAATATCCAAAGAGACTGAGTCTGTGCTTTCTGATGTACGCACGGTGCTGACTGAGCTAGAAAATCCCATGAATTATCTCAAAGGGCTCGGTATAGACGAAGTTATGCTGACAATGGCGGAAAACATAACCGAGAAGAAACTGAAGGAGTTCATGGAAAAGCGGCTGGAGGGTCTCGTGAGGACGGTCGTTGAGGGCAAGCTTAAGGAAGTAATTGAAGGCATGATAACTAAATTCGTGCAGGAACAGGCTACCTCCTTGATTGAAGCAAAGATCAGAGAAATGAAAGAAAATGGGCTGTTAAAAGTTCCGATTGATGTTGATGAGTTGAAGAGGGCTCTTGATGAGAAGCTGAAGGAGGTGGTAAACTCCGGAGAACTCAAACCGCTCGTTGAGGACGTTGTCCGGGAGTCCATGAATGCCGAAGCTAAAAAGATCATAGAGGAGAAACTTAAGGAAAATTTGGATATTCTAAGATCTGCCCTGTTTGAAGATCTGATGAAAGATCTCTCAGGTCCCATAGACCAGTTAAAGAAGGCAACCGTGCCGGCGCCCAACAGTAGGAACAATAAAGCGCGCACGCCCGATGAAGGTCCCTCAAACACTAGCATCGTCGGGATAACTGCATGCGCCAGCGCCCTGATCCAGATTTTCGGCAAGCGAGGCGCTGAAAGGGCTGTAGAAGAATACTACAGGATGGGGTGGTTCTCGGACGAAGTTAAATCGTCGCTGCTGAGGGCACTCTCTACCCTTAATTACAAGGGTTTCCCTGAAGAGAGGGATGCAGACATGAAAGAGCATTTGGTCGTGACTTACCTCTTTGACAAGCTGATGAAGTCTGCCCCGGATATCGACTTCCTGATAACGCTCAACCTCCTGAAATCAGAGGGTGTTAAAGCGTAATGTTTGAGCTACGCTCATCTCCGGGGTCCCGCGGAGGTGTTATGATCCTATGTCTGGAGCGATCACAGAGTCCATACTAACAATTGCGGTGATCCTGGCAGCTGCCACAACCTCAGTTGCCATGATCCAGTCTATATACAATTTGGACTCCACCAACCTCTCACTTCTTGACACTGCCAGGGAGTCCGCGTTAACTCAATTCAAGATAGTCTTTGCCTCAAATTCGTCCAGCACCTCATTAAAATTATGGGTCAAAAACGTCGGGCTGAGGGAGGTTGACTCGGCCCTCCTCGGCAGGTTTGCGCTCTTCTTGGGTCCTAGGGGTAACGTCACATTTGTGCCGTTCAATGCCTCTCAAGCACCCTCTTGGAGTTACGCACTCGTGAACGACTTGGATTCGGATTCTTGGGTAGATCCCGGAGAGAGTTTCGAGATCTCGGTTTCATGGAGTGGCGAGCTGCCTGGCGGAGACTGGTATGCTAGGCTGACGACACCTGCGGGAGCCGTTTCCGAATACACGTTCTCTCTGGGTGGTTGAAGTGGGCGGTTTCGGGTCTGTATTCGCGGTTGCCACGGTCGGCATAATAATTGCGTTCTCGCTGGGTGCATTTGCAAAGCTCACCATTTCCTATATGACGCTCACCACATCCATGCCGCCTGAGCCCTCGCGCCCGCATGTGGAGTCCGGGTACATGCAGGATCCGGAAACATGTTTCGTCAACATCACTATGGGCGGGAGTAAGGGGTTGCCGGTGAGCAAGCTGGGGCTGGTGGAAGTCTTTGTCGCTTACAGAAGTGGCGGCAGCTTACTTTCAACGAGGCTGGAGAGGGATTCGGGATGGTCAGCGGTTCGAGTCTTCGTCGGATCTGGAGCGGGGGAACTCGTTAACCCGGTGGACCTGGCTAAGGGCACCGGGATCTGGGACCCGGGCGAAACTCTCGAACTTAAACTCCAGTTGCCCCTCCCCTCAGACGGTGGCGAGTGGTACTTTTTGATGGTTTTGCCAGATGGAGGCGAATGCTCATGGACCTTCTCCTGATCTTGGTCCTGTCGCGATTTCACCTGATCAACCTCAGAGGTGGTCCTGATGAGTAAGGCCCAGCCACAGAAAAAACTCCAGGTGCTGCGCCTCCACAACGGAGAACTGGATCGAATTATAGGCGGCTTTCCCATCCCGTCAATGAACCTTCTGGAGGGGGAGAACGATACAGGAAAGAGTGTTTTCGCCCAGGAGGTGGCCTGGAGCGCCCTTAGTGCAGGCTTCACAGTCAGGTACATCACCACAGAGATGACCGTTGTATCGCTGATAAAGCAACTTGAGGCGCTCTCATTCGACGTTCGTTCCCAGTTCATACTGGGAAGTTTCAAGGTCACCGCATTTCACGCGAGGGGCATAGACTGGGACGAACAAGTCGCCTCAAATTACCTCGGCCTGATGTTGAACTTCATAAAGAAGAAGGGGGCCGCCGACGTCATAGTATTTGATTCATTGACATTCATTGTAACACATTCTTCTGAAAAAGACCTGCTCAGTTTCCTTTCAGAGCTCAGGAACTACGTGGACACAAAGGGCAGAGTGATATTCATAACTCTTCACCCGTACGCCTTTGACTCGAACCTTCTAGTGAGGATCAGGTCGATATGCGACGGACACGTTATGTTCCGCGTCAAGACCATGCCCAGTGGAGAGATGGCCAGGTCTCTGGAGGTCCTGAAGCTGCGGGGCGCCACGAAAGCCCAAAACAACACCTGCGCCTTCAAAGTCGAGCCAAACATTGGAATCCGCGTCCTTCCGTTCTCCCAAGTTAAGGCCTGAGGTGATTCGAGGTGCCGGTACCTTTACCGTTGCCCGGAGTTAAGGGATGGGGAGGAAAATGGACGGGGACAGGAACTGAACTGGGACAGGGAATGGTATCTGAAACTGAAACGAGAATGAAGGGGATTCGATGAGCTCAGGTATCAGCACCACTACGGGCATCGGGATCGGGGGGCAAAAGTTAACCCGGGCCCCTGCGGGATCAATCCCTGCGGATTCTGGCAAGTGCTCTCTCTCCTCGGTACTGGGTGGAATGTTCGATGAATTTGCTGCAAAGGCGCCTCACCTGCACGATTACGTACATAAGACCACGATCTCCGTGGACGGCGCACCCCTGCAGTTTAAAACGGCTCTCTCGCGTGACCTTAGATCCCTCAAAAAATTCAACATCATCTACCCTGCATCGGATCTCATATTCATACACGTATACAAGGGCACGAGGGACGCCTATGGCTTTTACAAGCCGATAGAGCCGAGGCTTCCCACCGAAAAGTTCCAGCTCGTTAACAGGGTGGAGGAGATCTTTGCCAGCGTGGTAAACGAGGACATGCTGCCGTCAATCAAGGATCGCGAGGCCTTTCTCAAGGAGCTCTTTGAAAGCATTGTGCGCAGAGAGGGCGATCCCCCACCCCAGTCACAGCCCCAGCTTCTGCGCCAGAAGGGGAAGAATTCGATCAAGGTGCCCATCATAAATCTGCCGCCGGATGATTACATGCGCCTTAATTACGAGATAATGGTCGAGAAGGTCGGTTTGGGCCTGATTGAGCCATTGATAAAAGATCCCTACATTGAAGACATATCCTGCGACGGCGTCGGCCCCATATTCGTCGAGCACAAGATCTTTGGCTCAATGAAAACCTCAATAGAGTTCCCTACCGCAGAGTCTCTTGACTCCTTCGTAGTCCGCATATGCGAAAGGATAGGTCGTCCGGTGAGCCCAAGGCGTCCCATCGTAGATGCTTCCCTACCAGACGGATCGAGGCTCAACGTCGTTTTTGGTGGTGATGTGAGTAGAAGGGGAACGAACTTCACCATAAGGAAGTTCTCAAAGATCCCCATGAGCATAACGCAACTCGTGAAGTTTGGGACGCTCGATTCGAAAATGGCGGCGTACCTTTGGATAATGCTTGAACATGGAATGTCAATGTTCATATGCGGTGAGACTGCTTCTGGAAAAACCACGACCCTGAACGCCATAACCGTCTTCATAAGGCCTACTGCAAAGATAGTCACCATTGAAGATACCCCCGAAGTTTATATCCCGCACCCCAACTGGGTCAGTGAAGTCACTAGGAGAGGAGAAACCGAGTCCTCCTCCATAGAGCTTTTTGATCTGCTGAAATCCGCCCTGAGGCAGAGGCCGAATTACATAATTGTTGGGGAGATCAGGGGGCGCGAGGGCAATGTGGCTTTCCAAGCCATACAGACTGGACACCCGGTGATCTCGACATTCCATGCCGCGTCCATGCAGAAGCTAATACAGAGAATTACAGGTGATCCGATAAACATCCCCGCTGCCTACGTGGATAATCTGAACGTCGTCGTCTTCCAGAGCAGCGTCAAGAGTCCCAAGACCGGAAAGTTTGAGAGGCGCGTTACGGGGATATGTGAGATTATCGGCATAGACCCGGTTGAAAAGTCGTACAATTTTATTGAAATATTCTCTTGGGATCCCGTGACGGACAAGCACAACTTCCGGGGGGTTGGAAACAGCTACCTCCTCGAGTACAAGATCGCTCCCATGAAGGGCCTCTCACCAAGCGACGCCAGGAAGATCTACAACGAGCTGGAGTTGAGATCCTACATAATCGACAAGCTCGTGGAGATGAATGTGATGGATTACTACGACGTATATGCTGCCCTCTCCAAGATATACGATAACCCCTACATAGCTGACATGAACTTTGATCCATTCACCATGAAGGCCGTAGATAAGCTGTTGAAGGAGGGGGCGAAGTGAAGCATCATATGCTGTGTCCATCCATCGCCAGGTGCAGGAGCACTCTATCCCAGCAACGTGCCTGCAGGACTTGCTGGCGCTACCAGATATGCCGCACGCATGCCGGCGCCAGCAATTTGCTCCCCACAGGTGCGCGGGCGGGTCGTGTTGTTGCCTTTAGCATTAAAGTTTCGAGGGGGGAGAAGTAATGACCGTAGTTTCGGAAGAGATCCCTTCTTGGATGCCCCAAGACACCAAAGAAGAGCTGAAGTTACTCGAGGCAAAAAAGATCAAGGAGCGGAGCAAACTCTCTCTCAGGGACCGCATACTTTCGCTTAGGTACGCAAGGACCACCAAGTATCAGTGGCACACCATGCCTTTCTTTTTGATGTACATGCTGGCATGTGCGTACGCCGACATCTCCTCTTTAGAACTTGTCAGGGCCGCTGCGCGCAGTAACTTTGAGAGTATAACTAAATTCATGAAAAAAATCTTCCTCTTGGTTGAGATTGGGATAGACCTACCCAGGTCAATAGAGATAACGAGAAAGGAGGCGCGCCTTCCCTACCTGAGGGACTTCCTTCAGCGTTTTGCTCAGATAGCCAAAATAGGCGAGGATGTGGTGGCTTTCCTGAACAAGGAGTACAACACCTTCATGATTATGTACTCGAGTGATGCTGAGAGGTCCCACACCAGACTTAGGCGTTTCACGGAGGCTTACAGCGCGATCCTCTCTTCGGCCGTACTGATAGTCATGGTAATTATATTCTCCGGCATGATCTGGGGTGCTGGTTTGGAGATGATAAGTGTGACGGTTCCTGGAGTTATCGCGATTTATGCCTTCTTCTCCGTACTTTTTTATGTCTACTCACCACTAATACGTTTGGTCTCGTGCGGGGAGAGGTCGGAGGAGCTCACCCGCCTGTTAAAACTTGACAAGTTGGTCCTGAGGGTCACCCTTGCCCTGAGCGTCTGCGTTCTTGCACTGCTGATGCTGGGGTTGCTCCCGAGGGACTTCGGCCTCATACTGGAGGCGGTCACGGGCCTCCCCGCGCTCTTAATTGGGTACTTCGGCCTCAGGAAAACCAAAAAGATTGAGGTTCTGGACGAACGCTTCCCGGAGTTTATAACCATGCTCGCCACATCACTTTCGACGCTTGGCACATCCTTAATGTTTGCCTTCCAAGACATTGCCAGGCTCGATTTCGGGAAGCTCTCTTCTTATGTAAAAAGGATGGCTACCAGGCTGGGGCTGGGGATAAGCAAGAACACTAGCTGGTCTTCCTTCAAGAAAGAGACCTCCAGCGAACTCGTAAGAATCCACGTAGACGCATTCGTGGAGGCAAACTCTTACGGCGCCCCGGCAAAACTGTTCGGTCCGCTGATCACCAACAGTTCCATCTTCCTGCTTTCGCTGAGAAAGAGGGCGGGGGAGACGGCTGCGTTAATGAAGGGCATCGTCGTCCCGATGCATCCCGTCCTGTGCGCGATCATGGGTCTGGTGATGGCAATCGTGAGCACGTTCTCCAAGCTTTTCAAGCAGTTTCAGGCTTCCGGCATAGCGGTGCTCTTCGTTGGAGAACTCTCCGTGCCGGTCATCTCCAATTACATCTACATCCTTATATTCGCCCTTTCATTGATAAACGCTTTCATTCTCTACGAAATCACCGGTGAGCAGGAGTTCAACATGACTTTCTACACCGGTCTCTTCATAGTCTCTGGGTGGATGACTTACTACCTGTTCCTCACGATGGTGGCGAATTACTTGGCGTTAATCGGTCTTTCCAAGATTGCGCCCGTGCCGTTTTGATGGAGGGAGAATCGAAAATGTCTTCTAAAATAATTAAAACCGCGAAAAAAATAATGGAGATTGTGATGGAAGCCGGTTTGGGTAAACACACATGCGCGCCTGCATGTGATTGCGCCCACATGTATACCCGTTCACTTGCACGAAGATGTACAATTGAGGTGGTGGGCAAATGATCGACTTTACGTGGGTGGCTGCTTTCTTCCTGCCGTTTGCCGTGATCTTCGCCCTCGTCTTTTCCGTAGGGATCATGGTGTTCCTTTTCTACGACCTGGTCAGAACCGCGGAGGAGCGGCGCAAAGGAGGGCAGACTCCTAATCCTAGTCCTGCTCATACTCCGACTCCTACTACAACTCTTGCTGCTACTAGTACAATAACTTCCGCAACGACTTCAGCTACAACTTTGACTAATACTCCAGCTGGCGCCGCCCAGAAGGTGAGCAAGTTTGTGAGTATTCCGTTGCTCAAGCTGGTGCGCGGAATCAGGAGGAAAAAGGCTGCGCCGTCCACCGCACCCCCTGCCTTAGTCGGCGCAGAGCCTGAGGTTGCTGGGGCTGCCCCAAGCGGATTAGCTGCACCTCCACCAGCCCCGCCTCCTGCTTCCGCTTCTGCATCTACTCCCGTTCCAGTTCCTAATCCTCCTCCTGCTACAACTTTGCCCACGCCCGCGCCCGGCGGCAATGAAGTGAAGATCAAGCCAGTCCAGAGCCTCTCGGAATTGGACGCGATCTTGAGCAAAAAAGAGGGCGTTCCCCCCACCTCTGCCGAAACTGCCGTAGCGACTACCGCTTCCTCTCCCGCTCCTTCCGCCGTCCCTGCGCCTGCGAGCGCGGTCGCCGCTTCTGGCGCGGCTAACACCTCCGCAGCAAAGCCCCCTGTCGACTCTGATGATGTCTTAGCTCTGCTGGGTGGGGCAGTGGTTTCTTCCGATAAGGAAGGAAGCGAAAGTGGGAAGGAGCCAAGAAAGGAGCTGAAACAGGAACCGAAAGTGCCAGATAAAAAGGAAGGAGGCGCGAATATTACCGCGGGCACTGGTCCTAGTGCTAGCGCTGATCTTGGTTACGGCGCGGATGCTGGCTCGGGTACCGTCGTTGCCTCCCCCTCCGTGAAGGGTAAGGAAGTTGCACCGGAGGGTGAGCCCCTAGGCGAGGTTGCTTCGTTGTTGAAAGGGGATGAGCCTGCCGATAAGGCCAAGGAGCTGTCCACCCAAATCTCGGAGTTGAGGTCTTCACTGTTTGAACTCAGAGAAAAACTGAAGAGGATGGCAAGAAGTGAAAGCGAGGTGGCAAATCTGGACCCAAATGAAGGGGCTTAGCCGGAATGGAGAAAATACATGGGGATAAATAGTAGGTACTGCCAAAAAATTTAAGACCGTTTTACACTGCCTCCTTAATGATCAAACTTTGTTCAATAGGATCTCTACACATGCTAATACACCAAAGAAAGTTATAAACAGCACCCAAACCAAACATGGAGTGTAGGAACCAGAAAAAATTGCAGCCACTGAGGTGATGAGAGAGCCTGCCCCAAAGATTAGCGATAGCCTCGAATAGATCTTTCTTGGATGTGTAGACCTAGTTACCAAGGATAAAAACTTTATCGAGTACTGCCGCTTGCTTTTTAAGTGGTATGGGAGTTGAGAAAAAACTCTCTTCCCTTCCTCTGTAAGGCAATATCTAGTTTCAGACCCTTTTATCTTCTTGAAGAGTTTTGCTCCGGGTGCATCAATAAAGAGATCCATGTAAGTCTCCGCCCTTTCTGGACTCAGGCCAAAAATGTCAGCGATTTTTTCAAGCGTCAACCCGTATTCTCCAGCAATGCCAAGGGATAGTATGGCGTCATATGTGTGAAAGAATAGCGGAAGAAGCTCTACCATGCCAGAAAGTCCGCCAATGTGGATTTCAGGATCTCCTTCGTATTTAAGTAGTCCAAGCAACTCGTCCATATATCTTGAACCATTCTCTGTTATTTTGTATGCCAATTCTCCGTCCTTCTCTACCTTACACACAAGACCCTTGCGTTTGAGTTTTAGGAGCGCGTCCATGATCGATTTTCTTCTTCTACCTGTGTGCTGAGAGAGCTCATCTGGAGTCATTGGCTCTTTTGAATTTCTAAGTGCAAATAATATCTGAAGCTGTAAAGTTCCTTTAGTTGTATCGACGACTCTGCTAAGGTTTCTGATTTTTTCTATCATTGCATTCAATGTCAACTCAATCACTAAAAGGCATGGTGTTATTCTTTCTTAGGGAATGACCCAATTTATATAGTCTTTCCTTTGACTAGGGCGGCGTGCCCCCAAAATTATTTGACATCATCCCCAGGCTCTTGCGCCCACAAGACCTACTCTAGCATTTTAATTCCCTCCTGTAAACTAGGAGATGAGTAAGCATAAGATCCTCGATTTTTAAGACTCACAAGGTCCATAGGGCATCAAAATCGTTCGCAAATCTTCCCTTATGGATTGTGAGGGCTCATTGTTCTTGCCACCTTGGAATCTTCACTATAACCCTAAATGGTTTGTGAGACATATTTCAATGCCTTTCTTTAGCTTAATCTAAAGTCCTCGATTCACTAGGTCGCCTGAATTTTTTCAATTTATTTAGCCTCAGAAATAAAGATGGATGGGATGTGCCATAATCATTTAGATGTCATTTTGCCGTCTTGGAACATCTGAGGAAAGTAATTATTCCATGACAATTGCAGGCCGTCCCGACACAGAGTGTGTAATTTTCGAGGTCCTTTAATAGCTTGACAAGTTCACTGTAAACCTCGTTCCCATCTAATGCTCCAATGCCTCTGTCGATGAGAGTGCTTTTGAAGATCGACATATTGGCACAAAAACCGGCACTTGATAGCATGGAGTATAGGGGTGTAACTTTTTTGCCCGTAACAGGGCAAACTTCAGGTTCATCACACCATGGGTTGCATGCGAATCCTTTTGCGTGGGATAGAACCAGTGTCCCGGAGTTTTTGTCCTCAAGGAGCACAACATCCTTTGGGAATTCTACTGAAGCTCTCTCAAACAACTCAAGGTCTGGCGCAACCGAAAAACCTATTTCAGATAACCACCTCATGAAGAGCATAGCCATGGAATTGCCTGGGATTGCAGGTATGATTATCTCCGGAATTTTGCCCCTCCTCATGATCTCCGCAGCATAAGCAGCCGCGTCCCCCAAAACCAGCCTCGCCCCGATCTCGCACTTGGAAGGGTCGCTACAAACCATGC
>Ga0207433_10004977_pt1 | contig 24067 bp, 23 predicted proteins | sample YelNatPaOPGAMG01_FD_187559 | JGI IMG/M metagenome (GOLD analysis project Ga0207433, IMG submission 187559) | Hot spring thermophilic microbial communities from Obsidian Pool, Yellowstone National Park, USA - OP-RAMG-01 (SPAdes) (version 3) | ecosystem: Environmental > Aquatic > Thermal springs... | reverse complement strand
CCAGCAGTGCGTCAACGCTTCACCATAGCACACGAGATCGCACACTTTGTTTTGCATCATGACCAGATAGGCAGCGGTATTCGCGATGATTGGAGGTATCGCAGCCGCATCAGCGATGCTGACGAGCGCGCAGCTAACAAGCTGGCAGCAGAGATATTGATGCCTGCCAATCTGTTGAGTCAGGTAGCCGCAGAAGTAGTTGGTGTGTCTGGGATCCATGCCGGGGCAGGTGTTAGCCCGAAATACATTGACGACATTGCCCGGAAGCTCGATGTCTCAACCACAGCGCTGGCTATCCGTCTTTGCATGCCTGTGTAACGGGTGAATATTCAGCCGCCAAGCATCCCCCCAGGCTTTGCTTGTCTATGGACCGGTCGATGCGGGTTTGGTCCTGTTTCCAGGCGTCCTCTCCCCCGCTGCGCGCCAGGAGTTCTGGCGGCAGCCTGGAGAGCATGGCGGCGATGTTACGGACGTTCTGCGCCGACTCGGCAACTTCTACCTCTCCGCTCACCAAACCATCGTCCGGATCCAGATCGTCGCTGCCTTCCGACGCTTCCTGAGCGGCAATACCACCCCCAGAAGCCTGCGCAGAAGCTGCTGGCGCAGGGCCTGCGGAAGCGGCAGGCTTTCCTGAAGCATTGTCGGACAGGGAATCCAATGGGTCCCCACCTCCCCCGTTTTGTTCTCCCTCGGGGACTTCGGCGGGCCGGTCACCAGAAGATGCAGCGGATGCATTCCCGGCAGTGTCATCTTCACCCATGAAATCCGTATCGTTCAACTGCGGTGGAGTTTCTGGCGGTACGACCTCCGCCTTTTCGCGTCCCAGCAACTGTGCGTAGTAGGCACTCCCCCGCTGGCTGATGGCATCGGACCTTTGCGGTGGCTTGATTTTTGCCCGCTTGATGAAGGTTTCATTCTTGAAATAGAGGATCTGCCGCCCATACACGGGCGCAAAGCCCGCCACCATGACAATCATGTCGCCGGCCTTGACGATGTTGGGACCATTCTTGATCGGTCCTTGCAAGCGGAGCACTTCGTCCGGCGTGAGCAGATCCCGCCCCTGGTAACTGATAGATCGGCTTTGCCCTTTGGGAGAGGGAAGAAAGCCGCCCTCAAAACTCAGGTTCGAGTTCTCCATGGCAACCGTTTTCTTTCCCAGAGTCTTGGAAAGCCACTCGGCGGTCGTCACATCGTTGGGCGCATAAAAAATGCGGACGTGGCAGTTTTCGATGATGACCGAACCGCCAGCCTTGCCATAGCCGTGGCCTTCATCCTCCAGCTGCGATTTGCTCTGGGTGATGAGAAAGAGCTTGACGTTGTAGCCGGCAAAAAAGGCGATGGCATCCTGGAAGATGTCCATCTTCCCGAGAGAGGGGAACTCATCCAGCAACAACAGCAAAGGATGCTTCCCAACGCATATCATGCGGCCACTTTCTTCCTTGAGCCGGTCTTCGCTGGTGAACTTGGAGGCCACCAGGTTCAATACCAGACGGATCAACGGTTTCAGGCGGTTTTTGTCTTCCGGGCTGGTCACCAGGTACAAGGAAACGGGGTCGTCCGCATCCTGCAGGTCCTTGATGTGGAAATCGGAATACTCGGTCCACTCGGCAACGATCGGATCGCGGTAGAGCGACAGGAAGCTCATCATGGTCGATATGACGCCAGACTTTTCGTTTGCTGCCTTGTTTTTCATTTCCTTTGCGGCCTGCGCAATGGCCGGGTGCACCTCGCTGTTTCCATAGAGGCTGTTCCAGGATTCCAGGAGATTTTTGTTGGCGGGCCGGTGTTTGGTCTGCATCATCTTGTCAAAAGCCTGATCGACGTCTTCCAGTTCGGGGTCGTTCAGGAATGCCGCGACTCCGCGCATGGTCTTGTCCGACTCGGCATAGAGCACGTGCAGGATCACGGAAGTGAGCAACGCAAAGCCCGTTTTCTGCCAGTGGTCATTCAGGCCCTTGCCATCGGGGTCGACGATCATGGTGGCGATGTTCATGACGTCCTTGACCTCGAAGGCCGTGCCAATGCGCACCTCTTCCAGCGGGTTGAAGTGGCAGCATTGTTCTTTGGTCCCCCGGTCGCCGTTGTTGGTTTCCACTCCGGTCAATGGGTCAGCAGCCATACCGAATCCGGGGTTGAACTTGAGGATCCTTTGGCCGATGGATTTGCGCCATCCGGCCGTCAGCAGATAGTTTTCGCCCTTGATGTCGTGGACAACCACCGACTCCTGCCAGCCGCCCAGTAGGGTTGGGAGCACGAGCCCCACGCCCTTGCCGGATCGGGTCGGGGCAAAGCAGATGATGTGTTCTGCGCCGGCGTGTTGCAGATACTCCGTCTGGTCACGATCGTCCGGAATCCCGCCGACGTAACAGACCCGCGTGCTGATTTTGGCACCCTTCTCGGGCAACAGCGCCATGTTGACGATTTCCTCGCGGCTGGCCCAGTGGGCAGAGCCGTGCAGGTCGGTTTCGTACTGCGCCTTTTGCAGGCGTCCAGTCCGGATGAACTGCCAGATGGCCATGGCCAGCGTGGGCACCAGGGTGCCGCCCGCAGCGATATAGGCGGTCAGTTCCATCATGGGGTACTGACGGTACGCCCACCAGGATTTGGCGATTTCCCATGGGGAGTAGATGGGCAGCCCGAGCATGGGCTTGGCGATGTAGCCGGGGAAGAAATTTGCGGCATACTCGGCAGGAATGCAAAACCGCACCCCGAGGCTCGATGCAATATAGGCGGAGAAAACACCCGTCATTGCCGTGGCCACCATCCCCAGCACCGGCGCGTTGCGGATCTGTTGCTGTTTGCGGTAGTCCAGGATGTTCTGTTTTGGCTGGTGAAACTTTGGCATGACATTCTCCAAAAGCGCTGCCTTGGTATAGCCGTGGCGGCTCAGGATCGGGGCGCCATGGTGACCTGCTATACTCTATTGCAAGACTGTTCTTGTGATGCTGTACCATCTCCTATGAGACTAGCCCGCATCATCGCGGGCTTTTTTGGCAAAAGTGCGTTTTGGTTCTGGAAGATGTGCTGAATATGGATTGCCAACACGAAGAAACAAAGGTTGTGGAATCACGGAAAAAAGAAGACGGCAGGGTTTGCCGCCGTCGGGTTTGTGAAATCTGTGGGCACCGGTTCTCGACGGTCGAGATCCCTGTCGAAGAATATCTGGAGTTTTGCGAACTCAAAAAGAATCTGTCCAAAGACTGATTTTCAGGACAGAATCGCCATCCGCACGTTTTCCTCGGTCACCGGCCCGGCAATGCCCGCCCGATCCAGAAGGATCCGCCAGACCGACTCCGGTAAGGCAATGCGGACAGGCTTGTCTTGCTGTGGCGCAGTGGCTCCAGACGCTTCCTCGTCCGTGTCTGTCCCGGAATCCTCGACATCGTATCCAGGATGGATTCCCTCCTCATCCGTGGCTTCCTGTTCGGTTTCAGGCACGGTTTCCGGTTCGAAAACCGTATCGGTTTCTGATTCGGTTTCTGTGACGATGGGATGCGCCGCAACGTCTGCCGATTCTGGCTCCGTCTGCGGACTCCATCCATCTTCTGGTGTGCCAGGATTTGCCTTGGCAGGCTCTGGCTCAGCGGGCTCTGGCTTGTCAGACAATAACTCGCCAACGGGCACTTGCGAGGCAGATACAGACGCACCAGTAACCGGCTCACCGACAGCCCGGGAACCATCTTGGGAACCGGCGGCTGACCCCATTCCGCCATCGGTACCCATTTGCCCTCCCGCACTTTCAGAAGGTATGCTCGAAGCACCCAGGGTCGCTGCGGGTTCCCGCAATGCGGGCTCCTGCAACGCAGGCTCCTGCAATGTGGGCTCCCGCAAATCCACCGTAGAAAAAGCATTTTCCTCACGGATTTTCTGCGCTTCGATATCCATCAACAGCGATCGGGTAATGTGGTACCCGTCCCGAAGCCGTGAGGTCAATTCATCCAGCCAGTCGTCCCGGCCGTTTTCCATCCAGGTCAACAGCCGGCTGATCTCTGCGCTGGATACCCGGTCCAGGTCCGTATCCAGGCGCCTGGCAAGCAGCTTCGCTTCTTCGCTGGTTCTGGCCAGCACGACATTGATCCACCCGCGGCTGCGCCCCAGCCGTCTGGATAGCTCTTCCTTGGAAAGCCCTTCGCTATCGAGCAGGGCGCGGATCGCGGCGCCAATGTCCTCGATGCGCATATCTTCCCGCGCCAGGTTTTCGACCAACTGCATTTCGAGCCGCTGGCTGCCATCCACTTTGGGCTGCACCACGGCGGGAATGCGCGTGAGGTCGTACTCCTTGCGCGCACAAGGTCTTCCGGCGTCTCTGGCCATCCTTGCCGCGCGCCAGCGCCGTTCGCCGGAAACGATCTGGTAACGGCCATTGTCCATGGCCTGTACCGTAATCGGCTGTAAAATCCCGTACTGGAGAATGCTTTCCGCGAGTTCTTCCAGGCTTTGCCCGGACTCGCCCGCTTCCATGCTGCGCCGCGGCTGGTCTGGATCCGGTTCCACCAAATCCAGAGGCAACCGCAAGGCCACCAGGTCTGCGCCGGGATTCTCCGCGGGAGCAAGGGTCGGTTTCTTCCCCAGGGCCTCCTGGGTGATGCTGCGCATGGACTCCAGATCGATTCCGGCCAGGAGACTTGGCTTGACTTTGGCGTTCACGCAACACCCCCTTCTTCTTCGTCAGGATCGAATTCGTCCGAAGACGACGCTTCGAAGTCCAACTCTCCAGCCAACTTATCCAGCAAATCGTCTTCGTCCTTCCCTTCCACGGGGATCTGAGGACCCCCGCCGGAATCCGGCTCACCGGAATCAGGTTCGCCAGAATCAGGTTCGCCAGAATCTGGCGATTCGTCCGGACTACCCGCCTCTCTTGCCGTTTCCTCTGTTACCACAGGCGCGTCAAAGGTGCCACGGCGTGCCTCCTGCGTCTCCAGAATGGCATCCGCGTCGAGCGGGCTTGGGTCCTCCCCTTCATCGGCTTCTTCCCCCTGGCTTTCCGCGGTATCAGGCAGGTTCCGCAACAGGCTGTAAAAAGCCTGATACCAGGCATCCTGCTGTTCCTTGTCCCGGCAGGCGGCCCAATAGGGTTTGCCGATGCGCAAGGCGCTGCGTACATCCTCGCGCTCAAACAGGATCTGTGGCATGACGATCTGGGCGAGATTGCTTTGCAGGTCTTTGGCAATGGCCCAGTTTTTGGTGGAGTTCCCTTTCAGGCGGTTGATGAGCACACGCACGGACAGTTCGCTGTTCAACTGGATCACTTCCCCCAGACAGAGATCCATCATGGAGGAAAGCCCTTGGGTGCCCAAAGCATCCGGGGTGACCGGGACGACCAGGGAATTGGTGATGAACATGGGGGCCATCTGCCGGACATTGGGGGCCGGCGGGCAGTCGATGACCACCACATCATAAAGCCCCTGGCCGCTATCCAGGTGCCGGAGCTTGCCCAGCACCCGGATGGCTTCCTTCATGTCGTTGTCCACGGCATCCAGGAGATAGGAAGCCTGCAGAAAGTCGAAGCCGAAAATGGCGGACCTTTGCAGTGGCGCGGGCTTGCTGTCGTCCCAGAGGTCCAGCACCGTCCCCTCGCTCGTCTTGTGCAGGTCCCCGTCTCCAGAGACCAGAAAAGTCGAACTACCCTGCTGGTCCAGATCGACCAGCAGGGTGTTGAGGCCAAGTTCATGGGCCAGGATGGCCATGTGCACGGCGAGGGTCGTCTTGCCCACGCCACCCTTCTGGTTGGCAAACGTGATGATGTGCGTCATAGGGGGAATCTCCTCAATGGACAGGGCGGTCTGGATCGTTCCGCAGGATGTTTTGCACAATGGCAGAAACGCTGGTGTGTTCTGGCAGTTGTGCGATTTTTTGCGCCGCTTCCCAGGAGAGCCAGATGGCAAAGGGTTCGTAAGGTGGGTCTGGCACCTCGCGGTTCGCCCGCCGCAAGCCCATGTGCGTCAAGTCCTGCATGGAGAGGATTTCCAGCATGTGGGAAACCCGCGCCGAGCGTTCCTGTGGGGCATCGCGATAGCGCTCGGCGATCTGGTCGCGCCGAAGTCTTGGGATGATGCGGATCTTCAAGGTTTACCCTCCATAGGGATCGAGTTCTGTTGGGGCTGCAGGCTCGCCGCTGGTCGTCGTGCCGACAAAGTCCGCCCCGTGTACGTAGGGACCTGGGAATACCAAATCCTGGGTTACCACCACGTTGAAGGCGTAGCCGGGACGGATGGTGATGGTTGGCGCGATGTTGATGTACTTCTGGAACATTTGCGCTTCCGCCTGCCCAAAGGTCTGCGCCAGGGCCTGCTCACCATCCTGCAATGCCTGGTTACCCGTCACCCCTGTGGTATTGGTGGATGTGCTGGTCGGGCTCGCAATCGACATGCCCACGTCGATGAAGGACAGCAGGAGCGCGTTCTTGAAGATTTCCCAGGTGTGGTTGTTCACCAGATCCTTGAAGCCCGCATAGCCCCGCGGCGAACTGCCCTCCATGCTGCCCAACTGGATGTAGGTGCCGTTCGGAAACTCGATGCGCGTCCACATGACGCCTACCCGGTCCTGCCCCATGGCTGCGCCAGACACATAAGTCCCCACGAGCTTGCTGCCCGCCGGGATGAGGACGTAGGCCCCATTCAGGCTGTTGTAGACCGGATGGTCCACTACCGCCGTCACCTGCCCGGAGATGTCGGACTTGATGCCCGTGGTCAGCAATGCGGGGATGACGGAACCCTGCAGGAGTTCATACGGACTGACTTCCTTGCGCACCAGATGCGTGTCGTAGACGGATTCCGTTTTCTTCCCTTTGCCGGTCATTTCCGCAATGGACTTGGCCAGCGTCAACTCTTTGTCGGGATTCGCCAAGATGGATTGTGCAACGGCAGTTGCTGCCTGTTGCTGTGTGTTGCCCCAGGAAAGCGTACTCCCGCCTGTGCCACCGCCACCGCCAATGGCGGCTTCGAATGCCATTTGCTGCGGGCTGGGAGTTGCAGGCTGGGCGGGTTGCGGCACAGTCTGGGGGGCTACAGAGGATGGCGTTGCTCCCGATCCGTCTGGGGTGGAAGCTCCAGAAGCAACCGGACTCGTGACCGGCGCTTCTGGAGCGGCCAGTCCTGGTTTTTGTTTCGGTGGTGCCGCAACATCCGGCGCCCGATGCGGTTGCATGGTCTGCGTTTCACTGCCGCCAGAAAGGGTCGGCAAGTATTTGACCGACAGAAATCCAATGCCACCAATGGTGGCAACCGCCATGACCGTTGCCGCAGCGATTTTGCCGGATTTCAGGTGAGCGCCCAGATTTTTCTTGTCCGGGAGAATCGCGCCGCGGACCTTTTTGCCGCCGCCCTCTCCCGTTGGAGTGCTGTTGTCGGCCATGGGTCACTTCCCCTCGTGAACGAGTTTCACCACTTTCCCGGAATCGCCTTTGCCGGCAATCAGCAGGATTTTTGGCGGGACACCATCGACGATGTAATAGCCATCGCGAAACTGGGTGTTGATGATGGCGTTCTGCCCTGCGGCATTCTCGGCCAGAATCGACGGAATGCCGCCCTGGCTACCCTGCCCTGGCTTGAACTGGATGAAGGTCTGTTTGCCGTCGTCAAAGACCCGCTCCGGCATGATGGATCTACAATCGCTATTGCTGAACCAGCCACCACCGGCGCAGTGCATTTTCCAGTTGAAATCCAGGTCCGCCGCATCGATGGAGGGGAGTGGCGCCACGGTCTCTGTATCCACCTTTTTGTGGAAGGATTCGCTTGCCGCCTGATCCTCCTTCCAGGTGTGCTCGATGGCATCCGGGTAATAAAAGCCGATCATGGGCGTGTAGCGGTTGGCGTCGCTGACCACCTCAATCACATAATTCATTGGCTTGCCGCTTGCCGATGTGCCGCTGATCACGAGGTCCCCATGCAGGCCGGCAAACTTCGGGGTTACCGCGACTTCCGGCTGATCACCAGCCATCAAGGTATTTACCTGCCAAAAAGCCGGAGACAGCCCAATCCCTTTATTGGGCTTCATGCCCGCCTGCAGCACGATGAGCGAGGTGTGCAAGGGCGCGGTAACCAGGGTTGGCAAGGACTGCCCATAGGCATAGAGCACTTCGCCGTTGGTGCCGGCAATGGGGGGCAGGTTTTGCATGCGTCCGGATTGATAGGCCTGCATCAGGGCAATTTCCGCTGCATGTTTGCTGCGCTTGGAAATCACCCCTTCCGGCGGGGCCTTGATGGCCTTTTCCCAGATCTCCGTGGAGCTTTCCCTGTGGGGGACGACTGAACCGTCGGTCCCCGTAGCCACCACATCCGGCTGGCTCACGGTCGGCACTGCTGGGGTATTCGTGCTGGTGGATGGGGTCGGCAGGTATGCCATCTTTTTTGCATTTTTTACGGGTGGCACTTTCCCGGGAATGCCGGCAGGTGCGCCACTTTCCGGGCCACCAGAAAGACTTGGGGCGACAGAGGTGGTGGCCTCCGTATTGCCAGGCACTCCGGTCGATTCAGAGGTGCCAATAGAAGGAACGTATGGTCCGGCAATGGCGGCCTGGACACCCAGGCATGCGAGGGAAACCGCAATAGCAACAGTACGGAAACGGTGCATGAAAACTTTCTCCTGCATCATGGAATCTGGTTCCAGGTAAAGGACACAATGAAAATACCGAATGGATCGACTTTCAGGACTTTGGGGTTACTGGAAGGGGGCTGGATCCGGTACGTGACCGTGCCTTCATAGTCTTTCTGGTACTTGATGCTGCCGCTGGCCCCATATTGCGTTTCCGTCCACTGGACCTGCATGGTGCCGCCCTTGGCCGTGGGGTTGCCGACGGGCAGGACAGACGTAATATCCACGGTTCTTCCGCCTTCATTTTTTGAGAAGTTGGAATAGGGATTGTGTCTTTGGAAATAGGATGTCAGTTGCTGGCTTTCCCGGTTGCCGACGATGTCGTAGGTCGACTCGTAGATCTGCTTTTCGGCTGCAACGACCGGCAGTCGTTCACGAACGTCGCGAACCCAGTGGGCTATGACGTGGCGCACCACGGGCAGGTCGTAGGTTCCTGCCTGTACCTCCTGTGCCAGATGTACGGCTTTCCCGAGATGATCTACCTCGACCACGTAGGGCACAACGTGCATGCGGTCTGCCTCATAGACCATGCCGGCACCGAAAATCGCCGCGATGCCAATGGCGCCAAAAGCCATCATGCGCCAGTTTTTCGCTTGTGCGACATAATCGCCATAGCGCTCCATCCATTCGCGTCTGGCGGCCAGGTACCATTCCGGGTCTTTCTTTCCGCTCTTTGCTTCTCGATCTGCCACGTCAAACCCCGCATGAAAAGTTCTGCCTTGGTATAGCAGAGCACTTTCCAGATATGGGTCAGGCGTTCTCCGCCTCGATCTCTGGCACGCCCATAAGCCGTCCCCACGCCCAGGACGTGTTGCGCTGGATCGTTGGGATACCGGTTCCCTGTGCCCACCATTCGTTATTGGTGAGCAACACCACCTGCGGGTGCTGGACGATTCCCTCAAGCCACACGAAGGGCAACAACTGGTCATAGCAGATGGACGCCCATGCCCGCACGCCGTCAATCTTCTTCGCCGGGGTCCACCAGGCGGCTTCGTAGCCGACATTTTGCGACAGGACATAGCCGGTTCCTCTGGACCACGGATGCCACATCGAGACAGGCACCGGCAGGGTAGAGTTGAACAGGATGCGCGGTTTGCCTGCATGCCGTAGCGCCACAATGGAGTCGGTCATGAGACCGGGCTTGCGCGGCACGGAGAAACCGACCAGCCAGGTCTGGCCTTGCGGGATAGCCTGCTGGATTTGCCACTCATTGCCCAACCAGGCTGTTTCCAGTGTCTCCGGCAGCAACAGCACTTTTGCACCTTTCGACTGCGCCAGCGTTTGCCGGATGATGTCCACCCGCCGTTGCAGGGTGTACGCCAGACTCACTTTGCTTGGCCCCACATCCAGATGTACGCCGGTCCAACCGGTCGGGATCTTCGCAACGGGCAGGACGAGCACGGCGAGGTTGCAGAGTCCTGCAATGACTGCGATAGAGGCCAAAAGCGAGTATTCCCACCAGAGGACCACCAGGAGCACCAGACCAATCACAAGTGCCCCAGGGGGGGTCCCTGCGCCAGGAAACAGCACGCCCAGCGATGCCAATGGGGAAAGCCAGTCGAAGAACGACAAGGGCGGAACCAGCGCATCGAAAAGCAGGACCAGCAGAGCTTTCCATGGCCGGTTGGCAAAGGTCCAACCCATCGAGAGCAGTGTTGCCGATCCCAGCCAGAGGAAAGCACCTTCCCATACGGGCGCATGTTGTCCAAAAAATACCGCCACTCCGCGCAAAAGGCCAATGCTTCCCGCGGCATAATAGGATAGCGCTACCGCAAAGCGCATCCACCGGCGGTCTTGCCGCAAGACGAGAAAAACCATCAGAGGCGAAAGGGTTGGCCCCAGCCAATGTACAGGTGCCATCCACGAGGCCCCGCACAATGCAGAAAGCAGCGGAGACAGAAAAACCAGAACGGATCGCCATCGACATGGTGGAGACACGAATATCCCGTGGCTGGTGTTCAAAATTCTACTCCGTGCATAGGAAAATCCAGGATGGAACCGAGATCCCGAGAAAAGAGTCCGGCAATGGAATATGCATCCAACATACTGGAAATCTGCACACGATTCCCGGCTCCTAATGAACAACTTGACGAATCTGGAAAACCGCCTCCAGATCGATTCTCGCCCACTTTTTCTCCAGACGCTCCAGTGCCGCCCGCGGAGAAATATCGAGGAGTACCAAGAGGGTCCCGGCAAAGCTGCCGCGCAGCCACTGCCTGGCCTTTTCCCCATCGTGGCGGAAAGATTCCTCCACCGCCTGCAGCAGAACGAGCGCGATCAGATCGCGTTCGTGCTGGGTTTCTGGAATTTTCGCGAGTTCTTGGCTTGCATCCAGGTACGTACTGTCTCTCAAAAAGTCCTCCTTTTCAGCGTGTGGTCTCTGGATGGTATAGCCACATGTGCTGGCGCTGCCGATCACGAGGGCCAAGCCCTGGCTTGCCCGATCCCACCTGGACTTAGCAAGCCCGCATCCATGAGGCGCCGCGCTATACCGTAGCGGGTGCTGCGGAGTGTTGAGGGGGCAAGTTTGCGTACAGAAGGCCTGGCGATCGACAAGGAAGCCAAAAACACCACGGGCAATTCTGTACCACAGACCTCGTACGGCATCCGTGCCTCCGGCTGGGTTGCCAGCGCCATCACCATTCTCTGTGCGCTGGTCCTCGCCATCGATCATGCAGCCCCCATGAAATGGCTATTTCTCGGCTGGAGCGTGGCCAATACCCTGTGGGTCTTTTATGCCCTGCGCCTGTCCTCGATGTCCCTGCTCTCGAGTCAGATCGTGTTTTGCCTGATCGATGTGGCCGGGATGCTGCACTACTGGATTCTTTGAACCCGAAGGAGTACGCATGTCGGATGCCGCAAAACCCACAACGCCGGGAATTTCTGAGCCATTACGGAATTTTTACGCCCACCTGTTCGAGGCGATGGAAATCCTGATTGGAGAACACCAGAGTTTCGGAAACTGGGCCGTTGGGGGTATTCCCGATCTGCGACCGCAGAAGGCGCAGAAATCCCTGGGGCTGTGGTATGCCGATGGCGCGATTCCCGGTATCGCCGTTCCCGGTGCTGTGAGCCTGGCTCTGGTGCCGGGAGACACGCGCGTGGGACTCTTCTTGCCCTGTGCGGCCTTGCAAGGGAAAAACGGGATCACCTGGCTCGAAGATGTCCTGGCGCAGTCGTTCAATGGGGAGCGATGTTCCATCGTGCGCCGGGATGCCAACCAGGTGCTGTTCGATTACCACTTTTCGGGTGAACCCTTTGACCCGGCCAGCCTGCACGCCGCCATGCTGGAACCCGATGGCCCCATGGCGCAGATACTGGCCCAGCGGCTGGCCTACACCGTCTCGACCCTGTGGGTCAATGCCATTCGGGTGCTGTACGCCGATGGCAAGGTGGGGTCGGACGATTTTCTGGTCCGCTCAATGCGACCGCTCGCTCCAGACGATCTGCAGGGTTTGCCGTCTGGAGTGCTGGTGCAGAGCAACGAGATTGGAGACAAGGTCTATGTGAGCTACATCCGGGCACAGGCGACGGACGCTCAGGTACTCGATTACCTGCGCAAACTCGGTGTCCACGGGGACCCGCTTACCGTCGAACGCTTGGAGGAAACGGCACTGTGATCCGGGACCCATCCTCTGTCGCCTTTCGCCGTGAACCCATCGTCCGGCTGCGCGATGGGGCCATTCTGGGTGAAGAATGGCTCCTGGATCACCGGCCCCTGCCCGACCGTAAGAAAGACTGGCTGGTCGTGGTCATGGCCATGGTCGAGAAGGTACCGGTGGCCAAGACCCCGGACGACCGATTCATTTCCGTCAACGCCGACACCGGGCAGTTGTCCTGCTCCCACTTCCAGCCCTTGTGGGTGGCGCTGGCGCGGCGCTGTCGGGAGACACATCGCCGGCTGGTCATCGAGTGGACGGAAAGCGCCAAGGTCATTTCTCGCGACGCCGTGAATCTGCTTGCCTGCTTGCGGGAAGATCTTGGAGTCGAGATCGCCATCGACGACGTGGGCTCGGCGGGCCTCGACAGCCTCTGGCGCATCACCCAGATCCGGCCCGACTGGATCAAGGTGGACGGCAACTTTTTCCATCGCGCGCTCACCGATCCGTTCACCCGGGATGGTTTGCGCCGCATCGTCGATATGGCCAACGAAAACCGGATAGGCTGCATCGTCGAGTGGATCGAGAGTGCGGAACATGGTGACGCGGCCAGCGAATACGGTGTGGAGTATGGTCAAGGATTTTGGTGGACCAAGCCAATCGCGCAAAAACGGACTCCGTGCAACGTGCTCTGAGCGACACACAAGTAAGGACGGATATCGTCTCTATCTGTCCTCCTGGCGGTCCTTCCTGGACGCCTTGGAGGGGCGATGGCCAGACGCCAAGCATCGGTGCTAAAGTGCTCTTATGTGGACGCGCGACGACTACTGGCTGGCTATACACTTCAAGCTGCAACTTTATGAAGCCATGGGCGAGGCGTTCCAGCGTTTGGTGGCCGATGTGCTGATGGCACACTACCAGGATTTCGTGCCGGTTCGCCCGTCTGGATCAGTGGGCGATCACGGCAATGATGGCTATGTGCGCAGCCTTGGCGTTTTTTTTCAAGTCTATGGGCCGGCTAACGTCCAGGAGCGGGAAGCAGCGCGCAAGGCACACGCGGATTTTGCCAAGTTGCGACGGCATTACCCTGACTTGAAGTCCTACCGCTTCGTGCTCAACGACCGCTTCCGGGGGATCCCCGCGAGCGTATTGGATGAGCTGAACGCTATGCAACGCGAAACCGGCATCGATTGCCAGGCCATAGGCGCTGGCCATCTCCTCGGTCTGTTTCGCGGGCTTGCGGCCGAGGCGCGTACGCTGATCGTACAGGGTGTGCCAGGGGATCTGCCCGACTGGATCGACCCCCGCGCCGTGGCTGAGGTGCTCGAACATCTCGCGCGCTACGATGCAGGCTGGGGTGACATCTCCAAGCGCCTCGCGCCGGACTTTGACGAAAAAATCCGCTTCAACGGCCTCGATGGTTTCGCCGCCGACAGGCTGCGCAGCCTGTCCTATCAGGTCGGCAGCGTCGATGCCTTCTTCCAGGTGCGCGACCCGGCACTTGCGCAGGCGGTAGCGCAAGAGCTGCGCGTGCTGTACGCCAAAAGCCAGCAAAGCATTGCGGAAGTTGACGAAGACGCCGCAGCGCTGCGCTATGTCTGGATGATCAAGCGCATCATTCCGCCTGACGCGCGGAAGCGCCCGATCGTGCTCAAGGCTTACCGCGAGGCCGCCGAAACGGTGCTGGCCAAGTATTTTGAAACCTGCGACGTCTATGACACACCTGGAACTAGCGGTCGCACCGCATGAGCACATCCGCTTTGCCGACAGCCTGGTCGGGCTAGCGGGGTATGTTCGCACGCTGCTTGCCGATGCGCCACGCACACTCGACGAGCTGCTGGCGCAGCTTGAGCGGCCGGACAGCCTTTTGCCCTCGCGGCCCGACATGGGCGAACTTGCTCTGGCGGTGACGCTACTCTACGCCATCGGGGCAGCCCGCCTGACGGACGGTGACCGTGTGGAGCTTGTGGCATGAGGCTCATCTGCCTCAGCTGCGACCGGCCAAGCTTCAAGCCTCTGGTGTTTCGACCCAGCGGCCTGTCCGTGCTGGTGGGCGACGCGCAGCAAGAGCAGGGCAGTTCCAATGGCGTGGGCAAGACACTAGCGCTGCGCCTGGTGCACCACTGCCTAGGGGCGCACCCTCGTCAAGAGCTGAAACATGGCGTTGGCGACTGGCGCTTTGCACTGGAGTTCGAGATCGGTGCTCAGAAACACCGCATTGAACGCAATGGCGATGGGTCCGACATCACCATTGACGGCGAGTCGCTGAGCGTGCGTTTGGTGCGCGACTGGCTCAACTGCCACGGTCCGTTCGTGCTGCCGCAACGGGGCGGCTTGACCTTCCGCAGCCTCTATCGGCGTTTTGCGCGCGTGGAGCGTCAGGATTTACTCGACCCCGTGGCGCTCGGGCATGAGGAGAAACATCAGGGCCTCGTGCATACCCTCTACTTGCTTGGGCTCGACATCGATCTGGCGCTGGGCAAGATCGCGCGCCGCGAGCGCCTGTTGCAGCTCGACGCCAACCTGAAGCTGCTTGCCCAGGCCGACAGCCGCCTGCGTGACCTGCTGCGCACTGGCATGGCGACGCAGGCGCAAATTGCCGAACTGAAAAGAAATATCGATGAGTGGCAGCGCCGACTGGATGCCATGCAGGTCGCCGACGACTACGAGCAGGTGCGCCAGGATGCCCAGCGATTCACCGAAGCACTGCGCCAGCACGAAGCGCAGCTTGCGCGCATCGATTTTCAGCTCAAGGGCATCGAGCGGGCGCTCGACAGAAGGCCAGACATCACCCGTGAAGCCTTGCTGAGCTTTTACCGGGGCCTTGAGCACGTGTTCAAGCCCGAGATGCTGGCGCACTTCGAGGCAGTCGAGTCGTTTCACCGCTCGCTAGCCGAACAGCGCCAGCGGCGGCTCGAACGCGACCGCATCGCGCTCACCCAACAGCGCCAGCGCATCGAGCAGGAACGCCGCGAAGCCGCACGCCAACGCGACGAGGCGCTTGCCTATCTGGGTAGGCACCACGCCATGGACGATTATGTTGCAGTGGCGCAGCGCTTGGCGCAGATGCGCGCAGATGTCGAGCGGCTGTGCCGCTACGAGGACGCCAAGTCTGCTTGGGAGAGAGAACGCATCGAGATCCAGGAACAGGATGCCGAGGACAGCCGCCGCGCCAGCGACTACTTGGCCACACGCCCCATTGACTGGGCCGACCGACGCTATCGTGAGATGATCCACACCCTCTACCCGAATGAGCCCTGCGGCATCACGCTGGAAAACAACCTAAACCCGAACAATAAGTTGCGCTACAACCTGGCGGTGCAGGTGCAAAGTCAGAACTCCGACGGCATCAACGCAGTGCGCGTCATGGCGTTCGACTGGCTCATCTACCGCTACGGCGCACACCACACCATGCGCCACCTGTGGCACGACAACGGCCTGTTCGACCCCGTGGATCCACACCAGCGCGCTGCCTGGCTTAGCCTCACGATGCGCGAACTGCAAGCCTCGGACATGCAGTACATCGTCTCGATCAACACAGAAAACTTCGCCTCCACGCGCGAGATGCTCTCGCCGCAGGAGGCGCAGGCGCTGGATGAGGCTGTGATCGTGCGTCTCTTGGGTGATGCCGACGAGCACAAGCTGCTGGGGGTACGCTTCGGCGTGGGAAGCCGGACCGCATGATGATCCGGTGTGGTCCCACTCCTAGTAACGCCGCCCCCCACGGTAACTCCAACCACCCAGATCTGAAAAGCCCAGACGGGGCAATGAGTTACGCAAGAAAACCTTGCGAACAATAGAAAGCATTAGCCGTGGGGAGATTTACGGACCCAGACCTGGGAAGCCGACCCAGGAAGGACGCTCCTTTTCTTTCGGAAAATCGCCGAAGCCGGGGTGGGAGCAGTCGAGTCTTAGCTTGGCTCAGCGGGCACAAAAAGCGCCGATTCGAACGCGGCCCAGGCAGATTGACGCAGAGTGGCGGCCTCAGAGCGCTTCGCCTGCGCACTCGTGTCAGCCGCACTCAACTCCGAAATCAGGGCCTTCTGAACTGCAATGGACGGCAGGGGAATCGGGGCTGTCCGAATGACGCTCGAGTTGATCGTTCCTAATCCGCTGGTGGTCTTGCCAGACTTGAAGAAGTGATCGCGGCCGGCCTCGCTGTTGAACCACGCCATGGCGAACTCCGGCAGCAGAAGGGACTGTTGCGGCCGGGCTTTGATGATGTGGTTTTGGTGAACACAGTCCGTGATCTCGCCGTTCCAGAGCGCCACCCGGCCAAGCTCGGCGCGACTTCCGTTTCCTTCGACAAACAAGATGTCGCCGACTTCAAGACGCAGGCTCGCCATGTCGGCATCGGGGACATTGATCGTCTTTATCTTGTCCAGGATCAAGCGTCCGCGCTGCACGTTCGCCACGCGCAGGTAGGGGCGCGCGTGCGTCCCCGGACGATTTGTTGGCGACTTCTGAAGACCATAGCTGACGGCTGCGACGGTTCCGAGTTCGACAATGGGGCACGTCGCAACACGTACCCCTTGATCGCCCACAGTAGCGCGCAACATGCCCTCGTGGCTCCATAGCTCCACGTCCTTGAACCGCGCCACGAATACCGGACGATCCGGCAAGGGCGGTGGCGGAGCCACGCCCAAAGCGGTCTCGAAGGCCAGCCAGCCAGCGCGCTCGATGGCTTCGGCCTCCCGTTCCAGTTGCTCGGCGCGGGTCAGTGCGTCAGCGTAGGCGGTAATCAGCACATCCTGTTCTGCCAGCGAAGGGACGGGAATTTCGAGACTCAGGAAACCTTCCGGCGTGACGCGCTTGCGGCCACTGGTGCCGGATGCTTTGCGCTGCAGCTCGCCCTTGAAGTGATCCGCCCGCAGCAAATGGTGCAGGTATGCGGGGCGCAGCTTATCTGCCCTCGGTGTAAAGACCGGATATTCGCTAGTGACCACCGCCTTGGGGATGCTCGATGGAATTAGCCCGACCGCACCATTGCGCGCATCGATTTTCGAGAACACGAGGTCTCCAGGATAAGCAGCGAACATCGACCCCTTGAAGGCCTCGGCACGCTCGCGCGGCAGCACCTCGCCCGAGAACTTGATGGTGATGGACTGCCAGTCGCCGAGCGCACCATTGACACGCACCGGCTCATGGCGCGGGATAACGACATCCCTCAGCGGTGACACAGGGAAGCCGCTGGCCCGTACCGAGCCAGCTTCATCTTCAATCCAGCGTTCTATCTCCCTCCACCGCCGGATTACGCAGTGGAGGGCCCCGGAAAATTTGGCGTTGCCTCCGGCTGCGCGCCTTGTGCTAACCAATGCGCGAACTCTCGATAGGCTTTGAGCAGCTCGGGCAGATCGTTTGCCACACCCTCGCCGGTTTCCCCGGTGGAGGTGATGCCAACGCTCTTGGGTGCGGCAACGAATACGGGATAGTCAAACCGCTCGCGCACCCGCGCCCACAGGGCGGCGGTGTGGGCTTCGTCGATGGCCTTGTACTTCGCCTTCAGCTCCGAGAACAGGGCGTCGCTGCGCTTTCGCACGGCGGCCAGCGCGGCGTCGGCCTGTTTCTTCAGTTCGGCGGCGGCCTTCTTGTGTTCCTTGTGTTCCTTGGCGGCCTCGCCAGTCCATGCCGGCTTGTTTTGCACGGTTGGCCTGGCTTGCCGTGGATAGGCAGGCGCCTCGCCGTGCTGCCAACGCAGCAGCGTGCGTTGTATGCCCAGAGCCGCCAGTTCGTCGAGCAGGCGTTGCACTTCGGCATCGTCCCCGCAGACGATGCGCGGCGCGTATGCAGCATGGGCTTCGTCGCGCTGCTGGTCGAAACGGGCATCCAGCTCCGCATGCGCTTGCGCCCAGGCAGCCTCCCATTGCGCAGCCTCCGCTTCCGTGAACTTGCGCAGGAACACCAGCGAGGCTTTGACCGTGGCGTTGCTGGAGCGGAAGGTTGCTTCCGGCAGGCTGACCACGGCCAGCAGCTTGGCTTTGCCCTCGGCCCAGCGGCGCAGCCAGGCGAGCGAAGGATTGTTGAGATTTCCATCGGGCAGCACGATGCCCATGCGCCCGCCGGGCTTGAGGAGATTCAGGCAGCGCTCGACAAAGATCAGCTCGGTTGGGCGGTTTTTCTTGCCCTTGCCGATCTCAAACAGATCCAGGATGGGCTTCCTGGCGGCAGCGGCGGCGAGCAGGCTCTGATGGCTTTCTTCCCAGGCTGGTCCGTAGCCGCCCTCGCGGCAGCGTGCCAGATAGGCTTCGTCTTTGGGCACGCGGGTTTCATCGCTGCCGCCGACCTTCTGGTCGCGCCCAACGTTGGAGCCAAACGGCGGGTTGGTGAGCACCACGTCGAACCGCCCACCGAAGATACCGTTGATGTCGAGCAGACCGTCGTGATAATGGATGCCACCGTGCCCGTCGCCATGCATGATCATGTTCATCTTGGCGGTGCGGGCGGCACGCGGTTCGGCATCGGTGCCGTAGATGCATTGCCAGGCAAGACGCCCGACGCGGGTGTCGATGGGCTTATTGTTGTCGTCGCTGGGAAGCAGCTCGCGGTTCAGGCGCGAAAAGGCTTCCTCGATCTGCCGTTCTTCCTCCTCCTCGGGCAGGCCCAGCGCTTCGATGCGGGCACGCTCTTCATCCTTCTGGCGCTGGATGTCGGCCACGATCTGGGCGCGCACGTGCTCGAAGGCGCGGATCAGGAAACCGCCGGAGCCGGAGGCCGGATCGCAGATCCGTTCGCCTTCCCGCGGGTTGAGCAGATCGACCATGAACTCCACCACTGGGCGTGGGGTAAAGAACTGACCTAATTCGCCACGGAAGGTGGTGCCAAGGAACTTCTCGAAGGCGAGGCCCTTGATGTCGTCTCCGGTCTTGGAGAGATCGAAGCGTTCCAGTTGCTTGACGATGCGACGGAAGGTTTCCTCTGAGATGTCGAGCTTGTCGGATGCGGCAAAGAGATCGTCCGCTTTGTAGTAAGCCTTGGTCTGCTCGAACAGTCCGTCGTGCACCGCTGGGTCGGTAGGCAAACGGACGGCGGCGCGGCGGTCGATGTAGTCTGTGGTGAAGGTGCCGTGCTGGCCGGAACGCTCCACGTACATCTTGATGAACAGGATTTTGGAGATGGTGTCGAAGGCGCGGCCCGGGTCCATTTTGTGTACGTCGCGCAAGATGCTATGGCAGACGAACAGCAAATCCTGAAACTCCTTGCGGTTGAAGGCGCGCAGGGATTCGCGGATTTCCTTCAGCCGGCGGGCCGAGCCCCAGTCCGTGGCCTTGGGAATCTCGTTGATGGCAACGAATTCCCCCGGCAGACCAGGCACCAGCTTGAACACGGCTGTGTGCCGCGCATTGGTGGCGATGAAAAACTCGCAGCCGGTGGCGCGGGTGTAGGACTCGCCCTGGTAGTAGTCGCGCTCCTGAATTTCGATGGTGTCGGTCTTGCATTCGACGACCAGAACGGGCGTGCGTCCGGCTTCCTTTTCCATGGCCGTTTGCCAGACTACGATGTCGGCACGCGGGCTTTTATGGCCATGCTGCGTGCGCCGCTCCTGATCCATCTGCTCCAGCACGTAGCCGTAATGGTCCACCAGCGTGCGGATGAATTTCTGCCGGACGATTTCCTCTGGCTTGTTGTCCATCAGGCTCGTTCCTTCTCCACATGGTCCCGATTGGGGTCTCATGCTAACCCAATGAAACCGAGACAGGTTTCAGCTGTTCCGCCCGTTGTTATAGCCGTTGTTGTACCCCTGCTGGCGCCCCTCTTCACGAGCCTTCTGGATATCCCAGTGAGAGTAACCAGAAAGTTCAGAGGCAGAGGCTGGAGCAAAAATGAACCACCGCAGGAACCAGAGAGCAACCGGACCAAGAACGAAAATCCCCAGCATCCAGTTACCGATCACAGGGATATTCATGTACAGCGGGCTGGTGAATATAGCAACCAGCCAGATAAGAAAGATTTTCAGTTTCATTGCGGCGACCTCCAAGTCCGTTGCCTACACCCATTGCGCGGATAGTCTCGTCACCGCCAGCATCGTACAAGGGAGAGCCAGCGCGGAATACAAAAAGGAACCCCGCCAGCGGCGGGGTGAGTTTCTTGACGCTAGCTTGCACTTACATCATGCGGCCATTGTTATAGCCGTTATTGTAACCCTGCTGGCGGCCCTCTTCGCGGGCCTTGTCCAAGTCCATCTTGGTGTAGCCAACAGGGGGAACATAGTTGGAATGCCCAATCCAATAAATAGCAAAAACAAAAAAACCAATGACAGTGATGCCGAGCACAGCATACGCCAAATCCAATCCAACTTGGTGCAGGGAAGGAATGGACAACAATGCGTGAATCAACACCGGAACAGTGAAGAATAGAGTCCAGAGAACATACTTGATATTCATGGCAACCTCCGAAACTGTGAGCCTTGACACCTATTGCACGGATTGGCAACAAGGGTAGCCGACAGAGGACCAAAAGGAACCCCGCCAAGGCGGGGTAGGATTGGTTCGTTACCAGCGGTCAGGACGACTATGACGATCATACCACCAGTTATAATCTTTAGCGCCCTGATAGGAAGTTGATTGGGACTCCTGCTCATTGGAATAGGCAGGTTTATTGTGATGCTCCGCACCTTCATGATATGAGAAAAACCATTTCAGAACCGGAATTGTCATAGGTCCAGCGACAAGAAGCACGGCCAACCAGGTGCCTACAACAGGAATGTGCATATACAAAGGCATGGTGAACAGGGCGACCAACCAGACAAGTAAAATCTTGCTCTTCATTTCAGTAATCCTTCCGCAGCGTTTCGACACCTAAAGCACGGATTGTCTCGTCGGCCATCATCGCGCATCACCAGAATGGCAAGCCCAAGAGCAGGAACAAGGAACCCCGCCGAGGCGGGGTGATGTCAGTTTTTACCAGCGATCAGGACGACTGTGACGATCATACCACCAGTTATAATCCTTGGCGCCATTCTTGGATGAAGAATCCTGATTATTGTTTTGCAAATAGTTCATTTTTTTGGCTGGACCTCCAGAACTGGCACGAGAAGCAACCCAGCCAACAAACAAAAAAAACAGAACCAGAACTAGCCCAGCAAAAACTACGGCCAGCAACGTACTAGCGCCGTGCAGTGCCGGAATGCTCAGCAGCAGGTCCATCACGAATGGCAGACCGAAAAACAGGATGATAAAGTACTTCAACTTTTTCATGGCAACCTCCGAATGCGAGCCTCGATACCCATTGCACGGATTGTCTCGTCAGCCGCCATGATCCCTCATCACTCGCTGTGCTTCAAGCTCAACGGTGCTGCCTGAACACCGGATTTTTCTGCTTGTCCGGGCGACACTAATCTTTCCGCCATACCGTGTAGCTTAGCGGCCCGATCATGACGCTGAGTGAACTTGTCTACCCTATCCTCAATTTTTTCTACCAAGTTCTTCTCCCTCGGCGCATTCGCCTTCTCCATCGCCTCGCGGATACCGCTCAGGTGCTCGTTCATGGGGGCTATCGCCTGTTTGAGCGCCTGATGGAAAGCCACCTGCTCGGGCGTCATGGTTGGCGGATTGCCACCACCGCCGCCTCCTGTCGTGCCGGTATCCACAGTGCTTGTGGTCCCGCCACTTGTGGCTCCACCACTTGTGCCTGTATCGCTTGGCGCAGTCTCTGTGCTGGACGCAGTCCCGGTATCCGCAGTATTGCCGCTTGCGGTCTCTGCCGGCGTTTCTCCGCCACCTGACGGCTTAGCACCACCCGTACCCTCTGGTCCTGCCGTCTGCGAAGACCCTGCGGACGGCGATCCTGCGGATGGCGATGCCCCTGCCGTCTGCGAAGCCCCTGGAGAACCGGCAGGCTTTCTACTCGCACCTGTGGCACCGCCACTTGCCGTTGCAGACTTGCCAGAAGGATTACTGGAGGCAGTCCTCGTGCTGGACGCAGTCCCGGTATCCCCGGGTGCAAGCACTGTGTTTTCCGGCAGTCCTGCCAGGGGATTTTCTTGTACCTGCGGCGCATCCACCGCATTTTCCAGCCCCGGTACCGACGACATCCCCTCTCCGGCAACCGGACTGATTCCCGCACCGGCCCCGCCGGCGGCACCAGCCCCGCCGGCACCGGATGCGCCAGACATCATGCCGGCGGCTCCGCCGGCACCACCCGCGGCACTGGCCGCCTGTGCCCCGGTCATGGCGCCAGCAGCACCACTCGCACCACCGGCAGCCAGGGCAGCACCACCCGTAGCCACCGCCGCCGCCGCAACAGCGCCAGCAGCAGCCGCAGCGCCAACCAAATCCCCACCAGACAACGAGGAACTGCCAGACATTACACTGGCAGCAATGCTCGGCAGTTTCTTGGCGAGCCAGGCAATGAGGATCACAAAGATCAGGACCTCTCCATAGGCATCCAACGTGGTCAGGATGTTCGTCCCACCAGTCTGTTTTACCCCGGCCAGAAGATTATTGATGATGTTCGGCGCACTCAATTCCACAAAGGCGATGTATATGGTTAGAACCAGATATCGCACGCCGACAGAAAGCGCATACTTCAAATAGCCCTCTGCATGCTGTACCGTCCAGCGGCTTCCAGAAAATCCCAGCATGATCACCCCAATCGAGGCAACAAACGTGGCTTCCAGTTGCACGCCAATATACTCAAGAGCCAGGTATATCAGAGCAAGAATGGCGATGATGCCCACCACCATACCAACCAAAGCGCCGATAACCGTGGAAATCACTGTGGTACCGTCGGATGTTACCGTATCCCAGAAGAACTTCACGGCACCGCCTTTCGATGCCGAGGAAATTGGCCCTTCAACACAAGTAATGAGGATATTCAGGCCCGTATCCAGAATCCAGGGAATACCCAAATGGGGTTTCCCCTCCGCCTGTATGCCGGCATTCTGGAAGCCGTTGATCACGCCACCGATGAGGAAGTTGGCATTGATCAGGATGGTGTAAAAAACCCCTATCGTCATCAGCTTCTTGATGAAAGACGTGAAAATCTCATGTACATCTTTCCCGCCAATCAGCCATTGGGTGACCAGATAGACAAAATCCAGGCCAAAGAGGACATAGAAGATCCCCTTGGCAATTCCCAAAAGCGTGCTGTACCAGTTAGACGCAGCACCGGCAAAGGCTTTCATGATGGTGGACGTGCCAGACGTCGTGGCAAACGCCAGATCTGGCACGAACAACAGCAGCAGAGGGAACAACAACCACAGATGGCGGGCATGCTTCTTCATTAATTAGTTACCCCCACTCAGGAATTGCGTGACCGCTGCGGTACCGCCACCGCTTGCAGCGGCTGGCGTGGCTTGACCAGGCGTGCCGTACAGCGCCTGATTGGCCTCCTGATTTGCTTCTGTGTTGGACGTTTGCGCTGCCAACTGCGCCTTTTTCCAGTCCGCTTCCGTTGCCGCCTGCACCTTCAACAACTGGTTGGTCTGGGTAAGCGACGATACGGTAGCCTGCCCGACGGCAACGGCCCCTTGCAGCAAGGCATTGCGGCTATTGGGATTTTGCATGGCATTGGCAATGGCCTGCTGCGCCTGCGCCTGGTTAGTGAAGTTGCTGGGGTTCAACCCCGCCTGTTGCAGCAAGGTATTCAAGGCATTGTTAAGGCCCTGGCTGATGCTCTCGTAATTCTGGCTGTACTGTGCCGTGATCTGCGGATTGAAACTCGCATTCAGGTTCTGGAACTGGTTGCCAATGTTGATGGCATTGGTCTCCAACTGCTGCGCCTGGCTGACCATTCCATAGAGCTGATCGACCGGCTGCAGGACCTGGTTCATCAGGGTCTGCGGCAGCGTCACCATGTTCTGTACCATGTTCTCGTACTGCTGGATCTGCTCCACCAGACGCTCGGCACCCGAAATCTTGGACTGAATGAGGGTCGCC
>Ga0207433_10004975_pt1 | contig 24071 bp, 20 predicted proteins | sample YelNatPaOPGAMG01_FD_187559 | JGI IMG/M metagenome (GOLD analysis project Ga0207433, IMG submission 187559) | Hot spring thermophilic microbial communities from Obsidian Pool, Yellowstone National Park, USA - OP-RAMG-01 (SPAdes) (version 3) | ecosystem: Environmental > Aquatic > Thermal springs... | reverse complement strand
AAGGCGGTGGACCTGGCCACCCGGCAGATCAATCCGCCGGCTCACGCCGGCGGCTACCAATTGGGGTTGAACCGTAGCCGCCGCCGTCGTAGCCGCCGCCGTAAGGCGGCGGACTCGGCTACTCGACGGATCACTCCGCCGGCTCACGCCGGCGGCTACCAATTGGGGTTGAACTGTAGCCGCCGCCGTCGTAGCCGCCGCCGTCGTAGCCGCCGCCGTAAGGCGGCGGACCTGGGGATCTGGGAGATCAATCCGCCGGCTCACGCCGGCGGCTACCAATTTTCCGCCGGCTCACGCCGGCGGCTACTTTTCGGTCTTCTGCCCTCGGTCCTCTGTCCTCTGACGCCATGCCCCATGTTCCATGCTCCACGCTCGACACCCGACGCTCGACCCTCGAATTGCCGACGCGGGTGGTGGGTCCCAGGGCCCTGGAGTTTGGGACTGTTGCAAGCCGGGAATTCATTCCGTGCGCAGCCCGGCCCTTCCTTGCGGTTCCAGAGTGCAACTCCCGAAATGCAGGGATGCCAAACCCACTGTGCTGCCCAGCCCGCTGTGCGCGCAGGCAGGCCGAGCCATGGTGCCAGCGCCTGGCTGGTCACTACGCAACGGTCGAGCGCACAGTTCAAACCGCTGGTGTAGTGATCGTAGTGGCCCAGCAGCAGCGCGCGCCGCCACGGCGGCTCATTGAGGCGCGCCTTTGGCGCCAGCTTTGACAATGGCCGCCACCCAGTGGCCTTTGGCCGGGGCGGTCACCGGCACCACCGCACCGCCGCTGATGGTCTGGCGTTTGCCCCAGTCGCCTGTGCTGATGTCAATCCACCGCACCTCGAACTGTCCGGGCGCGTCTCTCAGGTCCAAGCCCACCGCGCCGCCATCGGTGAAGTAAAGCGCGTAACCGCGACCCGGCCGGGCGGCCAGGTAAGCCTCGTTGTCGGCGCGGTCGGACAGCAACCGGTTGGCCGGCTCGAGTTCCCAAAGCTTGATGAGCGATTCCAGTTTGCGCGCGGCCTTGATGGCCGCCATTGCCGGTTGCGAAAGGCCCAGGCCTGAGTCAGGCCGATGGAACCGAGCTGCGGCGACTCCGCCAATGACATGGCGCCAAAACCGTTCCAAGCCGTCCCGGGTATTGCCGTATCGACCGCCGTCGGCGCCGTAAGTTTTGACGGTGTTGAGCGGGCGCGGGTGCGCCGCGATGTGCTGGCGTGCCCATTGAAAATTGTCCCAGTGCTGCTGGCCTTTCTGGTGGTTGTTCTGCGACACGTCGCAGAAGTCGTAACGTTCGGGATGGTCCAGCGTGCGTTTGTGTTCGTCGGCTTTGAGGTCCCAGGCATCCCACATCTCCGTCACGCACACCGTCTTGCCCGCCTGCCGGGCCCGGTCCTTGATAAACTCCGCCCAGTAAGCGCCCCAGGCTTCTTCGGCCGATGTCTCGTTGTCCATGCAGTAGAGCACGTGGTCGTGGCGCAGCGTGTAGGAGAGCATCTTCTCGACAAACCGTTGCTGGTATTTGAGCACCACCGTGTTGTTCCGCTGCTTGGGCGTGGTGAAGAAGAACGGTTGCCGATTCCGGCCCGGATGATCCGGATACTGCTCGGCAAAGCCGGACTGGGCGTAGGTGTAGTTGACGTTGTTCTTGGGATTGTAGGGATGCGGGTCCCAATTCTTCTGCGAGTAGTCGAACCGGTCCCAGACCTCGATTTGCACGATGATGTCGCGCTCGGCTGTCCAGCGCAGCAGGTTCTCGAATCGCCGCCAATACTCGTCGTTCCACTGTTCCAGGTCGTATTTGCCGTCGGGCAGTTGCTTGAACGGATACACCTCGAACCCCTTGTCTTTGCGGTCGCTCATGGTGTTGCGGATGTAGTTGCCGCCCGCAGCCCGGATTTCGTCCAAGTGCTCCCGCAGATCGGGAATCTGGAACAGGTTGTCGTCTTTGCTGCCGCCCAGCAGCAACACCGGCTGCCCCTTGAACTGCCAGTAGCGCGGATTGGCCGGCCAGGGTTTGATGCGGTTGGGGTTGTCGGCTGCCAACAAGCTGGCCGCAAGGCCCAGTGCGCCGGCCAATACCGACACGCGGGCCGGCAGCACAAGCCGGAACCGCCACAGCCAACGCGTTGGCCGACCGGAACCAAGCTGAGCTGCGGCCGACGAACTTGCAGGGGAAATACGAGGCATCTGGTTTGCCTGCCGGATGACAAGGAGCGCGCACGTATCCATAATTCAGAACCTTGGACGCAAACAACAGCCGCCCCTTCAATGGCTTGGAGACCGCTGGCCCCGAAGCCGGTCCACCAACGCCGCCCAGCTTGTTTGCGCCGTGCCGTCCAGGTGCCAAGTCTGCCAACCAGCGGCGCGGGCCGGTTCGATGTCGGTCTCCAGCCGGTCGCCGACCATCAGGACCTCCTCAGCCCCGATGCCGCGCGCAGCCAGACGAGTGGTGAGGATTTGAAAGACGTGCGGGTCGGGCTTGCTGAAGCCGTGCTCGAACGACCAGAAACAAAGCTCGGACTCGAACAGGTCCAGCCCCAGCCCGTGAGTGGCCAGCGCCTCGGCCAACTCGCGCACGGTGTAGGCTTGGGCATTCGAGGCAAGCCCCAGCAGGCAGCCACGATCACGCAGAGCCTGAAGCGCCTCGGCTACCGCCGCCGACATTCGCACCGTGTGCCACAGGCAAGCTTGCTGGAACACGAACTCCTCGCGCGCCTCACGCTCCAGCTTGGCCAGCTCCGGCAACACCTCCAGCACCACAGCCGGCCAGCACACCTCCGGCCACGCGATGCCCCGCGCACGCGCAGCGGCGTGTTCACGGCCAATCACCGCGTCGCACGCAGCGCCGAACTGGTGCAGGCTGAGCCGGGGCGACACACCCCAGTGCTCGTGCCACAGCCGTTCCCAGCGCGCCGCCGCATCGGCTGGCGCCGGGCTGACCTCCAGCAGCGTGCCATACACGTCAAAGATGACGGCACGGATGTGCACAGGCCCACAGTCCATCACGGGCAACAATAGCGCTCAGCCAACCTGCCGCGAACCAAATCCATCAACAGCGCATGAATGATGGCAGCAGAAGCCGCCGCCTGCTCACCCGCGGGTTGGCTGGGCCGACGCACAACCCCGGGCGGCACTGCATGCCCGGCCCGATGCCCGTGGGTCAGCGGAGCGCAGGCCGCTGGCCTGCCGTGTCCGGCGGCCCGCCCAACACATGGTCTGCCGGCAGGCGAATGCACGCGCCGCTCCGTTAAAGACCGACCACCCGGAGTCTTCGCCAAGCCGGCGAAAACGACGCTCCAGCCGCGGGCGCTCCCTGCCCGATTACATCGGTTCGGCTCAGAGGTTTGAGTCCGATGCTAGAGGGCAAGTTCTCCGACGCGCTCCGGCTTGGCGTTCCGCCTCCTAAGCCGGGTCGCCTTGGGCTCTCGGTCGCAGGTCACCGACAGGCTTGTTTTCGGAACTTTTCTGTCCTCATTCCTCTGTCCGCCTTCTTGGAACAGGACAGCGGAATGGCGAGGGCCGGCCCGCTGCCGGCACCCCGCACTCACCCCTTGCGTGCCTTTGCGCTTACCCGATTGGGCGTGGTGGCGTTGAATCCGGTCCTCCAGCAACGCAAAGGCGCCAAGCCGCAAAGAGCGCAGCCAAGACTCACCCCGAACCACCCAAGCTCAGCAGCGGCGGGGCACGCTCAGCTATGAAGTCCCAGAAACCTATCGTGCCCCGCCGTCTGCTACAGCGGCTGGTTAGGCTGCCGCTTCATGGCCCAACAATCTTTCTATCGCCGGGGGAACATCCTCCGCCCCGAGTGCGTGCTCATCGGATCGAGCCCACTCCAGCAAGTATTCTGCTATCGCAGCACGTTGCTGACGCGTGAATATCGCAAATTGCTCCTCGCGAAGGCGGCGCAACCTGGCATCCTCGTCCGGCGGCGAAGGCAGGCACATCTGCAAGATGAAAAATGGAATCAGATCTGCCTCCGCCCACGCACCCAAGCTGACGAGCATGTATGCCGGCAGAAAATACTGAAGGGCTGCTGGCGTCAACAATGGAAGGTCTGACTGATACTGCCGAAGATCGGCAAGCGTGTGCCCGTGCCATGTCCTCCCACGAAAGTAGTTGGCGACATCAGCGCACTCTAAGCAGTCTGGACGAGAACAGCGCGTGATGTTGTCGTCGCCAGGATATGGAACATCGGCGAAAGCTGACTCTATGGACTCTCGAATCGCCATGACGCGCGCAGCGGCCTCACCGTTCATTTTCATGTCATTTTGGCGTCATAACATGTGATATGGGCCGAGTCTTCGGATGGTCCCGACCGTAGCCGATATCACGCCCATGCTCGGGAGCAATGTCGCCGAGACGCGGCGCCCAATCAAGAAAAGAAGGCAGAAAAGAACACAGCGCGGAGCCGCCCCGCCCGGCTGCCGGAGCCCCGCAGGTGCGAGGCGGCCGGGGAGGCGTCGGCGGCAGGATTCGCCGCACCCCGAGGGGGTTGTGGGGCGTTTCGACCTCCAAGACGCCACACGCCTCGGGGCCATGAACCGGAAGTGCGGGCTGGCCCTCTGCCGCCTGGTTGCCGCGCTCGGCTGAGCGCAGCCGGGTATCGCACAGTGCCCATCCGCGGCCGCGCGGCGGTGTCAGGCACACGCCGACTGCCAGTCTGCGGGACAGCAAGGGTTTGCAACCTGGGCTATCCACGGCGGCTGAGCGAAAGGCTGGGCGCATGTGGCATCGCGTCGCCAGGGTGACCGACCTTGCGGCAACACCATCATCCGCCGCTCCGGCCTGCTCTGCTCGAAATTGGGTAGCTGAAAATGGACGCGCGCAGACTGCTGTTGGAAAGTGGATTCAGCGCTGCGAGCGGTTCCAGCCGATCCCACAACAGGAACCCATCCCGAGGCCGGGGCTCGATCCAGCCGACGTCACCGGTCCATTGATATGCGGGTCGGCTAGTGCCGGCAGCCTCGATTGCGGCGCCGGCGCAGGCTTCAGACGGCGTCCAGTTCCGTCGGACCGGACGGGCTACCCGGCTGCCATTCTGGGCGATACCCAAACATCGTCGCTGCCCGGGGGACGAATCCGCTTTTCAAGTCGCTCATGCCGAAGAAGCAAGGGTTTTGGCTGGACTGGCTAAACTGGCCTGTGCCACGTGGGCGTCGCTGCCGCGTTGGAATCGGTCAGGGCTTTGAAGCTGATGCCAGACTGCCCGTTATCCGGCGTGCTCCAGCTTCGTGTTCCACCTCCACAACTCAGCCCTCTGGGAATCCCCGTCAAACGCCATCCACAGGGCTACACTCCCAACTCCTCTGTCCCAATTCCTTTGTCTGCGCTTTGCCAGGCAAGCAGCCGAGTCCGGACACGAAACCAGCCTAGGCAACAGGGGCCTGAGTTGCAGAGATACGCCTCAGCCGGGCCGCGCACGTGACCTCGTGCTTTGTCTGTAGCGGCGTTGTCATTTGACCAGAGCAAAAAAACTCGACCGGGCGTGCGGCCCGGCCGAGCTGTTTGATCCCTCTGACTACTGCGCAAGAGCCAGTCTGACTCTTGCGACGGCGCAATCCAACATCTCTGCTCGCTCTGAGTCCGCCTCCAATGGGAAGCTAAGCGCGGCCTTTGCGGCCTTTCTTACCGCCAGGTTGCGGCTGCTGCGCAGCAGGCTTCTGAGGCGAGGGCGCTGAGCTGCCCGGGCACGGGGACGCTGCCGGCTTTGAGCCGGTCGAGCCCGGGGCACTTTCGGGCTGCGGCGCCGAAGGACTCGGAGCAGGAGTCGGTTGCGTCGATCCGACTGGAGTGGACGGTGATGTTTCGATGCACATAGGTTGTTCGGTTACTGTGACGTTTAATGTTTCCGGTGCGGCCGGTTCATTTGAGGGCCGCACTTCGGACCCTTAGGCAAGGGCTGTGCCACCACGATCCGAATCGACGCAAGGTTCTGCGGTGCGGCCTGTTAGCATCGAATCCGGCAGGTTTATCTTGGGCCTTGGACCGAACGGATCCGCAATTTTGGGCAATTTGTGCACGCGTCGGGCTGGCGGGTGTGCACGGTTGGTTGCAGCAACCTGGGCCGTCCGAACCGCTGAGCCACCGGCTACCCAGCTTCAATGCCACCTGCACAAGCTGGCTCGATTTGAATGCAAGATTTGCACGGAACCTTGGGGCTCTGGTTGGGACGGAGCTGGCGGTTTGCCGGTGGACCGAGCCCAAGTCGATACCGGCCAAGCTGTTGTGCAACGGCGCGCCAACGCTGGCATCTAAACTGCCTCTACCAGCCAGCATGAAAAGCCACATTCACGAGGTTGTCCGCCGCCTGCTTGAACTGCACACGCTAGAGGAGCGCCTGGCTGTGCTCCGCCACGATCCTGCCGAGGCGGCCAAAACCCAAGCCCAAATCGAGTCGGTGCGAGCTGACCTGCCGATGAACGTGCTGATGGTCCACGACCAGATGCGCGCCCGGGGCAGACGCAGCGTGTCGGAGATCCGCCGCGGTGTTTGTTCCGGTTGTCACTTGGCTTTGGGGATCGGGAACGTGGCTGCGGTGCGGGCTGGCGAACTGCGCCAGTGCGGCCACTGCGCCCGCTACGTCTATGTGGTCGAGGAGGAACAGACCGCTACCCAATCGACAGTCCCAGCTTGCACTAAGGCGCAGAGCCGCGCACGATCCGTTGCCAAGGCCCGTCAAACCGATGGTTCCTGCAAGTGATCGTTCGCCGGTGCTGGGGGATTACACCGCTCCCGGCCTGATGATTCCGCGGCTGCAGGGTTTGACCCCGCCGACGGTGATGGACGAATTGTGCCAGGCTCTGCACCAAGTGGAGGCTTCCTTGCCCGATCTGCGGTGGACCAGCCGCGCCGCACTGAATCGGGAGTTGCTGACGGCTTTGACGTTGGACCACGGCGCGGTCTTTCCTCAAGTGCAGGTTCCGGGCCTTGCGCGGCCCCTATTTGCCCTGGGCCGGTCCGGCCAACCGCTGCAGTGGCTGGTGAAATTCTATCCGCCCATCGAGCTGGTCTTTCTGGTGCTCCTGCCCAAACCCGCCACAGCCGAAGCCGAGCGAGTCGTCGAGACCCTCAACCGTTTGGGGCGAGACCCGGAGCAGTTGAACCTGCTGCGGCAGGCGCCCACCGCCGAGCAAATGTGGCAGCACCTGTGCCAGGTGCCGGTGGTAGGACCGCCAAGGGCTCCTAAGACGCGGGTAGGACGCCCCCAGGCCTGAACGCGTCGGGTTCCGAGCCTAAAGACCGGGTATAACCGGATTCAGCAACTCACCTGGCTTAGGGCGCCGGCGGCCCTGCCTGCGTTCCGTGTCACGGCGCTTGATGGTCTGCGGCCACGACAAAGGCAATCCCGCTTGCAGCCACCACTGAGAGAAGGCGGCATAGTTTCAGTCGCCGGACACTCCGCTCCCGTCATCCCGGCGGCGGTAGGCGGGCGGGCCATTTGGGCAGAAGGGATTGCCTCAGACCACTTGGCCGGCCGGTTGGGGCTGAAGCGCGCTGAATTTTTTCAACGCGGTTTTTTGGGGTCTGCAGCGCCGCAAGCGTTGGGCGCCGGTTCAGGCGCCGGGGCTGAGGCCGGGGCAGTGCGTTCTTCCAACAGGCCGTATCGCTTAAGCTTGTATTGGAGGGCACGGCGGCTGATGCCCAGCAGGCGAGCGGCTTCCTCGCGGTTGCGGGTGATATGGGTAAGGGTCTGGCGGATGAGCAGCTTTTCGGCTTCGGCCAGCGACATGCCGGCCCGGATCACAAAGCTGGTAGCGTTTTGGTCATGTGCCCGGATCTCGTCGGGGAGGTCTTCGACGTCGATGATTGTCTTGTGGCAAGTGATGACCAGCCGCTCGACCATGTTGCGCAACTGGCGCACGTTGCCGGGCCAAGGATACCGCTGACACAACCGCATCGCTTCGGCCGACAAGCTCTTGCGCCGCCGTTTGTGTTTAGCGGTGAAATGCTCCAGAAAAGTCTCGATGAGCAACGGAATATCCTCGGCCCGCTCTCGCAGCGGCGGCAACCGGATCGGCACGATCTGCAGCCGGTAAAACAGGTCCTCGCGGAACTTGCCGGCTTGAACGGCCGCTTCCAGGTCTTGATTGGTGGCGGCGATGACCCGCACGTTGACCTGCACCAGCTCCGTGCCGCCTACCATCCGAAAGGTGCCGTCCTCCAACACGCGCAACAAATCGCCCTGGCCCTTGGGCGACAGGTCGCCCACCTCGTCCAGAAAGAGCGTGCCCCCGTCGGCCTGTTGGAACCGGCCCGGCCGGCTGGCAATCGCGCCGGTAAAGGCGCCCTTGACATGGCCGAACAGCTCCGCTTCCAACAACTGCTCGGGCAGGGCCGCGCAATTGACCGTGACGAACGGCCGGTCGGCGCGCGGGCTGTGGTGATGAATGGCGCGGGCCACGATCTCCTTGCCCGTGCCACTTTCGCCCTGCAGCAACACGGTCACGTCGCTGTGGGCCACTTCTTCAATCAGCCGGGTCACGGCCCGCATCGCGTCGCTGTTGCCCACCAGCAGGCTCGGCTCGGACCGTTTCTGCAAGCGCAGCCGCAGCTCGTGGTTTTCCGCCACCACCGCCTGGAACTCCAGGGCCTTGCGCACCAGCAACCGCAGCCGCTGCAGGTCCAGCGGCTTGGTGAGGTAATCGTAGGCCCCTTCCTTCATGGCCTGGACGGCGTTCTCCACCGTGCCGTAGGCGGTCATGAGGATGAACATGGTGTCGGGGCTGCGGGTCCTGACCTGCTGCATCAGCTCCAAGCCGCTCAGGCCGGGCATCTTCACGTCGGTCAGCACCAGGTTGTAGAGCCGTTGGTCAATCAACGCCAAGGCCGCCTGCGCATCCTGGGCGGTGTCCACCTGGTAGCCTTCGCGGCCCAGGGCTTCCTGCAGACCGGCGCACAGGCTGCGCTCGTCTTCGACCACCAGGATGCTAATGCGGGATCGGTCCATGCTCGGAGGTGCGCGGCCACAAGGGCAGCCGCACGGTGAACAGGGCGCCGCCTTCGGGAGCGTTGGCGGCCTGGATGGTGCCGTGGTGCGCGGCGACGATCTGCTGGGCAATCCACAGGCCCAAACCGCTGCCCTCGGCTTTGGTGGTGAAATACGGTTCGAAAATGGTCCCCAGATGCTCCACCGCCACGCCCGGGCCGGTGTCGCGCACCGCCAGCACCGCCTGGCCGTCAGCCACCTGCACCGTCAGCTCCACCCGGCCCTGGCGTTCGACGGCCTGGATGCCGTTGAGCACCAGGTTGAGGATGGCCTGGATCAACTGGTCGGCATCCGCGGCCACCGGCGGCAGGTCCGCGGGCAGCGACACGACCAGTTCGATATCGCGCGCGGCCGCTTCGGGCTGCAAGACATCGCGCACGTGGCCGATGACCTTGCCCAGGTCCACCGGCGCCAGCTCCAACGCCGACGGCCCGGCCAGGCGCAGGAGCTGTTTCATGATGGTGTCCAGCCGCTGCAGTTCCCCCCGGATGATGTCCAGCCGGCTGGCGAGCTTGGCCCGGGCCTGCGGCGCGGTTTGCTGGAGGTCTTCTTCCAGCAACTGCACATGGATGGCCAGGGAGCTGAGGGGATTGCGGATTTCGTGGGCCAGCCGCCCCAGCAGCCGGGAGAGCAGTTGGCGTTTCTCTTCCAGCGTCGAGGGCGGCGCGGGCTGACCCAGGGCACTTGCCAGGATGGTCTCCATTTTCTCCGTGAAGCCTTTACCGCTTCCGGATTGGCACACTAATGAATCGAACTAACCCAGGCAAGCTGCAGCGGTAGCACGACGCCATGGGCTCCCGATACGGTCACGGCCCCTAATCTCTTCAACCTATCGCTCCTTCGATCAGCCACTTGCTGTCATACTGCCTGTTGTCCGACGGACGCTACGCTTGCCCACCCGCCACCAGTTGCCCGGTTCAATCGTGCGCACCGGTCCCAGTCGAGATTGCGAGGACTGGCGTTGCTCAGCTCAAACGGCCAGGGACGAATCCACAGAACCAGCAGGAGCGCCAAGACCGCGCTTGGAAGAGCATCAGCACTGGGTCATGCGCCTGGAGCAGTATTGACTACAGCCCGAGCAGGCTGGTGGCGATTGGATTCAGCGCCGCGTGCAAAGCCGGCAGATGCCAAGAAGGCCGAAGGACTGGCGCGGCGGCGAGTCAGGCCAGTAGGCTTTGGCGGTCAACGGATGTGCCGCTGGCCCGGTGCGGGCGGTCTCGGTTGCGCACTGGCCGCAGGTGTTCGACCGCATGCGGTGCGGTCGGACTGCGCGGGCGACCCGCCTGCCGTCCTGGACGATTGCCGAACATCCTGACTGCCGGAGGACGATCCCGCTTTTCGAGCTGCTCACGCCGAGGAAGCAAGGGGTCGTGGCTGAGCTGGCCGGACTTGCCTGCGCCCGGTGGGTGTGGCTGGCCGCTTGGAATCGGTGCGGCGCAAAAGCTCGAGTGCCATGCCCGATAACCTTCTCTCCGTCGCACGTTTGCAATCGAGCACTGCCACCCAAGCCGAGCCCCTTTGGTGTTGCGGTCGAAGTTGGTGTTGCGGTCGAAGACCCGCAGGCTTCCTCTGCCAATCCCGATGTCGAATTCCGGTGCGCCTGATGCTTTGTGTGCCCTCGCCGAAAAGGACAGCGGATTGGGACAGAGCGACAACGGCAGCCAGGCCCACCGATCCGCCGCGGTCAACACCATCTGCATCACACAAAACTGTCGAACTGGGCCTCCGCACCCGAGCGCCGCAACCCCTGGCCGAATCGCTTCCCTGTTTCCACCCGAGCTTTGTCAACGCCAGTGTCCACTGCATCTGGACTTTAAATACCACACGTGCACCCAACCCACAGTGCAAAGCAGGACAGGCAGCCCCACCGCGCGCGAGCAGCCCCGCGCTCGATCGCGTACACCTTTGCCGACCAAGCTACGACCTAGCAGGCGCGAAACCGTGCTTGGAACGCCATTCGCGATCCTGCCTACGCCCACCGTGGTCGAAGCACGGTCAAAAGGCGGTTCGATCGAACCACATCTTAGCCTGGAGCACTGTCGCCCTCGCTTCCACCGTGCGGCTGTGCCAAACCATGCTGTGGCGCGTTGCCGCGTGACTTAAGAACGCCACACCGATGAACTGCCCGCATCTGCCGATGTGTTTTCAGATTCATGACCTGCGGAGGCCGCCTAACGCTCCGGCTCAAGCACACTGGGCCAACGCTATTCGTAGACCCACTGCCACGCAATCCCAGCCTTGCCTGCACCCCGCGTGCCATTCATCTCATTTCGTGCCTTCCGCCGACTCACATCTCGGGCCACAGGACGTGCGCGGCTGCTGTAGCGCACAGTTGCAGTATGCCGACGTGAGTCACTCAGGAAGCGGCCAAAGGCATTGCCGCAGCGTAAGCGAAGGCAAGGCCCGTAGGAGCACGCGGGCGGCTGCCGGCGAACCAGTTGCGGACTGCTCATCTGCACGCGACGTGGACCCCTGGGCGAGCTGCCGGTTCCCACTGGCAGATACCGCAGATTGCCATCCTGCCGCAGAGACAGCGCAAGCGTCGGTCCAGCAAGACAGACCGGTTTCGGACCTGCGGGAGAAATTGAAGGACGGAATAGGCCCGCGCTCCTGCCCACGGCGGGCTTGGCCTGCCCTCAGCTATCATCATGCCGCTCCGTTGGGACGGCCTACCAAGGGGAGCACGGGCTGCTGGTGGATGGGTTGCGGCGGGCCCGCCAGAACCATTTCTCCAGCTTCGATCTCCCGGCGCCCAACTCCATCCTCGATGCTCCATACCCCATGCCCTCCGCTCGCCGTTACGGTCAGGGGCCAACCCGTCGCGCGGCAGCGCTCCGGGTGCGGCGGCGTGCTGTGGCTTTGGCTTGAGCCAGGTGCCGGCTGCCCGGCACCGTTGCGTTTCGGGTGGAGGGATTGCTTCGGAGGCTGTTTGCCGATGAATTGGTCCCTGCATAGTCAGGGCCGCGCTGCGCTTGTCATGGGCTAATGCACGCCGCCGCGGTGGGGCGGGCCCAGTTGGCGCTTGTCAGCCGAGGGCCTGTTGCTAAGCTGATTGGCCTTGGTATGAAGGCCGATATTCATCCGAAGTATCAGGATGCCGAAATTCGATGTGCGTGTGGGAACGTGATCAAAACGCGGTCCACCAAACCGCACATCGTGGTGGGCATCTGCAACGTGTGTCACCCGTTCTATACCGGCCAGCAGAAGCTGGTGGATACCGCCGGGCGCGTGGACAAGTTCCAGCAGCGGTTGGCCAAGACCCAGGCGGTGCAAGCGGCCCTGGCGGCCACCACCAAGAAGCGCAAGAAGTAGCCTGTTTGTTGCCCTCCGCCCGCACCGGCTCTGGCCCATGCGGGCGGAGTGCTTTTTGCGGAGGCCATGGACCTGCGTCCCTACATCGAGCGGCTGAGCCGTCGGTTGGCGGAGCTGGAACAGGCGCTGAGTGACCCGGCTATCTTTGGCCAAAAAACCCGTGCCCAAGAGCTGGCTCGTGAACACGCGCGCTTGAAAGAGCTGGTGAGCCTGGGCGCGGCTTACACCAAAGTGTTGGATGACCTGGCTGCCAACCGCGCCCTGCTGCAGGCCGAGCCGGCTGATTCGGAGCTGGCTGCTATGGCGCGGGAGGAGATCGCTCGACTTGAGGCTGAAGAGAAACGGTTGGCGCTTGAGATCCAACGTGGCTTGCTCCCACCCGACCCGCGCGACTCGCGCAATACCATCGTCGAGATCCGCGCCGGCGCCGGTGGGGAGGAGGCGGCGTTGTTTGTGGCTGATCTGTTTCGCATGTACACCCGGTATGCCGAGGCTCGGGGTTGGAAGGTCGAAACGTTGGATTCCAGCCCATCGGATTTGGGCGGGTTCAAGGAAATCATTTTCTTGGTCAGCGGCACCGATGTGTATCGCCGGCTCAAGCACGAAAGTGGGGTCCATCGGGTCCAGCGCGTGCCAGCCACCGAAGCCCAGGGCCGCATCCACACCAGCACCGCAACCGTGGCGGTGTTACCCGAAGCCGAGGAGGTGGATGTAGAGATCAAACCCGAAGACCTCCAAATCAACGTCTGCCGCGCCTCCGGCCCGGGTGGCCAGGGAGTCAACACCACCGATTCAGCAGTCCAAATCTTGCATAAACCGACCGGCCTGGTTGTGCGGTGCGCGGATCAGCGGTCCCAACAGAAGAATAAAGCCCGGGCACTGACCATCCTCCGCTCGCGCTTGTTGGAACGGAAAATGGCCGAGGAAAACGCCCGCCTGGCCGCCGAACGCAAGGCCCAAGTGGGCACCGGCGAACGCAACGAAAAAATCCGCACCTATAACTTTCCTCAAAACCGCGTCACCGATCACCGGATCAATGTGACGCTCTATAACCTGGGCGCCTTTGTGGATGGGGACTTGGATCCGGTGCTGGAGCCGCTCATGGCGCGCGAGCTGGAGGCGAAGCTGGCCGCTTTGGCCTCCGAATCTTCCGCAGCGAAGCATGAGCCCTGAACCCTCGCGCTGGCACCGGGACGACCTAGCAGCGCGTTTGAGACCCAAAAACTGCCCTGGTCAAGCCTGGTGCGCGCCCAGGGCACGCTGGGACGGCATGCCGATCGGCTTCGGAACCTGCCATGCCCACTGATTCATCCAACGGCCCAGCAGCCCTGATTTTCGATTGCGACGGCACGCTAGTGGACACGATGCCGTTGCATTGGCAGGTGTGGCAGCAGTTGCTGCCCAAATACGGGCTGCGTCTGAGCGCGGAGCGGTTCTACGCCATGGGTGGCGTGCCATCGCGCGAGTTGGTTCGGCTGCTGGCGCAGGAACAAGGTGTCTCAGTCGATCCTCTGGCATTCGAGGCGGAGAAGGAACAGGGTTACTTGGCATTGCTGTCGCTGGTGAAGCCGATCCCGGAGGTGGTACGGATTGCCCAGGCGCATGCCGGCCGGCTGCCGATGGCCGTGGCTTCGGGTGGCAGTCGGCGGGTGATCCAGACCGTGCTGCGGCACGTGGGGCTGCGGCACCTGTTTAGGGTGTTGGTCACCCACGAAGATGTGCAGCGGCAAAAGCCGGCACCGGACATTTTCCTGGAAGCAGCACGGCGGTTGGGTGTGCCCCCGGCTCGGTGCCGGGCCTACGAAGATACTGACGTGGGCTTGGCGGCTATTCGCGCTGCGGGAATGGAAGCAGTCGATGTGCGCATGCTGAGGCAGCAGCCCGCTCTGGCCGGCCCGCTACCCTGAGCCGTTACAGCCGTTAGGCAAGCACCTGCGGCCTTGTGGCCCAGGCCACACCAGTTGGTCGGAAATCCCGTGGCCCAACCGGCGTCCAAATGGCCGCAGGGCTTAGGGCGCGCTGGCTACTTCGCGCGTGAAAAAGTTGGTCTGGGCTTTCAGCTTGCCGGCTTCGACGATCACCACGTATTCGACCCCAGGCTCCAGCGGTTGTGCCCGGGCGCGCGGGATCGCCGGTTTCATGCCCCGGGGCGCCTCGCCGTATCGGATTACTTTGGTCGGCACCGAGTGGGTGTCGGAGATTAGCTCCCACAGCGGGGTTGGGTATTTGTTGGTGCGCAAGTCATCGGCTTGCACCACGGCCACGCGGGTGAGCGGATACTTGCCATTGAGCGCAAATGAGACGCCATAGACCGGCGCTTTGCCTTTGCCGCGCGCCATGGTTCGTTCGGCCCGCACGGTGGTGATGATCTGGATGCTTTCCTGGACAAACCAGTCCGTAAACCAAAACACATACAACGCCCCCAGCAGCACCGCGATCCCCAACAGCACGATGGTCCGTTTGGTCATATATGCACAAGCCCGACGATGAACCTGGGGCGGCTATTCGACTTGCCAAGCCTTCGGCTTGCTCAGCCGGCTGCCCGGCTCAGCAGCTTGGGCTGCGCGGCCGCCGCTCAGCCGCAAGCGCGCCTCAGAATTTCACCGCCAGAAATCCCGACGAAAACTGGTCCCACTCGGGTTGAGCGGTGAACTCGGGAGACAAGAAGGTATGAGCGGCGGCGATTTCAACCCGCTTGAGCACCAGCGCCAGCCCGGCTTGGAACTGGCCACATGCCGGCGTGTGGTCCACCCGATGGCTGGCGCAGAAGGTGTTGCCATCTAGAAACAGGTTGTGCAGCACCCACCGCCCATTCAGACCCGCAAAGACGTAGGCGCCCCAGCGCAACCGGCTGGTGCCGGTGCCAAACTCGTTGGGGATGTGATACCCTGCCCGCAGCACGGTCCCTGCGGCCAAGGACACGTCCACTGTGCCCAGATTGGCGGCCAGTTGCGGCAGCAACTCAGCACCCCAAGCCCCATCGGCGCTCCGCCACGCGATGCGGTAGCGACGTTGGTACCGCAAGGCAAACGCTAGTTCGGTCTTCAGTTGGTGCGACCAGCCGGCTGGGTCCCTTTCATGCACCCAATCCTGCGCTTGCTCAGCCAACGATGGTGGGCCGGTGAGACCCAACTCAAGCCGCAGCGTCTCCATCACTCGTACCGGTCCGCCGGCTGGGCCGCGCCGCTGCAGCATCGGGCTCAGATACAGCCAACCCGCGTAGGGTCGATCCCGCACCTGCAGCTCTGACCGGTTAAGGTCGGCGGGGGTGTAGATGTGTTGGCCGACTTCTAGGCCCCACTTTTGAGCCGCATTCTCAAAACCCCAGGCGGGCAGCGCACCACTTAACCGAGCCAACCATCGCGGCAAGTCCTCGTCCGCCGACAAGTAGCTAAGCCGGGTCCCAGCGGTGTAATGCCGATCCGTGCGTGCGGTTATGTCGTTATCCAGGTTGACTGTGAGGATGTGACCTTCCCACCCGTCCTCAGCTTGGCTTAAGGTGGCTGCGCTGCCCAGCATCACGATCCCGACCCCAGCCCACAGCGCCGCTTGGATCAGGCTGGATCGCATCGGCCTGCCTATCCAGCGCCGGCCACGCCCTTGCGATTCACGAGCTAAATCCGTCACACACTTATCACCCAAAAACAATGGAGCGGGTGACGGGAATCGAACCCGCGTAGCCAGCTTGGAAGGCTGGAACTCTACCACTGAGCTACACCCGCTACCGGTTCTGAAGCCTATTCAGGTCTCCGCATTTGTCAACCCCCTTGCCGTGGTCAAACGGGCTCCGTTTTGCGTTAGAAACATTAGTGCCGAGCAGGGCCTGACGGGTTGGACCCCATACCTCGTTGCCTCAAAAGTCGGCGGTAGCCGACCTGCACAGCCAAATGAGCAATCCCACCACGCATGACCTGCGGGCGCGACTGCGCCGGCGTTAGGCCACCGCCGGGGCAAAACCCAACGCACAACGGCTGGATCAGGCGGTCCAACGGCGGGCTATCACCGCAAGGCGGCGATTCGGGCGGTGCGCGCCATGCCCCCAGCGCCCAGCCCTTCGGGCCGGTCAGTGGATTGAGGGAGGCGCAGAGCTGGACGGTATTTCATGAAGGCCAGGTAATAGTCCGCCCAGGCACGGCGGCGGTCAATGTGGGCGGGGTTATTGTGGCGCCGAGTTTTCCAGGAGTTGAAGCAATTTGGTTTTGGCGCCATCGAAGCCTGGGGGACGGCGCAGACTTTTTGCCGCCCTTGGCGGAAGGCTTGGTCAACTTAGGGACTGAGGTGGGACTGGCCGTTGCGGAGCATGTGGACGGTGCGAAGCTGGTGATCGGTGTTGGGGTAGAGGCTTTGGCTGATGGGTGCCAAGCCTGGGAAGTCTCGGTGACCAGCAACAGCAGGCGGGCGAGCCCGGTTTTCAAGTCAATGAGCCCTGGGCGCCGGGCGTGCAGAAGTTCGTGGCCCCAGGAGACGGCGGCGGTCACCAAGTCCTTCTGGCCGGGGGTGTTGACGCCCAGCGCCGGGGCATGGACGGCGGTTGTGCCCCGACGGCGCTCGTCAGCAAGGCGGATGGTGTTTGGTGTCGGGAACAGAGAAGGACCGGTCTGAGTGCACTGGTCTTGAGAATAAGCTTCTTGGCTTGGTGGTAGATTTGATCCAAACGCGTTTTCCGCTGGGCCGGGGCGTAACTGAGGCCCAAGGCGTGCCTGGTGGCCGAGGTGGCTTTGAAGCTTCGGCCCCCGGCAGGCGGTTTGTGGAGCAGATGCTCATAGGCTTGAGGCAGGTAGCGTTGGTAACGAGTAAGCAGGGTGGCGTATAAGCGGTGGCGAGTGGGTGGGTGCGGATGGGGATGGGGATGGTGCCCCGGTGAAGTGTGCGAGGTTGGGCGAAGCCGTTGGCGCAGTCAGGGGTTGTTGCTGTAGGGAGAACTGGCGTTGGGTTTGCAGAGCGGCTTGGAGTAGGGGTTCAAGCCGCTGAGACCTGGTAGCCGGGGGGGTTACGGCCACAGCCGCTGATCAGGTGGCGGTTTTGAACTGCGGTGGTCGGGTGCCTTTGGCTTGTTTCCTATTTCGGACTTGGTGCTCCGGATTTGGCGGCACGGCACCGGGGCGCGACAGTCCGCTGCCCTGCCTGCCGTATCACGGCATGCCGCGTCAGCGCTCGGATGCGGACCGGCTGCCCTGAATGCGGTTGACACCCCACAAAGCCGCTGCCCAGTATCCGCCAGGCGCCGTGTTGGGCGGTCAAACCGGACGCCACCGGCGCCTTTAGCTCGAATAGGAAGGAACTATGGACTTGGACAGTTTGTATTCGGAACTGACGATTAAGACCTCAGCCAAGCTGGCGCTGGTGGTGTTGGACGGCTTGGGTGATCTGGCCATTGTGGAGCAAGGCGAGATCACCCCACTGGAGGCGGCCACCACACCCAACTTGGATAAACTGGTGGCTCAGGGCGTGGCTCAAGGCCGCATGATTCCTGTAGCCCCGGGCATCACCCCCGGCAGCGGCCCTGGGCACCTGGCTCTGTTTGGGTACGACCCGTTGCAGTACCAGGTTGGCCGAGGGGTAATCGAAGCGTTGGGCTTGGGAGTCGAGCTGAAGGCCGGCGACGTGGCTGCACGGGCCAACTTCTGCACGCTGGACGCTCAGGGCTTGGTTGTTGACCGGCGGGCTGGCCGTATCCCAACTGAAGAATGCGCCCGGTTGTGCCGCATACTCTCCAGCAAGATCAAAAAGATCGGTAACACCCAGGTCTTCATCACCCCGGGCAAGGAGCATCGATTTGTGGTGCTGTTCCGGGGCGCCGGGCTGGAAGGGCCAGTGACTGATACCGACCCCAACCGCGAGGGGTTGCCCATCCAAACGGCCAAGCCGGTTGATCCAGCCAATCCGCGCCAGAAGAAGCTGGCCAAGCTAGTGGCTGATTTCTACAAGGCTGCCTTGCCGCTACTCAAAGACGAGCGGCCGGCCAACGGCTTCTTGCTGCGCGGCATCGCGCATCAACCGCAGCTCCCGCTGTTCGAGGAACGCTACAAACTGAAGGCCGCCGCCCTAGCCACCTACCCGATGTACAAGGGTTTGGCCCGGCTGATCGGCATGACCGTGCTGGAGGGATTCAACACCTTGACTGAGCAGTTCCAACGTTACGTGGCCGAATACGATAACTACGACTTCTTCTTCATCCATTACAAGGCCACGGATAAAGCCGGGGAAGACGGCAGCTTCGAGGCCAAACGCAAAGCGATCGAAGAATTCGACGCCGCTTTGCCGATCCTGCTGCAGAAAAAGCCCGACGTGCTGGTCATCACCGGCGATCACTCCACCCCTTGGGCCGTCAAAGGTCACTCGTGGCATCCGCAGCCGGTCCTGCTGCATTCCCGATACAGCGGCTCGGACAAACTGGAGCGGTTTACCGAGACCGGGGCGAACTTGGGTTCTTTAGGTCTGTTCGAGGCCAAGTACCTGCTACGACTCATGCAGGCCAACGCCCGAATGTTCGACAAGTTCGGCGCTTAAAAGCAGATTCGGGAATCGAGCAAGAACGCCCAGGTCAAGATCGGCCCAAGAGGCGCTCCCGCTGCTAACGCAGGTGCAGAGGGCAGTGCGCTGGTGCCGCTACTTGCCCACCGGAAGCAGTCCTACGCAGGCGGGATCAAGCAATCCGAGCGTGTGTCGCCGCATGCGGCGGTGCAAGGAGCTGGCCGGTTGACCTCACGTGCCGCGGGCCAGGCGTTAGGGCGCCGGTGCGGAGGCTCAGGTGGCCGAACTCCACAGCAACGGGTAAAGAGCTGGACCAGCCAGCTTCATGCGCAGGAAATCCATCAACGCCGCCGAGCTCGCCTCAGAGGCTGACGCCGGGCCGGTGCCCGTGGGCACTAAGTCAAAAAACCGTCGAGCATAAGTGAGGCCGCCAAGCCAGCGTTGGGCCGACTCGGGCCAGGCACTGGCCTGTAGCTTGCCTTCCGCAGCCCGGTGCCGCCAGGCATTCAGCCAGGGATTCAGCGGTGCGCAGCGCGCCCAGGACTCCTGCATTGGCCGGGCCAGCACTTCCAATTGAGCTGCCAGGGTCAGGCGACTAAACGGCACTGGTGCCGGTGGAAGGTCTGCTGCCAGCAGAGCCGGTTGCCCCACAAGCCGCGCAGCAGCGCGGGGTAGGAGGTTCTTCCAGGCTGCAAACGCTTGCCGCTGACGCCACCGCTCAGCGCACCAGTCGAACAGGCCGGGGTCAACCCACAGGTCGGTGTAAGCCTGGGGAAACCACAATCCGAAGGTGTGCAGGTCGGGCGCGATGTTGGGCAACAGCCGCGCCAGCAGCGGTCGGCCGGCGCTGGCGGCTTCCAGGAAGGGCAGGCCAAAGCCTTCTTGAAGTGAGGTAAGCAAGACTACTTCGCTGGCCGCCAGCAATTCCGGGATGGTAGGTTTGTGCTGTTGGACGCCTTCCAGAATGCCAAGCCGCAGCCGCCAGCGGTGCGTGCGGGCAGCCGCTGCCAGCGCATCGGCATAGGGCTGTTCTTCGGCTGAGCTGACACCGCCAGTGGTCACCAGCCACGCCTCCGGTCGCAGCCATCGGGTCAGCAACAGCGCCTCGGCAATGTTTTTGCGGCGCAACAACCTGCAGGGCATCAGCCACACTGGCGCAGATTCACCCAACTGGGCATGGAGCCAGGCCCGCGTGGCGGCCACGCGGGCTGGTGGAAGCGTCACCGGCGGCTCGCTTGGGTTAGGCAACCAACCGGCGCGGTCGGGGAAATGCCGCTCCAACACGGCGGCATCGGCGCGGTTGATGGCTAGGTGCGTGATCCACGCCGAAGCGGGCAGCGTGGCGGCCGCAGCGACGTGCAGGCTCCGAAAGCCCAAGTCAACGATACCTGCCCAATGATGCCAGCGCTGGTCAAACCACCAATCGTGGTGGTGGACCACCAGCGGCAGACCGGCGCGGTGGCAGGCCGCTGCTAGTTCGTGCGCCAAACACAGGTTTCGGCCCAAACCCAAGTTGTGAGCCCAGATCAGGCTCGGTTGGCGCGCTGCGTTCCGCAGCAGTGCGTTCACGGCTGCTCGCACCCGCTGTTGGAGCGTGGAGCCGTCCAGCCCCAGTTCGGACGCGTAACCGAAAGCCGGCTGGACGTGCAGGTGAACCGGTGTGCTCCTCAACCGTTGGCGAAACTCTGCCAACCACTCTGGTGCCGGCGGCTCGCCTACTGCCAGCACCACAGCCCGGATGGGCTCCGGCCCGTACTGGAGCAGATGAGGCGTGGCCAGCTCAATGACGCGCCGCACCCCGCCTGGCCGCAGATGGTGATGGACGATGATCAGCTTCACCGGGCAGTTTCGGCCGGATGGCCTGAGCCAGCCTTGCGTTGCAGTTGCTTTCCGGCTAGGGGTAAGGCTAGCCACTCCTGGCGCCGAAAGCCAATGGCTTTCACGGAAGCGTTCGATTGAGACAAGGCCAAGCCAGCCGCGCGATCGTTCAGCCCTGAGTTGGCTTGTCCCGCGGTCGGCTTGGTTGGTCTCCAGAGCCCAACGGCGGGCGCTCCAGCGCAGCTATCGGCTAACCATAGCGCCGAAGCTCAGCCCAAAGTCTGGACAAGATAGCGGAACTAACCTGCGGGCGCTGGTGAGCCCAACCGGATGGTAGGCCAACGGGCCATGCGCACACCGATTGCACGGCGCGAACAGCCGGCTCCCAGCGCCGCCTCGGAATAGCCGACGGTTGCCGTAAGTTACGCCGCTCCCGGCTGCCCAGTGGCGGTGAGCTCAACACGTGCCCTGCCGCCGGCTCCGGATTCACTGTCCGCGGTCCCGACCCGGTCGGCCACCGGGCCGAGCTGCATCCGGACGCATCCCGGGCCCACCTCGCATGCCGCCCATGAGCAGGTTGAGCGCGAAGGGATTGTCGATAAATTGCTGGCGTTGCTCCGGACGCAACGTGGGGGCGACTGCGGCAATGATCTTGGCGCGAACCAAGGTTAACTCGACTTCGGCTTTGGCCACCGCCTCGGCCTTCTGCCGAATCAGTTGGGGGTCTTGCTTTTCAGCCAGGATTGCTTCAGCCAACTCGCGCTGGGCTTGCCGGAGCCGGTCGCCGAGCTGGTTGAGCTGGTCGCGGTGGTTCTCGGCGGCTTGACGCAACACCTCGCGCTGTTTGTCGTCGAGCATCAGGCCTCCAAAGCCGCCCCCGCGGGCGCCGGGTTGGTTGGCTTGGTCTCGGGCATCGCGCGGTCGTTGCGGTGCGTCGGCGGCCTGGATGGCAACTGCACCCAGCAAGCCGACCACAATCAGAGTGCAGAGGAACGGGCTCAGTGGCTTCATCAACGTTTTCATAGCGATCGTTTGGTTTTTCGGATCGGACCGTTTCACTACCGCTTGTCCTGCGGCTGGGCAGCACAAGGTGCCATGTTCAGTCAGGGCTGGCGGCTTTGCCCAGCCTGCCACTATGACGATCTGCACCGGTGCCGGGTTACACCCGCACCAAGGCAGGCGTAGGGCTGCTAAAGGCTAAAGACTTTAGCCCATGGGCCGGTGGATGCCTACCGCCCATTGGGCTGGCCCACGAAGGTTCCGCACGGCACCGAACTGGGACAAGCAGCCTCAGTTCGACTGAAGTTATGCTGCCGTGGCACGTCAAAGGGCTGTAACGGCTGGCTACGGCAGGCCGTCTGAAGGGTTAACGTGCTAGGTGATCAAGTTGGGATGACGGAATCCAGAACAATCCGAATTGAATGGTCCGCCCGGCGTATCGTGGGGTTAGGGATCGGGCTAGTGGGGGTGCTAGTGGTGGCCGGGCTGGTCTGGTGGCAATGTTTTGCCGAGCCGGCGCCGGCCTGGCGGGTGCGCTGGCAGATTGACCGGTTCCTCAAGAAGCAGACACGCACCAGCGACTTCAGCATCGATTTCCCGTTCCCGCCCAAGGAGACGATGGCCCGTGCGCCCAAGCCAAAGCCTCCACAGCAAGCCCAAGGGCCAATGACCGGGCCGCAAACTGGCAAGGACTTCAATCGGCTATCCGATGAGTATCTGGACCTCAAACTGAAAGCCTTGGTTTTGGAAGACCAACTGGCGACCAAGGAGCAAGACTTGGCACAGACCCGCGCGCGGTTGTCAGCCCTCACAGCCCCCGGCTCGACGAATACGCCTGCTAACCCCGGCCTGCTGGAGGCGTTACAACAGCAAGCCGCCGCGCTTCAGCAGCAGGTGGCCACTCAACAACAAACCCTCCGGCAACTAGAGCAGCAACTGGCGCCCTTGCTGAGCGATTTGTGGGCGTTCCAGCGGGCGTGGCTGGCTCAAGAGCCGCAGCGCGTCGCGACCGCCAGTGTCGAGGCGTTACTTCGGGCCTGGGCCGAACTGCAACGGGCCATGCGCCCGCAGTTCGAACAGGCCAGCACCTATGCCGAGATGTATGAGTTGATCGGCCAACAGCTCTGGGTCGCCCGACGGCTGTTTAGCAGCGCGCATCCGGAGCACCGCCGGCTGGCGCTGAGTATGGTGCGGCAGGCGGCTTGGGATTCGTTGCGGTATGCCGAGAACCCGTGGCTAGCGGCTCGGATTTACGAAGGCTACGTGTTGCCGAACCTGGGGTTGGCGGATATGGCTGATCGGCGTGCTCCATTGAGCATCGAAAACTTGGCTAACGAATGCGCGCGGGTGTTCCGCCAGTTGGACGAGCCCCAGAACATCATCCGTACCTGGCAGCGGGTGTTGGCTGTGGTCACTACCCCCCAAGGCAAAGACTGGGCGCGGGTCATGTTGGCCCAGGCTTATGAACAGCAGGGCCAATACGCCCAAGCGCTCCGTTGCCTCAAACAGGTGGTGCGCACCAACGACTTTGCCTGGGCGATGCGCCGTATCCCATGGCTACAGCAACAGATGCAAAATCGGCGTTAGATCAGCCAGCCTCAAGCCCACTTGCTCCGAGCCGCTGGCCGGCTCCTCGGTGCAGGGTAGCTGTGGACAAGCGTAGCCCAACCCCAGGGTAGGCGCGGCACCAGTCATTAACCGCAGAGACGCGAAGAGCGCTCAGATAGACCGCCTTGAGATTTGTTTGCGTACTTTGCGTATTCCGCGTCGGTATTTCTGAGGAACTGAGGTGCGGTTTTCGGCGGGCTGCCGAAACCGACCGGCCAGCGGCCGCTGCTCCCATCGTAAGCCGCCCCAGCGAGGCGGGGTGATGGCAGCGCTGGGTCGGTGGAATGACTCACCGGGTCCGGCGGGTCCGGCGCCTTGGGGCGGAGGCTACTGCGCAGGTGCCAAGCCTTCTTGGCCACTTGAACTTTGGGGCAGGCCGTGGCATAGTGTGGTGCGCGACCCCGATTTGACCGCGGGCGGTGCGGTGCTCTGCACCGGTGTCGCGCCAGACCGATGGTACAGGATACACAACGTAAGAGCTCGCACAGCAGCCAATGGCAGCCGGTGCAAGGCCCAAGGCGCAGCTTACTTCGGGCTGTGCGGGCTGCGGCCTGGGCGCCGCCCCCAAGCCAAAGCGGCCCCGGCCTACCTCACATCTCAGGAAGCTCCAATCGTCAATCCACCATGAAAAAGGTATCGTTCAACTGCTCGGTATGGCTTCTGACGGCCTTGGTGGCGGCAGGCATGAGGCCTAACACGCAGGCGGCTGAGGGTCCCCCGGTTATCACCAGGCCGCCGGCTGACCTGGTGGTGTTTATTGGTGAGCCGGCCAGCTTTAGCGTGGGTGTGGATGGCACGCCGCCATTCAGCTTCCAGTGGCTGCGCGAAGGGGCACCGGTGCCCGGGGCCACCAACAGCACCTATACCATCGCCCAAACCACCGAAG
>Ga0207433_10004970_pt1 | contig 24077 bp, 25 predicted proteins | sample YelNatPaOPGAMG01_FD_187559 | JGI IMG/M metagenome (GOLD analysis project Ga0207433, IMG submission 187559) | Hot spring thermophilic microbial communities from Obsidian Pool, Yellowstone National Park, USA - OP-RAMG-01 (SPAdes) (version 3) | ecosystem: Environmental > Aquatic > Thermal springs... | reverse complement strand
GATTTATACCCTAACAGGGTCATGCTCAAGCCTATACTGGTGCCGGAAAGGCCACTGGAGTTCAAGCCTTTGGTGCCAAGGCTGAGCTTCATAAGGAACAAGGAGAGATGGTCCGCATACCTGAGGAGAGGAATTGTTGAGATACCTGAGGAGGACTACATGCTGATAAGAAGGGAGATGGAAAGCATATCAGGGAAGTTCATATGATCTTAAGCAAAATCAGCTGCAGTATGCAGTACTTCTAAGCCTAAAAGCTACATTTATTTGAATAAGACTGTCGCATTACCATCCATTTTGCGACAGAGAAAGCACAGCCTAGGCTAGAGCAGGTTGTTACCCTTTAGTTTCCTACTACAAAGGCATAGACAACGCTGTTTGATCACCCTTTCACCCTCCTATAGAGAGATGATAGGAGCTCGTAGATGGGATACAAGAGAAAGGCAGCTGTAACAACAACATTAAACGGTTGGGGCAGGAGCAAAAGAGATCCAAGTGCTCCAAACACCCCAAAATAGGCTGTCAATATAGTCTGTTTTCTAGAAATTTCCTCATCATAGAGAGTCCTAGCCATATCACCCAGCTCCTCTAACAAAGATTTAAGCGTATCGACCTTATCCGAAAGCCTTAATTTTTCTTTTCCGTGCTCCATGATACTTCTTTCTGGATCTGATCTAAAAAGTAAGACATTGTTGTACTCCTCCAGCCCTTCCATCAGGCTCTCCCTTATCTTCGCTATCTCGCTGGGTTTTACGGTTTCCCCTCTTTTTCTCCTCTCCCTTATCTCCTTGAACATATTTCGGTAGACTGAGTTATACACCTTTAGGATCATGTCTGATAGCGACAGGAATTCCACCGGCTGCACAAGAAAGAGTTCTCTTGATCGATATTCAAGCTCCTTATCCTCCTCAGATATCAGCTCTTCATCCAGCGCGGGGGAGCCTAAAAAGAGGGATGTAGGACCAGCTACAAATATCGCATAATCCACATCAGGGGAGAGGTTTTCTCCCAGAACCTTCTTAGGAGTGTCCTCACGGTAATATCTCCAAGCTCCATGGACTCCAAAAACCCCAGCTAACTCCCTTAAATGCCTCTCAATGGCCTCCTCAGCAGTCTTACATTTATAATTACACGTGTGCTTTCTGATGCACACGGCTCTGTGAACCGGAGAATATGGTGTCCTAAGCTTTTCATTAATTTTATCACCAGTGATATCGCCCCTAATCAGTGCATCAAAAACCGCACCATAGCTTCCATACTCGTCCTTAAATAAAACAGTAGCCTGCAGAGGACTCATGATACTCTGTTCAACGAATCCACGCAGTGTTCCCCTTATTACTATATTCCTAAATGAACCCTTAATCGTGCATTCTGCATCATATAGCTTTCTCTCGATCTTTATCAAATCGTCCGTTGAGAAATTGCCGTTCAGGTGGATCCATGCTGTTAAAACAGCAACCCCAGCGCTGTGAAGGAGAAGGTACAGCTCGCACTTCAGCTCATTAAGATGAACCTCCTTATCCTTGATGCTCACGTTCAGGTCGGTCAATTTAAGCCTTACAAACCGGCCCAGCTCCAAGTATTCAGGGTCAAACACAATTTCATCTATCAAAACTATCGCTCTAAACATCGCATGTGCCCTATTAATCTCCTCCCAAAGCCCCTTATTTTTCATCAATCCCTCTATGCTGATCTTCTCCGGATCCTCGATCCCTAGCTCATTCGCCTTACGGTAGACAAATTGTGGCATAAGCTCAGCTCTCTCAGGGGGGATCCAGATCCCCTCAACCATTTTATATCTTTCAGAAAACGATTTTAACAATTTTTTCAGATCCTCCGCTTCAATGGGAGCCCCTAGGTCGAAAGAGGTGATATAGACTAGATCAAGATCCTCAAACCTCACTTCCTCGCTTCCAGCCGGTTCCTTCGCATCCATATTCTATTCGGAGACGAGAACAATATAAATATTTTAAAAATATTACTCAGGTGATTCTTAGAGGATCCTCATCCTATTCCAAGCCTCTCCTCCACCTCCTTCACCTTCCTCCTCCTTAACTCCTCCATAACCCTCCTGTATATGTCGGGATTTCTCTCCATTATCCCCCTTTCCACAATGTCTCTCAGGAACCTAGAGATGTCGAAACTTGGATCTCTAGCCTTCATGTACCTCACAAATGCACTCGTTATCGGGCTGTGTATTGTTACCCTAGGCATCCTCAATGCCATATCAACAGCTTTTTCAACAGGATCTACCTCCCTGACTTCTGCTTCCTCTTTTATCTCAGGCTTCTCAACCTCTTCTTTCTCCACCTTCTCCTCTTTCTCAGGAGGGCCCAAAAGGGCCCTTATCCCCGTCCTATCAGCTCCCCTCCTCTTCTCCATTATATCACCCCTTAAGCCTCTCAAGAACCTCATCAGCCAGCTCCCTGTAGGCCTTTGCCCCTAGGGATTCAGGATCGTAGTGTGTTATTGGCTTCCCGTAGCTTGGGGCCTCAGCGAGCCTTATGTTCACCGGTATCTCTGTCTTAAACACCTTGTCACCGAACCTCTCCTTTAAGCTGTCCCTCACGTCCTTTGCCAGGACAGTCCTTTTATCGACCATTGTGAGCAAAAAGCCGAGGATATCCACATTGTGGTCCAAATCCTCCTTCATCATCTTCAGCACTTCCATGAGCATGGGTATGCCAGCTAGAGGGTAGTATTGAGCCTGAACCGGGACTATAACGTGAGTGGACGCCTTAAGAGCGTTTATCGTGAGTATCCCCAGACTGGGAGGGGTGTCTATTATCACAACATCGTAGCTGTCCTTTACCGGCCTTAGCACCTTCTCTAGAACCCTTTCCCTAGCCATTCTCTGGAAGAGTAAAGCCTCAGCTCCTGCTAGGTTCAGGTTTGATGGCATTATCTCCAGATTATCTATTCCTGTTTTCGTTATCACTTCGGATGCGTTTTTTCCCTCGACAACGCAGTCGTAAACGGTCTTCTCCAGCTCAGGAGGGTTTAAACCTAACCCCCTTGTAGCTGCAGCCTGGGGGTCGAAGTCCACCAGAAGGACCTTCATCCCCTTCTCCTCAGCGAATATGGCTGAGAGGTTGACGGCTGTTGTCGACTTCCCAACTCCACCCTTCTGGTTTGCCAGGCTTATCAGCGGCATAATAAAGGATGATCGATATTTAATATAAATATTTACTGTCGATATCGAGCATCGATATAGATGTAAGATACACCCTTATAGTCAAGTGAACTCCCTTTTTGCTCATTATCAGAGGATGAAGAGATATTTTTAAATCCAGTATTTCCCATTTGAAGAGGAGTTGAACATTGAACCACCTTTATAATTGTAGAATTCAGCTACCCTGCTCGAACACTATCTTCTCGCTGAAAAGATATGATAAGGAATGCGATACTCCCGATAATGCCAGAAGAACAAGGCTGCAGAGGAAAAGTTCCGCCCATTTTAGTAACATGGAGATTAGTAACATTGGAGCAAATAATAGTGATGAATATGACATTAAAGAACTTAATATCCTAATAAATCTGTGTTTCTTAAGAAGTTCAGGTATTACCACATGATAGGGCTTCTCGTAGTTCTTTAACATCTTTCGACTGTCGAGCTCAAAAAGAATTCCTTGAAAGAAGAAGAGGAAATAGAAAGAACACATAAGAAAGAGGAAAACCGGAAAATTAATACTATATATAGCAACGTGTGGAAGAATCTCATAAAAAAGAATAGCGTGAAAGCAGAGGAACATCGCAAGGTAGAGCCCCGTAGTCATTGTCGATGTAGCTATTCTTTCATCAAGCAGAGATATTTCTTTATTACATACTTCGAATATCCGGTCTAGGATTCTGTCCATAAGAAGGCAAGAGGAAGGCCAAAGAAGGAAGAAAAATAAAACCAAACTTCCGGCCCAGATTACAGGGCCTAGTTCCGTAATATTATAGAGGATCACAGTAGCTATATATCCGAAGACCCCAGAAAGGAGGAAGGCCCACCCCCTCGCCCTCATTATGGCACTGTCCTCCAAGGCTCCCCTCCAGTACCCGTAGTAGAGTGGAATTACAACACCAACTACGAGAAGGGGGATGGAGTAGAGAACGAAGGTAATGCCCCCAAAGAAAGCCTGTATTATCATGAAGATTACGCTCGTCAGGGATATTAGGAATAGGAACGCTTCATCAAGCTTGTCCACCCTGCTTTTTCCAGAGCTCTCCGGCATACCAGATTCCATTGGCCTGATGATACAGAGATTAAAAAGATTTTATCAAGATCAAATTCCCCTATCCTCACAGTCCCTTCCGGCTACGGATAACCCGTTCTAAGGGACAAGATTGGAGTGATCAGTATCAACAGTCGAGGTTTTCTATCAATATTGATTATCGATATTTACTGTCGATATCGATGCTTGACAATAACACGAGATATCCCTTTACCCCTCCTTCCTCATAAGAGGCAACATACCTTCTCAGGGATCCAAATGAGTGATACTGTGCTACTCGAAGCTTCTAGCGAAAGGAAAGTCACAAAACCCGATCAAAAGGTCTCCATCTTTTTTAGATTAGTTTATAATACTTCATTTCAGGTGGGGACTTTGGGGAATGTATTTCCTCCCTCTCCTTTCCTTTTTTCAGAACGTCTTTATCCTGCACCCCAGAAACCACAGGGCGTGGTGCCTCTGTATCGCTGGGAACTCCCTCTGCAGATATTCGTAGAACTTGTCCCTCCCCAGCACCTTAACAGCCCTCCTGCTGGCCCACTCTAAATACGCCTCGTATAAATCAGTTCCCTTCTCCTCTGCCTCCCTGTCCACGATCAAAGCTGTATCAATAAAGGGCCTTAACGGGTTCGACATCCTCGTTATCATCCTGAACTTCTCAACAGGATCGATGTCCTCTATTATATCCCCCTTCTCCTTAAGCCTGAAGGAGCACCACAAGAGGAACTCTATCACCTCCTTCTTCATCCCCTCCAAATATTCATCCTTTATCGGCTCCCTCTCCTCCTCTTCCAGCGGGTTCCTCGTCCTTATTATCCTGACCCTCTCAAGAAACCCCTGATCCACCTGTGAGAACTGCGGAACCCTGTTGGCGAATACAATGACCTTCAGAACGTTTTTCCTTAAGTCTATCCTGGGCCTGTGCTTCCTGTTCACTGATATCGGATCCCCTCCCACTATCGTCTTTATCATGTCAGCATCTATCACCTCATCGGTGACCTCCTCGCTCGACACCACCACCCTGGCACCGAGCAACCTCTCCAGAGAGAAGGGATCCCTGGACAAATCTATCGTCCTGACTGGGGCACATAAATCCCCAAGGGCTAGCTGTAACGCTCTAGATAGTGTAGTTTTCCCTGTGGCAGGTTCACCCACTATTATGGCCATCAGCCTCAAGCTCCTGGGCCTTAATATGGATCCCAAAACGTCAAGGAGGGTAACATAATCTTTCGTTACCTCCCCGTTTTCGGTGTAGAACCTCTCGAACAAAGGGAGGAACTCCCCCTTCCTGAAGTAGTCTACCTCTATCTCCTTTCTCCTCAGCCTCTCCAGGAACTCAGGGTCCACATCGACATCGAGCCAGGAAGTGAAGTAGTACCCCTTTGGGTCTGAGAACCTGAACTCCTCCAAATCTATTATCCCGTTCCCCACCGCTAAATACCTCACAGGGTTAAGCTGATCCTCGCTTATGGGCTTTGATGAGGAGAAGAACCTGCTGTATGCCTCGTTTACGACCTCGTTTGTCGCATATACGCCTAAGAGCTTCCTTACCATCCTCTCCACAGCCGATCTTGCGTCCAGAAGGAGGTGCCCGTCAGTGGCGTACAGATCCTCCTTCCTTCCCTTCACCGACACGAACTCGAATATCCCGTAGTCCCTTAAAATCAGATAGGCTACATGGGCCCTCTCCGACGCCCTCATCCTCTCTATGCTGTCCTTTATTATCCCCTCCTCCTGTGCCCTCTCTATCACCTCCGCATCTTTACCGCCCTCAGGGAAGTACGACAGGACTTTCAGCTTCTCGTCGGCCCTCAATCCTTCTAGAGCTTTTTTCCAGTCGAAGACCCTAGACTGGCTTGAAAATAGGTTTCTGTCATTCTTCAGCCTTTCCAGCAGATCGATCTTTAAGTTTTCGGCCTCCTTTACCGATATCCCCAGTTTATCGGCCATCTCCTTTGGCGATATCTGGGCTACTGTCTCAGCTATTACCTTCCTATCCCCGAGGGATATAACTACCGCTCTCTCTATCTCGATCCTGTATGGGGGCCTGTCAAGGACGATCAAGGAGGGTCACAGGGGAGAAGGGTGCCACTCTGTGCAACATGACGCTCTTTTCCGTGTAAACTCGGTAAAATTGGCGAAAGTTTCCTGAAGGTGGATAAAGAGTGTCTATATCGATGGTAGATATCGATTGTCGATATCGATAGGAGATATCAATATATCCTGCCAGCAATACTTAAGCGGCCGCCTCGGCTATCCTGCAAAAAGCAGGATGGTGTTGCTGTCTCAGTAAAGTAAAAGCTTTTTAGGAAAAACACTCAGGAAGTGCACGGATATCAGTGGGCCTATATCGGCGTAATCTCGGAGATGAAGAAGGCACACTCATTTATAAAACTCATCGCCCAATATCTTTCCATAGATCAAATGAGGAGGTGAGAAGCGGTATGGACGAGTGTACACTCTACATCCTGCTCGGATTTTTGTTCGGGATAGTGGTGGGAGTGGTGATAGAGAAGCTGAAGGTGTACGTCTGGATATCGGTAAGGAGGTATAGATAGAAGCGCCGATATCCGTGGCGACAGCTTTCCTACGACCCTTAAGAAACATTGTACTGGCGAAAATCTATTTCACTATAAATTTTCGGAATGGAAAGGAAAGAAAAAGATTTATAAAGAGGAAGTATCTTTTTCCAGAGATCTTCCTAAATAGGAAGATCTTAAAATAAGAAGGAGGTGATAATATGTATAAATATATAATTTGCGTTCTAGTAGGAATAATAATAGTACTAGTAATAGAATTGATTATCCGCCGATAGGCGAATCCTGAGGGCTACCTCCGGTAGCCCATTTCCTTTTTTTAGAAGAAAGGCTTATAAAGAGGGGAATGGGGATATCTACTTATGGCTCAAGCCCATGCTGTATGCGAAGAACCTGGTGATCTTAAGGCAATGATAAAGAGGGTGAGAAGGGCTCTGGGAGAGGAGAACTACATAGACTGGGACTCTCTAGCCGTCTGGTCTTTTAACGCCCTTCCGAAGTACCTCTGGAGGCTCTGGAAGGATGACCTGACAAGGAAAGGGATAAGCTGGCAGGTGTTCCTCAAGATCCTCAGAACCCACACGGCTGACTTCATAGAGTGGGCACTTAGGGACAACCTGAGCTGGGAAGACCTACTGAAAAAGGTGAAGAAGAGTTTGGACAGTTATGGAAGGTGATTATCGTGAAGCGGAGGAGAGGTAAAAGCCAGCCCCCCTTCCCCCTCCCCCCAGGATCCCACCCCCTTAAGGGAAAAAGAGGGTGAGACCCATGAGTAAGAAGGAGATATCGTATAAAAACATTGCTGAGGAGATAGCTGAATCGCTCAGGGCTAAGCTGAACAGGGATCCCACTCCCTACCTGCTTGGAGAGCTCATGACAGACGAGCTGAAGCAGAGGCTCCACGTGAAAACGTTTGTGGAGGAGGACAGGGTTATAGGCACCTTCATCTACGACGGAGGAGTCTACATACAGGGGGAGGAGATACTAGGATCGATATTCCACGAAGTGATGAGGAAGCTGGGGATAGAGGAGACGAACAGGAGGTACACAGGGTTCAGGAGCGACTTCAGCAGGATAGTGAGGGACTCAACTATTACAATGGAGGAGTTCAACGAGAAGCTCGTTTTATATGACAGCTTGGTTTTCGACTGGGAGTCCTTCCTCTACGAAAGGGAGCCGTTCATCTACGAGCCGTCCCCAGATCTGTACATAGTCCACAGGGTGCCCTGGCCCCTGGACATAGAAGTGCTGAAAAACCACAGGTTCAGCACTAAAAATGATGTTGTCGAGGGCTTCAGAAAGGACTGCCTGATATCGAGGCATTTTGAGGAGTGGACCGGTGAGAAGTGGGTCATACTCCTGGAGCTTATAGGCTATGCCCTTCTAGCGGGGGAGTATCCCCTGCACAAGGCTTTCATGCTAATAGGGGAAGGGGCTAACGGGAAGTCCACATACATATCCCTTCTGGAATCCCTGGTGGGGGAGGAGAACGTATCCCACGTGTCCCTTCAGGATCTCTCGATGGAGTCGGGGAGGTTCATGAGGTGCTACCTATACCACAGGATGCTGAACACTTACGCAGACCTTCCAAAGAACGCACTCAAGCAGACGGGATCATTCAAGATGCTCACTGGGGAGGACGTAATTCTTGCAGACAGGAAGCACAAGGATCCTATATATTTCAAAAGCTATGCCAAGCTAGTTTTCTCCACAAACGAGCTTCCTGAAGTGTATGATCCCACATCAGCATTCTGGAGGAGATGGATAGTTGTGGAGTTCCCGAACAGGTTCGAGGAGAACGAGGGGATAAAGAGGGCCATATTAAACGATATTCTTCCCAAAGAAGCCCCGAAGATCCTGAGCTACTCCCTTCTTGCGGTGAAGCATGTGATGGTCGAGGGGAGGTTCAGCTTCCAGGAGGAGGAGGGATCGATAAAGGAGAGGTGGCTTAGGGAGGCAGACTCAGTCTACAACTTTGTGAAGACAGGGATGGAGCAGGGATGGTTAGAAGAAAGCGACAAAGGAGCGGATAAGGACGAGCTGTACCAGCTGTACGTGAAGTTCGCAGATCTGGAGGATCTAGATAAGGCTGGGAAGAAGACCTTCACGAAGAGGATGGAGGAGATGGGATACCCTGTCAGGAAGTCGGGGTCCAGGAGGTACTACGCTGGGATAGGGATAGTCAGGGACAAGCTGCCCAGCGATTACGCTGAGTTCAGAAGAGGTATCGAATAAATGGAATATTACTGGGAGGGCAGGATGGACGAGATTTTATCAACTTATTTTTAGCTTACTCGTACTAGATCATGCCCCGATTGCCTAGCAAGTTTTTAAGTCACTTTTAGAGAGCATTAGATTATGGAAGTCAAGTACGACACTTGGAAACTAAGCGATGTGCTTAAGAAGATCGATAATGGAGAGATAAGATTGCCGAATTTTCAACGGGACTTCCGATGGGGAAAAAATGACATAGTTGAGCTGATAGTCTCGCTTTTAAACGGATATCCGATAGGTATTCTGCTTTTTTGGGATGTAAGCCAGGTAGAAAAAGGGGATAGATTGGACAGCAGACTATTTGAAGGCGTAGATGAAAAGGGGGAACTGAGCGATGTAAAGTATCTTGTCCTAGATGGACAACAGAGATTGACCTCCCTGTACCAGCTACTCTACAAGGAGTTTGTCGTCACAAAGGGAGGTAAAGAGGTCAAGTTCTTCTTGAACCTCCAGAAGATTGAAGAAGGAGAAATAGATGATTGTGTAGAAGTATACGATAAGAAGGTTCTACAAAAAAGAAAATTAAATGAAATAAAAGAGCAGGTAAAAGAACATTTATTGCCTCTTGACATTCTATTAAACCCAAACAAGATAAGGGAGTTTGAAGAATGGAAAGGAGAGTATAAAAGACAGCAACTTGATCCAGAAATTTTATAGAAGGGGAACTATGATGAGATTATTGAAAGATTGAATGAACTTGAGGCAAAATTCATAGAAGACTTCCTAAAAGAAGGCAAACCGATCAAAAAGCTGGTGGATTACCAGCTCCGTATAATCGAGTTAGAATCCATAGATCTAGATGCTGTGGCGATGATTTTTGAAAAGCTGAACAGCACAGGATTGCCCCTTAACATATTTGAGATATTGACTGCTAAATTCTATGATAAATTCTCATTATATGGTACTAGAAATTTGAGGGAAGTGTGGGAAGAAACGAAGGAGAGGTATCAACTAATAGAATCGTTTACGAAGGATGAGAAGGACAACTCGCTCGCCATTCTGATCCTCAAAGCCATATTGCTCAAAAAATCCATTGAGGAAAACAATAAATCACTGGAATGTAAGAGGAAAAACCTACTGAAGGATCTAACAGCAAAAGATATTGAGGATTATTGGGATAAATGTGCTGAATCCCTGAACAAAAGCCTGAATAAACTCAGGGAAGAATATGGCTGTCCATCACCGAAGTACCTGCCTTACTCCACAATTCTTGTTCCCTTTTCGTTAGCAGTGAGCTTTATTGAGAGCAAAGTACCACTAGACAGACGAGAAGATGCCTACAGAAAGCTAGAAAGATGGTACTGGGCTAGTGTTTTCTCTGAAAGATATGATTCAGCGACGGACACCAGATCCAAGAAGGACATAAATGAGATAATAGAGTGGATAAAGTACGACGATAGAGTGCCAGAGGCAGTTGAGAGGTTCGATATCAACTCCATAAATTTGGAGAAGACAACTCGCGGTGCGGTATTCACTGGAGTTCTAAATATAATAATTAAAAGAAGAGCAAAGGATTTTGTCAGTGGAGAGTCAATAAACGAGCTAGTGACTAGGAATCCAACAGAGGTGGATGTACACCACATATTCCCAAGAAAGAGGATCCCTGAGGGAAGGAGAGAGTTGGGAGATTCTATTTTAAACAAGACGATCTTGAAGAGCGAAACTAATAGAGAATTCATAAAGGATAATTACCCATCCGAATATATGGAGAAGATAAGGAAGAAAAAAGGGAAAACAGAGGAAGAAATTATGGAGAGGATGAAAGGGCATCTAATACCAGCAGATAAGCTTATGGCTAATGATTTTGATGGGTTTATCGAAGAAAGAAAGAGGCTCATTATGGAGGAAATCAAAAAGCTAGTTGAACTCGCCTAGTAATCCGCTAAAAGGGGAGAAAATTAGCGAGCACCTAGAGAGCTATACTAATTACCCGCTTCTATTGCCTCTTATGATCATATTGATAAGGATGCTCGATATCTACTGTCGATATCGACAATCGATATTTACCTTAATTTTTATGTAAGTTTAGGAGCAAAGGGATAGATGGCTATACTACGAAGGGCAGGATGGACAGGATTGGACGACTTGCCCTTGTCCATCTCGTCCTCAGTGTAATATTCTATTTGTAAGGAACTATTTCTCCTCCAGCCCCTTTCCTCTTTTTGTTCACTGTTAAAGGATTTGATTCCGCCCCGAACCGCCTTCTTTTTAATAAAAAGGGGAGATCTGGGCAGAGCTCAGGATATAGGAGGAGAAGTCCCCTTATCTACAATCTAACGAAATATTATCGGAAGGACGGGATGGACCACTTTTTTCCGCCTTTATTATACCCCTTTATACCTCTTTATATAACTATATATTAAATTGGGGAGCTAATAAGTCGGAAAAAAGTCGTCCAAACTGTCCTCTCGGAAATATTATGCTAAAATAAAAGGGAAAGGAGGACGCTCGCTCCGCTTGCAGGGGCCTTAAGCCTGCTCCTCCTGCTTCCTTTACCTAAATGATGCCGGATAATTAAGTGAAAAAAGAGGAGAACGTGTTTTTCTACATATAAAATCCATAAATAAAATATTTCATGGAGGACGGGATTGTGGACGGGATTGAGATCACGAACCTGGCGATCCCGTCCTTCCGATAATATTCCATTTATTCGGATTCTAGGCAGGATGCAGGGGGATCTCTACCAACGATATTGATGCTCAATATTAATCATCGATTATCGATATTTACTATCGATATCTCCTATCAAACATTAAAACCATAATTATGGTTCTCCAACCTAGGCAGACCTCCTAAGGTTCTATTGTATAGGACGCAGATGTCCCCTCTGGTCCGTTCACTGTTATTTTTACTGGTCCGCTCTGTAAGTAAAGCCGAGTCGGATCAACATATATCCTCATCACGGAATTCCTAGTTAGGGGAGTATTCCTAGTTACCCCAGTCACAGAGGGCGATATTATGCTCCCATCTCCTCTTTTTATGCATACTGCCCAACTGCTTTCAAATCCTGAAAACCAAAGGTCAGAGTCTCCTATATTCTGAACTAGAACCTGATATAACTTATCATCCCGTACCTCTACTCCGACTATCCTTATCGCTACCTCAGGCATAGGCACAATTACAAACTTACCTTTAAAATTGTTCGTATCATATTGATGTTCGATATCTGCTATCAAACACTAACATACTACTATCACCTACCACCATAACTGTGTAGCATACGGTTTAATATACTTTGGGTGGATCAACTAATGAGGGCTTTCCATGAAGGACGATGAAGAAAAGGAGCCTGTACATGGCTACGCACCCCCACCTGGTGTTGATGCGAAGACATGGGCTGAGGTTGAGAAGCACAGGATAGACGCCCAGAAAGCCAGGGATGAGAAGCTAATCGATACAGTAAAGGAGGTAGCGGAGGAGATCTTAGGATACGTGAAGTCCTACTACTCGGAGAAGACCTTAAGGATCACCAGATGGCTGTCCCTCATAGCCGTATTAATTGTCATCTCAACAACAATCCTGACCTTCTATGGGAGAATAAGCGGGGAGGCTTTTGCCTTTATCATCGGATCAATAATAGCATATGTCTTTGTAATTCTGGCTAGGATCCACATGGGTGCCTCACCAGGAGCTGGGTAGGGAGCTGGGAAGGGTCGGTATACCATATTTGCTTGCTACTCGATGCCGTTGGATGGATCCACCTGCTGATGCCGGAGTTTTGGCTGGAATATTGATGGAAGTATGAGTCAGCTTATTCGGCCAAGCACTGTCTACGCATTCAATGTTTTTTGATTTCATCAGGCCTTATTCCGTGAAGCCACAGGTGAAATGGAAGCCCTTTCTGCTGGAATGGCCACCTAGAGACAAGCCATCTCGCCACCTCCTTCCTCTTCCCAATTATTTCTGAAGATGAAATTACTCCAGAAATTATTTTAGAAATTAAATCAAGAAGGGATTGAAGATCCCGATACGCTGCTACTTCTATTGCTAGAGTAAGAGTTCCCCCTAAAATTATCATCCCTTCCGCTATTTTGCTCCTCCTATAGTATCCTCTTGCCTCCTTGACGATTCTCTCAGTTACAATCTCATTAATTGTTTCATTTCTCTTCCGAAATTCCCTGAAATCATACTCTTGGAATGCCCTCATCGAGTTGAGCATGTGTTCCTCCAGCTCTCTGTCCCTTTCCCTCTCTAGGGAGTTTTTCAGATCATCCTCATCGAACTTCACCACAATCGGAATCTCGGCTGGCGTCCCCACCACACTGAAGCCCGCAGGGGATTTCCATAGTAGATCCTCCTTTGGCATACTTTTAATAATTCTCAAAAATATCATATTCTTTAAATCAACTTTGTCATACATTCTGAGCCCACCTAAACCTTGTGAGTAACCAAAAACCAAGTATCCGTTATAATCACTCAAAACCTTAAAACCCTCCAAGGGGGATTCCCTAAGAAGCTTCAGAGAGAGATCAGCTAAGCCGGAAAAGCCAAATACCGACAGGTTATGGGCACGAGTTGCAATAACAGAAGCTACATCCTCCTTATCCCACATTGGGTGTTCCTTCTGTATAATCTGCACCATTTCATCGGAGAGAATACTCGTTACCTTCTCCGCCCATGATTTAAAGCTATATTCTGGGTGATTTTGCAGAACAAGATTTTCCCATCCTTTCTTCAGTAGAATTCCCTCCTGAATAACTGATTCTGCAAGCGAGAACCCCTCCATGAACGGTGCTATTCTATACTGCAGAAAGGGAGGGAGCTGCTGTATCTCTCCCTCCTTACATGCCTTTAGTATCTCCTGATAGAAGTCTCCCTTGTAATAGGTGGCAGGTCCTACGATAAATGGGAGAATCCTACCTTCCCTTATCTCCTGAAGGAAAATACCATAGGAAGGGCCTCCCACCTCCGGAACAAGCCCATACTCAACAATAAATTCCTCTTTGGTTCTGCACAAATTTAAGGGAACAAGGAGAACCGATGGGACAGGCATTCCTCTGTCAAGCATGCTGGCTAAGTTTGTTTTGGGTCTCTGAAGCATTGTTTGAATATCGCCTGGAGGAACCCATAGGCCGTATGTCCTTTCCCTCAGGATCTCCCTGTACTCAGGTGCAAGATCCAGCAGGGATATCTTCTCCCCTTTTATCACTCTGTCTAGTAATGAATAAAAAACTTCATCAGACCTCTTCTGCTCTTCGTTCTCCCACTCCTCCAGATCCACCATAACAAACCCTAGTTTACATGGGATCCTAATATTTAGGTTTTGAGATAAGTCCAATATCGATGCTCGATATCGACAGGAAATATCGATTATCGATATTTACCATCGATATCTGCCATCAAATATCAAACCGGATGCTGCAGCGGATGAACACCACAATATTATGGTGCTATCCCCACAAACCCACATTTCAATTTAATGTAAACAACGAGAGAGGATCATCACAATTGTGGTGTTTTTGTGGTGCACTACCCTGTTGTGGTGTAAACACCACAACAAAAATATAAACCTCCTCTTTCCTGTTGCTATTCACCACAAATTTGTGGTGTTTCAGATCTAGGGTAGTGCACCATAATCTTATGGTGTCCTTGTGGTGCATGCTCCACATCTATATTTATGATGTGGTGGTTGTGGTGCTATCACCATAAATTTGTGGTGTCCCTCGATCCGCCACTTAGTCAGAATAATGAAGCATTCGGAGACCTTATCACCATAATATTGTGGTGAACTCCGCCCGCTCCAGGATCCTTATAATGTTATACCGAAAACTATAAATTAAAGTCGTCCTTCCGTAACCTGTGGGAAGATGAGACCGTTCCTCATTGGCGTAGGTGGTGTGCTCCTACTCCTCGGCATAATCATTCTTCTTCCTCCCGTAACAAATCTCCTCATACCTCCACCCTCATGGGAGAGTGTGGAGAGTTGGCGGGGTTTAGGTGCTATTCCAATGACAGTGCCCCCCGATTCGCTGGCCACCGAGGCGAAATATTATATATACGGCCGCCACGAAGTCCGGTGCATGTGTTTCGATTGGCCGGAAGCTATGAGAGAGTATTACTGGACTGTGAGGAATGTTAGATTGAGAATCAGCTTCACGGAGCTAGGAGGTAACCCCGTCAACTTCTACATACTTGCAGCCAGCAGTGATACCGTCAAAAACTTGGAAACGTGCGAACTCTCCGATACATGGCTGAATAAATATAAATGGGAAAGGGAAGGTGTTAAATGGCATCAAATATACGAGAAAAAAGGCGTAGTGTCTGATGACTCTGAGATCCCGCTAGGTGGTGGTTATGCAGGGTTGGCAGATGGATTATGCTTTGTAGCAGAGAACCCTAACAACAGGGATGTTACGGTGGAGTTTTCGACCACTCTAACTTGGGAGTATATATCAAACTGGGATCAACGTAAACAAGCGGAACAAAATATTGATATCATCGCAGGTTTGTTGATTATTATCAGCCTTCCCGTGCTTGCCCTAGGGTTCTTATTGCCTTCCAAGGCCAGAAGGTAAATTTTCACCCCGAACATCGACCTTTTTTCTGATGATAAATTGAGCCTCTTAGGCTCATTCTTCGAAATAAATATTCATAATTAGCTTATACTCATGTAACTACTGATTAGAACCAAAAGATTTAAATGTTAAACCTACCCCTAAAATGCTATGGAGAGGCATCGAATAGCCTTTATACTCTCGTCAATAGCTGGGGTTTTGATGCTCATATCAGCTGTCTTCATTACGTCCTTGTTCTTGTTTTTCGGTGCTTTCTTTGGTACGTTAGAGAGATTGGGGGCAGGTACTCTACTATTTCCGCCTTTAATGGCAGCTTTTCCAGCAGTAGGAATTGTCTTTGCAGTCTTAGTGCTGGTTGGAGCATTCATGATGAAAAGCGGAGAGCCATCAAAGGTCAGAACTGGCTCTATAATCGTCCTAGTTTTCTCAATATTCAGCACAGTGGGCGGAGGAGGGTTCCTCATCGGGCTGATATTGGGTGTTGTGGGAGCTATCATAGGACTTACATCGAAGCCGCAACAGCCCTAATAAGCTATCCTTATAATGTTATAGAATCACCACAATTGTGGTGCCTTAGGCAGAAAGTAACAGGGAATATGGCATTGCCTCTGCTATTAGCGTCCTTATTCTCCTAGCATTTACAGACAACAAATCTTCAAACAGTTGTTCCCCTTCTCTCTTATATTTCTCTACAACCCCAGCTATAAAATTCTGGACGCAGGCTCCAGTATAATAGTGTTATAGAACGCACCTCCTCACAGAAGGTCATTACTCAAGATCTTCATCACCAAGATCACCGGTGCACCACAAGACACCACAACGATAACTTTATAAATGAGGGACACCACAATAATTGTGGTGACCCCTGGATGGGCATGAGGGAGATGCTTGAGAGAGGTATATGCCCCAGGTGTGGCCAGAGGATGACCTATTTAGAGAAAAGGCAGGTGGGAGGTAATACATACCTATATGCTGTCCATGTTAAGAAGGAGATGAAGAGGAGGCACGTCAGGAAGTGCTATCTCGGCCCTGAGTCCGAGTACATAAACGTGACCCACATGCACACAGAGGAGGGCTTGGTTCTGAGGGGGATGACGAGCTACGACAGGGCTTTAGAATATTTGAAGAGGATAAAAGATTATCTGAGGACCCAGGAGCTGGATGAGGGCAGGAAAAAGCTGTTATCACAGATCGTCACAGAGCTGATGGACTTAACAGGGATGAAGGAAAAAGGAGAAGAGGGGATCGAGACAGTGACGATCAGTAAGGAGGAGCTCAAAGACATAATACAGTACTACGACAAGAGGTCAACGAAGGGGATGACATCAGAAAGAACAAAGAAGTGCAGGGAGATGTTCAGGAAAGTGTTCTCTCCAGGGAGGAGAATCCTGGATGTCCAGGGATCCTGAGCACCGATCCCATATTTTTCAATATATTTACTCTGTAAAAGAGAAGTCGATAATGCATAAGAAGACCCTAGTTTTAATTGGGATTATATTCGCCACTCTTGTAGGAGTAATCCGGTATCGACCCGATATCCAGTCTATTAACCAATACTCGGGCTTTTTACAGGTAATAGCGTCCTTTATTCTAGCCTTTTTCGGCTACCTAAGCTACAGGAATGCGATGAAAATGTCAGAGAAGCCAGCTATGGTGGAGCTCTGCCGGTTTTTCATATCACCGCTCGAGGAATATCTCCGAGAGAAGAAGGAGAAAAGGGAGAAAGAGGAGTGCTACTGTTGGGAATTCCTCCTGACAGGTTATTTCTCCTCATTACAGGCAGAGCTTCATGCCCGTGGTTCTAATGTATTGCTTCCATCCCTAAAGATCCTCCTAGCAGAGTTTTGCTCTGTCCTTGAGGGAAAGATGGGGAAAAAGAAGGAGTGGGATGAGAATGTGGACGGGCTCAACAGGTCCTGCGGTGAGTTCAAATCAAAGCTCAATAAATTAGAGGAAGGGAGATTAAAAGAGCTTATTGAAAGACATAAAGAGGAGATCAGAGGGAGGTATGAGGCTGATGAGAGGATGAAGAAGTACTACTCACCTTCCCAGAATTTCCTCAAAGACCTAGTCGATGATTTCTACAAATGTCACATAAAGAAGAGGGAAAACCAAGGCATAGGGGGTCTCTCTTGGTACTACCTCGATGACCTGTTCGACAGGATAAGGAATGAGCTGATCCAAGAGCTTGAGGAAATAGACAGAGCAAGGGAGGAGTGGGAGCGACACATAGACAGACTTATATCCCTCCTGGAGGAAGCACGTGAGTACCTCAGGAAGGAGTACAAGCTGACACCATCGGAGCAGTCCCTCGAGATAACCTCTTAACTACCAGCTACGATGCGAATATTTTCACTATTTCTCTTATAGCTCTAATAAATTCTATTATTCTGGTCAGGATTGCCACAATCCAGGATACCACAGTTAGGCGGTAGAAAAGCTCGTCTACGTCCCTCTTCAGCCTGTCATACCTCCTTTTCAGCCTGAAAAATCTGGCTTTAAGCTCGGTATACTGGGACTGAAGCTGGTAGGACATTTCCTTGAGCCTCTTGCATCTATCCTCCAGGTAATCGTACTCCCTCTCAAGCTCTTTATAGTTATCCTGAAACCTGTTATCCCTAGCTATCCCAGCGTGGTTCCCTTTTCTGTGGTGTGCTCCAGTATACTGAGGTCTAAGCCTGTCAGGGTACCATCTTTTATTTATACGGTTCTTTATTCTTTTATGCAAAAGGTTTATCTTATTTGGAGCCCCCCATTCCTTGGGGGGCTCAACCGAGGATTTGGACGGCATATGATACTGAGCCTCCCCTATCTTTATAAGCTTTTCCTCTTGCAAAACAGTGTTTATCCGGTTTATACCGTAAACAGTGTTTATCTTGCATAGATCTACCATATAAATTGCATGCTGCTTGCATGCACGCAGCATGTAGGTTTTATGGTGGCGATCCATTGATTTATATGGATCAAGCGGGCAATACGCAATATGGTACGCTTTCACGATCTTCTCCTAGACGCTTCATACGGCTAAGATGGCGAAGGAGAGAGGTCTGTGTGGACTATGGAGTGAAATATCTGGGTGCCTCCATATCCATAAATATGGATGAAAGACCTGCGCTTATTCCATCCCATCAGGGTCGGGTAGCTTCAGGAACCAGCTTCTCCCTCTTTTTTGAGGGATATCACCCTGTCCTCGAGCATTTTCACCAAGTACCTCACCAGTTCTATTCCTATCAAGAGGACCATCTCCGTGGTGCTCCTCGGGGCTGGGCCAGGATGCGGGCCTCCGTATTGAACAAGCTCTATTAAGGAGCTTAAAAGCCTTTTAAGCCTCTCCGGAAATTCTTCAGCCTCTCCCACAACCTCTATCTTGGGGACGAACTTATCCCTGATCACATCGCGGAGCGAATTCCTTATAGAGGTCCTCGCCCCTTCAACATCGTTCTCCTCCAGCCTGGCATAGGCATCCCACAGGTAGCTGACGGCTTCGTTAAGGAGGGGCTCCTTCAGGCTCAGCGAGAGCAGACCTGCCTCAATCCTTGAGAAGTATTCGAATACCTTTTCGCTCTCCCTGTCCATTAGCTTTAGTTCCAGGGGTAGGAAGGGCTTTCCGCCGCATGCCGTGACAGCGATCGTGATGCGGTAATTATCCCCTACATTAAGCTGATGTGCGATATCCTCGGGTATAACTAGGCAAGTTACTATTGTGGGAGGCGTGGATCTATCACTGAACCAGCATTTATCGATCTTCAGCTCGAGCTCTTTAAACGGTTTAAACCTTTTTACGAGCTTATCGTTCTCATTCCTGAGCTCGATAACATAAAATCTTAAGTTCTTACTTCCTTTTATATGAGGAAATACTCTAACAAGCCCAGCTAAGTCGATGAAGTAGCATTTTTCTCCTCCCATATTTTCCCCAAACCTTATGGTGGAACTAACCACAGCAGGCATCTTAACTCCTCGTCTATCTCCAGCCGAAGGTAAATAAAACTGCTGTGCATTTATCTCTTAATGGAGAAGGATAAGGCCATTGAGTGGAGGATACTACAGTTCCTCCTGGAGAGGGGGGCATTCGATAAAGAACATGCTGTGAGCAGAAGGGAGGTAAAGGAGAGGTTCAAAATGAAGGAGAGCACTCTATCCCAGAAGATGAGAAAGATGATATACTACAAATGGGTTGTTGGGCACCCCGAGAGGTACAACAGATTTTACTGGCTTGGTGAAAGGGCATTTGAGTTTTTGAAAGATTATAAGGACTTCATTAATCATCCGTACAGGGACTTTTTGTACTGAAGAGCCCTTTATCATCTAGATCGCTGGACTGCTAGGTATATCCTAGCAATAAGTTTATAAGGTAGACACACTCTAGAGTGTGTGAGTACTATGTACGAAAAAGTGAAGGTTCTTATCCTAGAGAGGCCAAAATATAAGGAGATCCTTGAGAGAGCTGTGAAAGTGGAGGAGGATGCAGAAAAGGGTCTCCTTAAGGATTCAGATATCATAAAGAGCTACGGATGGGAGTGGCATCACGTTCAAGCATATCCGGCTGAGCTAATGAGGCTTGTCAGGGATGGAATAGCAAAGATAAACTACAAGTCAAGGAAGTACACTCATTACAGGCTTGTTAACAGAGATGAGGTTAAAAGAGCCCTTTCTGGTGTTTGAAATGGCCGTATACTTAATAAAATATTACTGTCGGAGCGTCTTTATATCCTTATCATCTCTTAAGAGGAGGAACAAGCTTAATTGGGGGTTATAGCCGGAGAAGTTTATAATTAATGTGAAACCATTAGAAAGGGAGGTAAATAAGGATGTCTCTTGGAAAAAAACTTCTTTCATCCGAGAGTTTAAAGGATTTATTTGGCGTAAAAACTTGGGTCTATTCTGAGGCTATTAATAAACTTAGTACTCTTTGGATTGCTGTAAGAGATGAGGAAGATGTGAAACAAAAATATAGTTTTTGGGAGAAAAGTATGGAGGTAGTTTATGGAGAAACTCCTAGAGAAAATTTATTCTTAAAACATACATATCTTGCTATACTTATTAAATTAGCAATGTATTTCAGATTTGAAAAGAATTCGATAGGTGAAGAAAAACTAAGAAGTGTAATTAGCGGAGAATACTTCTCCTCAAATGGTATAATCAATTTTTCAGAAAAAGAGGATTTTTCAACGTGGATTCTTCATGATAAAATAATGAACGAAAGTTTGAATTTAGTTTATTGGTTAGCCCAGAAACTATCTGAGTACGACTTCTCTCGGATAGACGAGGATGTTTTCAAAGAGATCTATGAAGAATTAGTTGAAAAAGAAGAAAGACACAGAGCTGGGGAATATTATACCCCGGAATGGCTTGCTCAATTAATATTGCTTGAAGTTTTTTCTATATGGAAGAAGGACCATAAAAGCCCTCCAAAAATTTTAGATCCAGCTTGTGGCTCTGGAACCTTCTTATGTAATGCAATTCATTATCTTAAGGAGGAATATGGGAGTTCAATATCATTAGAAGATATTTTGAGCAGTGTTATCGGGATAGACATAAATCCGCTTGCATGCCTCGTAGCTAAGGCCAATTATCTCATAGCCTTAGGGGATATTCTAATGGAGAAAAGGTATCCGACAGGCATCGTTATTCCAGTGTTCTCAAGTGATGCCCTCAAACTGCCAAAAAATATGTTGGAAGAAGTTGATATAATCGTAGGAAATCCTCCGTGGATCGTCATGAGGAATATAAAAAACAAGGAATACCAAGAATTCCTCAAAAAAGAGATGTTAAGGTATAACCTTATAGATAAAGAGGATGTGCACCTTTTTACACAGATAGAGATGGCTTCCCTATTTTTCTATAAGTGCAGCGACCTTTACCTAAAAACTAATGGAATCATAGGGTTCGTGATGCCGAGGAGCGTTATAGGCGGGACCCTCCAACACATCGGCTTTAGAAGATTCCAGAAACCTCCTTTAAAATTAATGAAAATATTAGACCTTGAGAATGTTCAGCCTCTTTTCAATATGCCTGCTTGTGTGCTGATAGCTCTCAAAGGAGAGACAACAAAATATCCTGTCATAGCGATGAAATACACCGGAAGGCTTACAAGGAAGAACGCAAAATTACAGGAAGCAAAACATCTTCTTTCAGTAGAACGCTATACATACTATCCCCCAGAGTTTCCAAGGGCACGAAGTTATTATTTTGACAGGTTTAAGGTTGGCGCAAGCATTTTTCCTCGAACTTTCTATTTCGTTGATGTAATCTCCTCAAATACCAACTTTCTCTTGGTACAAACCTCTAAAGAAATACTTGGGATAACTAAACCACCTTGGAGAGTAGAGCTCAAGGAAGAGATAGAGCCTGAGTTCATTTATTCAACATTACTTGCATGGGAGATGGTACCCTTTGGATATCTAAGGTTAAGACCTGTCATTCTTCCAATTAAGCCTTCAAACAGCAGCTTTCTAGTATTTGATTTTACTGAGCTACGGGAATTGGGATTTACTGGAGTTTCAAAATGGTTTGAAAAAGCCCAGAAATTCTGGGAGGAAAAAAGAACACAGAAGTCTACAAAGCGCTTTCCCAAGCTTATAGACAGATTAAACTATAATGGATTGCTCACATCCCAAAATCCGAATAAAAGGTATGTGGTAATGTACAATGCCACGGGGACTGATGTGGTCTCCTGTGTAATCGATAAAAAACTCCTGTCTAACCTAGGGTATCCTTCAAACGGATTTGTAGCTGATGTAAAGTGTTGGTTTTATGAAACAGATAATGAATCTGAAGCGCATTATTTATCAGCAGTCTTAAATTCGGGATTAATTAGCAGATTAATAAAACCATTTCAACCAAGAGGTCTCTTTGGTGCCAGAGCAATTCACAGAAGACCATTACTGTTCCCTATACCAAAATTTGAAGAAACCGATGAAATACACGCAGAGCTCGCCAGAATGAGCGAGATTTGTCACGAGAAAGTTAAAAATATGCTTCTAAATGAGAAAATAGAAGGAAATAGAGTAAGAAGTCAAGTAAGAATACGCCTTTCTAGCGAAGCAGAACACATAAATAATTTAGTCTCAAAGCTGTTGAGTTATGCGCACGTTAGAGTTCCTGAAGAGATTCGATTATGAGGTGAGGTAAAATGCCAACAGATATGAAGTTGCTAAGTGAAACACTCAAGAAAATGAAAGAAATGTATGAAAGCGCTATTAGGGCAGGGAAGTACACCGAGTTAATTCGATCTCAAAGACTTATTGGGATGTTACACGATTTTGTAGTGGAGGAGCTACGAAGAAGGTTTCCTTTACGATGGATTCACAGGGATAAACCAATTTATGGGTATCCTAAGGCGAAGACTCAGGATATCCTTATACAGCCTCCTCAAAATAGTAATAAGCAGATTTTATCAACAGGCCCTATTGCAACAATTAATGTTAGAAGTCAGCTAAGTTCTATTGAGAAAAACTACGACACTCTTTTTGAAAGACTTTTCGCTGAGGCTTTAAATTTACATAATAGGTTTCCATATCTCGTTTTAGGATATGTTTACCTTCTTCCAAAGGTGGGATATGATGATAAAGCAGCGAAAAACAAAGAAGTAAGGCTAGTTGAACGTTATGATGTGGAAAAGTACATTCTAAGCTTTCTTTCAATTGCCAATAGACAAGGTCCGAATGATGTTCCTTGGAAATATGAGCGAATGGCACTTCTAATAGTCGATTTTGAGCAGGATCCTCCTGTTGTAATGGATACCATGGAAACGTTTTTACAAGAAAGATTAGTAGGCTCAGATTTTGCAAGTCTTTTTAGTTTTGATCCATTAAGCATTCGAAACTTCTTCGATGAAATTTATAAAATGGCAAAAGAGAGGTACTATCTATCATGGGAAAGATTATAAGGAAGGCAGAATTTAGCTTTTTCCATTAAAAATCACCTTAAGATTAAATGGAACATAGATAAAAGAGCTACTTGTAGCTCCAAGCTGAATAACTAATAGAACTAAATGTTTCTGTAAAATCTATATCGTGGTCACCACCAAAAAGTTTATTAAATTTTTATTTAAAGCACATTTTACAGAAGCATGTGAGAGCATGACGTACTGGATCTTTGTCACAGATCATATGAACTGGGATATAATTCTGAAGGAAGGGATATATGGCCTCCCTGAAAAAAGAGAGAAGCTGATGAAGAGAGTGAAGAAGGGAGATGAGGCATTCATATACATGGTCCAGGAGAAGGTGGAATACAGAATTCTTCCATCCAGAATAGCGGGCCTGTTTGAGATAGTATCGGATCCATTCAAAAGCAATAAGAGGATATTTAGAGGAGATTTATACCCTAACAGGGTCATGCTCAAGCCTATACTGGTGCCGGAAAGGCCACTGGAGTTCAAGCCTTTGGTGCCAAGGCTGAGCTTCATAAGGAACAAGGAGAGATGGTCCGCATACCTGAGGAGAGGAATTGTTGAGATACCTGAGGAGGACTACATGCTGATAAGAAGGGAGATGGAAAGCATATCAGGGAAGTTCATATGATCTTAAGCAAAA
>Ga0207433_10004968_pt1 | contig 24089 bp, 18 predicted proteins | sample YelNatPaOPGAMG01_FD_187559 | JGI IMG/M metagenome (GOLD analysis project Ga0207433, IMG submission 187559) | Hot spring thermophilic microbial communities from Obsidian Pool, Yellowstone National Park, USA - OP-RAMG-01 (SPAdes) (version 3) | ecosystem: Environmental > Aquatic > Thermal springs... | reverse complement strand
ATCTTGGTGTTAATGCTTGCTTCAAGGTGTCTTTCTTGATGAATGGGATAAATCCATTATATCTCATAACTGCTTCATTATATTCTTTTATTGATTCTATTATATCTTCATAATCTTTTGGGTCATCCCCAGCAAGGCGGATTTGTCTAAATATTTTATCTCTCCACTGGTTATACCAAGAATCTAATCTAATTGCATAGAATTGTTTTTCTTGTATATCTGCTAATCTTGTAGGTCTAAAACCAAGAGCCCTTTCTATGGCTTCTAATGCTGTCAGCTTAAATGGTTCCCCTGTCTCAGGCTCTATAACAGGCTTTCCAGCCTTAGTAAGTAATCCTCTTATATATAAGCTTAGGGCTTGGAATGGCATAGCCCAGCCAATAGGCAAAGCGTTTGATAAAGTTCCAAGAATATCTCCGTAACTAAACTGTTCTTCCGCTTTTAGTGTTCTTGTTATTTCCTGAGCATGAACCCCTAATAAGAAATTACCTAAATCATCAAAAGATAAACCTTTAGGTACTGGTAATTCCATTTTTAAAGCCGCAGATATATCAGCTAAACCAAGTGCAGCTGGGACACCATTTATTATAGCTGATGCTGCTGGGTCACCAAATAAATTCTTGAATGTATTTTTAACCTTTGCTCTGTATGGGAAACCAACTACTCTCTCAGCAATATCAAATAGGTCATCTATAAAAGGCACAGAAGCTATTCCTCCGAATACAGCAAAAGCAGCTAAAGATGTAAATGCTTTATCAAAATTTCTTCTTCCTATGTTGTGTAAGAGCCACGATATGTAATTAAATGTATATGATTTAAGTGTAGTAGGTATAGCAAGTAAAGCTCCAGCAGTTGTTCGTGGTTGCATCCAGTATGGTCTATTAGCTCTACTATAATCTCCAAACACATCTTCGGTTACTTTAGATGCAAATCGAATACTTGTGTCGCTATCCAGCCCCTTTGCATATGCTAATCTAAAAGCAAGTAAGCCACCAACTGCTCTTGTATAATATTCTGAATACTTAAATGGGAGCATAGTCCAGTCAAATACTTTCTGGAATGTTCTACCAAATACTTTTAAATTTTCTTCTCTAATCATATTAAGGAATTGGCTCTCTATAATTCCTTCAGTTATAAGAGACCTTAGAGCCATTATATCATTTTTATAAGGTATGTCTTCTTTTTTAATATCTGATATATCAAAGTCTTCTTTAAAGTAGCCTTTCTTCCACCAATCAGCTAAATCTCTCGAAGCCTTTACTATATCAATTGTAGCTTTTATACTCTCTGGAATAGATTTCAGAATTTGCTCAGTGACTTTGCCTTCACCTCTTAATATAAATCCAGAAGGTTTATCCATAAGCATTTCTAACCGCTCAGCAGGCATTGTGTAATAATTTTGTAGCTCTGGAACAAGTTGAGTTAGCATCTGGGTTATATTAACTACTACGGATGATATTCTTCCAGACAGATAGTAAAAAGCACCTATCATCCTAAGTTTATAAGCATATCTTGCTATATCATTATAAGGAGCTGTTACACCTTCAAGAGTTTTCTTAAGGAGACTCAGTCTTTCTGGATTTGACTCCAATAGTTCATTATTGTTATCTCTATAATCCATATATTCTGTTATAACTCTTTTATGTGCTATACTGTTGGACATTTGTGTAAAATACCTACTTAACACTTCCTCTGGGTCTTTTTCATAGCCCCTGATAATCTTACCAAATTCCTCTGGCAGTCTGTGCCTCTGGAACATTCTTCTTGCTGCGGCGTAATGGGTTTCAGCAAATACTTTATCCATAGCATTATTTAACTGGTCTAATACCATTTCCGAATCTGGACTGTCTATATGTTTAGCAAGGGCAAAAATTATTTCTTGTAACTGCGTATAAGATAGGTTAGATAAAGCCGATTTTTCAATTGGTAGCTTTTCTCCCTTTACCACAATAAAATCAAGATTGTCTTTATATGCTTTTGCTTTTACTACTGGATTATTATGTATATCACCTTCAGTTGTCGTAAATGTAAATCCAGCCTTATTAAGAGCTTGAGCAATTTTATCAGTTAAATTATTTAATTCCGCCCGTTCCCTTTCAACAAACTTTGATGGATTTACTTCATGATAGAATACTTCATATAATGCAGGAGTCTTCTGTCCTGTTATTGGGTCTACGGTTTCGCCTCTCTGATACAATTTAATATAATAATTTCCACCTTTTCTTACAAATGGTTTGTAATAGATATTTGACAGTTCAGTCAATGAGTTTGCACTTTTTTCTATGAAATCCAGTAAATGAGAAAATGGATAAATATCCTTTTTGTATTCGTCTGTAATTTTAGCTGACAGCTCCCTCTTTAGATTTAATATTTCTTCTTTATTAATTACATCTTTTGCTAATTCCTGTGTTATCTGAGTCATATAATAGCTGAATGTTGTATTAACAAATTCATTAAATTCATCCATTTTAAAATCACTTTTGCCTTTTTCTATATTTCTCTTTATAGATGAAATAGTTGATTTAGTAAACATACCATATAGAGCATTTATCATCTCTCTAAATATTAAATCAGTCCCCTTCTTTGTTTCAGTATATACTCTATACATTTTATCTATATGAGTTGGGTCTGTAATTCCATATCTATATGCTACTTCAGAAAATTTATCTTTGGGTAAAAAGTCCATTATAACAGCACATTCGTTTTCTATATCACTATATTTATCATACAAGTTATCAGCCTTTAAATCTTTTAAAGCCGCAAACACCTTGCCATAAGAAGTTTGTAGTAGTCTGGTTGCATATTGTCCTCCTCTATGAACTATATCATAGAAGTCCATAAGCCACTCATTTCTTCTTGGCATATCTATTATAGCCTTAAGCTTATCCATAGTTGATATTCTTACTTCTTTTGATGCACCAATAATATCTCTGACAGAGGATGCTACCCCAGCTAATATGTCTGTATACTTACCTGATTTCATTTGCATTTTATTTAACTCAGTCTCAACTCTATCTATTTTAGTATCAGCATCTCTAAACATAGCATATGATTTATCGCCCAGTAGTGAGAGAGCATCACTCATATATCCAACAGGCACTCTTTCTATATTACCTTTTCCACCCCACAAATATTCGCCAGCCTCTATCTTTGCAAACATATCACTTACAGAAGAAAATCCTAAACCGTGTATAAAATTATTTATCTTTTCTATAAAGTTACTAAATGTTTCTATTATTCTCTTCATAAATGAGGGTGGTTCCTGCTTCTCAGACAGGTATTTACCAAACGCCTCAGCTATGCCTTCTTCACTTTTATATTTGGCAAGAGCTAATTTATAATCTGTATCCTTTATTTTTCCAGCTCTTGCTAATATATGAATAACTTCATGCCCAACTGTTGTAATTACATCTGGATGGTTTTCTACTAATCCGATAAAACCTTCCTTGTTATTAGCTAGCCAGAAAGAAAAACCAGCCACAGTTTTATCGTGATTTTTTGTAAGCTCTTTATATAATTCATGAGTTGGAGATATAAAAGCATATTTGACATCTATATCAAATGGTGACAGTATCTTAGTAAGCATTCTATGTATAACAAGATAATCTACGGCTGTATTTCCTAATAAGTGAGGTGCTTCAGATAATGTTCTTAAATCAATATCTGGGATTTCATCAAGTTTTGATATAACTTCCTGTACTTGTTTAGAGGTAATAACTGTATCATATATTTCTCTGATTTCATTAAGAGTCTTTGGAGAAACATTGCTGTCTTGGGCTTTCTCTAATAAATCTATGTATCTGGAATAAATAATATCTTCTGGGGCTGTTATTTTCGCCCCCTTTGTTTCTCTTTTCCAATATCTATTCCATGTTTTCTGAATTGTTCTTAAGTCCTTCAGTAATGGTGCAATTCTTTCGTCTTGCTCACTCTGAGATAGTTTAGTATCTTTAAGTGCTGCATACAAATTTCTAATTAATGCATCAGCTTTTTCATACAGTTTTATATGTCCTTCTTTAACTTCTTTTGCCAGAGTCAATTCTGCATCTTTATCATCAGTTAAGGTCTTTTGCAGCTCAGGTATCATCATAGTTTCAGCAGTTTCTACTTTTCTGGGCATATCTTGGAGTAGATTGTATGTAGATATAAGATTTCTTAAATTTGATTCAAGGGTAGGAACCAGCTCAAATTGGTTATTGTATTTTGTTAATACATCTTCAAGCTTCATTTCACCATTTAGCACTTTTTCTATATCTGTTGCTCTTATATATTTCTTTACTTCTGAATATAGGAGATTATATTTATATTCAATGGAATCAACAGAAACATTTTTTATAGTATCTATTATTCTGTTATAAGTTATAGGGTCATTTATTATACCGTCAGCAACAGTATAAGCTATGTATTTTTCAGGATTCTTAATAAATTCTTTTATGTCATCAGTAAACTCCCATCCAGTAGAAGTTTTATTAATAAGAATATCGTCTTTGAAGATTCTATTTAGCTGTGTATAAGTAGTGCCTCTTATCTTTTTACTGAAATCTATGCCAGAATTCTCATCTGTGTTTTTCATGTAATCTACAATTACATCAGATAATTTCTGCTGTCTTCCTTTTCTATCAGCCACATCAGTATTTATATAGTTTTTAAGTTCTGCAAGAGGGTCATCAGTAGCTCTTATCCGTTCATAGACATCCTTATCCATTATTAATGGAATACTACCGACCTTTCTATTTATAATTGTTGGGATAAATATAATAACCTTATTGGCTTCACCTAAAGGAACAACATTTAGATAAAGATTACTTATTTTATTGGTAGGCAGTATGTTTTCAAAAAATTTAGTTTCAGCTGCTACTCTATAATCAAATCCTAACATTGAGTTAATTATATCTGCTACTTCAGGATGTTTCTGCATTACCTTTGTGTTTAGTTCAGATGTATAATCTTCTATTGCTTCTTTAAAAGCACGGGCTTTTTCTATTCCAGATACCCGCCCAAGCCAAGAAGAAATAGCTCCAATAGTATAGTAGAAAGGATTTCTGTTATAAATCTCAGCTACATCGGTTACACCAAAGTAATCTTTTATAACTGAAGAAGTAGCAATCTTTGATAAAATGCGTTTTACTTCTGGAGCATATTCTTCCCACATATTATAAGGCAAACTCATCCAGTTGCCTTTTTCTGTTTTTTGGTTAAATAATACATTTTTCAATAAATCAATTTCATCTTTTGTTAGCCTTTGTCTTATTGTCTTTGCAAAATCTTTTGTTTCTTTTTCAACTTCGTCAACAGCCTTATTTTTTGTACCAAGTAATACAACTTCTTTTGCTAGGTTATATAGATTAGGAGCAAGCCGTGAAAGTTCAAAGTTTAAATTAAATTCCCATTGTGAGGTGCCTTCTTTTGTTATTTTTGGTTTTTCTATTCCTTCTATTTGCTCTTCTGACTGTAATGATTTAAATTCTTTTTCCTTTGCTGAGCTACTTTCAACAGCTGTTTTAAATATAGAATCTATTGGTTTTAACACTCCATTGTTTAATAGATGAACAGATAGCCCCTCAGTAGCTCCTTTTAATCCAATAATATCTTGTAGAGTATTAGGTTCTGGTAGTTTTATTTCTTCTTCTGCATGTTGCTGTCTAACTTTATTTCCAATATCTTCTATATATGATTTGCCCTCAGGCATTTGTATAGCTTTTTTGCTTAAGACTTTATTTACAATATCGTCTCTCCATTTTGTTACTTCGGTATTATTTATATACGGTTTATTATCTTTAGTTACAATGAAAAATCTTTTTTTCAAGGCTGGTGTTATGACTGGCACCTTGCCTGTATAAGCCTTGACATCTGCTAATGCTTCTCCAATAGTAGTAATGTCAGGGTCACTTAAGTTAGAAATAAGTTGCTTTACTGGTTTACTTTGTGGCTTAAGTAAATCAGAATGTTCTTTCTGCAAACTTTCTCTTGTTACTTTATAAATTCTCTGCCTCTGTGGAATAGTTAATCGCTCAGTCATGTCTTGAAGTGTCTCTTTGAATGCATCTTCCTCTTCTGGTATCTCTTTCTTGCTTACAGGAGGTTCAATTACTTCCAGTTCAGTTTCTGGCTCTTCTACAATCTGTTGTGTAGCTCTCTCTTTTTCAGACTCACGCTTAACTTTCTCCATTAAATCTTCTTCTGCAACTTTATATTCATTTGGTGTAACTAAATTGCCATTATCATTTACTACAAGTTTTTCAAGTTTATTTAATACTTCAGCTTTTAGTTGGGGGTCTTGATTGGCTTTTTTAGCTGTAATCTTTTTATCAGGCACTAATTGTTTATATTTATTAATATCTTCCTGTGTTATATTATATGAATTAATATCAGTAACTGCTTCATTACCAGCCTCATCAGATGTTTTAACTCCAAGTTTATTTATATCAGTTAGTAATTCTATCTTTTTTTGCTCATCAGCATTGATATCAGACAGCATTTTATTTATGTTTTCTCTCTGAGCAACTGCTGTTGGTGGTATTATGCCTTCTTGTTCTTCTGGCATTCTTTTTAATACTGAAGGCTCCTCTTCCATAGTTTTTATCTCTAATGGTTTTTGCCTTGTAGCAGATTCTTCTTCTGCCTTATTTAATATCTCTCTACCTGCTGTAAACTTCTTTTCAAAGTTCAGTATAGAATTAGCTGCCGCATCTGCTGTTATATATTCTCCTGAATCTATGGGTATCTTATTTTCTGCTCCAGTTTCATCTTTCACTTTTTCATATATATCTACCTTGTATCCTATTTCATTACCTACCATAGTTCTGGAAATATCATAAATAAGCCCTTCTCCTTCTATGATAGCTGGAGATGACTGGCGGATTTGTTCTGCTAAATCGCCTACTTTAATATTAGATAAATCAATTTGTCTATTTGCTTCGGAATCACTTACTGGTGCTTCTTCTATCTTAATTTCTTGTGGTTTTACTTCTGTTTCTTCAGTTATAGGTTTCACTTCTTCAGTTGTAGGTTTTATGCCTACATCTTCAAGTTTTAATCCTCCAGTTTCAGATTCTGTTACTTCTGGAGTAATTTCAGGCATTGGCTTCACTGCTTCAGGTTCTGGAGTAATCTCAGGCACTGGTTTTACTGCTTCAGGTGATTTTATTCCTTTTTCTGGTATAGCTGTTTCCTGCTTTGGTATAGGAATTCCCTCTCCCCGTGCAGCTAAGCCTTTGGAGACAGCAGCACCTAAACCAGATAAACCTCCACCTACTAAGGCTTCAGCAGCAGTCTCTTTCCAATTTGCAAGTTTATTTGATATTATTTCTTCTGGATTAATTGCTCCTGTCAATCCATACTGCTGACCTGCTTCCATAGCTCCAGTTATTAATGGAAAAGATACAGCTCCTGTTACCATAGTTGGTAATATCTTGGTAGGTCTAAACAATGCACCAGCTGGGATAGCTGCGGCACCGCCAGATATAGCACCACCAATAAGTGCCTGCGGTAAATTTTTTTCACCTTCTGGCTGTTGTTCATATATTTGCCCAGCTGTGGAAGCACCAATAATTGTTGGAATAGCAGCCCTGCCAATTGTACCAGCTGCTCTGGCACCAAATAGGGGTACACTGGCTCCTTCAGTTGCAAGTGCCCCAGCAATAAAAGGCAGTATACTCCCTATTGTTCTGCCTACTGCTCCTCCAAAAGTTTGTTCCTCTGGTGGAGCTAATTTTTGTTCCCATTCTTTTAGAAAATCAGGAGTTAGATTAGTGCCAGTAAGTGCCCCAGCTAAGCCCGTTAATCCAGTAGTAGTACCTACTACCCCCTGTGCAAGCCCACGCCCTAATCCTGTAAAAAATCCCTCAGGTGGTTTATAATTTTGTAGATATTCATATACTTGTTCAGGCGGAACGCCCTGCATTAAGAAAGGAATTACATTTACATTTTTCTCTTTGGCTAAATTGGCAAGCTCTTTATAGTCAACCAATTAATAAACCTCCGAATTAAATCGATTTAATTACAGAGCCGACTAATCGTTTAGCCACTATAACAAATCTGACTGATTATTAACTACATAACTAATTGGTGCTGTCGGGTTGCTACTCAGATTACCAATCAGATTATTAGTTGGCATTGTTAGGTTATTAACCCAATTATTAGTTGGTGCTGTTTGGTTATTAATTGGCACTGCTTGGTTGACAGGCTCTGTTGGATTAAGCCCTATGGCTCTTTCCATCTGCTCTATTTTCTTATTACGCCTTGCAAATTCCACAGCAGCTTGAAGCTTTACCTCATCTGGTATTCCGGGTGTGCCCATTATTTCCATTAGTTTATTTGCACCAGCATACATTGATGGAAGTATCTGCAAAGCTTTTGTAACTGTTGGATTTTCTGCTGAAGCTACTGCCTTGTATGTATTCAACTTTGCATTGTAATCCTCTAACATAGATTTATAAAGATTAAAACCAGCATTTAATATATATTGTATTCCAGCTGGAGTAGCATATGGACTGGCAAGTATCTTCATAAAACCAGCCCAATCAAACTGAGGCATTTTTGGAAGTTCTGGAAGATTTTTTTGCTGATTTGTAGTAGATTGAGTAGGAGTTTGGGCACCTGCTATTGAATTAAGTCGTTGGGATAGAGGAGGAACTTGAGTACCTGCCTGAGTACCTGCTGGTAAATTAGTTTTTGCTTGAGCAGCTATTGGTAAATTAGTTTGTTCTGGAATTGCTTCTGGTGATGTAATAGGTCCAAGCCCTGCGGTAACAGCATTTCTTATATTATCTGCTAATGCAGCCTTTTCTTGGTCAGTAGGATTATGAAAAAATAGTCCAAGTAAATTACTCATTTTATTTAAAGAAGGCTCAAGATATTCATAAAAGTCTCCCATTTATTTCCCCTCCTCTTCTTGGGCTGCCGTATTTGATGAGTTATTCATTTTATTCGCCCAGTTTTTAAACTCTTCAAGCAGATTAGGATGTATAAAAGCACTTTGAATAGTAGAATATCCACCAGCATAATCCTTGAATATATCATAAGGAGTTTTTGCTTCAAGTAATCCCAATTGCCCTAAGCCTGTTGCAAATCCATATGTAGAAGGTATTGCCCCCAGCAGATGCCCTAACTGCATGGTTAAATATTTTCTTGTCAGTTTATCATTCCAAGTTAAATCTGGGGCAGTATTTATTTTATTTAGTTGGTTTAATACATCTGATACTCCAGACATTATAGTAGTTGGGATGGCAGATACCTGTTTCATTGTGGGCTGTATGTATGAGCCTATATCAGTATTTGGGGCAAACATTCTTGAAATAGATGATGGATAGGTATACCCGTAATCTGTTAAGAAGGTGCTTGTGGTTGGAACTACCGTTGGAACCGCCATCGGTATATCTTTATTCGTAATTAATGTATTTTTTGTATCATCTTGCAACATGTTCCCTCCTTCAAAATTATATTGTGCTTATATAAAGCTCAATGTAATTATATAAGTTCTAATTATATATTTATTTTCCCCATAGACGGATGCATCCACAGTAAAGGGACTGATATTGGACACACGCATAAATGGACAAATATAATCTATAACCCAATTATTATCTGCAGAGTTAAATGAAATAACTTCTAAACAATAATCTTCAGAATTACGGCATAATGTGAAAAAGTGCAGTATTATTTGCTCAGGGTTATAATAAGTATATACTGCTCCTATAGGAGTCCCGTATATATAACCTAAATTTTTAGGAATGTTAGTTATAAACTCTCTATTTCCTATATTCATGTCCACATCGCACACATATTTATACAGGTTATAATTATAATTTGTAACAGATTCAAGAATATATATATGACTACTATTTGTGGAATTATCAAAAACTATAATTCCTGTTATATCGTGCCCTCCATAATTATCTGGAAGTACAGTAGAGTAACAATTACCTGAACCTGTACAGCGTTCTATTTTAACAGTTCCATCATACTTATACCATATAAACATAATATAGACGCCATTTGAACCACCTCCACAAAAGTCATAGTCACCCTCTCCCCATCCTTTTACATATATGCCGTTACTAAAAGCAATTACAGCATCATAACTATGCTGGGATACACTCCAATCAGCAGTTGATAGAGTTATATATGCAGGATGATCACCTATACCCTCTTCCTCTAATGTAGATACTAATTGAGGTGTGGCTGTTAGGTCAGAAGATGTGGAATATATCTTTATAGAAGCCCCAACCCATAATATGATATAAACATACCCTCCATTGTGTACAACATTCAGTATCTCAGTGTAAGAAGTAAAAGTTTCAGTATTTATTTCCCTGATTACTTCATTGGTTACTATGTTTACTAAGGAAGCTGTCACTGTATAATTGTTGTTATTATCTACACATACGGATGTCTGAATCATCAAATTATTTCCTACATAACAATTTTTATATGAACTACCGCCCATATTACACACAGATAAATCATTAAAGGATGTATTTAGTTCTGTTTCTATCATATATAAGCCTCCTTTAAATCTATTACAAGAAATGGTATTTCATACCAGCATGCTGTCGTATAAAAATCATAATCATTCACTATTATTGAGCTATATTTATTGATTTGTGGTGGAGTATTAAATACGATAGGAGTAGTCCTCACTTTAAAATCCTCATCAATATATATTAGGAAAGAATTTTTCTCCATATATCTCAATGAAACTTTTCTCCTAGTTGCAATTGACATTAGTCCAATCATTTTATCTTTATAAGGATAAAGATCTACACCAACGCATTGGGAAGAATAAAAATCTGAAAGCCTAAATGATACATGTTTATTATTAGGGTCATATACATCATATACTCTATAAACGACTTTATAGTTTACTATATCTCGGCTCCATTGTAATCCATTACATTTATATATACTAGGGTTAATCCGACAATCACTACAGTGCCCGGGGTATATTATATGTGGCAATTTTGTAAAACTAATTTCTTCAAAACCATTCCTTGTTATTTTGTAATATTTATATATATTCTTACTTGAGTGCTTAAGTTCTATTATTCCTTGTGTAACAAATCCATTATATATATTGAATTCATAATCTCCTAAATTGAGCTTGGATATCAATTGTTGATGTTCTGTGTATAACGATAAAGATGACCAATCATATACAACGAATAAAGCATCTTCAAATATAGTTATAGGATATACTTGGGTATCTAGCCCATTGGTAGACGAAGGAAAGGATGCAATAACATTGTGTGATTCTAAATCGTATACCTTATGTTCATTTGAATTATAAGTTGAATTTTTAAATATCCAATCCCCCAAACGGTATTTATCTGGGAGTGTATCATAAACAGAAGTCTCCATCGTTTTTAGATTTATAACAATATATACACTTACTGCAATTATTAATTCTTGAGTTTTTGGGTTGTATGCACACCAGCTATCGGGGCAGCTACTGGGGTTACGATATATATCTAAAATATAAGAAAGAATCGTTTTATCATTAATATCAATATATTTAACGTCGATTGGATACATTTCTCATGACCTCCTCAGTTGGATATTTATCAAGGAGTATCGCCTGAAGTTCTTTAAATTTACCATTTATTTTAAAGGTAAGATTTCTATCAGTAATTCCTCTTGGTAATATAAATCTCATTTCTTTACTTCTTCTTACTCCTCTTCTATCACAAGCATAAGAATTAACTGAAGTATTAGCTGAGTCTACTACTCCGATAAAGTATAGATTATCCATTTTGCCTATCAAAGGCATATCTATATCATATATACTAAATTCAATAATTGATTGTAAAACACCAGTAGGGGTGCCTATTCCTGAATTATCAAATAAATATAAAGAATCACCAATGCTTGCTACTTCTGTATAAGTATTTATTTCAGATACAGCTGTGGTGTTTACATTCATAAGGAGTATATTTTCCTTTATATACTTGAAACTATCGCCATAATGATAGTTATAAAGTGAATATATTAAATAAATAGTTCCTAATATCTCTGGTAATATCGTTATCTGTGAAGATAATTTAATATTTCCAATAACGGTTCCTATTATGGATGCATTGCCTGTGTACTTAACTGATGGTGTGAGTGTTAAATTTAATTGCCCAGATATACTACGCTCTGAAAAGGCACTAATAATATTTATATCTAATAATAGAGAAGTCCTTCCAGAAGCAGTTCCACTATGTTCAGACTGATATAAAATATCATGATAAAAATGCCCAGTATAGAAATGGGCTGAATGTGCTGAACCTTCAAACTCAATAGTAAAAGAGCCTGTTATCCTGCCCTCATTTGGCTGAATATATAGACCACGAATATTATCTATAAAATAAAGATATTCTAAATCTATACTGCCTGTGATTAATGGATTGAATGGCTTATTGCTGAATCTATATGAAAAATCAATATTTAATTCAGCAGAACCTTTTATCGGTGGTAGTATTCCAAATACAAGAGTAAGTAAATCAGGGTCATAATCATTGATATTTTCAACAAGGTCTGGTGTTATTAAGTCAATATTGACATACTTGCCGTAGAGCAAGGTATCTCTCCTTTTTCAATAGATTCTCTATTTATAATAATGCCAGCTGTGAACCTATTAGGTAAACATCCGTCTGAATAAATCTTCTGGGTCAATAATTTTGTTAAACATGGGCTACGCAACCATAAGTCAATATTCTTTACTCTCACCACATTATATTGAGAGGCTGTACAAAAATATAGTATTGGAGCAAAGCCTGTGCTATAAGGAATAACTAAATCACTATAAACATATTGGTCACCTGTATAAACCTCAAATCTATCCCCAACTTCCAACACCTCTTTAGTTTCTAAATTTATTACAATACCTGCAGTAAAAATTAAGTATTTTCCATATATAAATATATAAGAGTCAGAAATAGAGCTATATGGTATATTTATTACATCATATTTATTGTTGTAATATAGTACCAGTTTTCTATACATATCAGTTCCATTACGAACTTTATTGGTAAATATAGCAACATGATTTACTAAATAACCACAAACCCCTCCACTTGGGGAATCTAGCAGCTCATATATATGGTCTGTATTTGCATTCTCCAGCATACTAAAAGTAAAAGTTTCAGTTAAATATTCATCTAAAATGTAATTTGGACCTTTAATTGGATGTGTAAAGGTTGACACATAGATAGGATAAAAAGCAGAAGTTGGCATTTGTTTTATTAGATAGTATGCAGCCCCACTTTGGTGTAGTGCATATCTTCCTGACATTGTAGTAAGGGCAATAACTGGATTGTTATTAGATGTTCCAACTTTTCCAACAAAGTATTCAAATGGATATCCTTCTTCTATCCACCTATTAAAAATAACAGGTACTTTTATGGAAGTATCGTCTGAATACGCCCCTGTACCATCGCAAGTATTTCTGAAAACCTCATTATTTGATAGTGTAGGTTTAGTAAATATTACATACTTTATTCCATCTACAATCAAAAAGTAATCATCTGGTAAATTATGTAAATCATAATCAAATTTTATATAAGGTGTTCCATAAGGAATAATATTTCCATTTTCTATTTTTGGCTTCCAAATATACACTATTCCATTTCTACTTATTACATTACTTATATGATGCCCAACCATAGGAGTGTCCGGGTCAGATTCGTGCTTCCAATTGAGTGAAGGTCTAAATGAAGTACCATTGTAACCCCAGTCATACTGAGAAGAACGAAAATATTGCATAAAATAATGAAATCCAATGGATGTTGAAGTAATTAAATATTTATATGGAATAATTCTAAATTCGGTATTCTTAGTATTTAAATTGGTAGTTGCTTCAAGTATAGTATAATCTCTAATCAATAATTGGTCATAATCCCACTTATATGCGGTAGTGAGCCTGTTGCTAACTGGATTATATGTTCTACCTGTTAAATAATGTGTATATTGTATGAATAATTTACAACTGTTAGTGTTTTGAATATTCTGCCCTGTCATTTGTATATTAAACTGTAAGAAGTTGTCAAGTATGTTTAAAGACCTTCCCCACGCACCAGTTAGTTGTCTCCTATATACATCATCCCCTCCATTCAGATTAAGAAAAACAGCTGGGGGAGTAGTAGCCCCAACTAAGTTTCCAAGAAGTATTAATCTATTATTACTTATAATGCCCGTGTCTGTTTTGTTAGAAAATACCCCACACAAGTTTAGTGTTATTGGTAAATAATGCACAGCTCCTTTTATATCGGTGAGTAACACATCACCATCCATACCAATATGAGTTTTTACAATATTAGGCTCAATAAAAATACAATTTAAAAATTGTATGTATGCCTCACCAGTAAAGGTTGCTGAAATAGCTGGGAATAAGGTATTGGTTATTGCAGTAAAATGTCTTTTATTTATATCTAATGTATTAAAATGAAGTGTAGTCTCAACAGGCTCCTTTTCCAAATCTATCGTATAGAGCCCACATAGGGCTTTCTTTTCATTCAAAGGTGGATAGAATAAATATACTCCATTTACATTTGTGTGATTGTATGCTGGCTGTTCTTTGGTGGTAGCAATAGGAATTATAGCGTGCTTTTCACCAAGTAAAACAGGCTTTATGAGATAATTAATAGTTGTATAATTAAGCTCATATGTTAAATCAGCATATATATTTATATTAGCCTTTTGTTTTATTTTATCTTTATCTTTTCTATATATTTTAAATTTATATTCGTTCCCTGCAGGTTTACATGGTGCATCTGGGTATACTTGGGTCACAAAATAATTTTTGTTTACCCCAACGATATATTCTCCATTTCTTACCAACACACCCAAGTCATTATATAATAATTGCATTGCCTTTGGTCTGGGTACAATTCCATAACTTAGACAGCTGCTCACATTAACAGATATATCATAAGTATAATTCAAATTTAAATTACAGGTTCCAACACTGCCAGAAGTACCCTCATTTGTTTGAGTGTATGTGATTGAAGCTTCATGTGACAGTATAAGAGTCTGGTCACTAATAATAAAGTAAAGAGTATAGGATAAGTTTAATGTAGTTGATTCAGTTGATTCATATGTTATTATATAACTACTTATATAAAAATCTGCCATGATTAATTAAATCGGTTTAATTCCCCAGAAATCAGCCTGAGAAATTAAACCGATTTAATTTCCTCCTATACAGTTATAGTAAAGAAAGAGGAAGTTATTGATACAACACCACTTTGGTATATCGCTGTTGATGTAAGAATCATATCGGTTCCAAATGTGCCGACTGTGCCTTGAATTCTGACGACATCGCTCTTATTCTGAGTTCCATCATCCCCCGGTGTTAATATTCTAAAGAATGTAGCAGTTCCATCTTTTATGCCAGTTCCTTTCCATACTGTTCCACTTGGAATAGTGAGCCTTCCAGTTTCTGAATCATAGGTATATCTACAATAATTAGAACCCTGTACGGCAGACTGAACATCCTCTTTAGTTATTGTGCTGGAGCCAGTTGCTGAAACTGTGACTGTAAATGCGGTGCCTATGTACTTTGATTTAAGACATAAAATTCCATCAGTAGACGAAATTGGGACGCACATAACATTAACAGCGGTATCAAATTTCATAAGCCCTTCAAGTGCTGTTAATATCTTAAGATTATTATCACCACTAACACTCTGGTATGTATAAGATGTGCTATTAATGTTTACGGTAAATGAATCTCCTACATTGGCTAAATTACATGTAACTTTGGTTATCTGGTCTGTATCAGTTCCGTTTATCGGATTTCCATCCGCAGTAAGTGTTACAAGAAGATTATTATTACTAACACCTGTTTCTGCTGTTGCTGGGGCTGTTCCTTCATAAATATTAATAACAAACCTTTCGAGCAGCTCCCTTAAATCCTTCCCTTGCATTAACTGTTGTTTTGCAAATTCTGTAAGTTTCATACTATTTACCTCCTATGATTTTATACGCTTTCTATATACTGCTGTACGCAGCTATCAGATTTTGCCTTAGAATATGTCTCTGATATTGAATCATGAGCAGAAGCAGTAACTTGTGCAGCTACATGAATAGCACTTAAAGAAGCAGAACAAATCTGAGCAAGAGATGATACTATTCCTCTCATTTTATCGGTAATTACAGATGCCTGTGTAGTATATAACCTAACTAATGATTCGTATGCCCTTGCATTTACATCATCAGAAGATACAGTTAACCTACCAGCTACTTCCTGAGCTGAGATTTTAAGCTGCCCTTCTGTTGTTGCTTTTTGTATTAAGGCTCTATATATATCCCCAAGAGGTGAGACAGTTGAGCCAAGAGCTGAGATAGTATTAGCATAAGCCCTGAGTTTTGAATTATATGCTTCTATAAGTGCTGTATATGTTGTTGCTTTACTCTTTTCAAAATCAGCTCTCCCTAAGAGACTTTTTACCTGAGCCTCAAGAATGGCAACAGAAGCATCTATCTTTGTTCTATATGATTCAAGTAATGCTCTATACATATTTATTTTTTCTGTCTCCCCTCTCATCATGGCTTCATATAAAGCCACTTTAGTCTGCTGAGCCTGCATTATTAAAGATTTAGCTCTTATATCTGCTTCGTAGAGTTCTATCTTTATTTTCTCATTATTATTTATTTCAGTGAGAATTTGAGTGTGTAATCTGGTGCCTTCAAGTAATGTTCTGTATGCTTCAAGTTTTGATGCTTCTGCTGTAATTTCCGTCTTATAGGTATCCACAAGTGCCTGATTCATTGATAGCTTGAGCTTTATGTAATCATATTTCAAATTGTAATATTTCATTATAACTTCAATATATGTTTCTAATCTTTGTAGTACCACCAGTAACATCTCTACAATATTTCTCTTTGTCTCAGCTATTGTAGTTAGCCCTTTAAGTATGAAATTATCAAATTCCATCAAAGTAGAAATATATTTTATCTCATAATCCTTTACATACTGAAGAAGTTGGCTCCATAATTGAAAGAACAGCCTTCTATTTTCTGACTCTGTGGTCAGTCTGAGTTTACTAAAATCAAGAATTATATCCATCTTTTTATCCCGAGCTGTACCATACAAATCAGCTACCATTGCTGCAGTAAAAGCTGGGGGCAATGTAAAGCCTCGTTGTGATTTATTAAGAAAATCAATAACAGCTTTATCTGTGGTGTGCTGGGCATACGACCTCATATCTGTATCAATTCTATCTATATATACTGGTTCTTTCAGTTCAGAAAGTGTAGATACAATACTATTAAAATCTGGCTTTTCAGGAAGGTTTGTTTTTAATTCAGAATACGCCGTTTGTAGAAATCCTTCTAATTGATTTACAGTTACTCTATAATTATCAATTTCACTATTTATCCTTGCCATTAAATTTTCAAAATCATCAAAATTTATATGAGCTGGTTCTGGAATTTCTACATCAATTAGAGTAGGTTTATCTGGAAATTTAAATAAAGGAGATTCAGGAATTGATGGGTAATCATTTCTGAGATTAATTTGGGGCATACTGCCAAGTGTTATATCTTGTATGGTAGGAGCCTGTGGGAATTGTATTGTTGGTTGAGCAGGTTCATTTGGGATAGATACCCCATTTACATTCCAAGTTAAGTCTGGCAGTGAAGGAACATTAGGCAGCTGAGTGGAAGACATGGACTGCATAATAGTATTTATCTGAGACATTATTTCATTTACAGTATTATTAAAATTTGTTTCATCCTTAATATCTACTGATACATTAAGTGGGAAACTTCTTGTTGGAATACTGTATTCTATCTTTGGAAGTTCTGAGTCTTGTTTATATAAATAGTCCTGTAATGCTTTAAATGTATTAGATGCATAGTTAGATAATGTAGCTAAATAAGTATTTACAACACTTGTTGCTTCTGCTGGTATAAAACCGTGGCTTAAAGCCCAATCACCAGCTAAATTACATTCAGTAGACATATTTCACCCTCCTATCAATAAATTATATCATTGGTTTAATTGGAGGGTATTGTTTAGTAAAATCTTGCTCATCCTCCCAGAATGAAAAATATTCATATCCTTTCTCGCCAAGTATATGAACTCCTCTTAAAAAACTCATTATAGAAGAGTGTCGGGCGGGGATTACTGGTGGAGGAAAGCATTCTTCAGCCAGCCCATTATCCAAAAATACATAATCATCTAAGTTCTCTGATAAGCCGCAATAAATTTTAAACAGCCCATTATTAAAGCAGAAGTTAAACTTTCTCAACCTCTTTGTATGTATTTCTGGATATAAAGTGCCTCCCTTATCCAGCAGCCTCATTGGTTCTATCACATTAACTGGAATTCTATTATTAAATGGTATTGCATATTCATCAGAAGATTCCCCATGCCAAGGTGCATTTTTTGTTGAACAGGTAAATAAAAAAATAAAACCTGATTCCGCCATCCATAAATCATCGCCAATCAATTTGAAATTTAATTCAGACGAGGTGAAGCTCCATTGGATATACATAGTAGGGTGTTCTGGGTCACATCTGTTTGCTACCATGTCAGTCTTGCCAAAATAAGAAGAATTACATAACCCACCTTTCCAGAAAGGAAGACCAAAAGGTTTATTCAGTTCATCATATACTATAAGGCTATCATCAAATTCATTCTTTATAAATCCAAATATAGAAGTTTGTGTTCTATTTATCCCCAACGCCTCAATTGCATAATTTTCAACTATACTGTTATACTGTGTATCAGCTGCGTCATAAACAGAATAAATTCTATGCCCTAAAGCAAAATCTAATTGCATAAGATTTGGATAAATGTATAATCTTTTATGACCAGTATATCCTACTTCCCAATCACCATTATTCCACCATCTGTTATACTCAATAGAAAAGTAACTCTCAGTTTCACTTGGGAAAAGCCCTTTGTCTGAAGCAACATTAATAAAATCAGAATGAAAGTCAGATATAGGAGTATAATAAACAACACTTTTGTCTCCATCGTCGAAAGTTCCATGTAGTTGTAATAGATTTTCCAGCCCAAGAGCATAATTTTTAAAAGTTTTAACGGCATGATTAGTAAACAAATGATAAGTTGGAGAATAAAAATCTCTGGTGCGATATACAACACCATTGATTAACTCAAATGACGGATTACTTTCCTCACGCCCTGTACACCCAGTAGTTCCTGTGTAAGGGCAAGTTCGTATTTGAGGCGAATCCAGCAAGATAAAATTACCTATTATTGGCATCAGAGTATATATAAATGGTACGAATGGTTTAATAAGCCAATTATATGGGTCTCCCACTCTAAATGTTGGAAACATGCCATCAGATTTAATAACAGAACTTGAATAAATATAATCTGGTGTGTCTGGGTACCAAGAATCTTCCATAGGTATATAATAAAAATTGTATCCACCAAAATATGAAGAAGTAAAATTGGGATTTAACCACCACAGAATTGAAGAATCAGAAAATCCATAATGATGAGTTTGATTGAATACGAAATCAGTTACCAATGGGAGATTCCATAGGCTGCCCTCCGGGGAAGTACCTCTACCAAGTTCCGTCCTTCCTACTCTAACTAAAGTTATAGGAATTCCAAAATTGTAGTAATAATAAGTTGAAATATCTTTATCACCGTCACCATCTGTATCTGAGGAAACTCGAGCCCAAATGGTGAGGATATACATTAAGTTGAAGGGGTTTTCTTGGTCAATAATTATATCCGAGGTTGGGGCATATATCCAAGTAGCGTTTGGGTGTAATGAGCCTACATAATCGTAAAGTGTGCGATGTAAATCAAAAGGCAATATAGAAATACCATTTAACATTGACTTAATAGCATACGCAAGAGAATAGGGCAGTGTACCAAAGTGGTAAATAGGGCACCCAGCTAAAGAGTGAGCCCCTGCCAACTTTAAAACTCCATTGTGTTCTATAAATAGAATATATGTAGGTTGTTCTATAATTCGTATTCCATGACACATATGGTATTCCTTGTAGAAACCGATATCTCGTAATTCATAATAGTCACAACTACAATCTTCTTGTTGGGCCGAAGCACCCCGTGGGAATCTAGGGCAGTCTACTATAAGATTGGTGAATTCAAGCCACACATATCTTTCATGCTCTTGTAGGGCTGGAATTTCTGGAATTTCTTCTTCATAAACTACATCGGCTATAATATTATCTGCATTTTTTACAACATGAATTGAGCCGTCTTCTTCATGCACCCATCCATGTGCAAAGTCTAATCCACTTTGTTCCAGCCTTTTTATTAATTGTCTTTTTAAAGGCTCTCTTAATAATCCTTTTTCAGTAGCCCCTTTCCATCTTGTTATTTTCATCCTTTTTTAGTTTTCCTCCATTTACCGCCTTTTGCCCTTTTATATCCTGTACTTACAGAGCAAATAGCATAGGCGGAATTTTTGGAGTATCCTTTCTTTTGCACTTTCTTCACGCATCTTTCTAAAATACGGGGCATTTATTCTCCTATTAATTTTTTGAATCAGTCATTCCTGCATCTCTTCTTGTTTTGAAAACTCTGCGAATTTTGCTTCTACTTCTTGGAGATCTGTAAGTATTTCGCTTTGCTCCATATAGAACTGGTTAAGGATTTGAGTTACTTGGGCAATAACTATATCTTTTTTCTGAGCTAATCTTTGCTCAAGCCTTTGTTTTTTCTGCTCATAATAATCTTTGTCAAACATTAGTTACCTCCTCCTACATTATCAACTATTGTTACTCCTGTTGTGCTTGTTCCAGAATAAGCAACAAGCTTTAATGTCCCGGGAATAGTCCCTGCTTCCCATCTTAGCATGCCTATTCCTGCCCCTGGAGCTGTAACTGCAACTGTGCTTACCTGCATAGCAAACGGTATAGCATTGTCGCCAGCCACATGAAGCTTGCCAACAGGCGTCGTCGTCCCAATACCAACATTGCCAGAATTCGTAATAGTAAATGGTGCAGACCAAGATGTTCCATCGAAATGAGCAAAACTAAAGCTACCAGTTTGACCTGCAATTGATTTGTGTGCAACCTGCCACTTATTACTTCCATCAGCATTCCATAATTCTAAAGCACCGTAATTGTCGCCATCGCTTACTCCTTGAATTCTAAGATAAGCAGCACCATTGGACTTAACAACATGAAGTTTGGTTTGAGGCGTCGTCGTCCCAATGCCGACGTTGCCAGTATCAGTAATAACAAAAGGGTTACTCCAATTAGTTCCGTCATAATGTGAGAATGCAAAATCTCCAACTTGACCTGAAGATGATTTTAAAGCAAATTGCCACTTTTTCGTTCCATCTAAATTCCATAACTCCAAAGCGGAAAAATTATCTGAGTCACCATATCCTTGAATTCTCAAATAAGAAGCGTCGTTGTTGTTATTAACTACAAGACTAACCGCAGGTGTCGCCGTCCCGATGCCAAGTCTTTTGTTTGTGTTATCCCAAAAGAGATTAGCATTATTTTGTGAAACGACTCCACCAGAACCAGCAAAAGGAATTGAACCTTGTGCTAACCCAGAAAGCGTCAAGCCAGCAAAAGTAGGAGAAGCTACTGTTCGAACATCTTGGTCGAGATGATATCCATCAACTGTATCAGCATTTGTTGATATAAAAATTTTTTCTGAATTTCCTTGAATAACTAATTCATTAGTATCAGTGGCAAGAGCAGGCTCACCAATTTGTAATATGGCACTCTGTATTTGTGCTTTAGTTCCTCTTTTTAATCTTATAATCATTTAACTTTCCTTCTAATTCTGATACTTTCAATCTTTCTTGATTTAATGCCTCTGATAGTTCATTATATTTCTTTGATATTTCATTAAGCTGATTAACTAAATCCTGCTCCCTAACTACAAGCTTTTTATATTCTTCTTCTATTTTGTTAGTATTAATGAGCTTTTTCTCTAATTCCATTTTTTCAACTGTAAGAACTCCTATCTTCATTATTAAATCGTCTACGGATAAAACAGCGTCATTAGCAATTGTAGCCTGCTGCATTATAGAGTCCCTCCATCTATTGTATTTGTAAACTCAAGGGCATCTGCAGTAGCATTAACTTTTACAAAATAATCTGCATACCCAGTGTATGAACTTGGAGTATCAGTTAACCCAATAAATGTTGTAGAACCTCCTCCTGTAGCCCATTTTACTCCGCTCTCCTGAGTTGAATCAGCTGTAAGAATTTGCCCATCGGTGCCTACGGGCAAGGCTGTCCATGTTCCACTTCCAGTTGCTACAAGAATTTGCCCCTTAGTTGAAAAGGCATGCTGAAGAAGATTATTATTACTATCTGCTAAATCTTTTACATCAATGGGGTCAGTTCCGCCTGAATAGTGGGTTGAAGCATGAGTTCCCATTCCTGCTGATAATTTCCGCCTTTTGTCATCAAGGGCGCCTGCATCATAGAAATAGAACAGGTTTTCATCTGCTACAAAAGCAGCATCTCCATTAGTAATGTCTTCAAAATTCCAAGAGGTTCCATTCCAAATTGCTATTTTATAATCCTTACCAGTCCAATCCCCAATAGCCGAAGGAGCTATCCAATATCTATCTCCTACACTTGGATTAGATGGTGGAGCCGTCAAATCTTTATCAAGGACAGCCTCATGAAATGCAAGTCCTCCAGATACAAGAGTATCAACATAATTCTTGTTGACAACATCAGTCGAATCAATAGGTGCAGCTACATTTATTATTCTTTGATTGTTAGCATTAATAGCTGTTGAGTTTTGCCCATTAATAATACTCCAAATATCAGAGCCAGTTAAAGCTACTATGTTGTCAGCCAGTCTTCCTACTACTGTATTGGTTCCTATTTGCAGAGCTACTGGAGTCTCGGCAACATTAGCCGTTAGTATTGTGTAGTTTGAATTATACTCCTTCCAAGTTGAAATTCTTACTGGCTGAGAACCTATTCCTGTTCCAATTGCTACTTCATTTGTGTCTGTTTTAAACCCAAACTCTCCAGAATCCAATTGGGTTCCTATTGGATTCGTACCTCTCCTAACCTGAATTTTAGGCATAATACACCTCCCTTATAATGTTCCTCCATCTATCACTGGAGGTAATGACGTAGTTGATACTGCTGGAAATACAACTATCTTAATTTGAGTTGGCGATGTTACAACAACTCTTATTATATTTTCAGTTATATTCATTTTGTTACCTCTGGGTCAACATATAACCTGCCTTCAAGGATACGGGTAACTACACCATCTATGCTTTTAATTTCTATATCATAAACATAAGTATTATCTGGAGCCTTTGGATTACTATCGTCAGCTGTTGGTATAGAAGCTGTCAGGTTTGCTGGCATTGAAATAATTATTTTTCCATTTATAGCATCAATTATAGAACAGATGAAATCATATGCGGTTGAAGATTGATATGACTTCCTAATTTGTCCTCTTACAGTATAATTAGTTAGGTCTATTGGATTATCTAAGTTGTCAGTAAGGGTGAGAATTAGTTCCCAAGTGGCTCCTTGTTTTCCTAATAAATCAATAGAGCCATCACTATTCTGCTTTGCCACAGTCAGCATTCCATCCCCTCCCCTGTAAAAATTTATCTATTTCAAGTTCTTTAGTTTGTAAAATTTCTAATAGTTGAGTGCTTCCTGATTCTTCTTTATTTAAAAGTTTTAAAATATCCCATAATGCCTGCTTATAACCATATAAAAATACAATGCACTCAGAACAATTCACTTAACCACAAACCTCAAAATAAAATTCAGAAAAGTAAAAAGTGAACCAACAATAATACTGTATAGCACCAAATCCCTTTTGGATACATACCCCTGCTCAATATCTCTAATTCGGCTAAAAATTTGCTCTCTCTCTTTACTGCAAATACTTTTAAATTCAGTAAAAGAATCTCCTATGAATTTTACAGATACCATCAATTCTATTATTTTTTCTTGTCCCTCCATAATCTTAGATACATCTGATTTTAATTCTTTTAAATTCTTATCAAGACCATCCAATGAGCACCCAAGATACTCACATTTATTTTCAGGCATGGCTACCTCCGTAAGTCATATGCTGCAACCAATTGAGCATATGGTAAATTTAAATATTGTAATCTCTTATAATTGTGAATAGGCTCTTGTCT
>Ga0207433_10004965_pt1 | contig 24102 bp, 19 predicted proteins | sample YelNatPaOPGAMG01_FD_187559 | JGI IMG/M metagenome (GOLD analysis project Ga0207433, IMG submission 187559) | Hot spring thermophilic microbial communities from Obsidian Pool, Yellowstone National Park, USA - OP-RAMG-01 (SPAdes) (version 3) | ecosystem: Environmental > Aquatic > Thermal springs... | reverse complement strand
CCTTGGCTTTCTGGACTGCCGTCGCTGTTGGCGGAATCTTTGCCATCTGAAGGGTCGGGAACAAAATCGTGATGGACAACGTCACCACAAACAGGGTGGCAATCATCATTGTGCCAAACTTGTACTCTCGGTACGCCATTTCTGACTCCTCAAAACAAGGCGTTATTTTGCGGTCCGGGCTGTTCCCCCGGCCCCTCCCTCTGAATACGTTACGCGTCCGCGCGGAAAAAGTCTTAAAGGATGGTCTGTCCCCGCAAGAACGCCCTTCCATCCTTTTTGCGAAAGTCCCCCCGTCCCGTCGGATCTTTCCGGCAGAGCTGGGAACAGCACACTCGAGGAGAAGGAATGGGAGGGATTATCCCTCTTTTCCCGAGACCTGTCAATCCGAACGTCCGCTCAGACATCAATCTGGAAATCGGTTCTTTTGGGAGCCCAAGGCACTGTGCTACCATGAATCAAAAAATCATGTCACATTCCGGCAAGTTCCGGTCTTATCCGCATCCTTAGGGGTTCGCCGGAATAAAAGTTTGTCAGGGCATCCATCAGATGGAGGAAAAGATTTGTCCGGTCATTCAAAATGGGCGACAACAAAACACAAAAAAGCTGCCATAGACGCCAAAAGAGGAAAAGCATTCACGAGGCTTGCCAAAGAAATTACGGTAGCGGCAAGGATAGGCGGAGGAGACCCGGAAGGGAATCCTCGGCTTCGAACGGCGATGCTCAAGGCCCGGGAAGAAAACATGCCCATGGAGAATATCAAGAAAGCGATACAGAGAGGCACAGGAGAGATTCCAGGAGCCCAGTTCGAGGAATGCCAGTTTGAAGGCCATGGCCCCAAGGGTGTGGCCATCATGATCAAGGCCCAGACGGACAACAAGAACAGGACGGTACCGGAAATCCGGATGATTTTTTCCAAAAATGGTGGCAACCTGGGGGAAAATGGTTGCGTATCATGGATGTTCGACCAGAAAGGGATGATTACCCTGGATATTCCGGGGATCACTGAAGACAAGGCCATGGAACTCGCCCTTGAAACAGGGGCGGAAGAGTTCCGTCTCCAGGAAAACGGCGTCGACCTCATCACCGCTCCACAGGATTTTTCTTCGGTCCTTGACGCCGTCAAGAGCCGGAAACTCTCCCCCTCCTATGCAGAGGTGACGATGATCCCCCAGACGACAGTGCCTCTGGACGGGAAGGACGCCCAGATGATGGTGCGTTTGATGGAAGCGCTGGAAGATCATGATGACATCCAGCACGTGTGGGCCAACTTCGATATTCCGGAATCACTTCTGGAACAGCTCCTCGGCGAGAACGCCTGAATATGTGGCCAGATAGGGGATATATTCGGGATATTTTCATCTGAACCTGTACAGGGGAAACTTATATGGACATCAAGAAACTCAGGGAAGGCATCGACAGGGTGGATGGCCAGATTATCTCCCTCCTCCGTGAGCGCGCGGAACTGGCAAAGCAGGTGGGTGAGTTCAAAAAAGCCCACTCCCTTCCGTTTCATGTCGTGGCACGGGAAAGGGAGATTCTGGACCGCATCCTCGAACAGAAAACCGATCCCTTTCCCAAAGAAGCCCTTCGGCATATCTACCGGGAGATCCTCTCGGCATGCCTTTCACTCGAAGAGCCGGTGACTGTATCCTACCTGGGCCCTCCTGCCACCTATACCCATCAGGCAGCCATCAAACAATTCGGCAATTCCCTTCGATTCCTTCCTGCAGCAACCATCCGGGACGTCTTTCGTTTTGTTGAAAGCGGGGATGCACTCTATGGAATCGTTCCAATCGAAAACTCGACTGAGGGAATGGTAAATTACACGCTTGACACACTGGTCGAGACCGACCTGAAGGTCGTCGGCGAAATCGTTCTGCCGATCCACCATTGCTTGCTGACAAGAGCCCAGGGTCTTGCTGCCATCAAGACCGTCTATGCTCACCCGCAATCCCAGGCCCAATGCCGGAGCTTCCTTTCCGCAAACCTCCCGAACGTTCCCCTGGTGGAAACATCCAGCAATACCCGAGCTGTAGAACTTTGTCTGGAGGATGAGGCCAGCGCTGCCATAGCCGGAGAAATGGCGTCAGATGTTTACAATATTCCTATTTTACGCAGGCATATCGAGGATTTTCCCGACAACCAGACACGTTTTCTGGTTATCGGGACCATCGAACCAGGAAAGACGCGCAGGGACCAGACTTCAATCATGATATCCATTATTGACCGGGTGGGCGCCCTATCATCCATTCTGGACATGATCGCGCGACAAGGCATCAACGTGACGCGACTGGAAAGCCGTCCCTCCAGAAAAAAAGCCTGGGACTACATATTCTTCATCGATATAGAAGGACACCAACAGGATAATTCGATACGAGAGCTTCTGAAAAAGTTACAGACACTTTGTCCCTATGTTAAAATTTTGGGATCATATCCGGTACCGGATCGGAAAACCGCCGGGGAGGTATCCCCCGGGTTCACCCGTCAAGGAGATTGACATGATCATCGTTCTTAAGCCGGATGCCACTGAACAGGACATCCAGCATATTTCTGGAAAATTACAGGAAAACGGTCTGAAAGTTCATATTTCGAAGGGAGCAGAACGGACAATTATCGGAGCTATCGGGGACGACCGGATTCTCGCGGGTCTGCCCCTGGCCATTTTCCCTGGCGTCGAATCCGTCCACAAAATTCTTCAGCCCTTCAAGCTCGTCAGCAGGGAGTTCAAAAAAGAGGACACCGTTATCCGTTTTCCGAACGGTGTCACAATCGGCGGTCCAGAAATCCAGGTCATGGCTGGTCCCTGCGCTGTCGAATCCGACGAACAGCTCCTTTATATAGCGGAGAGGGTGAAGTCTGCGGGTGCCAAAATCCTGAGAGGCGGAGCCTTCAAGCCCCGGACATCCCCCTATACTTTCCAGGGTCTCGGCGAGGAGGGATTGCACCACCTGTCCATGGCCCGCGAAAAAACCGGACTTCTGGTCATAACGGAACTGATGGATCCCCGGGATCTGCCCCTGCTGGAAAAACATACTGACATTATCCAAATCGGCGCCAGGAACATGCAGAATTTCCGACTGTTATCGGATGTCGGCGAATCCCGGAAACCGGTTCTCCTCAAAAGGGGTCTGTCCGCTACAATCAAGGAATTCCTCATGGCGGCAGAATATATTGCATCCCGGGGAAACCAGCAGATCATCCTTTGCGAACGCGGAATCCGCACTTTCGAGACCATGACGCGCAATACCCTCGACCTGAACGCTGTACCAGTCCTGAAAAGCCTGACACATCTTCCGGTACTCGTCGATCCCAGCCACGGCACAGGGCGATGGGATCTCGTCATCCCCATGGCCAGAGCTGGCATCGCGGCAGGCGCGGATGCACTGATGGTGGAGGTCCATAACAACCCAGAGGAAGCCTATTCGGACGGAGAAGAATCGCTGATTCCGGATAATTTTGACAGGCTCATGAAAGAAACCCGGAAAATAGCCCTTGCGGTTGACCGGTTCATTTCTGAATGACGAGCCCCCCCCCCTTTCAGACCATTGCCATTATCGGAGTGGGATTGATGGGAGCTTCCCTTGCCGGCGCCCTCAAAAATCTCCCTGAACCACCCGTCATCCGGGGATCCACCCCGGATCGACGGGAAGGAGAAAAAGCCCTTGAACGGGGTTTGGTCGATGTTTATACCCCCGTCAACCGGGAAGCTATCAAGGGGGCGGATCTGATCGTTGTCGCCACTCCACCCTCCAGGATTCCTGATGTATGGGAGGAAATCTCTCTTTATATCCCTCCGGAAGCGCTTTTGACGGATATGGCTTCAGTCAAGCTGCCGCTTTACGATCTCTACAGAAAAAAATATGCCAGCGCATTTCCCCACTATCTTAGCTGCCATCCCATGGCCGGACGGGAAGTCACCGGAGTCGATTCCGCTCGCGCCGACCTTTTCAGGGACCGACTGACTTTTCTTGTTCCCTTTTCTCCGGCGACCCGTCAGATGGATCTTTCCAGACTCACGACGCTCTGGTCCCTGGCGGGAAGCCCGCGACTGACCGTTCTTGAGGCGCGGGAGCATGACCGGATCCTGGCCCTGATCAGTCACCTCCCCCACATCCTTTCATTTGCCCTTCTTCAGACGCTGACGGCCACTTCCGACAAAAGAGAGCTGGCCCACTGGGACTGGCCTTCACAAAAAGGCGGAGCCTTGAAAGACATGCTGAGAATTGCCTGGAGCAGCCCGGAGCTGTGGGGTGACATCCTGATTCAGAACAGAACGGAACTGCTGGCCAGCATTCAGGATTTCAATTCAGAGATGGAGCAGTTCAGAAACCTACTCATTCGGGAAAATCGGGAGGAGATGACCTCCTTCCTGAAAAAACTTCAGTCCCGGGCCAGGGAGGATATGCACCATGAAAATCACCCCTGACGTTCTCGAGGAAACAAGGGGCGGAGAGCATCATGGAACCATGATCGTTCGCCACACCCGGCATATCACCGGACAAATCCGCGTTCCGGGAGACAAGTCCGTCTCCCACCGTTCGGTCATTTTGGGAGGGATGGCTTCGGGTAAAACCAGCATCACCGGATTTCTTCCTTCTGACGACTGCCTCCGGACCCTTTCGGCATTTTCCCGCCTGGGAGTCCATGTCTGGCAACCGGATCCTTCTTCCGTCCAGATGGACAGCCCGGGATTCGATTGTCTGCAAGAGCCGGATGACATTCTGGATTTCGGAAACTCCGGAACGGCGGCGAGACTGATGTGCGGTGTGCTGGCGGGAACATCCTTCTTTTCGGTCATGACAGGCGATGACAGTTTGCGGAAGCGGCCGATGGGACGTGTTGTCATCCCGCTTTCCACGATGGGTGCGACGATTGACGGCCCCCGTTCGGGGAACCTCCTTCCGTTGTCCATCCGGGGAAAGCCTCTCAAGGGAATCACATTTTTCAATGCTCACAAAAGCGCCCAGGTCAAGTCTTCCATTTTGATGGCCGGACTTAACGCCTCCGGCCCCACGACCGTCGAGGAACCACTCCAGACGAGGGACCATACGGAACGGCTTATCCCTCTTTTCGGAGGAACAGTGTTCCGGGAAGGATTGAAATCCACGGTACATCCCGGCAAACTCACCGGCAGCCCCATCGAGGTTCCGGGAGATTTTTCCTCTGCCGCATTCTTTATTGCCCTGGCCCTGATTACTCCATCCGGTTCCCTGACAATCGAGAAAGTCGGCCTGAATCCGACAAGGACGGCACTGCTCAAAATCCTGGCATCGATGGGGGCCAACTCCATACGGGTTGACCCTTCTCGTTCCCCTTTATCTTCTGCCGAACCGTCCGGAACAATCCATGTCAGCTTTTCCGAGCTGAAAGGAATTGATGTCCCACCGGAATGGATTCCCAATGCCATTGACGAAATTCCTGCCCTGGCAGCATGTGCCGCATGTGCGGAAGGGACGACCGTCATCCGGGGTGCGGCGGAGCTCAGGGTCAAGGAGTCAGACAGAATCCACGGCATTGCAAGAGCCCTCTCCTCATTTGGCATTTCATGCGAAGAGTTTCCGGATGGCCTTGCCATTCATGGCAAAGGTCCCTCCCCCGCCCTCAAGGGCGGAATGATCGACAGCTTCAGCGATCATAGGATCGCCATGGCCATGGCCACTCTCGGAACCCGCCTTCCGGAAGGCGAAACCCTGACAATCAGGGGAACAGATTTTGTTTCAACCTCCTTCCCGGGATTTTCGGAGATTTTCAACCAGGTCACATCATGCTGAAAAACGGAACCATAGCCATTGACGGGCCTTCGGCATCGGGCAAGTCGTCCCTGGCAAAGGCAGTTGCGAAGGAGCTGGGATGGATCCACGCCGATACGGGTTCCCTTTATCGAGCAGTCGCCTATCTTTTGGAACAATCCCGGATGGAAAATGCCGGAGAAGATTCCATCTGCCGGTACCTGAAGAACAGGCAGATCGTCTTCGCGATCCGGGAGGGTTCGACACGCGTCCTTCTTGATGGAGAGGATGTGACAGACGCCCTGAGGGGGGAAAATACCGGACGCACGGCATCCCGTATCTCCCAGATTCCCTGTGTGCGGGATTATCTTCTTGACGTTCAGCGCAATTTTGGCCAAAAGGGAGGCGTGGTGATGGACGGAAGGGATATCGGAACAGTCATTCTGCCCCAAGCAACCCTCAAGGTCTTTCTATACGCGGATCCGCTCGTCCGGGCATTTCGCCGGCACCGTGAACTGACCCAGAAAGGAATTCAGGCCGATCTGGAAGCGGTCCGGAAGGATCTTGAAGAACGGGACAGACTGGACAGAAGCCGGCAGCTCGCTCCCCTGGTTCAGGCACCGGATGCTGTCGTTCTTGACAATTCTCACCTTTCCATCGAAGATTCGGTGCAATGGATCCTTCAAAAACTTCCAGACTGATCGAAATTCCCCCTGCCATCTGGAATCGTCCTTTCTATCAGGGGGTCCGATTCTTATTCTCGCTCTTCTGCAAAAGTTATTTACACCTGACGGTCAGCGGTCTTGAAAACATCCCCCCGAACGGAGGTGTGATCATAGCGGCCAATCACCAAAGCCACCTGGATGTTCCTCTCATGGGACTGGCCATTCCGAGGGAAGCCCGTTTTCCCGGAAAAGCCGAGCTCTTCACCTCTTCAGCTCTCTTGAGGACGTTTCTCCTGAACCTCGGCGGATTTCCCATCGTCCGGGGAGAAGGTGACAGGAAAGCTATCTCCCTGTCCGAAACTGTCCTGCAAAAAGGAGATGTTCTGGTCTTGTTTCCGGAAGGCACCCGGACACGTTCCGGCGAAATTGCTCCCTTCCATCGGGGATTGGGGGTTCTCTCCATCCGGACAGGAGCACCGGTCATTCCGGCTGCCATGGCCGGCAGCGGCCGGTCACTCGGGGTCGGGCAGTTCTGGCCCAGACCCGGAAGCATTCAGGTCCACTTTTCAAAGCCTCTCATTCCCCCCGCAATTCCTCTTTCCCCTCTGGAGATGAAACAGGAAAGCCAGTCACTGACGACGGCCGTGGAAAATACGGTCAGAAACCTCTACAACAGCCTCCTCACCGGGGAAAAGCCTTTCGGTTGACAATGACATCCAACGGGCACGGCCACCACATCTGAAGGTTTCTTCACAGGAAGGCCAGTCTGGCATCTCCCGCTGTTTTCAGGAAAAGCCGGGAGATTGCCGGACATTCGAGAATCTTTGCTGTTTGGGGAAGAGGATGAAAATCAGTTGTGAAAGGGCCAGACACGGGGGATCTCCCACATGCCCCAAACCAGGATCAGGAAAACCAGTCCGGTCCCTACGCGCAGATAATCTCTCAGCCGGTAATTACCGGCGCTCCATGTCATGATGTTCACCGGATGGGAAAAGGGCGTCATGAAAACGGAGGCCGATCCGAGGGAAACTGCGGCCAGAAAAGGCATAGGGCTCAGATGAAGTGCGACTGCGATGGAGAGGGCGACAGGAGCCATAAACAGGGCAACCAACGTGTGCGAAAGGAATTGCACAGCGACCATCGTTGTAGCCAGAACAAGAAACAGGGCCCCTTCCGGACCCATTCCCCCTCCCACCCCCTTGAGTCCATGAACCAGCACAGACCCCAGGGGAGAGCGCTCCAGTGCCCATCCCAGGGGAAACATGCTTCCCATCAGAAAGATGACCCTCCATTCGATTGCGCCCAATGCCTCTTCTATTCGGACAATTCCGAATCCAACCATCCCCAGGGCGGCAAGAAGAGCTGCCAGTACCGTAGGTATCCAGTGAAACACGGAAGCCAGAACAAACAGAACCAGAATTCCCATTGCTGTCAGCGCTTTTTCCGAACGGAAAACCTCTCTCTCCACCTCGTCCAGGTAGAGAAAAAGAGATTTTGCCCTCAACCAGTCGAATGATTCACGGTGTCCTTTCAGAAGCAAGACGTCACCATTCGACAGAACCGCCCGGGAAAGGGGATCGGGCGGGGGCTCAAGCCTGTGGATTCCAACGACAGAGATGTCGGAACCCATAATGTATGGCAAAGTCGCCAGCGGTCTTCCGATCAGACCGGAATGCGGGGCAGGAATGGCCTCGCACACTATGACATCCTCATTTTCCAGGTCTTTTCTTTCAGGCCCTTCGAAGCGTCCCGCGTCCGTCCTCTCCTGGGAAGACTGGCCCAGGAGGTTGCCCCCTTCCCGTTCCAGAATCCGCTGAAGCTGGGAAACAGTCACAAAGAGCCTGAGCCGGTCCCCCTCTTTCAGGGGTCCGTCCCGGTAAGGTTCGATATCCGGACGGGACGAATGAAGGGGTGACGGATGACGAATCAACGACCATGAGGCTTTCAGAAAGGACCTGTATCGGTCTTTTTCTCTTTCCTCCCGCGCTGCACTCGAAGGAGAAGGCAGATCCGGAGGCGGGGAATAGGCCTCCGGCAATAAAGGGACGTCCTGGAGCTTTTTTCCCAGATAGGGGAATTTTTTCCCGAGCTGGACTTCAACAAAAAATTTCCGCGCGGTGGGCTCCTTCTGGAACTCCCCCTCTCCCCTTAGGCCCAGAAAGAGGGGCCTGGCCACGATCAGATACAATAAACCGATCAAAAACGCCCCTCCGCCGACACGGAAAAAATCAAACATCTGAAAGGTCGGGAGGTGACGTGATTCTAAAAATCCCGATACAATAACATTCGAAGATGACCCGATGAGCGTGGCGGATCCGCCCAGAAGGGCCATATATCCCGTCGGAAGCAAAAAACCTCTGAGCGGAAGGCCCAGCTCAACGAGCAGGGCGGTTACAAGAGGAAGAAAGATGGCGATGGATCCTGTATCATTGAGGAACATGGCCAAAAAACCAGCCAGCAGGTAAAGGGCTGCCGACAGGAGAAAGGGCTTTTTACCGATATGGATCGTTAATGTGGTCGAGAGCCAACGAACGACTTTGGCGCGGGCCATTCCTTCAGACAGGATAAAAAGGGAGGCGATCAGGAAAACGGCTGGTTCAGAAAACCCCCTGAACAGTTCGGAAACCGGAAGAAGTCCGGAAACGCCCAGGACAACCAGAACGCCGACCGCCACCATTTCGACGGGGACCGTCGCCAGGCCGAGCAGGAGAATTGTCACAATGGCGAGAATACCCACACCCCATGATTGCATCAAAAGAGATCCCATCCATTGAAAGACGTATCGAAAGAACACCCGCCCGGTCTTCCCGAAGAAGATCCGGTGCGGAGGGAAAAGTTCCTGACCAGAAAACGCGTTCTGGAAGCGAGGGACAATATTGCCGCCAAGGACCGGGCCGAAAGATCTGCTTGGATCCGGAGAAGGGTTCTGGAGACCGTACGGAAATATGCCCCCGAAACCCTCCACCTGTTCTTGTCATTCGGGAGCGAACCCGACACGCTTCCCCTCCTGGAGCCTATCTGGCAGATGGGGATCAGGACCGTTGTCCCTGTTGTCCTCCGGACAGGCATTGTTCTCGTCCCCTATGCAGAAGGAACACCCTTGAAGCCTGGACCGTTCGGGATCGGCGAGCCCCCTGTTTCAAAAACCGTTTCTCCCGATTCCGTCGACCTCTTTCTCCTGCCTGGGATCGCCTTTGACCGATCCGGGGGAAGGCTGGGGTATGGGAAAGGATATTATGACCGCCTTCTCACCGGGCTTTCGTCACCCAGGATTGCCCTTGCCTTTCATGAGCAGATCATCGACCGGACTCCTCTTCTGGAGAATGACATTCTAGTCGACACTATCATTACCGACAAGGAGATTATTCACTGTGCCCGATCCCAGCAAAATTGAACAGGGCTTCCGGCTGATCCTCGAAGGGATTGGAGAAGACGCACTCCGGCCCGGGCTGAAAGATACCCCCCGCCGGATTGCTGAACTTTATCAGGACCTCTTCCGGGGGCTGGACCCCTCCCTCGCCCGCCCCCTCTCCCTGATCGAAGGAGAAATTTTCGATGAAATGGTCGCACTGGCCGGAGTACCATTCCACTCGATGTGTGAACATCATTTTTTGCCTTTCTTTGGCAAAGTCCACATCGCCTACATCCCGAAGGAAGGGAGGATGACCGGGCTTTCCGACCTGGGTAGGATGGTCGATCTCTATGCCCGTCGTCCGCAGATTCAGGAACGAATGACCGCCCAGCTGGCGGATCATGTCGTTGAAACCCTCACTCCCCAGGGAGTCATGGTGGTGATGGAGGCCGAGCACCTATGCCTTTCCATGCGCGGAATCAAGAAAGCGGGGGTTCCGGTCGTGACCTCCGCCGTCCGGGGAATCTTCAGGAAAAACGCCAAGACGCGACAGGAATTTCTCTCCCTGATCCGGCTGAACGGTCCGGGCCAATGAATCCGGAATGCATCCTTGAACCGCCGGACGACACCCATTAAGATGGACAGGATTCCAGTCCATCCGATTTTCCTTTCCTGAGGAGGGGTATTGTCCACCGTCATACTGAATGGCCGGGAGCTTTCCCAGACGCTTTTCGAAGAACAGAAAAAAAAAGTAGAAGATCTGGTCCGACTGAAAGGACGCCCGCCAGGGCTGGCCGTCGTCCTGGTGGGCCAGGATCCTGCGAGTGAAACCTATGTCCGGAACAAGAGGGCGGCCTGCAAGAAAGTCGGCATCCATGCGCCCGACATCAACCTTCCTCCCGATGTTCCCCAGGCGGAGCTGGTTCACCGGATTGACAGCCTCAACCGGGATCCGTCGATCGACGGGATCCTGGTCCAGCTGCCACTTCCTTCGGGACTCTCGAAAGACGAAGTCCTCTACCGGATTGATCCTGACAAGGATGTGGATGGGTTCCATCCTCTCAACGTTGGCAAGATGCTCATCGGTCTTGAAACCCTGACTCCCTGTACACCGACCGGAATCATGACCCTTCTTGACAGAAATGGCATCCGGATCTCTGGAAAAAACGCCGTTGTTCTCGGAAGAAGCCTGATTGTCGGAAAACCCATGGCCCTGCTTCTCATGGCACGGGATGCGACAGTCACCGTCTGTCATAGCCGGACAGTCCACCTTCAGGAGGAAACGCGGCGGGCGGACATTCTTGTGGCGGCCATGGGAAAACCGCTCATGGTCACCGCCGACTTCATCAAACCGGGAGCGGTTGTTATAGACGTCGGCATTTCCCGGACGGCAGATGGAAAACTCGTGGGAGATGTCGACTACGCCAGCGTTTTCCCCGTCGCCTCCGCCATTACACCTGTTCCCGGAGGCGTGGGGCCCATGACAATTGCCACCCTTCTGGACAATACCATCCGGGCTTTCTGTTTCCGGGAAGGGATTCCCCTTCAACCAGCGAGGAAAAACGCATGAATTTCAGGGATGCGCTGAATGCCAGGGAATTTCTGGTTACCGCCGAATGCTCCCCCCCAAAAGGGACAAACATCAGCGGAATTCTCGACCGCCTCGCTCCTTTGCGGGACCGTGTGCACGGCATGAATATCACGGACAACCAGACCGGTGTCATGCGCATGTGCCCGATGGCGATGGGACTCCATCTGAAAAACATCGGGATCGATCCGATCGTCCAGATTACCCTCCGGGATCGAAACCGGCTGGCCATTCAGTCCGATCTTCTGGGAATGTCCTCTCTTGGTCTATCACAGGTCCTGTGCCTGACAGGGGATCCGCCAAAACTGGGAGATCATCCCGATGCCAAACCGGTTTTCGATATTCCCACACAGGAGCTGATCCGGGCCATCACCCTCCTGAATGGAGGAACCGACCTGTCAGGCAAGGACCTGAACGGAAAGACCGATATCCTTCCGGGGGCGGCCTGCTCACCCGAGGGAGATCTTGAGACGGAATCCCGCAAGTTTGAGGAGAAGTTCGATGCGGGGGCACGTTTCTTCCAGACGCAGGCTGTCTTTTCCCCCGAGAGGATGGAACAATTCATGGGATTTGCCGCACCTTTCAGTGTTCCGGTCATTGCCGGCATCATTCTTCTGAAATCCGCCAAGATGGCACGCTACCTGAACGATCATGTTCCCGGCATCACGGTTCCGCAATCCCTGATCGACCGTCTGGAAAAATCTCCTCCCGGACAGGCCATTGAAACGGGAATTGACATTGCGGCCGAAACGATCCGGTCCATCCGTCCTATGGTCCACGGCGTCCACATCATGACGGTCGGAGCCGAGGAAACCATTCCCCGCATTCTTGACAGGGCGTTTTCCTGAAGATGGCATCCAAAGCCATGACGATCGATCTTTTGCTCGACCGGAAAAAAAACGGTCTCCCCATTACGATGGTCACAGCCTACGACGCCCCGGCGGCCCAACTCCTGTCCCAGGCGAAGATCGACATCGCCCTGGTAGGGGACACACTGGGGATGGTCGTCCAGGGAAAGGAAAACACCCTCCATGTAACCATGGAAGAGATGCTGTACCACACCCGCATGGTCAGAAACGCTCTGGATGGACCTCTCCTGGTGACCGACATGCCTTTTTTGTCCTACCAGATTTCCGAAGAGGAGGCGCACAGGAATGCCGGGCGCCTGATCAAGGAAGGTGGGGCCCAGGCAGTCAAGATCGAGGGAGGGTCGGAAATATCGGGGCTGGTCCGCCGCCTGACCCTTTCCATGATTCCGGTGATCGGGCACATTGGCATGAAACCCATGGGTGTTCACCAGATGGGCGGGTTCAAGGTCCAGGGAAGAGATCCCGTAAGCCGCCGTGAAATACTGGATGATGCCCGATCTCTCCTGGAGGCCGGCGTGTTTGCGCTTGTCCTTGAAGCCATACCGGCTTCCCTGGGCCGGGAAATCACACGCATGTCACCCGTGCCGACCATCGGTATCGGAGCGGGCCCTGACACCGATGGACAGGTTCTCGTATTCCATGACCTCACCGGTTTGACCCCCGCGCCCCTGCCCCGCTTTGCCAGGGCGTTCGGGAATGCCGGTGAAGTTGCCCTGCGGGCTCTCTCCGAATTCAAGTCAGCCGTCGAGCAGAAGAAATTTCCTTCGGCCGAGGAGTCCTACGCGGATAAAAAAAACCGGACGCAACCCCCACCGCCTCCACGGACAAAAAGAAAGGATGACTGATATGGCATGGATCTTCACATACAATGAACTGATGTGGGACTTTCCCTACCCCCACCAGATGCGAAAGAAAGCCCTCCTGGAAGAACATCACCGCTCCTTCAACTACCTCATGACGGACCGGTACGGCTCCTCCTCCTCTCCGGCGCCCGGTCTGGGATTTGAAACGAGCGGAGATTGCCGGGGATACGCATATCTGGTTCCGGAAGAGGAGGAGGACGAGGTTCTGGAGACTCTCCAGAAAATCCATACGGACCGTTTCCTCCTGAAAGAGGCATCCATCATTGTGGACAACCAGTCCAGCGAGGAGGCCTTTTTCTTCATCTCCAACCGCAGCCACCCGGACTACATCGGGAAACTGGTGCCCCAGGAGATCGTCAAGATTGCCCAGCAAGGATCCGGTCCGTGTGGTTCCGGAACGGACTGGCTGATCATGCTGTATGAAAAATTTCTGGAAATCGGCATTTCGGATCTCGCCACCGACGCTGTCATGAGCGCCATGAAATGGCACGGAATTGCGGGAAATTCCGGAACCGGCCATGGAACCTGACGAGACCCTTCACACAATTGAAAAGGCGGCGACATGGAACGTGAACTCCCTCAAGGTCAGACTGCCGCAGGTCCTGGACTGGCTGGCCCGGGAGAAACCGGACGTCGCGTGTCTTCAGGAGACAAAAACGCCGGACGGGCAGTTTCCTGTCCAGGCTTTCCACTCCATCGGATATGAGGTAGTCTTCGCAGGACAACCCGCCTATAACGGAGTGGCCATCCTGTCGAAATTTCCCATCGAGTCCCCGGAAACCGTCATGGACCGATCCGAAGATGACCACCGACGCTTTCTTTCGGCCCGGATCCAGGGCGTCCAGGTGATCAATGTCTATGTCCCGAACGGTCAGGACCTCGATTCTCCCAAGTTTTCCTACAAGCTTGAGTGGCTCGACCGGCTGGGCCACTATCTCGACCGTTTCACTCCGGAACGGGAACCCGTTCTTTTGATGGGAGATTTCAATATTGCTCCGGGGGACCTTGATACCTGGGATCCGGATGGAACGAGAAATCAGATCTTTCACTCCGAACCGGAAAGATATGGTCTGAGGTCATTGTTCTCCAAAGGGTTCATCGACCTTTACCGGAAAATCCATCCGGACACACAGGCGTTTTCCTGGTGGGACTATCGGATGGGGAGCTTTCATCGAAACCGGGGACTCCGGATCGATCTCGTCCTTGCGACGCCTCCCCTTGCCAAACGGTGTCTGGATGTGACCATTGACCGTCAAATCCGAAAAAACGACCGTCCATCGGACCATGTTCCTGTCACTGCATTTTTCACCTCCTGAGGCTCTTTGTTCCCCCTTCCCCTCTACCTTCACAACCCGTTTCGTTCATGAAACCCATGATTCAGGAAGGCATCCATTTTCGTTTCACCGGCCGTTTCGCAACCCTGACCTCTCTCCCCTTCTGAATGCTCTCAACGTCCGTCCGGGAATCAGTTTTCCTTCCCGAGCTGTCCATCTGGTATCCGGATTGCTCTTGCTGTCGGGTTGAGCGAACAGATTTTTGGTCGTCATTCTTTGTCCCATCGAGGAGTCGTCTTGGACAACACAGCCAGTCTTGAACTTCCGGTTCAGCTTCTTCGTCCGATCGTCACGAAATTCAACATGATTGCAGATTCGTCCAACTGGAACCGTTTTCTGCCTTCCCCTGCAGAAGGTCTGAAAGAAGGCCTTCTGTCAGAGGGGCAGAAAGAAGCCATCGCCTTCTGCACCGTGATCGAAGACCATACACCCCGATACATCGAAGATTACAGAAGGAGATTCCCCATCGACTCTCCCACAGGGCTGGAACGTTCCATCGCCAACAGGGAACTTTTTCGGTTCCTGGTCCGGTGGGGTCTGGAAGAAGACCGTCATGCACAGGCCCTGTCGATATACCAAATCCATTCAGGGATTGCCCGGAATCTGGAAGAAATGGAAGAATGCCTGATTCGGGAAAACATCAAGGATTTCGATCTGGGATTTTCCGAGCCGGTTCAGGTCTTTACGTATACATTTCTCCAGGAAAAAGCGACCCAGATTTACTACCAGTCGCTAGCTCGGGTCGTCCGGGAACCGACCCTGAAAATACTGCTTCTGAACCTGGCTCGGGACGAGTCTCGCCATTTTTCCTTCTTTGCAGAAATTATGGACGCCTTTATCGCGTATCACGGACCCCGGATTCTTCCCTTCGTCGTGGACGTCGCCGTCCATTACCGGATGCCCCTGTCCAGTACCCTGCCCGATTATGCCCGGAGGGCGGTACGAATGGCCCGTGAAGCCCCGGGGTATTCACGAAAGAAGCCCCTGGAATTGCTCGCGGGACATCTGGCCGGATGGGCAAAAAAAATGCCGGACTGGGAAAAGGAAATCAGCGCTGCGGTTGAAGAGATATTGCAAAAAAACAATCTCCTGCCCCGCATCCGTCACACCTGAGGAACTCCGTTCTTTTAAACGGTCGTCCTCTTCTCCCTGGCTTTCAAATGCTCCGATCCGCTCCTGAAGCTCCGGCTCCCGTCAAGCCTCCATTCTCTTGCGGTGATCATCAAGGTTTCCATCCTCCGCTCCTTTTCACTCCTTCAGTTTTTGGCGTCAATAACCGATTTACTCTGTATTATGGATGGTCATGCCGGAAGGGCGACCTCACCTCCGTCAATAACCAGCCGTTCCCATTATGCAGTCTACAAAACAAAAAAGCCGAACATCGACAAAAACCTTCGGCAAGGCACCTGTTTCAGGGTGCCAAACAAAAACCGGGGTGGTCGACCCAACAGGAGATATCACGATGAAGTTTTTCCACCGGACGGACAATCCCCCCCCGCAGCCCCGCACCGATTCATTGAAGCAGAAAACCCGTCAGGATACTCCGCCCCCCGGTCCTTTCTCGCCCCGGAACATCGCAGACATTATCCGGCACTCCCCGGAGATGATCGAAACGATGCTGGACGCGATCCAGTCCGACGGGATCGCTCTTGCCAAGCCTGAAATGGGAAAAGACAAAACAGGCAATGAGATCATCTACATGAACCGGAAAATGAAAGAAATCATTGAACGGATGAAAACCGATCTCCAGTCCCGTTACCGGATTTCTCCGGACGAGGTGATGAACGGATCCATCCACCGTTTCCACCAGAATCCGGATCAGATTCGATCCATCCTTGCCGCACTCAAACCCGGGGAGCTCCGTTTCAACCAGATCATCCCCGTCGGACGGATGAGAATCCGTTCTGTCACCGAGGTGCTGGTCGACTCCCGGGGAGAAAAAATTGCCTATTTGACTGTTTTTACCGACATCTCATCCGCGACCCATCTTGAAAAGGTTTCGGAAGAGGCCGCCCAATCCGCCCGGATGATCGACGCAATGACGCAGAAGGTTCAGTCTCTGGTCAACCAGGTGGATGCCGGAAAAGAGGTCATCCTTCAAATGTCCAGGGGGGTGGTGGAAAATCAGGCAGCCATGCAACATCTGGGAGAGGTGGTCAGCACGCTGGGGACACGGTCGGAAGAAATCGGTTCCATTCTCGAAACGATCAGCCAGATCGCCTCACAGACAAACCTTTTGGCTCTCAACGCGGCGATCGAGGCGGCCCGCGCCGGAGAACAGGGAAGAGGGTTCGCCGTTGTGGCGGACGAGGTCCGGAAACTGGCCGAGCGGACTGCTACAGCGACAAAACAGATCGGAGAAACGATCCGAACGGTCCAGATGGAAACGGGGAAAACGGTCACTCTGCTGGAAGAAAGCCAGACCCGGGCTTCCAAGGACAAGGAGTCCGCACAGAAAACAGAATCTGTGCTGGAAGAAATGAAAAAAGTTCACGAAGAACTGCTGGATTCGATTCGGGAAGTGGCAAAAAACGCGGAAAAAGAAACTCAGGCCATCCGGGATTTCTTCAGCGAAAACTAGATTTTTCGTCGGGGGACAGGTACCGGGAGAGGAGAACGGCCAGGTGCGATACCTTCGGGTCATCTCCGAGTCTGTCCCGAAGGGTCATCTGACAAGCCGGGCAACTGGTGGTTACCGTATGCGCCCGGCTTTCCCGGACCGCTTTTTCCTTGCGGGCAAAAATTTCCCTTGAAAACTCGGGATTCTTGAGAAGATAAGTTCCCGCTCCCCCCGCGCAGCGATCCTCGTCCTGCATAATGTGAAAACGCTCCCCCAGAACTTTCTCCAGAAGGTCGTGCGGTTCATCAACCACGCCTGCGGCGCGCAGGTGGCATGAGGCGTGGTATGTCACCCGTTTGCCATCGGACTCCCTATCCGCATTTTCCCGTATCTCGCGAAGGACAGGGGCCATTTCCGGGTCAAGCATGAACTGGGAAACATGGACCACCCGACGGGAGATTTCCCCTGCCCGTTCCCGCTCACCGGAACCTTCGGGAAAATGGACGGGCAGATCCCGGAGCGCAAGGGTGCAGGAGGCGCACCCGGTCACAATTTTTCCGTAACTCTGCAAGGTCGTGAGATTTTGTCGAGCCGCTTCCCGGACCAGATCCTTGTGTCCATAAGTTTCGATCGGGGTCCCTGAACACGTTTGGGAAGGCAGGACAAGTCGCCGCCCAGCCGCCCGTCCCAGGAGCCGGATCATCGACTCGCCGACCCCATCATCCAGCGTATTGGCAGCGCATCCATGAAAATAGGCAAGATCCCCTTGACGTCCCCCTTCCTCAGTCAACTCCCGAAACTTCCTGCGAAGGGATGTTGATCGCAGCCGTGGCAGGGCCAGACCGGAGGGGATACGGGCCGAAGGATAGAACCGTTGAAACAGCAGACGTGTGACCTCTTCCAAAGCCTTCCGAAATAGAGGCCTGTCCCAGGCAGGCTGTGTTCGTCCAAGCCAGCCTGTGATCGTTGTCAGGCGTCCGGGGAGCAGAAGAGTCCGGGAAATAGCCCGGGTCAGGGGATCGGACCGAAAACGCGACCGGGCTTCCAGTACCACCGCAGAGACATCGACCCCTGCCGGACACACTGTCCGGCAGGACTTGCAATTCAGGCAACCGTCCAGCACTCCTTCCGGTGGATGGTCCCTGAATGCCGGGTCGGTCAGAATCTGATACCAGCCGCGGGCTCCCATGGACTCCTGCCGGAGGACATCGAAACTCGGACAGACCGTATTGCACTTTCCACAGGTGGCGCAAGGCTGGACAACTCTAGCCACATCAATGTTATCAAGGAAAGAGGTCCGGGAAATCTTGATTCCCGGGTTCAGGACACCTTCCGGATCAAAGAATCCCTTGGTTTTTTCGAAAATCCTGTAAACTTCTGGACCGTAGACCTCAGGCAGGAATTCGGCCCGGACGCGTCCTTCTCCGTGCTCCCCGCATGGGACGCCTTCAAACCGTTCGATCACGGTCCGGTGGACCGTCCGGCTGATGTCCAGCATCAAGCTCATCGACCGGGATTCAGCAAGATTCAAAAGTGGGTTGATATGGGCATTGCCGTTTCCGATATGGCCATAGATGGCGACAGGAAGCTCCGCTCCCTTGAAATAAGACCTGAGCCATTCCAGCAACTCCGGCAACCGATGAACAGGAACAGCCACATCGTCTGCAAAATTGATCGGACGGTGCACGCCATCATATCGGTAGAGTGTAGGAAACAGCGCGTGCCGGGCCTTCCAGAGCTCCGCCTGATCCCGTTCTGATCGGGCAATGCGGGCCGGGGAGGGAGATGGATAACCCGACAGGATACGCATGGCTTCCTTCAGAAGCTCATCCTGCGGCTCATGGTCGAACTCAATCAGGAGGAGCGAGTCCGCATCCGGAGGAATGGAAAACTTCTCCCGGCCGACAAGGTCCAGGGTCGTGCGGTCCATCATCTCCAGAGCGGAAGGACCCAGCCCCTGCAAGCCGGCGACCGCCCCCCCCAACGACAGCAGGTCGTAAAAAAAAGCGAGGATAGTGGATTTCCGAAAAGGCAATGAACGGATCAGGAGGCGGGCTTTGGTGACAAGCCCCAGTGTCCCTTCCGAACCGATGACAAGACGGAGGGGATCCCACACCGGTGGTATGTTTGACTCGGGATAAAGCCGGTCCGCCAGATCGAAGAGATTATATCCGGACGCATTTTTCGAGACATTTTTTCGATGTTTTTTCAGGACGGGAGCCCACAGGGGAAGGTTTTCCAGCACGGATTCGAACCCCCGCGGCATCCCTCCCCCGCCCCGCCACTCTTCAGGAGGGCCCTTGACAGGCATTGGGGAAAGCCAGACAGGGTCCCCTGCCACCGGAACAAAATCCAGACCGAGCACGTTCTCCTTGACGGCCCCGTATTTCAGGGAGTGGGCTCCGGCAGCGTTTGTCCCGATCATTCCGCCGATCTGGCAAGCCAGGCCGGAAGAAGGATCGGGAGCAAAAAAATATCCCCGTTGGGCCAACTGGTCATTCAGCTCTTTCAGGATGACACCCGGCCCCACTTCGACATATCCGTCACTGATACCGGACAGATCGATCGAATTCAGGCGGGAAAGCCCCATGACGATACCCGGTCCGATCGATCCCCCCCCGAGATTCGTTCCGCCGGAACGCAGCGTCAGCGAAATACCGTTTTCCGCCGCAAAGTGCAAGATTTCCGTTGCCTCCCGCGCGTTTTGGGGAAGGACAACAATCGCAGGATTGACCCGGTAGATCCCTGCGTCATATGAAAATGCCTTCAGATCCTCCGGATTGTCCAGAACCCCCTGTTCTCCGGCAATCCGGACCAGCTCTCGCCGGGCCGCAGCGCTGACAGGATTGCCGCTCACCGTTCGAACACCTTCCGTAAGGCCTGGCCGATCGGTGAACGATCCCACGTTGCCGGATCAGAACCCTTTTTCCAGATATAAGCTCCCCTGTTTTTCTCGAACCCCCAAAGGTCCCGATCCTGCGGTTGGACTTTTCGCATCGCGTTGACTTGTCCTGACAGATTGTCCAGAAAATGGACTGCCATGGCTTCCGGCGTCGATGGAAGGACGGGGGAACCATAAGCAAATTCACCGTGGTGGGAGAGAATAAAATGCTGAATCATCCTCAGGTATGTCTCGGGAAATCCATCGATGGTCCGGGCCACCTGGGCCACTTTTTCACAACCCAGGTACATATGTCCCACCAGCCGCCCTTCGTCCGTGTATGAAAAGCCGGGCTGGGAAGAAATTTCCCAGCATTTTCCGATGTCATGGAGGAAAAGCCCCAATAGCAGGAGATCCCGGTTCAGTCCCAGAACTGGTGCGATCCTGTGCCCCATTTCCATGATCTCGAGTGTATGCTCCAGAAGGCCTCCCAGCGTAGCGTGATGATTTTTTTTTGCGGCGGGAGCGAGAGGCAGGCCGGCACTCACTTCCGGATCAGACAGGATCCCCAGCCCCAGGGAGCGGAGATGCGGATCTTCAAGAGACTCCAGGTATTCCCGGAGACGCTCCATTCCGGAAGAAACGGACAGGGTGGTCTGGGGAATATACTCCCGGATTTCCTCGGGTTTCGCCTTCAGTGGCTGAACCCTTGCCAGCCGTATCTGATTTTCACCATTAAAAATGATTTCCTGCCCCTCTGCATAGACCAGCGTTCCCGGTTCGACACGCGATGCTACGCTGTCCGCCCCTTCCCACAACCGGGCAGGTATTTCTCGAAGGGGACCGCCGGGAGATTCGCTCCGGAAAACAAGATCCAGAAAGAGTGCCGGACCATTCTTGGCATCCTGGACAGATTTCGATTTGACAAACGCCACACCCTTGACCATTTTCGAACCCGGACCAGCTGCCATTTCCGTTTCCCTTCCCGGCATCTACTGCCACCATCCATCTTGTCTGCAGGCTGCAGAGCTAAAACAACCCATTACTCAATTTTTTCAGGAACATCCTGCTTTCCCTGTCAACGGCCTTCCTTCTGGCGACATCAGGTTTCCTCTTTCTATTCATACCTTCCTACCTTCGAAGATATCCGCGTCAGGTTCCCTCCCCTTGCGGCTCGCCCGACGGCGAACAAAACGCGCGAGGAATCAGGACTCCCCGGGCACCCTCCGCAGAACCGGTGCTTTCCGGTTCTGTCCATCCGGATGAAATTCAAGCGCAGACCGTCCGTCCGGATACAAGGGAATCTGTCTTAAGGGTTAACCCCTGTATATCGTCCCCAAACGCTGTCATGGAAAGTTGTCGGAAAGCTGTCCGGGAGAGTTTCATTTTCCCGGATCTTCCGATTCTTTCCGGGGGAAAAACCCGGTTTGACCATCACCCAGATTCCGCAAACGGTCCCTGTCGACCGCAAGAACACACCGCAAGAATACAATAGAGAGAACCTTTTTTCGATGAAGGGGGACTCTCGAAAAACACAACCTGCGGTTGTTTTTCTCCTAGAAGCGATGATGACAGCTTTCGCTTGAAAGCGTTTTCCTCCGTCCGATATAATTGATATTTAACACTGCACCCGGACAATGGTCAAAGTTTCATCTATCAGGACCTGCCGGAATAGCGCCCTGTTTTGTGGAATATCCCCGGGGCCGGGAAAAGCCTCCCGGCCCATCCGGGCATAACATGAAAAAAGACAGCCAACAACCGAGAACCATTTCAAATATAGTCAGGGTGACAATGCAGAGCAAACCGTCCCTCCCAGTCCTCAAGCCGCACGAAGGGCTCTCCGGAACCTTCCCGTCCCAGGAGCATGATTCCTGTGCTGTCATCTCCATCCTCGCCAGAAATGGCGTCGCGACCCACGCCACCATACAGCAGGCCCTTTCAGGCCTCCAGATGATGGAACACCGGGCCGGGCAAATACGAAACGAGGGGGATGGATGCGGCATTCAGATGGATATTCCGCGAAACCTCTGGCAACGCTGGCTTGCCAGGGAAGACCGGGATCCGTCATTGGCCATGGATCCAAGATTTGTCGTGGCCCATGTCTATACGTCGCATGGTGCAGAAAGCGTGATCCGGGAAAAACTCCGGAAAGATTTCGAGAAAAGCGGCTTCGAGGTTCTGGCACTTCGCAAAGGGCAGGTTCTTCATCACTCTTCCCAAACCCGGGAATCAGAACCCCTGTTCTGGCAAATCGGTCTTCTGGCGCTCCCCGGACGTGACCCCCGTTCTGTTTCGTTCTGGGCGAAAGTATCGATGGAACAGGAAAAAGAAGTCCATATCGGATCCCTGTCCCCCGATGTTGTCGTCTACAAGGTCAAGGGAACCAGTTATGTGCTGTCGGACACGTTTCTGGACTTCCAGGACCCGCTCCTGACGTCCCGTGTCGTCCTTGCACACAGCCGTTACTCGACGAACACCCTTTCCGTGACGGAACGGGTTCAGCCATTTTCCGTGCTGGGACATAACGGGGAGATCAATACCATTGACAAGCTCCGTCGAGAATCCGCCATGCTGGGGATCCCGCCCGTCAAGGGAGGAAGTGACTCCCAGGATCTTGACAGGACGATCGAGGGGTTGATGGTCCAGTTCGGGTTTTCTCTGATGGAGGCGATGGAAATCGTCTTCCCTCCCATCACCCATATCATTTCTTCCCTGGAAGAAGCCAAGCGCCAGATGTATTTTCTCTACCGGCGCTTTCTCGGTCCCCTCGCCCAGGGTCCCGCCGCCATTATTGCCCGTTACGGCCCGGAGGTCGTTTTCTCCGTAGATGCGCTGGGCCTGCGACCGATGTGGCTGTTTGAAACCGCTGACCAGATCATTGTCTCTTCCGAACGGGGCGTGATCCGTTCGGCCCAGATGACGTCTCAGCCCAAACCCTTCGCGCCGGGAGAAAAGGTCGGTTTTGTCCTGGACGAAGGTTCCTTGCGGACACTTTCCTATCCGGAGATTCAGGATCGTCTTTTTGACCGGTTTGTCGAACGATTCCATCCGGAGATTCCTTCCTATACCCCTCCTCCAGGAAGCGATCGCCTTTCTGTAAGCGAGTTTCTGGGACTGTCAGCACAGGCAGCCGCTTATGCCAACCGTCCCGTCGCCTCATTATGGAACCCTTTCGGATTTTCCACGGACGATCACGACATGATTCACTTTTTTGCCCAGACCAGTGTAGAACCGATCGGTTCGCTCGGATTCGACGGCCCGCTTGCCATTCTTTCCAAGGAGAGACAGAACATCCCCGACTATTTCAAGGAGTCGGTCGCCGTTGTGACCAATCCCGCCATTGACCGGGAACGCGAGATGGAACATTTTTCGCCCCGGATTGTTCTGGGGCCCCGATCCTATTTTGGGGAGACCGTCAGGACTCCCCGTGGACTGGACCTTTCCATGCCGATTCTTGCAGGAGGCCATCTGTCTGAAGCCCCGCTTGACCGCAAAAGATACAGGGAGATGGCCTCCCGCGCCGGCATTCAGCTTCTGGAAGACCTGCCACTCTTCTTTCCCAAAGAACATATCAGGACCGTATCATCGACTTTTTCAGACGGAGAAACGTTGCGGGACGCCCTGAAACGCCTGGGGGAAGAAGCGGTTTCCCACGCCCGTGCGGGTGCAGAAATCCTGATCATATCGGATGCCCTGGTCCAGACCGAAGGAAACTACTGGATTGAACCATCCCTCGCCGTTGCCACGATCGACCGGGCCTTGCGCAGGGCCCCGGTTTCAGAATCCCTTCCCAACTTGCGGAGAAACCTCTCGATCGTCATTCACTCAGGGGCCATCCGCAATCTCCACGACATCATTTTCACCTTTGCCATCGGGGCTGACGCCATCAATCCCTACCTCCTGATCGAAACCGCCCTGGTCAGCACAAAGGGAGAACCGCTTCCGGAAGGAGACCGCGAGAAAAGAACGGAAAATGTCTTTTCTTCGATCAAAAAGGGGATCGAAAAAGTCATTTCCACCATGGGCATCCACGAGATGCGCGGTTATGGCCGCCTTTTTTCCTCTATCGGACTTTCCCTGGAGCTGTCGGAGCTCATGACGACACCCAATTTCCTGGGAGGGGAAAAAGTGGGCCTTTCCATCGACCGCCTCGAACAGGACAGCCGCCTCAGGGCCCCATATTTTTGGGGAGAGAAGGCGGACAAGCTGGCCAAGACCTACCACCTCTATCCGAAAGTCTGGAAGCTTGCGGGGGACGTAG
>Ga0207433_10004955_pt1 | contig 24130 bp, 25 predicted proteins | sample YelNatPaOPGAMG01_FD_187559 | JGI IMG/M metagenome (GOLD analysis project Ga0207433, IMG submission 187559) | Hot spring thermophilic microbial communities from Obsidian Pool, Yellowstone National Park, USA - OP-RAMG-01 (SPAdes) (version 3) | ecosystem: Environmental > Aquatic > Thermal springs... | reverse complement strand
ATCCCCAGTATGGTAATCTTCATGGTGGTTCCTCCCTTTTTCCGGTGATTGGTGTTGGTTACACCCCACCATTCTGGCCCATCGCGAGGCCGTTCAGGAAGGGGGAGGGACCATTTCATTATGCTGATCCGGTGGGATGCGCTTTCATGAGATCAATGAAGACCTTAGCCATATACTTGAACCCCTGATCGGTGTTGAAGATCTCGGGAATGGCCTTCATCAGGCCCCGGGAGAGGGTGGCACAGCAGAATTCCGTGTCCATTGTCACAGATTCCACGCTCCACGGGGACACAAACCCCAGAAGATTCTGGTAGAGTTCCGTGTCTCTATTTGCTCTTCCCAGTTTGTAGGAATTCATCAATAAGAGTGATTATGGCGTCTCTTTTGCCCTACGGAAAAGTTCGGAAGAACCTTTATATTCTAGAGCTTATTTTGAGAGTATTTAAAATTCGTTTTAACTTTGTTTTTATAATTTGCATGGATGAATAAGAAATTACATATTTTAGAATTATTTCTACTTTCCATTTCCAACTTTTTACAAAAAGTTCCTTAATTGGTCCGTTACTTAAAAAGTCAATATAAGATTTATGGGAAAAATTATGACACTCATAGGCTAGTGTCATGCTATGAAGGTTCCCTCCCCATTTAGACATAGTTTCAATAGCAAACATTTTGTGATGCCATGACGGCAGCTGTGAAGCAAATTTGGCTAAATAAAAAAGCACTAAGGAATCATCCGCTTTTTCTGAAATTGTTATTTCTGGAAAGATGGATCGAAGTTCTACGAGAGATCGGATTTTCCAAAAATTTTGTAAAATTTTTGAATATTCAAATTCGTAAAGCGACTTACCTCTAATATTTGCTGCGCTCATATTTGATCCTGTCCGCATTACTCTATACATAGTTAATGGTCTGTCAATTACGTAGAGATCATATCCAGCTAAAGCAATTCGCAACCACATTTCAAAATCCTGTAATTGAATATAACGACCATCGAATAATCCTAATTGATCGAAAATCTCTCTTCGAACCACCACACTAGATGCGCAAAATGCATTGCCATATAAGAAAAAATGATTTAACCATTCAAATCGTGAACGATTTGTTGTTGCAAATATAAATTCAAGAGGATTTGTGCCTTGTTGCCAAGGCTGATTATTCTCATCGATTATTTGAACATGAGTAAAGATTGCCCCACATTTTGGATGTGAATCAAGATACTCAACTTGATGTTTTAATTTATCTTTTGCCCAACAATCATCAGAATTTAGTATTGCAACATAATCTCCCCTACAAAGGGAGAGACCCTTTACAGTATTCGGCCCTCCAAGATTGTAATTTCCTAAATGGATTTCAATACGAGGATCGCAGATTTGTTTAGCTAATTTTACAGATTCATCCGATGATGCATCATCAAAAACAACAATTTGCTTTGGTGGATAACTCTGAGTTATCGCACTATTAAGGGCTTCAACGATATATTCTTGATGATTAAAAAGTGTTGTAAGTACACTTACAGTGGAAGTCATTGCTTGTCTTTATTATGGGACATGTTGATATACCTATTATTATTTTCGTATTGGATGATCTTTATTTGTCGACCATGGTCGACAAGCTTTTCTGAAAGGTTCTCAATTTTCCCGGATATCGTCAGAAAAGTTGGTACAAGAAAGTGGAAGAGCAATCTTTTGCAAACGTTAAGATTACTCTTCATTTTCTTAAGGGAGATTCTTATTCTATGTTGCAATCGAATTGATTGCATCCATGATCCAGGGCCAGCCACAGAGCCGGGACACGGCATCCGGATGGGACTGAAACCGAAGGAGACCTTCTTCGACTTTGTCAAAGACGGCTTCCAAAGAGTCGAAGACCCGGTTGGAGCACAGTTTCTCCCGCAACTCATGCCACAGAAGTTCCACCGGATTCAATTCCGGGGAATAGGGTGGCAAAGGGATCAGGCTCACGTTGTCCGGCACCTGAAGGTTCTTCGATCGGTGGGAACTGGCCCCGTCGAGGATCATCACGACCTGACGATGGGGATGGGCTTCTCCCACCTGGAGAAGAAAACAGTTCATGTTTTCCGTGTTCATCGCTTCGGCTACCCGGAAGTCCACCGTCCCTTCCTGCGGGCCGCAGGCGGCGAATACATACCGAAACTCCCAAACCCAAGCGCAGAGACCAGGGGACGGATGGGGGCCGGTGCCCAGCACCGGGAGGGATCGTTGATCCGTCCGAACCGGGCCTCGTCCTGGAAAAGGATCAGGGCCGGTCGTTCCGGATGAGCCCGGAACGCTTCCCGGAGCCGGTCCGGAAGTTTTTTTGAAAGTCGTCCTGGGCCACGGCATCCGCTTTGGGATGTCGGGTATCGGGAGCGATCTTTCGCCAGCCGTGTCGGGCCAGGAGGCGATACACCGTGGAGCGGGGCACCCGATGTCCGACCCGGTCTTCCAGGGCCTGATGGATGGGGGGAACCACCAGAACGCCCCCCTCCTTGGCCCTCTCGACCCAGGGAGCCAGAAAGGCCTCTTCTTCATCCGGCGACAGGAGCTGGTGGTGCCGTCCACCCCGTTGTTTCTCCGGATCCCTTCGGATCCCGGTCCGGAACTCCCGGCGAAGCACCACCACCCGATTGGGCTTGACCCCCAGGAGGGTCGCGGTGGTGGGAAGCGTTGCCCCCGTCCGGGCGGGGATCAGAACGGCCAGACTTCGACGCAAGGTCTGGACGGTTTTGGCTTCAGCGGCCATGCATTCTGCGGCCGCCAGTTCTTCTTCAGTGAACGGAACAGGATTGGCCATGTGACCTCCCAAATGATAGGGTTTAGGCACATAGTACGATACAATTCTTATGAATGCAACTTAGAATTAGAACAAGTCCGTATTGGAAAAATATGCTGAACAAATGATTTATTACTCCCTTCCTAATTCCAACCAGCAAATGTATGGGCCGATGCGTTATCTGAATTTCATGATTCTCCCTGATATCAGGCGAAACAGTAGGAATAGGTAGATTGTTATAGGCTAAGTAGATCAGCGGGGCGTTCTTGAAATTATTTTTGTTGACTTGGGCGAAAAGATTTACAAACTGGAGAAGAAACTCAACTATACTATGATTATGTACTGCCTTTAGGAACTTGCGTCCACAATTGTTAATCGAACAAATCTCTTTTATCTTGACCCGGCAAAGTGAAAGTTTTTGGATCACCCTTACCAGTTGTCTTCGACTGACTTGTCTTTGCAACATTTCATCTCCTTACATCTATTGCGAATGTACCACCCCTATTTTCTGGACACCGGAACGATTTTATCGGGCCACGATTCTCTTGAATAAAAGCATCTCACCACCTGGGCCAGAGAGCGGAAACCGTGACGGTCCACCATCCAGTTCTCGTTGGTGAGGTCGATCCGGTGATGAAGGGCTAATCGGAGATCCTATCCCGTTTCGATAACCGTTTTTAAAACCCGACTCAGGGGGGGTCCGGGATCGGGCTGGGAGCAGAATACATGAGCCGGTCGAAGGAAACGCGACATTCTTATGAGTCGTTTCCTTCGGGTAACCACCCTCGCTTTTAGAGCGAGGCTCTCCACAACGAAGACTTGTCATACGTTCGAATGCCGAATCCGCTAATATCAGAGTATTCAACCGTCATTTGCTGCTCTGTTTTCCGCACCAAACCAGATTGTGAGATCCGGAGGTGACGATCATGCCATGAGATATTCGAAGGTTTTCCGTTCTCTTCCAAGTTCTTGAGAAACTTAAAAATGAACCCTGACTCGAACGTCGAATAATAGATCTTGTATTCAGATGCCTGTTGAATCACCGATCTCTCTTACTTCAGGATTTCGAGGTCAACCTCGACCTTTAGTTCGATGGGATAGCGCTTTCGAAGAGAGACCATATTGTTCAAAACCCTCAGATTGTTTGTATAAAGCTCTCCCTCCACTATGATGCTCCCTCCATCATTCACAGAAAATACCCTGCCCTTTCAAAAAGCAATCTCAAAGCACCCTTCCCCCCTCCAATCTCATCACTTTTGTACATACCTCCTTCAGTATTTCTGGAGAATGGGAGGCCATCACCAAAATCGGAGTTCTTGAGATCAGGGATTTGAGCTTGTCTTCCGCCTTCTTTACAAAATCTGCATCGCCCACAGACAACCACTCATCCATCAACAGGATATCCGCCTCGATACTGGTCGCGATCGAAAAGGCAAGACGCATGACCATTCCGGAAGAGTATGTCCGAACGGGCATCTCGATATAATCTCCCAGTTCAGAAAATGTCGTGATCTCATCGATCTTTGACCGGATCACCTGCTTCGGCAAACCCATCAAAAGCCCCCGAAGATAGATGTTCTCAAGACCGGATGCCTCAAAGTCCATCCCGATCGAAATATCAAGAAGAGAAGCGATCCGTCCACGGACAACAATCGTTCCCGCTGTCGGTTCATAGACACCTGCCAGGACTCGTAAAAGAGTGGACTTCCCCGACCCATTATGTCCTGTCAGTCCCAGGCGCTCCCCCTCCCGAACCTCAAAGTCAATCGCATCGAGTGCTCTGATGGAAACGCCTTTTCTGGCTTCCGAAGATATCCGGCCTCCTGTCGCCACCCTCAGGAGATTCTTCTTGAAGGATCGATGGGGGGCATTGAAAATGGGGAAGTCGACACAGACATTTTCGGCCTTGATATAAGTCCTCAATCAGGTCTCCCCTAAAGCCAATAGGCAATACGTGCACGATACCGGACAAGCATCCTGAACGCCAGTCCCCATCCCAGTACCGTCATCAGCAGAACAACCCCCCAGGAATTCCAGGGAATCTCTCCCCCCAAAAGCCCGTTCCGGGCGATGTTGAAGACATGGAAAAGAGGGTTGGACTGGATGATCCAGATCTTGTTCTTGATGCTGGACGCGGTCCACATGACCGGGGTCAAAAAAAACAGGATCTGAACAAAACTCGCCACAATCTGGACAATATCGCGAAACCGCGTCCCCAGGATCCCAAGCAAGATCCCCACCCCATACCCGTTCAGCACAATCAAAAAGACGGCGAAAGGAAAGAGGAAAATGTTCCATCCCGGGTTGACCCTGAAAAACACCATGATCGCCAGCACCACGAGCATATTGTGAAAGAAAATGATGACGTTTCTCCAGATCATCCGAAGAATATGGATTCCGAATGGCATGGGGATCTGCTTGATGATTCCTTCCGCCTGGATAAAGACCGTGGCGCTTTCGTTGATTATCGTTGAAATCAACGACCAGATCACCATTCCGGTGGCCAGGTAAGGGAGATAGAACCGGATATCCTGCTTGAACAGTTTCGCATAGAGGATCCCCATCATGACCACCGTTACCCCAAGACTCAGGGTGATCCAGAACGGACCCAATGCGGATCTTCTATATCTCTGCTTGATATCCTGCCATCCCAAGGACAACCAGAGGGGGTAAGACAAAAGACTGTTCTGGATATCCTCCACCGCTTTTAAAACCCGACCCGATTGCAAAGGCGACTATCCCTTCCTTGAGAAATTTACCAGGACCCTTTTCCTGCCCATACCACACCGATCGTCCGGATCAGAATCACCAGATCCAGCCACAAAGACCAATTCCGAATGTACCAGAGATCAAGGCGAACACGAATACCATAACCTCTTTCGCTTCGTCCCGACACCTGCCAGAGACCCGTGATCCCGGGTTTCACCAGAGCGTAGTCCTCCCCTGCCTCCCGGTAACGGAAATGAAGCTCTTCCCGCGTCACCGGCCGGGGCCCCACAAAACTCATCTCCCCTTGCAATACATTCACGATCTGGGGAAGCTCGTCGAGACTCGTTTTTCGCAAGAATCTTCCGACCGGCGTGATGCGGGGATCATCGGAAATTTTCTGATTGTCCTCGTACTCTTTTCGGAGTTTCGGATCCGATCCCAGAAGTTCTTCGAGGTGTTCTTCCGCACCCAGAAACATCGTCCGGAACTTGTAGATCCGGAAGGGCTTCTTGTTTCGTCCAATCCGGTATTGCGAAAAGATAACGGGACCGGGAGAAGTCGCCGCCACCAGAATAGCAATTCCCATCATCAGGGGAAACAGCGGGATACAGAGGAAGATCGCCAGGACATAGTCCGAGAAGTTCTTGAGCCAACGATTGAGTCGAGATTTCAGATTGTTGTGGATCCCCAGGAGAAAAATCTCCTCATAAAAGAGATAGAGGAGCTCGCTGTTCACCAGGTTGACCTGGGCCACGTTCGGAACGACATAGACCGACAGGACATGGCGCTGCACCCGATCGATCAGTTGAGCGATTTCCTCTCTCCTCAGGTGGGGGACCGCAATGACAGCCCCCCGGACCCCTTTCTCCGCCGTGATCTGCTGAAGGTCTTCCAGCGATCCCAGACACGGGATCTCCGGAGGCTTAAGACCCGACAGGGCTTCCGGATCCTGCCCCTCCAGCGTCTCCGAATCCTCCGGCCGCCGTCTCTCCAAACGATCCTGAATTTTCAGAAAACCCAGGATCCGGATACCCATGTAATGATCGCGAAAAAGGCCCAGGTGGGCCAGATGGCCCCAGGGATTGTCCCCGATCAGAACCGCTTTCTTTAATCCCAGTCCCATCCCGTGCAGGAACGGCTTCCACCAGAACCTGAAGAAGGGTACCAGAACGAGAGAAAGGAAACCGCTTCCGACCACGATCGACCGGGAAATCTCAAAAGACAGCTTGCCCAGGCTCACAATGGAGAAAATTATCAGATAAGCAAGGCCAATCGCTTTGATCATGTTCTGGGTTTCTTCCCAGAACGGTTCCCGCCGGCCGTACAGCCCCTCATAGGCAAACACGCCGATCACCACCACCGGAATCCAGACCCGGGACACCAGATCTTCCAGCGTCTGGGCAAACGGAATCGGGAACCAGTGCGCGAAAACACCAATGCGAAGGAAGTAAGCGCTCAGGAGAGAAGCATAGAAAGCGGCACAATCCCCCACGATTACGAGAACGGGATACAGGACGCGGCCCAATGCCGGTTTCAAGCCAGACCCGGAAGTCAAGAAGACAACTCCTCCGAATCCCCCCATTCAGCCTGATCTTCCATCCGGGAAAGACCTTTCCCCTGATGTTGTTTCCATTGGTCCCGGACAAATCGACCGTAGAGATCCCGAAAGACCTGATCCGAAAACCGTTCGGCATTCCGCCGCGACACCACAGGAACAAAGCGATCTTCCCATCGCACAAAGGCTGCGATGGCCTGACGAAGGGATTCGGGCGACGGTTCGTCATAAAAGAGACCGCTTGTTTCTTCCCAGTTGACCCCCTCCGGATCATCGATTCTTCCAGGATCCACAGCCCGGACCGTTTCCAGAATCCCTCCCCGTCCACAGGCGACGACAGGAACACCGGCCGCCTGGGCTTCGATGGGGGCGATCCCGAAATCCTCTTCGGCCATAAAGACGAAAGCCCTGGCTTTTTGAAGAATGGATCCCCACTCGGAATCGGACACCCAGGGCATCCATTCGATATTTCCCTGCCCCTTGATCAAAGATTGGATCTTCGCTCTCCCCGGCCCGTCCCCCACTACGCATAGCTTGTGGGGAGATCCCAAAAATGCGGAAACGATCCTGTCAATGTTCTTGTACGGAACCAGCCGTCCAAGCGTCACGAAATACTCCCCGCCGGGTGTTTTCTTCGGGACAAACCGGGAAACGTCGACCGGGGGGTGGATCACCGTCGACCTTCTCCGGTAGATCCGGGAGATCCGTCTGGCCACAAACCCGGAGTTTGCGATGAAGGCGTCCGGCCGTTGACCGGCGACATAGTCCCATTGTCTGAGCGACGGCAGGAAGAGGGAGGCGGCCGCTTTCTTGACCGTCCCCGACAAGGACCGGGAAAAATACGCCTCCGTCATGTCCCACAGGTACCGGGGTGGCGTATGGCAATAACAGAGGTGCAGTTGTCCCGGATGAGGAAGAACTCCTTTCGCCACCGCGTGGCTTGAGGAGAGGACAAGATCATACGATTTGAGATCCAGGGATTCAATGGCCGAGGGCATCAGGGGAAGAAGGTTCCGGTAAATCTTTTCCACAAATGGAACGTGTTGCAAAAACGACTGGCCAACCGGATCCCCGGGAAGTTGGTTCCTCTGGTTTGCAGGAAGACGGTCGAAGAGAACGAAGAGATCCGCCCCAGGGAACAACTTCATGATTTCGGCCAGAACCCGTTCGGAGCCTGCCCAGGTCACAAGCCACTCATGAACAACCGCCACTTTCATCTGCAGTCCGATGCCCTTTTCATCCACCCGGTAAACCAATCATGGTCTTTCAATTTTTCGCAAAAATTCCCACACATCATACCGATTTCAATGAATAAACGAAAATCGGAAACCACATTGTTCATTGGGGAGTCCATAAACCGGGTCCCATGGCCTTTTAGCGATTCTGAACCGATGGGTTCAGTGCTGACCGGATAACCTGTCTCACCTTTTCTGCGGTCTTTTCCCAGGAAAACAGGCCGGCTCTTCCCCTTCCCCTGGCCCCCAGGGTTTTCTGAAATTCCCTGTCTTCCGCTACTTTCTCCATTCCCCGTTTCCAGCCTTCGATCTGTTCCGGGTGAACGAGAAATGCCGCATCTCCCGCCACCTCCTCCACCGCCGGAATTCTTGAAGCAATAACCGGAACCCCGCACGACATGGCTTCCAGGACAGGAAGTCCGAATCCTTCGTACAAGGAGGGAAACAGGAGGGCTTTCGCTCCCCGATAGACGGAAGGCAGGTTCTTTTCCCCGATCATTCCCTGAAACACTACTTTCTTTCGAAGGTTCAGCCGCCCGAGTCTTCCGATCATCACGGGATTCGGTGTTCCGGTCATGACAAGGCGGAACGATGTCGGCAAGCGGGCCTGGGAAAAGGCTGTCAGAAGCATGTCCAGATTTTTGTGGGGTTTGTGATTTCCTACGTAAAGGAAGTAAGGATACCCGGGATCCCAGCGGGGGCCTTCCAGAGCGAACTCCGGGCCGACGCCGTTGCCCGTCACGATCACCCGATCCGGGGAGAGACCGGACCACTCCAGAAGTTCGTTTCTGGAAAACTCCGACACCGTCAGCACACGAAACGCCCTGAAGAGAGCGGGTTTCAGGAACTTTTCGTAGTACAGCCGTTTGAATCCTCCTCCCTCTCCCGAAATCTTGAGATGAATCAGGTCATGAATGGTCATCACAAACGGACAGTTCGAAAAGGCGGGAGGATTAAACCCGGGTGTGAAGTAGACTCTGGGACGTCGTTTCGCAATCTGAATGGAAGACCAGAGGGGATCGAACGGGCTGAGAAAATGGGTCTTCCCCGATTCGAGAATGTCTGCGCCCGGAAGTCGGGACAGAACCTCCGAGGCAAAGCGACCGATTCCGTGAGAACCTATCCATCGCCCATCGCACAACACCCCCGAGAACTCCTGTTTGGGAAAGTCTGACAAGACCCGATTCCTCCCGAATATTCCATCGAATGTACTCTCCCTCACCTAAGCGCCGTAGGTGGGGTTTCCGGTCTCGCGACCGAACGTTCCTCTTTCGCCGAGGATGCGCGAAGGCGTTTGGACCTTCGCGTCTTATCGTCCTCTCCGGAGGCTTTGATTTCGGACCGTTCCGGCCCTGGTTGTTCCCTTTTTCCGATCCCACACCGCCGGACCGGTTTCTTCCGGACATCCCCTTCCAGAAGAACCCGGATTCCCCTTTTGGCGATGATGCGGCCCGCGTTTCGATCGGCGTGATCCTGAAGTCCGCAGCGCTGGCAGACAAAATCGGCCCGGGAGGGACGGTTGTCCGGGTGAATGTGCCCGCACCGGGCGCATTCCTGCGCACTGTAGTGCGGCGAAACCTTGATCACGAGTTTCCCGTTCCGTCGCGCCTTGTACGAAAGAAACAGGACAAACAGGCCCCAGCAAGACGACAGGATCGCCCTGTTCAGGCCAGCCTTGCCCCGGGCCCCGTTTTTGACATACCGTCCGGACCCGTCCTTTTTCGGCTCTGGCCTCTTCGTCATGTTTTTGACCCTGAGATCCTCGACCACGAAGAGGCTCCGTTCCGGATCGGAGACAAAGGCACGGGTGGCCTTGTGGACGACATCCTTCCGGACCTCACGGGCGTAACCGGAAAGCCGGGCCATCCGGTTGAGGGTCTTCTTCCGGTTCTGCGACCCTTTCCTCTGTCTCGCCAGTCTCCGCTGGTACCGCCTCCGGGCCCGCTCCTTCTTTTCGGTCCGGCTCGACCACCTGAAAGGGATTGGGGGACGGGGTGATACAAAGCGCTCCATGGATAGCCTCGTCGCAAAAAGACCCCTTCCGGAACGGACATGAATTCCTCGCAGGTCCATCTCCTTGAGACAGGCCGTTTTTATCAGATCCTCCTTCGAAATGTCGATGCCTTGTCATTTGATCATTTTTTGGGTCCTTCAGTCCCACTTCAAGGAAACGGGACCGCGATAGCGGAATGTTGCTGCCCGCACCGTCTGGGACGGGAACCGGCTCCCGATCAGATCCTGATATTTTCGATAAAAACGGTTCAGCCGCTTGCGGGAATCCCCTCCCGTCGATAGAATATCGCCTTTTTTGGTGTTATTTCCCTGCCGGAGGCTGTCCGCGGTTCTTCACTGTCTTTTCAGAGGGGGTTTCATGAACGAGATTTCCGGCCTGCATGACCGGTTCTTCAAGACATCTTTCGGCCGAATCGAGGTTCTCCGGGATTTTCTGACGGGATTCCTGCCCCCGGAGATTAGCCAGTCCATCGACCCCGACAGCCTCCGGTTCCTGAACACGGAGACGATCGGGTTGTCGTTCGAGAAAAGCCACATGGATCTCGTGGTGGAGTGCCGGATCTCCGAAACGCCCGCCCAATTCTATCTGCTGATCGAACACAAGTCCGTTCCCGACCCGGAGGTGTTTCTCCAGATGCTCCGGTACATGGTGGCCCTCTGGACCCGGAACAGGCAGGACAACAAGCCCCTTGTGCCGGTCCTTCCCCTCGTCTTCCATCAGGGAGGGCGACCCTGGACCCTTCCCGTCCGCTTTCAGGAGACCTTCCCGGTGCCGGAGACCCTGAAAGCCCATGCCGTGGACTTTGCCCCGCTCCTCTTCGACCTGTCGACCGTGTCGGGAGCCACGATCCGGGAGCGCTCGGCCCAGGCGGAAACGGTGGTCGTCCTCACCCTCCTGAAATACGCTTTTTCCGGGTCGGTCGAGGACGTTCTCCGCGCCCTGAAAGAGACGGGCGGATCGTTCGATGAAACCTTCCTGTTTGGTGTGCTAAACTATGCCATCAGGGCCTTTGAAGTGAAGGATCCTGGGGTTGTCGATGCGATCTCACGGAGTTTCGGAGGAGAAAAGATCATGCCGAGCATTATCGACGAATGGGTGGAAGAAGGACTGAAGGAAGGTCTGAAGGAAGGACTGAAAAAAGGCCGGGAAGAAGGCCTGCAAAAGGGTCTGAAAAAAGGCAGGGAAGAAGGCCAGAGAAAGATGATCGAAAAGCTTCTGGCGAAAGGAGTCCTTTCCGTTTCCCAGATCGCCTCGGCGCTTGAAGTGGATCCCCGGTGGGTGGAGCAGATCCGGAAGGACCTTGAGAATGGTCGATGAGCTTTTTCCCTCCCTTTGAAGTGAAGGATCCTGTGGTGGTCGATGCGATTTCACGGAGTTTCGGAGGAGAAAAAATCATGCCGAGCATTATCGACGAATGGGTGGAAGAAGGCCGAAAAGAAGGTCAGGAAGAAGCCCAGAGAAAGATGATCGAAAAGCTTCTGGCGAAAGGGGTCCTTTCTGTTTCCGCGATTGCCTCGGCGCTTGAAGTGGATCTCCGGTGGGTGAAGCAGATCCGGCAGGACCATGAGAAGGGACAATGAGATTCCTCCCTTCCAGGATGGGTGTTGTATCAGACCCTTGAAGTCGCCCTCTGGCAGGAATTCCTGCCGGAATTCTGAAATCATCCGGACATTCCGGAGAAACGGAGTTTATTCCTCCAGAAATGAAATTCCATGCTCCTCGCACCATTCGACGGCGATCTTCCGGAAGGCCGCTTCCCGGTAGCCGAACCAGTCCTCCCTTACCCCAAGATCATCGATCCTGTCCTTGAATGCCCTGAACGCCCCTTTTCCGCGAATGGCCCGATAAAGGGCGTTTCTGACCGTTTCGTCCGAAAGGGAGTCGATGAAGTTTTCCATGATCCGGTACTCGTTGATCTCCCACCGGGATGGCAAGGGAACGTATCCGTCTTCGTCCTGCAGAATTTTTCTGGCCCACTCCACGGACTCTTCTTCCTCCGGATCCGGCAGGGCGGAGACCCGCTCCGGCTCCTCGGCCATGCGGAAGGCCTCGTCCGGAACCCAGAGCAACTGTCCGGTGTTCAGATCGAACCATGAGGTCGATTCGTCGGAAGAAAACTCCATTTCCTGAATGATTTCCTTCAGTTTTACAGTGATTGGCATCATCTCCCTCCCGTGTTGGAGATCAACTTCTCCGCCCTCTTCAGAACCATGTTGCAGGAATCGTCTATCTCTATGTCATGCTGCTGGCTCCCCCCTTCCCGAAAACAGCCCCAGCACCAATCTTTCAGAGGACAAACGACAGGAGAACAATTTTTCCTCAATCCTGAAAAACGGTTTTTCCGAACCCCCGGATCTCCTCCACCACCCGATCCAGATGGGACCGATGGATGTTATGCCCGGCTCCGTCAATCGTCCGCACCGTCACGCCGGGTCCTTGCCTCCCCAACCATTCCCGGTCGCCCGGAGAGATCACAGAATCCTCTCCGGACACCAAAATCAATAGCGGAATCTCATAGCCGGACAGTCGTTTCCGAAGATCCCATTTTCCCGCCTCGACACCGTTTTCCTCCCCGATCCCTTCGATGGCCCGGATCGACATCTTCGACAGGGCATGCACCTTGGCCTCCCGGTCGAGCGGGTCGAGATCGGCGTACATTGCCAGGATCCCGTCCTTTCGGGTCTCCCCTTCAAGGGCCAGCAGTTCCCGGAGATCCGCGACATAATCGGGGCCGAAGGTGCCGGGGACCACACGGATTACCGGATCGAGGGCCACCACCGACCGCGCGGCAATCCGGGGTCCGCCCAACAAGGCGACAGATCCGCCCCAGGAATGTCCCAGAAGGATATCGACCGGCTCTCCTATCGTCCGGACCGCCGCCTCCAGATCCCGGACCGACTGTTCGAGGGTCATCGGGCCCGTAACCCCGGCCAGATCCCCGTGACCCCGCTGGTCATAGGCGAACACCCGGTGAGTCGACGAGAATCGTCCGGCCAGCCGCTCCCACCCCCGACGGGAACTCGTCATTCCATGGACGCACAGCAGCACCGGCCCAGACGAGCCCCATTGCTCGATCGTATTCTTGACCCCATCTTCCAGCAGGAAGGTCCTCTCTTTTCCCTTCATGCTTCTCCTCCGGGTTCCGGCGCCTGCAGGTTTCCCCGACGGGCGAGGAAGGTCAACTCGGAAACACCCGACTTGTCGATCTCTCCCAGCCCCAGGGAAACCATCCGGTCATACTGGCCGGACGCCGCTTTGGCCAACGGAAGATTCAGGCCGGCCCGGGCGGCGAGGGCAAGCGCGATACGGGAATCCTTGGCGGCGTGGGCCGCCGAAAAATAGACATCGTGCTCCCGGTTCTGCATGTCGGCGCCGTCGGTTTCGAGTACCCGGGAAGCGGCTCCCGTCTGGGAAAAAACCTCCCGGACCATCGCAAGGTCCAACCCCAGGGCGTCGGCCAGTCCCAGACCTTCTGCCAGCCCTGCGGTGTTGATATTCATGACCATGTTGACCAGCGCCTTGAGCTTCGCCGCCTGTCCGGAAGGACCGATCCACCGGAGCGAGGCGCTCATCGCCTCGAGAACGGGGCGAACCCGTCCGAACACCTCTTTTTTTCCCCCGACCATCAGATACAGGGTGCCTTCCCGCGCCTGGGTGATGGAACTCGCCATCGACGCCTCGAGACAGTCGGCGCCCCGGGCGTTTGACCGCCTTTCTACCTCCACATGGATATCCGGCGAGAGGGTCGCGCAATTGACGAAAACCCGGCCGGATGCGCCAACGAGCAGGGAATCTCCGGTTTCGGCGAACAGGGCGTCCATCTCCCGGTCGGTTCCGACTACGGTGATGATCACATCCGACTGCGCTGTAACTTCAGCGAGCGTTCGGGCCACGGAAGCGCCGGTTTCGCGCGCCACCCGCCGGGCGGCTTCCAGGCGGACGTCATAAACAGACGCCACCCGGTAGCCGACATCGTTCAGTCTGAGGGCCATATTCGAACCCATGCGGCCCACGCCGACAACACCCATCTTCCATGGCTGGATCTCGAACTTCTCCAATGCAAGCCTCCCGTACTCCGTCAGGCCCTACAGGCCTTCATTTCTGTAACCCGGCACCCTTTGTCCGGGCATTCCTTCCCTTTGGGTACCACACTTCCCCCCGCACGCGCAAGAATGAGATTGCCCCGAAGACGGGCGGATGAGCGCTGCTTCACGGGAGCTGTCGGGTCTTTCTGGAAAATGACCGCTCCCGGGCTCCGGGGATTCCTCCTCCGGAAAAAAGCAACCCATGAACCTAAAAAGCCAAAAACAGAAAAGACTTCCTCGTCTGCGCTGTCCTTCCCCGCCCTGAAGAGCGCGGGTTGCCGCGCAAGTGGATCAAGAATGCCCCCGACGCAACCGTGCGCCGTTTGAAAGTGGGATGCCTCGTTCAGGAAAAAAGTCGGATGTTCGACAAATAAGGATGGGATCCTTTCGGAAACGGGGATTTCCAGTAGACTTCCGAAAGGATCCCATAAGAGAAAGACCGCCATTCCGGCTTCCCCGGTGACTCACATTCTTTCAGCCCTGTCCATCTCCTGGCCGGAACGGTCGATCTCCAAGCCCCAGGATTTTCCGCAGTTCCGACATGATTTCCCGGTCAATCAGCATGTCTGGATGGATCTCCCTCTGCTCCATATCGAGGAGGAGGGATTCCACCATATCCCTTCCTTCCTCGGTCTCGACGGCTTCCAGGGGTTTCTTGCCACCCAGTAACGGGATATTCTTATGGGGCCACTGAAGAATCTCTTTTTGCAGAAAGTCTTTCACCGCTTCCCTGACCTCTTGACCCGTTTCCGGGATCGATCCCGTCGGGGACGCTCCGGTTTCGGAATCGGATTCGCCCCTTTCCCGGGCCATGGATGCCAACTCCTTTTGTGAAATGACGTTGTCCGACCGGAAACGGACGCTTCCCGGCAACCTGGTTTCCACGATCTCCCGGATGGTCTGGGCGCGGTTGTCGGAATTCGTCGTGATCGTCAACGTCTTTCCGTCGATCTTCAGATGCCCGAGAAGGGTATTTTCCCAAGTGGAATGAATCTTGTTCCCGAGTTTTGACCAGGGAATACTGGCGCCGGTGAGGGCTCCCGCGTCATCGTACACCGCCGACCGGAGTATCTCTTCTTCGCTTTCGGCGACAGAAAGGTCCTTGAGAACGTCAAACGCCTGCCGGGGCGAATCGATGTCGTATGTGATCTCGTGAATGACGACCAGTTCGTCGTCCGTGTTGAGCATCGTGGGTGGCACGGGATTTCGGAGCTCTTCCATGATCGTCTGGTAGGTTTCCCGGATCTCGACGTCGAAGTCGACCAGATCCTTGCGGGAAGGATGGGGACAGTTTTTCCGGACAAAGCTTTTCAGGGCCAGGATAACCGGTTTCTTTTCGACCGGGATCATGTAGGGGGCGGTTGCATCCATGAGCGTCAGATGTTCGATCTGGACCACGTTCCCGAAAAGGATTCTTCCCGGCACGACCGATGTGGAAGCCGCCCGATCCACGATATCGAACTCTTCCTCGGTCAAGATGTCACGGAGTTTCATACCGGTGCCGGGTTCCGCCGAAAGGATGTCGTAGAAGCTGAAGACTGAATTCTGGCAGGCCTCGATGTAGCGAACGGCCAGAGGATTAAGGGTTTTTTGACGTTTTTTGAGAAACGCCCGGGCTACCGTTCCCCCCGCCAGGCCGGAAGTCGCCTGATAGGTTTCCGAATACGGGTCCGGAATCCAGTGGTAGGAAAACCATGAAAAGAAAACGGGGATATGAAACCGGTCCGGTCCGGACGGGCTTTCTCCGTCTTCAAACAAAAACTCGGACCAGGCCTCTGCGATCAAAGCTTCCCCGAAACGCTCCTCGGCGAACAGGACGATCTTGACCGACAGTCCGTCGATCACCTTCCGCAGATCCCGCCAGAGAGGATCCATTCCTGACAACTCCTCTTCTCCGCTCTCTTTGGCCAAACAGCATTTCTTATACTTTTTTCCGCTGCCGCAGTAACAGGGTTCATTCCTGCCGATTTGAGATGAGCCCATGACTGTCTCCTCCATTTAGATCTACCTGAACGTCTTGCACTCGAATGGATCCCGGATTTCCATCGTCCGTTTGCCCCAAGACTCCATTCGACCGGAAAATACCGCAAACTCCGGATGCGTTCGTCCATGCGCGTTCCGGGCTGCCCCTGACATCCTTTTCACCTTTCGGCGAATCAGGATCAGTTCACGTGCATCTTTTTGCGGAGATCCCACCGGCACTCAACGTCTCCACCCCGGTCAACAATCTGAAAACGGCGAGTGCCCGCCGTGTTCCCGATCGTTTTCCGATCCATCCGAAGCCGATTGATGGAAAGCCGTCTTTCCGGTATCGGGCCTGCGCTACCGGAAGCGCCGGCAGGGAGACACCGGAAACCGTCTTTCGGCGCGCCGAAAGCCAGGGAACCCGGGAAAAACCGCGCCACGTCAAATCGTCCCCTTGCCCTCACCTGCACTGCTCCCAAGAAAGGGAAAGGCTCTTTCCCTCATGGAGACGGTCGGACTCCGTTTTGAGGCAGACGCGTTTACAGGCGCCTCTCCCTTCTTTTTGTCCTGAAAAGGATACCCGATCGGAAGCGGTATCCCAACCCCAGGTTATCCGGACCATTCCATGATGCGCGGATAGGTGTTCAGGAAAACCAGGAAAACATGGACATCTCCGATCGCCCCGGTGTCTTCTGGCTCCACTATTTCTCTCTGACGGTCGAGGTCGGGAATAAAGGGGATACCGGAAAGAGGGACAGGAAACGTTCCGGGATGAATGGGCCCGCAATCATCCACATTCGATAACGGATTTGTGAGCAAAAACGGGCTGTGCTAGTCTTAGGCAAGGAAAAAGGACGCTCCGAAACAGGAATAAGGAGAAAAAACCGGAGATGCGGATCGACCCGAAAACATGCGCGATCATCAAAAAAACCGTCATCGACGAACTGGGCTCCGGCACGGTGATCCGTCTCTTTGGAAGCCGGGCCGACGACAGAAAGCGCGGCGGCGACATTGATCTGCATCTTGAACCGGAGCATCCTGTCCGCGACCGCATCCGGACGGAATGTCTTCTCGCCGCCCGGCTCTTTGTCCGCCTGGGAGGACGGCAGGTCGACCTGTTGATCAGAAACCCCCGCACATCCGTCCGGCCTGTCGATGAAGAGGCCCATCGTCACGGTGTCGTTCTGTGAATGCCTCCGCCGAAGACCGTCGCCGGCTTTCATGGCTTCTGTCGCTCTCGGAAAAAGAAGCTCTCCTTCTTAAGAAAACTTCCGCCCGGATTCGCGCCCAGAAGCCCGACCTGGCGTGGATCGTGTCTTTCGACGAAAACGAAAACCGCGGCGAGATGATGGAGGCGTTTGTTTCGCGATATTCCCGGTTGCAGGATACGATCGGGAACAAGCTCCTTCCGGCCCTCCTGCGGGCCACGCTGGAACCTTCGGGGACCCACCTCGACAATTTGTCCCGGGCCGAAAAACTGGGATGGGTGGATTCGGTCGAACGGTGGATCGCGCTGTGGGAACTTCGAAACCGGCTGGTTCACGAATACGTGGAATCGCCCGAAGACCTCCTCGACGGGTTAAACGAGGCCCTGGAATCGGTGGATGTCCTCCTGGACACCCGCACGCGTATGGCCGGTGTCGCCAGGACCCTTTTGACCTGACCGTCGGGCCAGGAAGCCGGCCGTCAGGCGTATGGTTCCGGGTTCCTCCCCGGAAGGCCTCGCCCCCTACTGAACCCCTTCCGGTTTCCTTCCCTTGGACAACCGGCAAGAAGATCCGTCCTTCCCCTAAAACCAGAGGTTGATCCCGAACATCAGGGTCGTGACCGATCCGATATACGCCTCGGCCAGGCTTTCATAGGAGAGGTTCGCCGTGAATTCGATGCGGGGCGTGATCTGGACCGACATCCCTCCGTCCCCCTGAAAACCCGCCAGCGGACCCGGGGTGTCGAACGTTCCGACCACCCCGCCGATCTGGCCGTTCAGGACGACATAGCGGCCGATCTGGTCGAGGGTCGAAAGACCGGCAAATCCGAAGTTCGAGGAGAGCAGCACCGGCACCTGGGCTGTGGGGTTCGGGACGAACGGGGTGAAGGTCTGGGTGTCGTATCCGGCCACGAGATGCAGGTCGGGGCTCCTCAGGAACCCCCAGTCCAGCGTGACCATGCTGTTGTGGTTGGCCCCGAAGGGGGTCCGATTTCCCTGCAGGGTGTCGTCGGTATATTCATACTCCCCCGAGAGGGAAAGTTTCGGGGTCAGGCTCCAGGTGGCGGTCAGCAGGCCGCCCGTCTGGAGTCCGCCCGCAATAATCGCTTGTCCGTAGCCGCTCCAGGGAAGCTGGTACCACCCCTGCGCGTCGATGCGCAGGGGGCCGGCCGGTATATCGACATGCCCATAAAAACCCGCGTTGATCTGGCCTCCTGCGAAGACGTCGCCCCCGTCAACCAGAAACCGGATCCCGTCCGGACCCTGCCCGTCCGCCCCGGCGTAAAGGTAGGACTCCACCGCTGCACTCTGGCCGGAGGCTGTGCCGGCGTAGAGGTTGTCTCCCGCCTGGAAGTGGACGGTATCCTTGTAGAGGGGGGATTCGACGGCGACGCCGGTTCCGATCGAACTGCCACCGGCGTAGGCGATGTCGATATTGGTCACCCGGAGATGGGTGGAGCTGTTCTCCAGAATATACGTTTGCGGCGACTGAAACGGCGGCGGAACGGATTCCTCGAAGTTGATGTTCTGGTCGAATGTGACCAGGGGCGGCATCGACATCGCCAGTTCATTGAGGGCCTTCAGATCCTCCCGGACCTTGGCCCGTTCGGAAGTCGTCAGGTCTTTCTCCCGGGACAGACCGGCCAGAATCGTCTTCGACCGGATCATGTCCCCTTTTTCCAGGAAGAGTTCCGCCTGCAGACGGAGAAGGACCGGGTCCTTCGGAAATCGTTTCAGACCGCGATCGAGGATGGTCAGTCCGGCATCCGGATCATGGATTTTCCGGGCGACGCGGCCGCCCAGAAGATAGGCGTCTTTGCGTCCGGGATGGGTTTGGACATATTGCCCGATCTGCTTTTCCGCCAGGGCGTACCGGTGTTGGTCGACCGTCGAGCGGATCGTTTTCCAGTCGTCGTCCTCCCCCGGGGAGACGGAGGATTCCCCGGCCACGGCCGCCGGAAGGCAGGACGAAAGCCACAGGATGGGACACAAAAACGTTGAGAAAAAGAGTGCCGGAAACATTCCGGCACTCCGGAAGGCAGGGATCATTAACGGGTGTGGCGATGCATGCGGGCGTGGTAGCCGGCGTGACGGGCGGGAGAATAAAGGCGGGCGACGCGGATCCGGGAGGCATCCCTGATCTCGCGCAGAGCCGCCCTGTGGGGGTCCTGTGCCAAATCGGCGCGGGACAGGCCGGGATTCCGGTCGTCTCCGTCATGATGCAGCGCCGCCTGGGGAGACTCCCGATCCGGATGATCCAGGTCGTGGGGACGGGATCCCGGAAGCAGGTCCTGCCGGAGATCCTGACGCTGATCGGCGATGGCCTCCCGTAACCGGATAATGCGGTCCATGATCCGGTCTTTCGCTTCCAGCCGGTCGGTCTTCAGCCGGGCTTCGACCTGCTTGAGATCCTGGCGGGCGTCAGCGATTTCGGCTTTCAGCCGATCGATCCGGTCCTGGATCCGGTCTTTTTTGGCTTTGGAGAGCGCGCCGGTCTTCAGGAGCGCCCGGTCCTGTTTCAGATCCTGGCGTTCGTCCGCGATCTCCGCCTTCAGTCGGTCGATCCGGTCCTGGATCCGGTCTTTCGCCTCCAGCCGGTCTGTCTTCAACCGGGCTTCGTCCTGTTTGAGATCCTGGCGCGCGTCCGCGATTTCGGCCTTCAGCCGGTCGATCCGGTCCTGGATCCGGTCTTTTTTGGCTTTGGAGAGCGCGCCGGTCTTCAGGAGCGCCTGATCCTGTTTCAGATCCTGGCGTTCGTCCGCGATCTCCGCCTTCAGCCGGTCGATCCGGTCCCGGAGCGCGTCGTTCGATACCAGGTGATCGGTTTTCAAAAGAGCCTGGTCCTGACGAATATCCAGACGCTGGTCCGCGATTTCCTTCTTCAGACGGACGATCTGACTTTCAAGCGCGCCTTTGGTGACCAGAGGACGGGACTTCAGCAGAGCCTGGTCCTGTTTGAGATCCTGGCGTTCATCCGCGATCTCCGCCTTCAGCCGGTCGATCCGGTCCATGAGGGCGTCTTTCGAGGCCAGGCGGTGGGCTTTCAGGAGCGCCTGGTCCTGTTTCAGATCCTGACGTTCGTCCGCGATCTCCGCCTTCAGCCGGTCGATCCGGTCCTGGAGGGAGTCTTTAGGCGATGGTGGCGCCGTCACCGGAAGAGACGCGGTCACCGCAGGGGAAGGCGGGGGAGGGGGCGAGATCAGTCTTGAAACCGCGGTGGAGCCATAGGCGAAACCCACCCCGGCAACAACCGAAACGACAATAACCGCCGGAAGAACCTTCCTGGTATTTTGTTTCATGGGGATTCTCCTTGTGATATAAGCGTCCTTCATAAAAACAGACGCGCAAACATATCAGAACCACCAGAAAAATCCTGTGACCGCCGTCAAACATATCGATACCTTTTGAGACAGGGTGTATCCCCATCTTTTCAGATACCCCCGGCCATCCTCTCCATCCCGGCCATTTCCCCTCCCCCGCCCGGATCGAAAACAGACCCGGATCACATCCATTTGTGACCGTGCGCACAGTTTGATGGCTTGCCGGAAGCCCCTCCCCGGAATAAAATTGGGATGAAAGTCGCAACGCAACGTCGCCTTGTCGAAAGGAGGTTCATGATGTTGTCTGAGACCCGAATTCTCTGGAGGGGGATCCTCGTCGGAGGACTTCTTTTCGGAACGGGATGGGTCGGGCTGGCCATGGCCCATCCGGGAGGGGTGTCCCCTCCCGTGCACCCGGCGGTTCATCCCGCCGCGCACCCCCACCCCCACGGTGCCGTCAATCTGGGCATGACCCATATGAGCCCGACTTCGGCAAATTTCGGACAGGAAGTATCGGGCGTGGCCACGACCCAGGGGAAGGAAATCTCGAAGGACGCGCAATCGGGAATGACCGGCCAAAAACTGTCGGACGTCGCACGCCAGCACGGGGACACGGTGTCGGACGTCGCCACCGGCTCACAGCTTCCCGCTCCGCCGCCTCCCGCGCCGGGCGCACCACCTCCCCCACCACCCGGATCCGCGCCTCCCCCACCGCCTCCGGGATCCGCCCCGGCGCCTCCTCCCGCGCCCTGAACCTTCTCCTCACCGGACGCCCGTCATTTGAGATGCGGGCGTCCCCCTCCTCCCGGTTTTTTCCGGTGGCGGCCCATTCTTCTCAGTAGGAAAAGTAAAAGGACGCCCCTTCGTACCCGCCAATTCCGGGCCATACCGATGAGTTCAGGATCCCCGCTTCGAGGGTGAATATCGTGTGCAGGGGACGGACGTCGGCCGAAAGAAACCCCCCGCCCTGGAGGGCGGTGTAGGTGTTGTTTCCCTGGACGATCGCTTCGGGACCCGCATAGAATGCCACCGACCCGCTTCGAGTCTTTCCGGCGTCCAGCGCGTACCTCCCCATGCCAAACAGATAATCGATTTCCCCGATGTAACTGGCGAAGAGATCCAGGCTCCCGGGCCCCACCGCGTTCAGGAAAAGCTCCGTCTGAAGGTAGACCCCCAGGATCGACTGCACCGGCGTCAGGGTCTGGTCGACGTTGAAGAACGCTCCGCCCACGTCCCCTTCCCAGAACCCCCAGGACGCCGGAATCCGGATCCCCATCGCCGGAATGACCCCGACATAAGACTGGTCGGAAATCCCGTTGATCCCCGGCGTGGAAGGCGTCGCCGGCTGGTCGAAGGAGATCACGTTTCCCACCACGAAAAAATGAAAATACGCGGGCGTCTTTCCCGAAGCCCAAATGGGCAACGGGATCAGGCCCCCCACTTCGGCGTCATAAAACTGGGCCCGCTGGGAAAAGACCATCTCCCCGCCCGACATCTCAAAGAGGGAAGCCGGATCTCCCAGGGCGAGTCCGGCATTGGCCACAATCGTCAGAAAACCCGCCGCCCAGAAAAATATCCGCTTGATATGCCCTCCTTTGCCAAAGGGTTTCAAACCAACGTCCGTCAACCGGTTCCCGAAAAAATCGAAGGGACCTCCGCCTTATGAACAGGCCAGGGTCCTTGCCATGCCGTCCCCTTCTTTCGAAAATCCAGAAACGGTCCTGTCTGTGGGGCGGATCACGGCCCTGACCCCTTCCGGAAGGAAAGGCCCCTCAGGCGCCCTGCTCCAGTTGGATTTTCCGGTACTCTCCCTGGCGTTCGAGCATCCACGCCGGATATTCGACCGGAAGGGCGCTCGCCTTGTCAATCGCCTCAAGCTCTTCCCGGTCGAGGACCAGCTCCGTCGCGGCCAGGTTGTCCTCAAGCTGTTCGATCCGTCTGGCGCCGATGATGACGCTGGTCACCGCCGGCTGGCGCAACACCCACGCGATCGCCACCCGGGCGGGCGAAACGTTCCGCTTCGACCCGATAGGACGCATGACGTCAAGACAACCCCAGGCCCTATCGAGATCGACGGGCGGAAAGTCGAAGGACCTTCGCCGGCTCCCTTCGGGTCCTCCGCCCTCTTTTTTGAACTTGCCGCTCAAAAGACCGCCCGCGAGAGGGCTCCACACCAGAAGTCCCAGATGTTCGCTCCGAAGCATCGGAACGATTTCCCGTTCGATGTCGCGACCGGCGACGGAGTAGTAGGCCTGGAGGCTGGCGAAGCGGGAGAGGCCTTCCCGTTCGGAGATCCCCAGGGCCTTCACGATCTGCCAGGCCGCCCAGTTCGAGACGCCGACATAGCGCACGAATCCCTGGCGGACCAGATCGTCCAGGGCCCGGAGCGTTTCTTCCATGGGGGTCGCCCTGTCGAACCCATGCACCTGATAGAGGTCGATGTAATCGAGCTGGAGCCGGGAGAGACTGTCCTTCACGGCGTTCATGATGTGATGCCGCGAGAGTCCACGGGAGTTGGGCCCCGGCCCGGTTTCTCCGAGGACCTTGGTGGCGACGACCACATCCTCCCGCGGGATCTTCAGGCGTTTCAGGGACTGCCCCAGGATGGTTTCGGCCAGGCCTTCGGAGTAGACGTCGGCGGTATCGATGAAGTTGACCCCGGCCTCGAACGACCGGGCCACCAGCCGGTCGGCTTCGTCCTGGTCAAGATTCCCGATATGGCTCCAGAAGCTGTCCTTCCCGCCGAAGGTCATCGTCCCGAGACACAGTTCGGACACAAAGAGTCCGGTATTTCCCAGCTTCCTGTATCGCATCCGTCCTCCTCCTTTGAAAATGCCCGGATCTTTTTCCTCCGGTGCGTCAAAATCCCACCTCTTCGAGCTGTCCTCCGCCCGGACCCTTTGAGGGACGAGGGCAGAAACAACGACGTCTTGTCTTTCAGGATAATGCCTCGAGAACATCTTTGGCCACAGCGGAAAAACGGGCTCGCATCCATCGTCCGTCTGCGTGTGGCGTTTTCCCGGCGCAAGCACCCCCGGACTTTTTCGGAAGCGTCAGTCCGGGGCATCACTCCCGAAATCGTTCGCTCCAACAGGAAGACAGACCGGCTCTGTGCGTTGGCCCTCCCGGGAGATCCCACACGCGGTGTCAGAACAGCCTGAATGAAAGCGACCCTGATCACCCGATTGAAAGTTGTGTCAACGGAAGCCTGTCTGACGGCACCGGTTGTCTGGCGGTTCAGCGAACCGGTGCCGTCGTGTCATCT
>Ga0207433_10004951_pt1 | contig 24133 bp, 28 predicted proteins | sample YelNatPaOPGAMG01_FD_187559 | JGI IMG/M metagenome (GOLD analysis project Ga0207433, IMG submission 187559) | Hot spring thermophilic microbial communities from Obsidian Pool, Yellowstone National Park, USA - OP-RAMG-01 (SPAdes) (version 3) | ecosystem: Environmental > Aquatic > Thermal springs... | reverse complement strand
AAAGATTTATGACTTTAGCCCTACTCGTTAGGGAGAAAGCAAAATGGGGATCGCAGAAACTTTAGAAAAACTTTCAAACGCCTGTGGTGTGGCTGGCAGAGAGGATGAAGTTAGAATCCTAATGAAGGACATGTTGAAGAATCATGTTGACGAAGTGAAAGAGGATAAAATGGGAAACGTTATAGGAGTGAAAAATGGCAAGAAAAACGCGCCTAAAGTCATGCTTGCAGCCCACATGGATGAAATCGGCTTGCTGGTGAAAACAATCTCTAAAGAGGGATTTATACAATTCACGAAGATAGGCGGAATAGACGACCGCATACTATTAGCCCAAAAAGTCCTGGTTTACACGGAGAAAGGGCCACTGCATGGAATAATAGGCTCAAAACCTCCACACATACAAAAAGAAGAAGAACGAAAAAGAATCCTAACGTATGATGAACTCTTCATAGATATCGGAGCTGAAAGCCAAGAAGAAGCCAAAAAAATGGGAGTAAAAATAGGCGACCCTGTAGGGTTTGACATAAAATTTGCAAAAGTTGGAAAAAACATTGTGATTGGAAAAGCTTTTGACGACAGAGCTGGATGCGCTGTAATGGTTGAGGTAATGAAACTTCTTGAAAAGACAGAATGCACAGTGTATGCTGTGGGAACTGTGCAGGAAGAAGTTGGCTTAAGAGGCGCAACAACAGCTGCTTTTGGGATATACCCAGATGTCGGCATAGCCCTAGACGTAACAGTTGCAGGCGACATGCCAGGAGTAAAGGAAGTTGAGGCTCCAATAAAACTCAGGAAAGGCCCATCAATAGAAGTTGCAGATATGGGCTTGATTACTCACCCGAAAGTCTTACGCTTGCTTATAGATGCTGCTGAAGAGAACAAAATCCCATATCAACTAGAAACAGGCTTGCCAGGCTCAACAGACGCCGCGCGCATAGCGCTTACACGCGAAGGTGTCCCAAGCGGCGTAATTTCGATTCCGACACGTTACATACACAGCCCAGCATCTCTCCTAAGCCTAGAAGACGCGGAAAAGGCAGCAAAGCTGACGGTTGCAGCGATGCAGAAAATCCCAAAATACTTCTAAACCACTTTTCTTTTAGATGCCTTTGGCAAAATTGTTTTAAATTTGGAAAACACCGTTCTTATGGCTAAAAATGAGCGCAAAAAAAGGCTATGAGTTTCTGGAACATACGGCGGACATTTACATTGCAGCGTATGGAAGGGACATCGCTGAAGCCTTTGAGAATGCGGCTCTCGCAATGTTCGAGGTCATTACTGATGTAAAAAACGTTAACCCCAAGGTTAGGGATACTGTGGAAATCGTCGCGTACGATGAGTATGCACTTCTTTACAGTTGGCTTGAAGCCCTACTCGTAAAGTTTGAGCTTAACGGGATGTTTTACTCGAAATTTAAAGTTCAGAGTTTACACAAAACTTCTGACGGTTTTGAGCTTAAGGCTGAAATATGGGGTGAAAAATTTAATCCAGAAAAGCATGTGCAGAAAGTGGGAGTGAAAGCCATCACATACCATCGTATGGAAATAGTTAAAGATCATGGAAGGGTTGTCTTAAAATTCATACTTGACATATAAAGTGCTATGAGACGAATTTCAGTTTTTTTAAGCCTCTGATGATTTCTTCGACAGCAACTTCGGGCGGCATCTCTAGAGACTCTGTTTTAAATTCAACGAATGGAACGCCCTTTCCCCTGTAATACTCGAGTATTGGTTGGGTTTGCTTCTCGTAAACTTCAATTCGCTTTTTTATGACTTCTGGTGTATCATCTGGACGCTGGTATAATTGTCCACCGCATTTGTCGCATATCATATCCACCTTTGGCTTCAAGTAGCGTAAATTATAGACTGCACCACAGTTTTTGCAGATTCTCCGCGCGGATAAGCGTTCAATAATTATCCATTCTGGAACTACCAACTGTATTATAACGTCTATCTTAGCAATTTTCTCCAAAGCTTTTGCCTGTTCAATTGTACGCGGATAACCATCCAAAATAAAGCCTTTGCCATTTGGGATTCTAGTCATGCGTTGCTTTAAAACCTCCACTACAACGTCGTCAGGCACAAGCAAACCCTTTTCAACGTAAACCTTCACTTTATGGGCTAATGGCGTGTCTTCCTTCATAATCTCCCTGAAAACGTCGCCAGTAGCTATAACCTCAACGCCGAGTTTGGATTGCAATCGCGAAGCATAGGTTCCTTTTCCAGATCCGGGTGCACCGAAAATTATTGCACTAACCGTACGGTTCTCCTCCACGTATCCGCTTATTCATTTTCGTAAGAAGGTTGTCGGTTAATAATTAAGTATTGCTGTCTTGTTTAGCAGATTAGAAATGTTATTTCTTTCACAAGTGTTTCTGGGGCAAGAGCCTTTCCCTTTCGCCTACTGAACTTAACAAAGCCAAACATGCCTAGAACCTTCAAATCTTCGTAGACGTTTTTAACGTTTCGCCCAACTTTTTGGGCTAAATCGTTTATCGAGTCAACCCTTAAAACTGCAAGTTGGTATAGCAGTTCTATTCTTTTAGGCGTTAGCAACGCTGCTTGTTCTGGTTCTAAGTCTTTTATTTCCTCAATTGTGTAGTCCAGTTGTCCCTCTTCAACGTATCCCTTATAACTGTTCACAAGCTCCGCCCACTCAAAATAAGCTTTAGCGAACTTGCCGCCCATCTTCTTTTTAAGGAAAGCCTCCTCAAATTTCTCAAAGCCCATGCCAAAATCACCCTCAAACCCTCTAATTCTATCCCTTACCTCTTCTGGCGTCAATTCCCGAACTATTTTTATAAGCATAACTTTCACAAGTGAAAATCCCCATGGCGCACTTAAAAACTTCTTTATGAAAATGTTTAAGCACCCGATCAGCGAAACTCTAGTATCTTAAAATATGCTAATGTGATGCAATATGCAAATAATAAGGCTTGAAGATTACCTATACCTAGTAGATTTGGAAACCGGCGGAATAGAGAACTTTATAGCCAGCTACATCCTAAAGGGCAAACAAGCAGCAATAATTGAAACTGGACCAACACTTTCAGTACCGAATTTGCTTTCAAGCCTTAAGCAATTGAAAATCCAACCAGAAAACGTAGCATACGTGGCGGTTTCCCATATCCACCTGGATCATGGCGGAGGTGTTGGAACACTAATAAAGCATTTGCCAAAAGCAAAAGTCATAGTTCACCCAAGAGGGGCGTCACACCTGGTTAATCCGGAAAAGCTTTGGCAACAATCGAAAATCGTTCTAGGCGAGATAACAAAGATTTATGGTGAACCAGAGCCAGTTCCAGCAGGAAGGATAATTCCAGCGGTCGATGGTGTGACGTTTGACGTTGGAAATGGAATAACATTCAAAGTTGTGGAAACGCTTGGACATGCTTCGCATCATGTGAGTTATTATGAACCTTTAAGCTATGGGGTTTTCACGGGAGACGCTGCCGGCATATACCTTCCGGAAATTGATGTTATCGTGCCTACAACTCCGCCGCCTTTCCATCTAAACGTTGCATTGGAGTCTCTGGATAAACTTGTGCGCCTAAAACCAAAAGTTTTATACTATAGCCACTTCGGCAAAGCAGAAGATGCCATGGAGAAGCTTCAAGCATACGTGCAGCAGATTAAGCTCTGGGAAAGAATTGCGAAGGAAGGCGTACAGAGAGGCGAAGATTTAGAGGCTGTTAGGAAAAGGATAATTGAGAATGATGAAGGGGTTAAGAAGGCATCAAAATATTTGATTACACATAAGGTTCTAAGCGAAACCACATTGAGAGAAAGCATTCAAGGGTTCATTGATTTTGTCAAGAAAGAGAAAGAGTCTCAAAAATAGTGTTTTGGTGTAAACGCCAAAATCCTTTATATTTCACCACGCTCACTTCTAATGTTAGGTGCAATTAATGGAAGAGGGAGAGGGACGACGTCCAACAGAAAAAGTCCCGCTTGAGAAAATTGATAATTACACGTGGGGTATCCCAAAGTATAAGCCTGGCATGCGTGTCCCGGGAATAGTTTTCGCGGACAGAGAGTTACTTGAGAAAATGCAGACTGACAGAACTCTTGAACAATGCGTAAACGTTGCACATTTGCCAGGCATTTATAAGCATTCAATAACGCTTCCAGATGGTCATGAGGGATATGGTTTCCCAATAGGCGGTGTAGCAGCCACAGACTTCGAGGAAGGCGTAATTAGTCCAGGCGGAGTTGGCTACGACATAAACTGTGGCGTCCGCCTATTAACCACAAACTTGCTTGAGCAAGACATAAGACCAAAACTTGCAGAGCTTACGAACGTGATTTTTGATAACGTTCCATGTGGACTTGGAAGCCGCAGAAAGGACTTTCGCGTTACAGAACACGATTTAGATAGACTTGTTTTAGAAGGGGTCCAGTGGGTAATTGACCAAGGATTAGGCTGGGACGAGGATGCAGAACACTGCGAGGAACGCGGATGCATGAAAAACGCAGATCCGGACAAGGTTTCAACAACAGCCAAAAATAGGGGGTTGACCCAAATCGGCACTCTGGGTTCTGGAAACCATTTCCTAGAAATTCAAAAAGTTGACAAAATCTACGACCAAAAAACGGCTAAGGCTTTCGGAATTGAAAATGAAGGACAAATAACGGTTATGATTCACTGTGGCTCTCGAGGCTATGGACACCAGATTTGTTCGGACTACTTGCGTGTCATGGAAAGAGCAGTTCATAAATACAAAATCGTTTTGCCAGACAGAGAACTTGCATGCGCACCGGGAAACAGCAACGAGGCTGAGGATTATTATAAAGCTATGGCTTGCGCTGTTAATTACGCGTTTGCAAACCGTCAAGTCATAATGCACTGGGTTAGACAAAGCTTCAAACAAGTTTTCAAGCAGGACCCAGAAAAGTTTGGATTAAAACTCGTTTACGACGTAGCTCACAACATCGCGAAGATTGAGAATCACAAGGTCAACGGGGAACAAAAGAAAGTCTGGGTTCACAGAAAAGGCGCAACAAGAGCCTTTCCACGAGGGCATCCCGAAATGCCTGCAGACTATAGGGCTGTAGGTCAACCAGTACTCATACCAGGAAGCATGGGAACAAGCTCATGGCTCTTGGTAGGCACGGAAAAAGCAATGGAAATAAGCTTCGGCTCAACAGCCCATGGAGCAGGAAGAATGCTAAGCAGAAACGCCGCAAAAAGAAGGTTCTGGGGCGGAGACATAAAGAAAGCCTTGGAGCAACGAGGAATCTACGTAAGATCTGCAAGCTCCGTCGTTTTAGCCGAGGAAGCGGACCCAGCATACAAGAACGTTGACATAGTTGCAGATGTAAGTGACAAGGTTGGGATAGCAACAAAAGTTGCAAGAATGGTTCCAATAGCGGTTGTGAAGGGATGATTTTCGCTTTTTCGTATTTAACACAAAATGCTAAAACTTTTTAGAACGATGCATTTTCTTGTTGAAGATGAAATATAATTTAGCTATTCAGCCCTTTGATGCCAGCTATGGTTTTCTTGAAAATATTAGCGCAGAATCCAAAAATTTATACAAAGTGGCAAATATTGAAATTGCACCCATGAAAGTGTTACCTGACAATATCCTTCTAAAACCGAAAAGTTTGTTGGCAAAATTTTTCATGAAAGAAAGAAAAATGATCTACCTAGAAGATTTACTCGACGAGTTAAAAACGCACTTTAGTGTTAATCCCGGAACAATTTTCCTTGCAATTCTGCCACATTATGTTCTAGGTCTTGGAGAAAGCTTTTTGGGACTAACATCAGAGCATAAAATATCCATAGTGTCAACATACAACATTAGTAAGAAGCACCTTCCAGAGGTTGGCGTTGGAATAAGCCTCCACGAAATCGGACATGGCTTTGGACTAAAACATTGCGAAGTTAAAGGGTGTTTAATGAAGAACCCGTGTAAGCCCCAAAACTTCTATGACGGCACTTACACGCTTTGCAATGAACACCAAATAGAAATCAAGAAACTCTTGATCTCAGAAGAATAAACGAAAAGCTTGAATTCACGCAAGACTATCACAATTTAATTTTCTTTCAGACCACAATTTCTGCTCGTCCACAGCATGCGTCTTTTGCAACTCTTTCATGTACCAGCTTCTTTTCTCTAGCATAGTGAATGCTTATGGCAATTCCTAAAAACAGTAGAACAGGGTCAGTTTATGTTAGTGCTAGTCCTAAAAAGCTGTAGGTGTGCGGCGTCAGATGGTATGGGATTATCCTGAACCATTCTGGTTCTCAACCATAACAACAGTTTCTATTAAACCTCCAACAAAGAAAACTGAGCTATTACGATTATCAAATATCCAATAGTTTCATTGTGCCTTGTCCCTTCAGCCTTTTTCACAGGGGTTCTCGCTAAAAAGCATGAAATCACGATATAAGCAGCGAGGCTCTCGATCTATAAGTTTTATTGCAAATCTCAAATAATCTCTATGGTTATTGAGGCATGGTTTATATTAGAAGTTTAGTTATAAACCCTAAGTGAAAACGTGGCACAGTTGTGGTTACGGATGCCAATCAAAGATGAATGTGGAATCTGCGGCAGAGTTTTGCCATACCGCTATTTGAGAAAATGCCAAAGATGTGGACGCCTATACTGCATAGACTGCATGGTTCCAGACGTTTCAACAGGCGACACGCATAAAATGCTTTGCCTAAATTGCGCCAGAAAAGTTGTCTCGCCGAAGTTTATAGGCAAATATGATAGTTTAAAAAGTCATTTGAAGTTCAGGGCAGCATTCACCGACGCTGTAAGACTTTCTTTTGCACAGATAGACGGAATAATAGGAGATAACTTGCCAATGAGCGCCTACAGAGACGAAAAGTGGTGGAGCAACTCACCAAACACCGTGCATGCCAAAGCATGGCTTGATGCGGGATGGACGGTGCAGGAAGTTAACCTAAAAAACGGTTACGTAGTCTTCCAAAAGATAAAAAACTGGGAAATAAAACAGAAAGGAAAAAGGCGACATAAAACTCAAGGCATAAAGCCTTTCACACCGGTTCCAGTTAAACTTCCAAAATCAAAAGTTCCATCCAAAACAAAGATAGCAAAACTCTACGCACGAATAAAAAACATAGAACGTCAAAGAACGGCAATGCCCAAATATCCTGGCAACTTCAAGCCAAAGCCAACACATGAGAAAAGACTTTTCAAGCCAGAAAAGAAACCGCAGTAAAAGAAGTTTTATCTACAGCGCCCCTAAAAATAAGTAAGATGTAAGGAGGAAAAGCGGCCGTCGTCTAGTCTGGTTAGGACACAGAACCGCAAAGGCGTGTGGAAGCCTTCCAAGCCTGCGATCCCGGGTTCGAATCCCGGCGGCCGCACCAATACACGGATTTCCGGCTCTTCCTTTCTTTATAATGATTACTTGAGGGCGGAGAATTTTCTGTAGAGTTCGCAGATGCTTCTTACAATTATCTCTGGTTTCACATGGTTTTCATTTAGGTTTTCAATAGAGTAAAATTGTGATGGAACAAATATTGTTTTTAAGCCTTTTTCCTTTGCGCCCTTTACGTCTTCAAGCGGGCTGTCACCTATGTAAATAGCCTGATGTGCTTTTACTTTAAGCCTTTTTAGGGCTTCCTCAAAGATTTTTGCGTGCGGTTTTCGCCAACCAACCTCTTCCGAAACCAAAATTGCGTTAAAGAATTTGTTAATATCCAATTTTCTCAGACCAGCATAGATTACTGGGGCATACGTGAAGTTGGAGACCAGTCCAAGTTTGTACTCGTATGAAAGCATCTCTAAGAGCTTTTTTGCACATCGTCTAAGCTCTAGCGAGCGCACATAATCTTCAAAGAATATATTTACAGCCGTTTTTATGCGTTCATCTTTCGGATTTGTTTTGAATCCTAGGCTGTTTAGTGCATCGGCAATCCATATGGCGTTTGTGACTTCAACAAGCTCTTGATAGCGTATAACTCTGTATTTTTCATGAGATTGACTGTAAGCGTCCATGAAGCATGTGTCTTCAACGTTAAAGCCAGACTCTACTATGGCTTTGCACAATTTCATTTTCGATTGTTCCAAGTCGTAGCCTCTCACATTTGTTAATGTGCCTATAAAGTCGAAGATTACGGCTTTTAATGTTTCCAAGAGCTGTTTCTCCGCATAGACTTATTGCAAATTAGTTTTTGCAATGCGTATTCTAACATAATAAAATTTACCTATGTGCAGCATCTTGACATATTGAAACTAATGTCCCTTTAGAGAATATCTTCATGAGAAAGCGGAAGAGTCAAGGGCACAAGCTGCTGTTGGTTTAACATCTATGATCAGCGGGTTCGCCTTCATGGTTTTAGGGATTGCTGCTGGATTAAGCTATTTGAGGGATAGAGGCTGATACATGAAAGAGCTGCGCAAGGCAAATTCTATTGAAGAGCTGATGATGGATAAAACTGCAGCTAAGAAAACACGCAAAAAGAGGAAGTGACCATAAATCTGGTAGTTAATCAACAATTTTGGAGGATATTTCGCCGATTTTTTTAGCAAAATTGGAAGCTAGAAGCTCATTCACGTCTCCCATTGCGTATTCAATTTTTGCGTCAAAACGGATTTCTCCCAGATATGGCACATTTAAGCTAAGGACTTTTTGCTGAATAAGCTGCGAATCATCCATCTTCATGTTTTCAACAACGCCCAAAACTTGAACTTTTAAATCTTTTAAGAGGCTTATAAGTTTCTTTATTGTTTCAAAGGCAAGTTGCGAAGGCGTTGTTATAATGATGAACTTTATCTGTTTTATTAGTCGTATTATATCAAGGGTTGCGTCGCCTATTCCAGGCGGCATGTCAATTATTAAGAAATCAAGCGTGCTCCACCTCGTCACTGCGAGAAGCTCTATTAACGCGTTTGAAACGTCTGCGCCTCTTAAGGGTGCTGCGTGTTCGCCTGAATAATAGATTATAGACATGTATTCTATGCCGTGAACTTGTGGCGGGATTATTCCCTTCTCCTCCTTTGGCTTTACATCTTCAATGCCCAAAATCACATGCGTAGATGGACTCGTAAAGTCTAGGTCAAATAGGCCAACCTTATAGCCTCTCTTTGCCAGAATCAACGCGAGCGTTGATGCCGTCAAGCTTTTTCCAACGCCGCCTTTCCCGCTTGAAACAGCAACTATGTTGCGGGTTGCTTTAAGCCTGTCGTTTATGATGCTGATTCTAGGGTCCACCATGTTATTTCACGCCTCTTATGCTTTTAAGCCATATCCCACGTCCTTCTAAGACCTCAAAGTCTGGGCTTCCACAATTTGGGCATCGAATGTAGGTGTGGGCAACTTCTGGGAGAAAATGTATCGCTTCAGCATTGTCATTGCTTAAACTTCCTTTTTCAAAAACCCATTTGTTCCCGCATACTCTACATCGCAATTGCGCTTTTGAAATTGCAATCTTGAATTTTGCCTTTTCAAGTTCTGGCTTTTTAAGCTGCGATAATGCAAATTCGAATATATCAAGCTCAATTTGCTGCAGTTCACCTACAACTATTTTCACCTCTGTAACTTCTTTTAGTCCCTCCTTTTTTGCGATTTGGGAGACTGTTGAAATTACAGATTCAGCCAAAGCCCATTCATGCATAGGAAAGCCTACTGCCATGGCGAATTTAAGAATATCGTAAATCTAACTCGCTTTTTCAGCCTTTTTCAAGGCGTTTTCCACTTCTTCCCTTATTATGTAGCCTCCAACGTGAAGTATGGGTTCCTTAAGTTCTGGGTCAACGTTCATTGTTGCAGTGCATGGGTAGCTGTGGTGTGCCTTCGCTATTGCGTCATAAAGAGTTTCCCTTTCGGTTTTTGTACCCAAAATTTTCTTTGCCACATACCATGTTGAACCGCATGGAGCGCTCCGCTTGACAATGGCAGAGCTGATAATTTCGTATCTCCCACTTTTCGCTGTTGAAATTTCCAGACATGGTCTTCCAACATTAAAACTGTTTACAAACCTGAAAATTAACGGCTTGTCTTCAGCGGAAACTTCTAGAGAACAAAATGGCTTCGGAAACGCGTTCTCCAAGCAAAGTTCCGCGCATCTTTCTTCAACCTGCTTTCTTAAGCCTGAAGGAACCTCATTAAAATCCTCAATAGGCACAACCAAAGCCTTCACGCCAGCCCTTTGCAAATGCGCTGGGACCTCCAGAAGTAGGTCCTTATGCAGTCCAGATGCTATGCACAAATCAGCGTTAGGAAATTTCTTTGGCATATATTTTTCTGGATTATCTATGAATGCCGGCAAATCCAACGGATTTGGTAGCTGGATTGCTGCGCGGATGTTTTGTACGAAGCTGTAGGCGTTGTATTTGCATGAGTCACAGTATATCCCGCAAGATTTGCAAAAGCTTGGGTCATTTATGAGGTTTCTTATCACCCTTTCCGCGAATTCCCCACTGTAGACAAATATTAAGTTTAACTTTTCCGCTTTTTCTGTGGAATTCAAGTTGAACACTGGGCCGCGCGCGCGTTTAAGCTGTGGCGAGTATTAAGTGTTCTAGAAAGAGATCTTCTGGAAGGGCGCCAACAAACTCAACCTTTTCGTTGATAACCGTTTTTGGTACGCCCATGACGCCGTATTTGAAGCCTAAATGTGGAAACTCGCCAACTTCTATAACATCTGCCTTTATTAAATCGCTTTCAACTGCAAATTTGTGGGCGAGGCTTGCAACCATTGGGCAGTAAGGACATGTTAAAGTTACGAAGACTTGTATGTGCAGTGGCGATTTAATCTCCCTTACCTTCGCCTTCGTTGAGTCTGAAAGATCTGTTCTCGCCCTTGAAACTGTTATTATTCCCTCAAGCAACGTCTGCAGCTCGTAACCATAAGGCAGTCCATAAAACCTAACACCATAATCTTTCTCGCCGATAATTGCGATTGCTGGAACCTTGTCAACGCCATATTCCTTAGCTTTTTCAGCGTCCGCCACAAAATCATGAATCTGCAACATTATCTTGTCGCTTAAGGCTGCAATCTCGCTTAGCAACCGTCTAGTCTGGGCGCAATACTGACATTCCACCTCTTGCGTAAACATCACAATTTTCACAGGATTCTCCAGTTTTTCTTCAAGCTCACTCTTTATGTGCTCCTTATGCTCTTCAGGTATGAGACTCATATTTAGCTCACCTCCAACATACCATTTTCAAACTTTTAGCTTCTCAAGTATTATAGATGGGCATATTTTCTTTACGCCATCAATTGTTCCAATTTTCTCCGAGATTATCTTTGACAACTCCTTTCCATCCATAGTCCATATCTCAGTCATTATCATGTGGTCTCCAGTAGAAGTAGCCACATACCTTGTTTCGGGTATTTCGCAAAGTTTCTGTGCAACCTCCAGAAGTTTAGGTGGATCTACATCTACACCTATTATTGCCACGGTGTTTAACCCCATCTTTGCAGGTTCAATTATTACTGTAAACTTTCTTATGATGCCCTCTTGTTTAAGCGTCGCCACCCTTTTTCTAACCGTGGACTCGTTAAGTTTGAGTTTGCGGGCTATTTCCGTGTATGGGATGCTGGCATCCTCCTCTAAAAGTTGAAGAATTTTTATATCCAACCTATCAACCATTCCGTATTCCCCGATTGATACGATTTTCATATGTTCCCATCAATTTTTTATCCGATTTTCGTGCATAAACTTTTTATGTTCAGACAAATTTATAACTTTATCGGAAAATTTAGATAAAAAACAGGAAGAGGTGGTCATATGAGAAAAATGACAGAAGAAAATTTGAAAAGTGCCTTTGCCGGTGAAAGCCAAGCGTATATGCGCTACATGATTTTTTCAAAAAAGGCGGAAGAAGAGGGTTTCCCAAACATCGCTAGACTTTTCAGAGCCATAGCCTACGCAGAACAAGTTCACGCTGCAAACCATTATAACATGTTAGGGATGATTCGCGCTACTACCGAGAACATACAAGTAGCAATAGACGGAGAAACCTATGAGATAAATGAGATGTATCCATCATTTAACGCTGTGGCTAAGCTTCAGGAAGAAAAAGGCGCTGAAAGAACAACTAATTGGGCTCTTCAAGCTGAAAAAGTTCATGCTGGTATGTACCAGAAGGCCAAACAAGCCGTGGAGAATAATAAAGACATAAAAATTGGCGCCATCTACATTTGTGACATGTGCGGCTATACGGTTGAAGGTGAAGCGCCGAGCCGATGCCCAATATGCGGCGCCCCGAAAGAAAGGTTCAGAAAATTCTAGATGCGAATGTAAAATTATATGGAAGGATAAAGTGTGGAGGAAAATTTTGAGGGGAAAGTAAGATGTTAGGACTTATGCACGCGCATACAAGAAGGCTACGAATGCGTAGACTGGTTCCTATGCAAGAAAAAGCTTGTTTAAATTAAAATTAAAGGTATCTAAAAGGCGTTGGAGGTGAAAATTTGACACAGAAACTCTATGCGAACGCGAAGTTGGTTAAGGATTTGCGAATAGCAGTTGACGACGGAAGAGCACACAGCGTATGCCTAGACCTTCCGCCAGAACTTGGAACGGATATAGGTCCCACAGCACTTGAGCTTGGCGTTATGAGTTATGCAGGATGCTTTGCGACGATATTTGCTCTGATGGCGAAGAAAATGCGGATTCAGTTAAAGGATTTGGAAGTTAAAACTGAGGCTATAAAGTCTGAAGAAGCTGGTACAGTAACGGAGGCAAACTTTGACATAATGGTTAAAGCTGAAGCACCTAAAGAGCGTATTCAAAAAATCTTTCAACTAACATTAGAAAACTGTCCCGTAGGAAAACTCTTCGAAAAAGCAGGGGTAAAGACAGGCTATAACATCAAAATTGCACAGTAAACACAAATACGAGGGAAGCTTCCGCTTTAACTCGGAAATGGACATGTTTTTGTTGGACAACCACCAGCATATTCTGACTCTGCAGTCACAAACTTAGCCTCTTTAGCTTTAACTTCGCCTATGTATAGCACTTGTTCTGGTTTGCTTCCATAACGAAAGACTGTTATCCCCTTACATTTAAGTTTCCAAGCAAGCTCATAAACCCTCTTGATATCTTCAACAGTGGCGTCTGTGGGCATGTTAACAGTTTTTGAAACAGCGTTGTCCGTGTACTTTTGGAAGGCTGCTTGCATCCGCACATGCCATTCAGGCTTAATGTCCAAGGCTGTAACGAAAACTTTCTTAACGTCCTCTGGAACTTCATCAATTTTTTGAACAGAACCCGTTTTGGCAATTTTTTCCAGAAGCTTTGCGCTGTAGAATCCTCTTTCTTTTGCCATCATTTCAAAAAGTGGATTTGTTTCAAAAAGCCTTGTTCCGCCTAAAACGTTTCTTATGAATGAAATGGCGAATATTGGTTCAATTCCAGAAGAACAGCCGGCAATTATGCTTATGCTTCCCGTCGGCGCTATTGTCGTTACAGTGGCGTTTCGCATAGCGTTATATTTGTCTTTCCAAATGCTATTTTCAAAGTTTGGGAACGAACCTCTTTTCTCAGCTATCTCCATAGATTCCCTGTGAGCTTCTTCATCGACGAATTTCATGAGTTTTTCGGCAAGCTCCAAAGCCTCTTCAGAGTCATAGCGAATTCCAAGTTTTATGAGCATGTCCGCAAATCCCATAACTCCCAAACCTATCTTCCTATTTGCTCTTGTTATGGCTTCTATTTCTTTTAGGGGATAATTGTTAGCGTCAATAACATTATCAAGGAAATGAACAGCACTTCGAACGGTTTCTCCCAATTTTTCCCAATCTATTTTTCCATCCTCAACCATTCTTGAAAGATTTATCGAACCCAAATTACAAGACTCATAAGGCAAAAGCGGCTGCTCACCACAGTTATGCACGATGAACCCGTTGGCATCAAACGCATTTATTCCAGGAATCTTGGCATCAAAAACCTCCTCTTGATCATGGAAAACAATATCTTCTACAGTGGCTAGGAAACGTTCTCTGTTCATTTTTCTCCTATAATTGTTAAGAAGTCGTTCTAACCGTTCCTTCTTTTCCAAGTCTCCAAATCCAATTTTTTGATTGAAATGCCAAATATTTTCATTAGAAATAACTAATTCATATTGCGGTGCGTGTGAGTAATCTCTAGTTCCGCCTTTGCCGTTTGGCATTCTTGAAAATCCGCGTCTTCTTTTATGCGCGTAAATTTTTGAGCATATCCCGCACCTAAGGAGGATACGTTGAACTGCTTTTAAGAGTTCTATGTTGCTTTGTGCCAGCCGTACGCTGATGCCTTTTTGTTGATTTCCTTGAACTGAACCGTCAGAGTCAAATAATCCTCTAATTAATCCTCTACAGAAATCTGAAGAGGCTTTTTCCATCAAAGCAGTAATTTTCTTTTCTCCCGGCTTTAACCCCAACTCTTCTGCTAATTTCTTTAAGTAACCTAAAGACAAACGATATTCTGACCTATTCTTGATAGGTATCCAACCGCTAAAATCTAATCTATGCGGCAGTTTTTTAGCATAAGCATAAACGAGTTCTCTCACGGCTTTCTTGCCCTTACTTTCTCCCCAAGACGATAAAATGGCTTTATCTTCTTTAATTGTTCCATCACCTAAGAGTAAACCTATAAGATAGCCTTCTTCAAATGTGAACTTTCCATGCCAATAATTCACTGTTTGGTTATTGTTTAAGAGTATCTTGTCTCCTTTTTTTAAGTCTCCAACTTTTGCCCATTCAGTCTCCATCTTGTATCTTGATACTTTTTTCACTTTTATAATCGGGTGATCTTTTGTTAGATGAATTTCGAATCCTTCTTTGGTAATCAATTTATAGACGGGTTTTATCCCTGTTTTAAAGAATCCTTCCCTCGATGTTTCCCACCTTTCACCGTTAACGACTGCTGTAAACTTTTCTCTTATCAAGTCTGCAACTTGCCTGGGTCCATCATTAGTCATAATCCATGTATAAGCTGGAATACACGGGTTTGTAGCTTCTATTTTGCCAATTTCTGGTGTTGGATTATGCCTATTAATCTCGTCTATGAATATTACGCCAGGGTCTCCACTTGTCCATGCTGATTCTGCCATCAAATTCCAAACGCTTTTGGCTTTTAGCCTTTTCACCTTCCCCTTGTTTCTTGGGTTGATGAGCCAGTACTCTTCGTCCTTTTCCACATTGTTCATGAATTCATCTGTTACTGCGACTGAAATGTTAAAGTTTGAGAGGAAGTTCGGCTTCTGTTTTGACGTTATGAAATCTATTATGTCTGGGTGGTCAACTCTTAAAATCCCCATCATGGCGCCTCTGCGTTTTCCGCCAGCCTTTATGACCTCTGTGGCTGTGTCGAAAACCCTCATAAAGCTTACTGGACCAGATGCTACGCCCTTTGTTGACCTTACTATGTCTCCGTTTGGTCTCAGTTTGGAGAAGTCGAACCCTACTCCACCACCACTTTTTTCGATTAGCGCCATATTTCTAACTGCAGTGAAAATGCTTTCCAACGAGTCTTCAACTGGCAAGACAAAACATGCGGAGAGTTGACCCAATTCGGTTCCTGCATTAAAGAGCGTTGGAGAGTTTGGAATGAACTCTAGGCGTGCCATCATTTTGTAGAAGGTTTTTTCGCTTTCTTCTGGGGTCCCGCCGTATTCCTTGTCAACTTTTGCTATGGCTTTTGCGACGCGCATAAACATTTGGCTTGGTGTTTCAACAATTTTTTCAGTCTCGTCTTTTAGGAGATATCTTCTGTTTAAGACTTCTAGCGCATTAACAGTCAGTTTTGGCTCGAGAATTCCAAGTTTTTGCCTTAAATTTCTTATTTCCTCTTTCTTTTCCCTATAGGATTGGTATTCCTTTGCAACTCTTTCGTAACCCCTCTTCCTTAAAACCTCGATGACCGTGTCCTGCGCATCTTCAACTGATGGAAAATTTTCCTTAAACCTCTCTTCTAACGCCTTTACTACTTCTTTAGTTATGGTTTCTGCTTTTTCTCCATCTTCTAGTTCAACGGCAATAAAAGCCTTGTGAATGGCATCCCTAATCCTGTTGGGGTCAAAATCTGCTAGTCTCCCATCCCTTTTCCTTATCTTTTCAATAGGCATGGTTAATCCTTCACAAAACGCCTCAGGCTGACACATAGAATGTTGAATGTTGTCAGATAAAAAGTTTCTACTCTTCCTTCTTCACAAACTGGTCTTTGGTCGCTCCGCAAACTGGGCAAACCCAGCCACCTGGAAGCTTTTCGAAGGTTGTTCCAGGTGGTATTCCATGTTCTTCATCCCCGACTTCTGGGTCATATATGTAACCGCAAACTGTGCATTCCCACTTTTCCAACATTCTCACCCTTTTCAATGGCAAAGTCTTATGAGTCAAGCCTATTTAAAATGTACGCGTCACTTGTCAAGTTAAAAAGGAGGTGAAAAAGGGGATGTTATCAACCATTCCATCTTTGATATCTAAACTTAGCAAGCACGAGTTTGACATGGAAATAGCTAGGGTCGGCATAATCGCAGAGTTGGATGCGGTGAACCTTTACGAGCAACTGGCTGCTTCTGCCTTAAATGAGGATTTAAGGAAAGTTCTCTTAGAAATTGCTAAGGAAGAGAAAACCCACATTGGAGAATTTCAAGCCTTCCTTTTAAGATTGGATAAGGAGCAGGCTGAAGAGTTAGAGAAGGGCAGAAAAGAAGTAAAAGAGTTAACTGGTCGCTAGGCACGCACGGGCTTAGTAAAGTATATACCAAGGTAAAATGGAAATGTTACTGTGGGAACGATTTATGGAACAGAACAAGTTTTACGTTTTGCCAAAGCTACCCTACAACTATGGAGATTTAGCGCCAAACATGTCCGAAAAGCAGTTGCAAATACATCATGGCAAACATCACCAAGCGTATGTCAACGGCGCTAATGCCATACTGCAAAAACTAGACAATGCAAGAAAGGAAAACACGGATTTAGACATAAAGTCAACGCTGAAGGAATTATCCTTTAACATAGGCGGGCACCTGCTCCACTCGCTTTTTTGGGAGAATTTGGCCCCAGTTGGAAAAGGCGGCGGAAAACCTGGTGGCACTTTGGGTGATGCTATTGAAAAGGAGTTTAAGGATTTTGAGAGGTTTAAGAAGGAGTTTACTCAGGCTGCTGTTAGCGTTGAGGGTTCTGGGTGGGCTGCACTTGCTTTCTGCAAGCAGACAAATAGACCATTAATCATGCAGATAGAGAAGCACAACATGAATGTTTATCCGATGTTTAGGATTCTGATGGTTCTAGATGTTTTTGAACACGCATACTACATTGACTATAAAAATGAGAGGGCGAAGTTCGTTGAGGCTTTCTGGAACATCGTAAACTGGGACGTAGTAAACAAGAGACTTCAAGAAACATTACGCTAGCAGATCCAAAAGCTCAACGTGGATACGCCAATTTTCACAATTTTTGCTTTCCCTGTAGAAGAAAAGGAAGAGGAGGATAGGATAGGCTAAATTCTCTGTTTCATGGTGGGGTTATTTTTATAGCTTGAGCTGGACACTGCGTTTCACATGCGAGGCATTGGATGCAATCTTTTTCCCGCACAGGATCAGACTTCTTTTCAGATGTTGGATGTCCTGGAGCATCAGCCCAGTCAAAGACGCTTACTGGACAAACTTCTATGCATACGCCGTCTCCAGTGCATATATCCCAGTCCACAGCCACGTTTGTCCCATGTATACCAAGCTTTGATGGCGGTTCAACTGGTCCCCAAACGTTGTGTCCTTGATGCTGGTTTACAACTGTCCGCTTTTTTTGAAAATCCGGGTCTATTGGCAATCTTGCACACCTAATCATAGATTTCTTTGATTGAAATATTAGTTTTTCTGATTTTCTCTAAACTCCAATTTCGCCGGTTACAGAGTGCATACTCAGCACCCTTATCGCGTCACTTTTATCTCGATTTGCTTCCAATCCTTCTTTATTCCTCTTAGGGATGTAACTGCACCGACAATTATTCCGCTTAAAATTTTCACAACAAACTCGTTGAGAACTATTTCTTCGCCGTCAAGTGAGAGCTTCACATCCAAGATTCTTCACCTCAAGAAATAATGTGACTGGTTTAGTGTTAAAACTTTGCGAATTCCAACCTATTAACGAAATGCAATTTTATAAGGTGTTGTTAATATATATCTAGTAGGTTGAAAGGTATGGCTGAACAACCATTTTTAAGGAAAATTCTGGTTCCAATAGATGGTTCATCATCAAGTCTTATGGCTGAAGGAATTGCTGCGCTCATTGCCAAAAGAACCGGCGCAACGGTGAATGTGCTACATATAATGCAGGAGTTGCGGCTGGCTTATAGGCTTCCAAGCAATGTCCAAGACGAATTGTTGAGCATGATAGAACAACGTGCAAAGCAGGTGGTAGAGAATGCAAAGGCACTTTTTTCTGAAGAAAACGTGAAGGTAGAGGCGGAAACCATGGGGAGCAGCGACCCGGCAGAGAGTATCCTTGAGTTTTCTAAAGATTTTGATTTAATCATTATGGGTTCACGTGGCGAAAATGAGAAAGACCCCTACGCGCTTGGAAGTATAACAAAGAAGGTTACGAGGCATGCTAAATGTCCAACCTTAATCGTTAAGAAGGTTAGCTCACTAGCCAATTTCCTCGTATGCTTAGATGGTTCTGAAAATTCAATTAAGGCCTTAAATTATGGTTTTAACCTCGCCGAAAAGCTTGGTTCACGAGTCACATTGCTTAATGTTCAGGAGCGAAGGCTCTATGAGTCGTCGCCAAAAGCAGCCGAGGAGATGGGTGAAAAGATTATCTCCAGAGCCGTTGAGTTCATAGGCGCAAGGTCCAAAGACGTGAAGATTGATAGGAAGTTGAGTTTCGGTGTTCCATCTGATGTTATAGCAGACGTTGCTGAAAAGGAAAACTATGACCTAATTATCCTTGGTAGTAGGGGTCTTGGGACTGTTCAGCGTTTTTTGCTTGGAAGCGTAAGCGACGACGTAACCCATAAGGCGAAATGTTCAGTCCTCATAGTTCCAGCAAGCTCATAAACACAAAAACTGCTTTTAGACACGCATTTTCCACGTTCTGATTCGTTGAACAAAATATGATAATACTATAATGAAGGCTGCTATGGTGGAAACGCCTGAAATCGTAATTATTACCATGTTGTCTGTTTCTAAGACGAAGGCTGTTGATATTACGACTAGAAAAACTCCTATGTAAAGGCTCGCGTTACTTCGTAGGAAATGGCCAAACTCGGTCTGAATTGCGTTCTTATACTTGCTGATCAAAATTAACATGGAGACAATAATTAAGAACGTGATTAGGAAAGTGTACGTAACGTCCGCCCAGTAAGCGTACGCACTAAGCGTAAGTAAAATCCCAACTTCGTCTCCTACTAGGCCGCCCCCAGCACCAAAGAGAATTGCCGCTAAACGGTCTATTCTTTCACTTTGGTAATTTATTCCAAGCCACCCGCCTATGGCAAGAAGCGCAATGCCATACCAGAAATGGTGGATGTGATAATCCCCGCTTTTCAGCACTATTTCTGGGTTGAGCGTTGCGAAAGTTCTTGCTATTAGAAATGAGGTTATGAAGGAGGTTAAGGCAACTATTGAAAGGTTCGGTTTTCTCTTGATTTCTTCCTTCATGTTCATATGCATATTCCAAACTCAAGTTTTGTTTAAAGTTCAGCTTGCTAGGGTATTTTACTCAATGCGACCTTAAATTTGTGCTCTCGCCCTCTGCGGAAAACGGCGATTTCAACGCTGTCTCCAATTTTTCTGCTGTGAATTTCATGAAGCAAATCTTCTATCCTGTAGATGTCCTTTTCGTTCATCCGTAAAATGATGTCTCCAGCGGCAATTCCAGCATTTTCAGCAGGGCTGTCCTCTGCAACCCGCGTTACTAGTACGCCGTAGTCGAGCGGCAAGTCATAATAACGTGCAAGCTCTTCTGTTATGCTTAAGCCGACTATGCCAAGCCAAGGTCTTGCAGAAACACCATCCGTGATTATTTCGTTTGTGCATTTTTTCGCTAGGTTTATTGGGATTGCAAATCCGATTCCCTGCGCAAAAGGGATAATCGCCGTATTTATCGCGACAACTTTGCCTTCAAGGTCTACGAGTGGCCCGCCACTGTTTCCAGGGTTTATCGCAGCGTCTGTTTGAACGAGGTTCTCCAAGAGTCCCCTTTGAGACTCTATTGTCCTATTTACAGCACTGATTACGCCTGAGGTTACTGTTGGTCCGCCAGCTAAGCCGAATGGATTTCCAATAGCGTAAACTCTTTGTCCGACACGCAGTTTGTCAGAGTCTCCTAACTCTGCTGCAGGCAACTCTTTTGCGTTAACTTTTACAACTGCAGTGTCGTGTACGGCGCATGAACCTACAAGTTTTCCCTCAAGAATTTCTCCGTTCCAAAGTGTTACATCAATTTTTTCTGCTCCCCCAATTACATGATTGTTGGTTAAAATGTATCCTTTTGAGTTTATTATCGTCCCAGAACCCATCCCCTCAACTGGAACCGCCTGGTAGAACATGTGATGGATAATTCTAATTGTGCTTATGTTCACAACGCTTTTGCTAACATTCTCTAGGATGTCAAGAACCTTTTTCTCATCGAAAGAGGACAAACTTTCACCATTAAACCGTTTAGGGATTTTAAACTTAAACTTAACTGTATGTTTCGCTTTGCCGTTCGCGCGCTACTCCCAAGCATATGCAGGGGAAATCGAAAAATACTCTGAAATTTTCGCGTTCGCTAAAGATTCGATGAAACCAAGAAAAATCGATAAAATAAGCGGGTTCCTTAAAAGCTTCTTTACAACAATCGTGAGTCCATTTTATCTTATGAAGAGTTTTCTAGAAAACTTTTTGCTGGCAATGGTCCTGCGCTTGACCTTTATGTTTTCTTTTCAATTTTTGGCGCATACTTTTTTGGGTTCTTTTTGAATTCTTCTTCACAGCGTTGAGAGCAGAAATAAACCGCGTGTCCTTCATACTCTAATTCGCTGTAGGCATTTTCTGGCTCTATTTTCATTCCACAAACTGGATCTGTGACTAACTGTTTTTTCTTCATGAGCTGCACCTCCTTCGGCTCATATTTTCTTAAAGTTTGAGCGTTTAAGGCAACTATAACCGTGCTTAAAGACATTATTAGAGCGCCCATCCACGGAGGCAAAATCACACCAAAATTATAGAGAACACCAGCCGCTAAGGGTATAGTAACAATGTTGTAGCCAGCAGCCCACCAAAGATTCTGAACCATCTTCGAATAAGTTTTTCTTGAAAGTTCTATAACTTTTGGGACGTCTCTGGGGTCGTTCTTCACAAGAATTATGTCTGCACTTTCTATCGCGACGTCCGTGCCTGCGCCTATGGCTATGCCAACATCCGCGGTTACAAGGGCTGGAGCGTCGTTTATGCCATCTCCAACCATGGCAACTTTAAAGCCCTTCTCCTTTAGAAGCCCAATTTTTTCTGCTTTTTTGTCTGGAAGAACTTGGGCAAAGTAGTCATCTATGCCTAATTCCTCCGCAACCCATTTTGCGACTTCTCGTGAATCGCCGGTGAGCATGAAAACTTTTATGCCCTTTTCCTTAAGTGCCTTCACTGCCTCGTAGGATTCCTCCCGTATAGTGTCTGATAAGGCGAATGCACCGGCAATTTTCCCATCAACTAGGGTGAAGATTACGGTTTTACCCTGTTTCATCAGCGCATCTATTTTTTGGTTTTTAACTTCCACATTCATGTCGTTAAGAAGGTTTAGACTTCCAACATAAATCCCCTTTTTACCAACTTTGCCGTATGCGCCTTTGCCTGGAATTGCCTTGAAATCTCTTGCTTGGGGAATTTCTACGCTTTTCTGCTTTGCGTGTTCAACTATCGCCTTAGCGGTTATGTGTTCAGAGTTCAACTCAACGCTTGAAGTTAACCTCAAAAGTTCCTCTTCTGGAATAAAGGAAACAATGTCGCTCACACCGAAACTTCCAACTGTTAATGTGCCAGTCTTGTCAAAAACAACAGCATTAACATTTCTAACCATTTCAAAAGCTCTTCTATCCCTAATCAATATTCCACTCTTCGCGGTTATTGATGTGGAAAGGGCAACAACCAATGGAATCGCCAAACCAAGAGCATGCGGGCAAGCAATAACCAAAACCGTAACTGAGTTTTCAAGAGCCAAATTCGAGTTTCCAAAAATAGACCAAACAACATAAGCTATTATAGCCGCGGCTAACGCTACATAAAAAAGCAAAGCGGCAGCCCTATTTGCTAAATCCTGCGTCCTGGACCTACTTTCTTGCGCCTGCCTCACCAACTTTATAACCTGCGCTAAATACGTGTCTTCTCCAGTTTTCTCCACAACCACTTTTAGGACACTTTCACCATTTATCGCGCCGCCTATGACCTTTGATTTCACGCTCTTATGGACTGGTTTCGATTCACCAGTCAAAAGGGCTTCATTAACAAAGGATTCACCTTCCAAGACGATGCCATCTGACGGAATTTTCTCGCCCGGACGGACAAGAACAACATCGTTTGGCTTAAGCTGCGAAACTGAAACATCAACCACTTCACCACTTCTTAGGATGTGAGCTGTAGTTGGCATAATTCTCACAAGCTCCTCAAGAGCCATAGAAGCCCCGAGAACACTTTTCGCTTCTATCCAGTGACCAAGAAGCATAACATCTATTAATGTAGCAAGCTCCCAGAAAAAGTCCATGCCAAGAGGCAAAAACACCGTTGCAGCAGAATAGAAGAAGGCTACAGTTATAGCCATACCTATAAGAGTCATCATCCCTGGAAGTCCAGCCTTCACCTCATCAACTAAACCCTTCAGAAAAGGCCATCCGCCATAAACGTAAACAATTGCTGATAGAATCAATAGCACATAATTTTGGAAGGGTACGACAACCATTTTGCTTCCAAAAATCAATGTCTGAATCATTTCAGAAAGCAATAAAATCGGAACGGTTAGGATGATTGATACGAGAAATTTCTTCTTGAATTCAATCATGTGATGCGCATGATGCGCGTGGTGGGTGTTCATATAAATCTCTTCTATACTTATTCGTTGTTTTTCCAACTTACAAATATCATGCGCGCGCATATATTACTTACGTAATAAAGTCTTTCAGAAAGAAAAAGAAAATAGCGACGTTAGCCTCCAGGAGCGCCGTGGAATGGCACATTCTTCCAGAGAAGTTCCCACCAATCATCCTCAGTTATGGTTTCTCCTTTAACAAGAATCTCCAAAACCATCTTTAAAAGTTCATGATGCCTATGTTCATCCGCCAGTATAGCTTCTAACAGAAGCCTAACCTTCTCATCCTCAACTTTTGGTAAAACCTCACTTATCTTTTTTATAAGTTCGGCCTCTATCCGAATGTGCTTTTCAACAAGCTTCCTATGCTCGTCGAGGTGCTCCTGCGTTAAAGCCTGAGATACACTTGTCAAAAGTTCAACAGCAGCAGCGTACATTTCCGCATGCTTAACAGAATCCAGCGAAATACCCTTCAAGACGCCTTTAACAGGTGGGTTCTTCATTCCAATTAAGGCGTTGTTCAGAGAGTCAACAATCTCATTTTCAACAGCAATCTGTTTCTTCATGAACTTAAGCAACTCATCCTTCGACTTCAAAACATTCTACCCCCACAACTAGAACATGTTAAGTTGTATGCATAAGCCTTTCGGCTACCCTTCGCCCAAAAGCCATGCACGCCTCAAGCCCGCTCTTATCAGGAGCATACTTAATCAAAAGCGGAGGCTCAACAACAACCATGCCAAACCTGTTCTTGAGTATCTCCAAAACCAAACGCGGCGCCTCACCACTCCAACCATAAGACCCAAAAGCAGCCCCAAGCTTACCCCTCAAATCAACATTTTTAACGGCAACATCCTCCAAGAAATTCTTAACGCTGAGCGGCATATCGTGATGATAAGTGGGGGCACCAAAAACCAAAGCGTCAAAAGAGGCAAGCGCCTCAAGAGGCACGTAGTAGCTAAGCTCAACCTTAACGCCAGCAACTGCCTTGGCGCCTTCAGCAACAGCCTTAGCCATAACTCCAGTATTCCCGGTCCTACTATAGTAGAAAACAAGCACCTTTGACATAAAATACACCTAATTCTTACTAGCTTAAATCAGATATGAAACTTTTGCAACGCCAAATTGTAATGCGCGCGCAAGAGTTAGACACTATGTAAAACTG
>Ga0207433_10004946_pt1 | contig 24143 bp, 18 predicted proteins | sample YelNatPaOPGAMG01_FD_187559 | JGI IMG/M metagenome (GOLD analysis project Ga0207433, IMG submission 187559) | Hot spring thermophilic microbial communities from Obsidian Pool, Yellowstone National Park, USA - OP-RAMG-01 (SPAdes) (version 3) | ecosystem: Environmental > Aquatic > Thermal springs... | reverse complement strand
TAGATTTAATAGTGAGTGAAAGAGAACTTCAGAAAATCCTTTCCCTTGGATTCAAACCAGAAATTCTTGGAAAAGAATCTGATTACGCAGGCTCCTTTGACCCCCTTTACCACACCTATGAGGAAACCGTTGAATTTCTCAAATCTATGGAAATCAATTACCCCAATCTTTCAAAACTATTTTTAATAGGCAAAAGCACAAGATTTGGACATCCAATTTATGCAATAAAAATATCAGACAATCCTGAAATTAGAGAGGATGAGACAAGAATCCTGATTGATGGGATGCATCACGCAAGGGAACCCCTCGGAAACGAAATATGCTTATCTTTAATAGAGTATCTTCTAACAAGATATGGAATTGAGGAGAGGGTGACAAAATGGGTGAACAACTATGAAATATGGATAATCCCTATTATTAACCCAGAAGGATACAAATTCATTGTTGACAATAATCTTTCTTCTCCATGGTGGAGGAAAAATTTAAGGGACAATAACAACAATGGAAAGATTGACTATGATTACGACGGAGTTGATCTAAACAGAAACTATGACATTAACTGGACATATGGTGGCTCCCCAGACCCTTCCAACTGGACATACAGAGGACCATTCCCTTTCTCTGAGGAGGAGACAAAGGCAAAAAGGGATTTAGCTTTAAGAGAGAAATTTACCCTATCAGTTACCTATCACAGTTATGGAGAAATAATATATTATCCATGGTCATGGCCTGGAACAAACGAAAAAGCTCCTGACCACTCAGTTCTTTCAGAGATTGCTTCAGAGATGGCAAAAAGGATAAAAACCGAATCTGGAGAAGGGTTTTATGCCTATGAAACAGAGACAGCTTCAAACATGAGCCCTCCATGGATGTATGCAATAGCTGGAACCCTTGAGTTCTTAGTAGAAGTTGGAACATCTTTTATACCAGATGGAAAAAAAATTCAACCAATAGTAAACTCAAATCTTGAAGGGATTTTCTACCTTTTGGAAAGAGCTTCTGGATCAGGGATAAAGATAAATATAAAAGATTCAAAAACAGGTTTACCCATTTCTGCCCAGATAAAAATTCTTGAAATTGACGATTTTAGATACATAAAACCAAGATCAACAGACCCAGAAACAGGCTCTCTTACAAGACTCCTTCAACCTGGAGCTTATACTGTTTTAATAAGTGCTCCAGGATATGAGAAGAAATTAATAAAGGTATATGTTGGGAAAAGTATTCAGAATATAGAAATTTCCCTTAGACCATTAAAGGAAAAAGACGAAAAAGAAAATAGAAAACCTAAAATTTCTTCATTTCTCCTTTTTAACAGGTTTTAAAAGAAGATCATGAAAATCGAAACTGAAATCCGTTGAAGGAGAAAATGCTTTCATCCTAACCCTCTCAATTGTTCCATCAGGATTAAGGGAAAAAGTAACATAGGCGTCAGCCCTTAGCTCCCTATCATCCCACCTTGCAATAAAGGTATCGTATTGCCAGTGCTCAAGGTCACCAACCAAAGAAGGAGTCTGCGAAAACTTTATCCTCAGTTTTTCTCCTGTCCAAACTATCTCCACATCTCCATACCAATCATCTTTATAAACTCCTGCATAACTTGGAAGGGGAAGGGATGGCTTAGAATCCTTTTTCCTTTCCCTTTCTGCCTTCTCTTCTTCCTCTTTTGTGGATTTTTCCTCTCTCTCTTTATACTTCAAAAATGAAGCTATCCAGTCCTTTGAAGGAGCTGATAAATAATAGTCCAAAATTGAATAAGTAATTGAACTATAAGCCTCTGAAGATTCCTGATTGGTAAGAACTGCAATCCCAAGCTTAAGAGATGGAACCATTGTCACCTGAGAAAGGAAACCTGGAAGCCCTCCTGTGTGTTGCAAAATCTTTGTCCCCCTGTAATCCCTTACACCAATTCCAAGACCATAACCGCTAAAATTGGGTTTGAGTTCCACTATCTCCTGGGGAGGATCTGAAATAGGTCTTGGAGTTACAATTGATGTAATTTCCCTGTAACTTTTTTCACTCAAAAGCCTTTTCTCCTTATCAATTCTTCCTCCATCCACCATTACAATCATCCAGCGAGCCATGTCCTCCGCACATGAAATAATTCCTCCTGCAGGATTTATATTATCGTTCAAAAAAGGTTTGACTTCCTTCAAAACTCCATCAACCTTTGCATAAGGGGTTGCGGAATTCTCAAATTTTTTAAGATCGGAAACTCTCGGTGAGCTTGAATCAATTCTCAAGGGCTTGAATATTCTCTCAAAAACAAAATCCTCCCAGCTCATTCCACTTACCGACTCAACAACCTTCCCAGCCACAAGAAACATCAAATTATTATAGGCATATGAACTTCTAAAAGAACTCGAAGGAGGGATAAATCTTATTCTTTTAATAATCTCATCCCTTGGATAATTGGAAGGGGGCCACCAAAGTAGATCTCCTGCACCAAGCCCAAGTCCACATCTGTGGGAAAGAATATCTTTCACAGTGATTTCCCTCGTGACATAAGGGTCGAACATCTGGAACCATGGGATTAAATCAACAACCCTTGAATTCCAGGAAATTTTCCCCTCATCTACGAGTATTCCAAGAGAAACAGCTGTAAAAAGCTTTGAATTGGAAGCAATGGAGAAAAGAGTTTTTGAATCCACTGGAATATTTTCCTTCAAATTTCTGACTCCATAACCCTTTGCAAGAAGAACTTTTCCATCCTTAACAATTGCAAGGGATAGGCCAGGAACCTCAAAAGTCTTCATAGCCCTACTAACAATTAAATCAATATTTGGAGGAAGAGCCTTCTTCTGTAAATCCTTTGCGTTTGTTTGATACCCAAGAATTAACAAAATCAAAGCAAGGGAAAGAACTTTGGCTTTTCTCATAATACCTGCCTCCTGTGAAAAATATGGCATTTAAATTTTTTGCTAAAATTGATAAAAAATAAAGAAGGAAAAGGTGAAACCGCAAGCAAACTAAGTTCAAGAGAAAAATTATTTAGATTTTCCTTAGTCCTCGCTTCTAACATTCATTAACCCTACCCTCCCCAAAAAAGGGAGGAATATTTTGGGAAAACTTACCATTTAAAAATTATCTCATAAAAGACCCTGATACAGCAATAAATTTAAGGCTTGACCAGTGGAAAAGACCTATTGCAATTGCAGTTGATTCAGAGGATAATGTTTATGTTGCATACTTTGAAGGTGATCTTCTTCCAGCTATTCAAGATAAATTTTCATGAAAAAACTTTGCTAAAACAATGAAAATTTTTTCGAAACCCCAGGAAATAACAAATAAAATTGAATGGAAACCTTACAAAGAATTTTGGCGTCTTATTTTATAGAAAATGGATGAAATAGAACTTGTTGAAAGATTAAAAAAAGGAGATGAAGAGGCAATTAGAGAAATTATGAGAGCTTATAAAAATAGAATTTTTAACTTCATTTTAAGGATAGTAAAGGATAGAGAAAAAGCTTTGGATTTGACCCAGGAAGTCTTTATAAAAGCATATTTCAAGATCAATACTTTTAAAAAAGACTCCAAACTTTCCACATGGCTTTTCACTATTGCCTCAAATCTATCTCGTTCCGAGCTAAGAAAAAGAAAAATAATTGATTTTATAAACATGCTATCCCCGAAACTACTTGTTGAGGAGCATCCCGGAAATTCCAGCGGAATAGAATATTTCCTCCAAAAGATAAAACCTGATTATAGGATACCCTTTATCTTAAAGGAGATAGAGGGGTTTTCCAGTGAAGAGATAGCAAATATTCTTAAGATTCCTGAAGGAACGGTAAAATCAAGAATTTTTAGAGCAAAAAAAACACTTAGAAATTTAATGGAAGGGAGATAAAAAATGGAAAGAGAGTTGAAGGATATAAAGTATCTTGAATTACCAGAATCCTTTGAAGATAATGTCTTAGAGAGAATAAGAAAAATAAAAAGGAGAAGAAAAAGAACCAAGGTTTTAGCTTTCCCTGCATTATTACTTGCAATTCTTGCCCTTACAGTATTTATCTTTTATTCCACTCAAAAAAAAGAATATGCGGAGGGGAAAAATTTAACCTTCCCGGACAGAAAGGAGCAAATTTCAGAAAATGAAATCTTCCTTGAAGTAATACCTGTTAAAAACTTTGAAAGGGAAAATATTTATCTTATCGAAACTATAAAAGATAATGAAGAAAAAATTTATGCTTTTTAAAGGGAGGAAAAGATGAAAACAAAATTTTCATTGATTATTTTCACAATATTAATACTTTTGAGCTTCAATTTAATTTACTCAGAAACTCAGATAGCAAATATTGAAAAGGAAATAAAGGAAATTGTTAAAAAGTGCTCTCCTTCAGTAGCAAAGGTTATATCCGAGGACGGAAGGAGGATAATATCCTCAGGTGTTGTCATTGACAATGGTTATATCCTTGCCCATTCACAAGCTCTATATCCTGAAAAAGAAATATTTGTAGAGAATTTCAAAGGAGAAAAGTCTAAAGCTGAAGTTGTTGGAGTTGATTGGGAAAACTCAATTGCTCTTCTCAAAGTTGATGGGAAATATTTCCAGATGCCAAAATTTGGTGAAGTATCAAAAGTCGAAGTTGGAGACTGGATTATAGCCATTGGAGCTTCCTTTGAAAATTTTCCATCAGCATCCTTTGGAATAGTCAATTCAGTAACAGAAAACGAATTAAATGTTAGTCTTGCCACGCCTCCCGGAGGTAGCGGAAGTGGTGTTTTCAACTCTAAAGGGGAACTTATTGGGGTTTTGAGGGGGAACATTTCAGAAAGGGATGTATGGATAAGCTTGAGAAGGGATAGAAAGGAAGAAATTTCCTTTTCTTCCCCTGGTGGAACATTTTCCATGATAATTCCTGTAAAAAGAGCAAAGGAAATATATGAGGATCTTAAGAAAACAGGTTATGAGAAAAGACCCTATCTCGGAGTTTCTGTTAAAGAAGTTGACGGAAGGGTGATTGTTCAAAGTTTGTGGAAAAACAGTCCTGCAGAAAAGGCTGGTTTGAAACCCAATGATTATATAATTTCCATTGACGGAAAGAGAGTTTACACAAGCGAAGAGCTTTCAAAGATTATAAAAGATAAAAAAATAGGTGATAAAGTAACTATAGAAATAGAAAGGGATGGGAAGGTAACAAAAAAAGAGGTCCTTCTTGAAGAAGCTCCGAAGGGATATTTTTCCTTCCCTATGCCTCCTGCTCCTTCTTTCCCACCACCAATACCTTTTTTTAAAATCCCACCTAAAAGCTATCTTGGTGTAGTTGTAGATAATGTTCCAAAGGGTGTAGAGCCACAAAAAGGTGCCTATGTCAAAAAAGTTGATGATGGAAGCCCAGCGGATAAAGCTGGCTTGAGGGAGAGAGACATAATAATTTCAGTTGACGGTGAGAAAATTTTCAGCCCTGATGATCTAATAGAAGTTATAAAGGATAAAAAGCCAGGAGATAGAATAGAAATAGAATTTGTCAGGGATGGTAAAGAAAACAAATGCAAAGCTACTCTTGCAAGAAGAAAGGAATGGACATGGTACTGGGATTGGGATGACTTCTCCAAATATTTCAAAATTGAAAAAGAAAAGATAGAAAAGGAACAATACAAAATGCAAAGGGAACTTGAAGAGCAATTAAAAAAATTGAAGCAATCCCTGAGGGAAAATTTCGATTCAATAAAAATTATGGTTAAAAAGAGAAAGGAAGGAATAGAAATTTAAGAAATAATCATTTTCTACCTAAAATTGAACCAAGAATTCCTCTAAGGATTTGGCGACCAAGTTCTCTTCCTACAGAACGAGCAGCAGATTTTGCAAAGCTTTCAAGAACTGAATCAGACCTCTTTGCGGTTCTCTTCTCCTGATGCTCTGGATATGGAACTCTCTGATAGGAGATTGAAGGCTCCTTTGCCTCTGAAGCTTTCATTGCTCGAGATTTTAACAATTCATAGGCTGATTCCCTATCAATAACTTTCTCATACAAACCATAAAATTTTGAATCTCTCATGATCTTCATTCTTAAATCAGGGGCAATTGGTCCTATCTGACTCTTTGGAGGAAGAATCATAGCCCTGTCAACAATTTCTGGCTGACCATTCTCATCCAAAAAGGATACCAAAGCCTCTCCAACCTTTAATTCTGTAATTACTTTCTCAGTATCAATCTCAGGATTGGTTCTGAATGTTTGAGCAACTGTTCTTACCACCTTTTGGTCGCGAGGAGTAAAGGCTCGGAGGGCATGTTGAACCCTATTCCCTAACTGTCCAAGAACATTTTCAGGGATATCAAGGGGGGTTTGGGTAACAAAGAAGACCCCTACTCCCTTTGACCTAATTAAACGCACAACCTGTTCAATCTTTTCAAGTAATACCTTTGGAGCGTCAGTGAAAAGAAGATGAGCTTCATCGAAGAAAAATATTAGTTTGGGTTTTTCCTGATCGCCAACTTCTGGAAGGTTTTCAAATAACTCGGAAAGAAGCCATAAAAGAACAGTTGTATAGACCTTTGGCATTGTCAGCAATTTATCGGCTACAAGAATATTTATATTCCCTCTACCCTCTTTGTCAGTCTGCATTAAATGCTCAATTTGAAAAGCAGGTTCACCGAAAAATCTATCTGCTCCCTGCTCTTCAAGATTTAGAAGAGCCCTTTGAATTGCTCCTATGCTGGCCGTTGAGATCTTACCGTATTCTGTAGTAAATTTTTCAGCATTTGCACCAACAAATTGAAGCATGGCGCGCAAATCCTTCAAATCGAGTAATAGAAGTCCATTGTCATCAGCTATTTTAAAAACAAGGGTTAGAACTCCACTCTGTACCTCATTGAGATTGAGCAATCTACTAAACAGTAATGGTCCCATATCAGAAACTGTTGCTCTCAGGGGATGCCCCTGCTCTCCGAAAACATCCCAGAATACAACTGGAAAGCCAGAAAATTTAAATTCAGAAAGTCCCAATTTTTCTATTCTTTCTAAGATCTTAGGGGTTGGTTTTCCAGGTTGACTTATCCCAGAAAGATCACCCTTTACATCAGCCATAAAAACAGGAACCCCTATAGAGCTGAAATTCTCAGCCATTACCTGAAGGGAAACTGTTTTCCCTGTCCCTGTTGCACCAGTAATTAAACCATGCCTATTGGACATATTGGAAAGAAGATAATGTTCCTTCTTACCTTTCGCTATGAGCAAATTGTAAGTCATTACCTTACCTCCTCAAACCATTTTATCTCAATTAAACCATTATAATCCTTAATAAACCAAAATACCAGCAAAATTAAAGGTTTTGATTTTTCAGATGAAAAGATTGAAAGATTAGAGGGTTTCTATTTCAAAGACTACCCCCTTAGGATCAGGACAGACAAGTTCTCGGGTCTCTGCAATCCAATCATCCTCTGGAAGTTCCTCTTCCCTCTGCTTTGCGGTCAAAAAAGGCATAAGGGCATTTAAAGCATAGATACAGGTAAATTTTCCTTCAGGAATTTCTATCTTTCCATATCCTCTTATATAAAAAACATCTCCAACTTTCAAGTTGGCACCGCACCTCTCTTTAATTTCCTTTACTCTAATTACAAGATCTTTCATTTCCCTCCTCCTATCTATATTTTTTTAAATCTTCCTCAAGCATTTTAAGTTCTTCTTTTTCAATGGGAAATCCTTTCTTTTTTACTTCAACTACAATCTTTATTTTACCCCTTCTTTCAAATCTTACAAGGGAAATCTCATAATCTTTCAGTAAATCGAAAATCTTCTCCATAGGTTTCCATGAAGGTTCGGAAATTACCCCTAAGACTGAAAGGTGGGTTTTCCCCACAAAAATCGTTCTGCTTTCTATTAAGAAATCTTCTTCTCTGTGAAGAATCTCATAGATGAATTTCACCAGCTCTGCAATTTCTTCCGCAGGTGAGCTCATCCTGTAAAAATCTTCTATGTTAAAGTAAATTTCCCTCAACTCCCTTTCCTCTATTTCTGGAACTATCCTTCTTACTTCATGGAATTTTATTGAGTCTATTTCCCTCATCCCTTCATCAAAATCCCTATAATCTCCTATTGCATCCCTCAATCCTTTTTTCAATCTTTTATATAAATCATCAATGCTCGCAAATTGCATAAGATCTACACTCATATCGAATATCCCTACCTGAACATCTCCGTATTGCTTCGGAGGGTTTGTGGCGTAAACCTTTAGCCCACCTATGGACTCAAGGTATGGTATACATCTGTAACCGTAGGATTCCTTTTGAGGGCAATAAATGGCAAGGATAATTTTGAAATCAATTCTGAACTCTGAGAAATTTACCACACTTAGAAAGACCTGTGACTTCTGGGTTTCCTTTGCTTCTTTTATTAGAAAAGGAATTATTGCCCTTGCATAATGCTCAAACCCTCCAATTTTAATCTGAAATTCTTGAGCTCTCAATCTTTTCTTCGAGATGGTTGAAATAAGATTCTTTTTTATCAGTTCAATATCTTTCTCTTTATAGGGATTCCCTTCTTCATCGACAATTTCAATCCTAATTACAGTAATATTGTCAGGAGTAGTAAATTCCTTATGATGCTTTATTACATATCCTGGGACAGAAATATCAAGAGCCTTAAGGCAATCTTCAAGGAAAATATCCCTTGCAAACCAGGCAATTGTAATTCCTGTGAATTCCCCCTTTTTTGTCCATATATTTTCTATAATCACTTGAGGCTCCTTATTCTCCCTTACCCACTTTGTAAGTTTATAATTGTTTATAATTATTCTTGCTATATCTTCAATCCTTCTTTCTTCTATGTATTCCCGGGATCTGGCAGTGAAAAACTTTACTGCTTCACCATTACCACCAACAATATTATCAATATCCTCTTCCTTATAAATTTTTTCTATTTCTTCTACAACCTGACTGTAAATCCTCAATTTTCGAGCCTCTTCAGATAAAAGGGATGTCTTCGAAGAAACCCCAGAAGAAACTTTTCTAATATCTGAAATTATCTGATCCTTCTGAGAAAGGAATTTCTCTTCCTCCTCTTTATTCTCAAGGAGTACAGCAAGTATGACAACTCCAACTTTTTCATTTTTGAAATTGATGGAATAGCCATTAAGTCTGAAGAGATTCCAGCCCTTCTCATGAATTGCTCCTATTGCGGATCTGGAAAGTCCAGGCCAGTCGGGAGCAGCAACACCAACAATTCCTAAATGGGGGAAATCTTGATTCTGGAAAAGTATCTTGAAAGTAATTGTAATTTTCTCTTCCTCCCAAAGACTAAGGAGTTCCTCTATTAAAGGAATCTGTTCCTCCGCATGGAAAAAGTTCAGGGAACTCCTTATTGCTTCAGTTAACTCCCCAATATTTCCTCTTTTATTCAAAATTTCATTCATTCCATCCTCATTATAGAAATTAAAGGATGAAAAATCAATTCTAATAAAAGCTATTCAGAATATTCTTTATATCATTCTCGTTTAGGAGGATGTTGATCTCATGAAAGGATCTCCTTTCCCTTATCCATTCTTCAATTGCTTTCTTGGTTTTTTCCCTCGCAATTTCCCTTTCGATTGCAGGGCTCATTTCAATCAAGGAAAGGGGAGGAATTTCCAGGCTTTTCATGGTTGGAAGATAATTTTTATTGTAGAACTCTTCAATCTCTTCAAGACTTACTGAAACCCTTGAATAAAAAAGGCTTTCTATAAGTTTTTTGGAAATTATTTTTTTGGAAAGAATCCCTCTGAATTCTTCCCAGCTCATGTCTAAAGCTTCAAGAATCCCAAGAACACGATTAAGCCCTCCAAGTTCAGAAATTATCCTTTCCTCTTCTTCTACATAATCTTCTTCCTTAATTTCCTTCCTTTCTGTTATCTCTTTTTGAACCACTGAAAATTCTATAAGTTCATTCAGACATCCCATTAATGCAGATGGATTCCTTTCACTTTTGGAGCAAATGTGGAGAAGATAAAAAGCTTTAAGCTCCCTTAAAGTTATAATATCTGTGTCAACTGTTGCAACAATTTTATCCAGCAAAATCCTCTGGGAAAATATAAAGAAAAAAAATAAATTAAAACTCATTTCCAATGTTGAAAAGAATTACACCCTTCCTTTTAAGGGAGGGTTTTGTAAAGTTGTATCCAAGATATATTTTGAAAGGACCCACGGGGGTCTTATACCATAAACCTATTCCACTTGCAATATTGAAATTTGAAAGTTTAAAGTTCCCCTTTTCCCAGAATACATTTCCCAAATCAAAGAAAACTGACAATCTTAAATTGTCCCATGGAAAAACTGGAAGGAGAGATTCTGTGTTTGCAAGAAAGATGATATTTCCACCAATTGGATTCCCAGTTTCTGGATCCTTTGGTCCGAGTTCATCTACTTTTTCTCCTCTAAAAGAACTCCCTCCAGCAAAGAATCTATCAGCTATTGATGCCTTACCATAAATATAACCAATTCTCAAAAAGGAATTTTGAATTATGTCATATGGAAAGGTTTTAATGTGCTGAAGATTGAAGGAAAATTTCCAGAAATTGGACTCGGTCCCAAAAGCAGGAAAGGCTTTTTCTATATTAAAAATCCAATATCTCCCCCTTGATGGATTGAAAGGGTCATCCCTTAGATCAACAAGATAGGAAGCGGAGAGGGATGAGGTATAAAAAGGTCTGTATTCTCTATCTATTGCTGACTCCTTGACGGAAAGACTAAGAAGATTTGTCCTTGCAATCCTGTACCTTAGAAGGAATAAGGAATAATCAGATCTTTTTTCGACAGAAGATATTGCAAAACCTCTTCTTTCATAGGTAAAACTTTTCCTCTCCTCTTTCTCCCACCATAAAGAGGTTATGTTTTCTATTTTAAAACCTATAAATGATTTGTTTGTAAGGGAGATAACCCCTCTTTTCTCCTTAGGACTTAATTGAAGGACTGAGGAACCAGATGTAGCAAGACCGAGAATGTTATTGTGGGAGAACTCAATGGATCCTCTTGGACCAGATCTCTCAAGATATCCGCCTCCAATACCCACATGATAACTTTCACCTTCTCTAAGGATAAATATGATTATAACTTCATTATCAATTTCAATTTCCCTTACTTTTATTTCACTAAAAATCCCACTTTCTTGTAAATTTTTCAATGTAGCCTGGACTCTTTCATAGGAGTAAAAATCACCCTCTTTAATCCTGAGCATTTTTCTTACAATAAACTCCTTTGTTCTTGTCAAACCTGAAAGATATAACTTCCTTATTTTAAATCTTTTCCCCTTGTCAATTTTAAATAAAATGGACTTCTCTCTCTCACCCCTAACATCTGCTGATACTTTAGCATTTTTGTATCCCTGATTCATAAGGAAAATTCTTATCCTCTCTACAGCATTCTCTAAAAAGATATCGGAAAAAAGAGCACCTTCAGAAATTCCAGAAACTGATTTCAACTCCTCTCCTCTATAAGGTTCATTCCCTTCAAAGGAAACAGACTTTACAACAGTGAATTTACCTTTATCAATCTTGAATAAAACATCAACAGAGTTTCTTCTTTTCAAAATTTCCTTTTTCACTCCAACCTCTGAATAACCTCTATCCTTGTAAAAAACTTTTATTCCATTCTCATAATTATCTATCAACTCACCATTAGCCCAAAGGGATATTGTAGGTTCAGTGTAATCCTGAAGAAATTTTTTAAGATCTTTTATATCATTTTTTTCTGTATCAAATTTTATTCTGTGCAATCTGTACCTGTTACCCTTTTTTATATCAAAAACCAATTCCAATTTATCCCCATCTCTTTCAGCATGGGCATCAACTTCTGCAAAAAGGAAACCTTTACTCCTCAAATATTTCTGGATCTTTATTTTACTCTCTTCAAGAGCCCATTCTTCAAGAGTATCCCCTTCCCATAAAGGTGTGAGAATTTCCACTGGTATACTGGCTCCTTTAAATTCCATTTTAATCTTCTCACCAAGAGAACCAGAAATTTCTATTAAAACCCATTCTTTATTTACTTTTTTAAAATCATAATTTAATCTTGCTCTAAGATAACCTTTCTTTTTTAGATTTGAGAGGACTCTGTCAATTTCTCTTTGAAGTTTGAAGGGAATGAAGAGGTCTCCCTTTCTAAGGTTTAATTTTTCCTCGATTTCCTGTTTAAGAAAATCTTGTATCAAAATTTCTTTAATTTTTCTTCTTTTCCCTGCCTTAATATTAAAAATTACCTCCTTTCTACCTTTAAAGTCCCTAACTAAAGGGTCAATTTCTGCGTCAAGAAAGCCATTCTCTTTTAACTTACTTAGAATTTCCTCCCTTGCCTTCTCAACATAGCTTTGATTAAAGAGACCTCCTTTTTTTAAAGATGTAATTGCATTTGTTAACTTCCCAGTTGAAACTCCTTTTTCCCCTTTAAAAGTTATTTTACCAACTACCCTCTTTCTCTTGATTAAAAATAAAATATTCTGAGATTTTTCTTCCTTCAATAATTCGACTTCAATGGAAGCAAACTCATCTGTCTTCCATAGATTTTGCATTCCTTCCTTTAGCTTTTCCCAGTTAATATTATCCCCTTTTTTTAAAGGAACAAATTCATTTAATTCTTTTCTTTCCTTTCCATCAACTAAAAATTTTATTTCTCCTATTTTAATTTCCTCTCCGAAAATTAGATTAAAGAAGAAAAAGAGTAAAATAAGAAAAATTTTTCTTCTCATTTCAAAATCTTTTTATAAGTTTGAGGTCAATACTAAATGACCCATTTTCATTTCTCATTCCTATCAAGGAAAGATTATCTGAAATGTTATATTCCATGTAAACTATATATTCCCTCTGCCCTGACAAATCTGAAGAGTAGAGAATAATCAGATCCTTTGATACCTTCTTCCCAACAGTTAATCTTGCAACAGGGTTCGATGAGGAACCGAGAAGGTAAGGATCCACCCTGAGTCTGTCTACTCCCAACAATTTTTTTGCCCTTGATTTTAACTGTTCTGATATCTCCATACTCAAAAGAGATGCAGAGCCAAGTTGGGTTCCTGTTCTATAACTTGTTCTCTGATAGATTTCACCCAGAGCAAGAAGGGAGAGAATGTCCTGAGGAGAAAGAGGTGGAGAGGATGAAAGCAGTGGTATAGGTTTTGAAGACTTTCCTTTAACCTCAAATATTACTCTATAATCTCTGACAAAGGTTTCTGCAAGGATGTAAATTTCAGGATCAATAATAAAGGGTGAATTGAAATAAACCTCACCTCTTATTAAATTGAATTTTCTGTCCCCTAAGTTAAGCTCCCCCTTTTTCCCCGTTATGCTACCAAGAATAATTGGGTTGGAGGAATCTCCAATTATTCTTAAAGAGAATTTCCCTTCAACCTTTCCCCAGGAGTTGTCCATCCATGCATTCCCTTCAGAACGAAGTTCAATGTTTAAATTTATCTTTTTGAATATTTTTGGAGGTCCTTTGGATGGTGTTGATGAAAAAGCAATTTTCTCGCCTATTTCCTTTCTCCAAATAACATTCTGAATTGAAAGATTCCCTTCGATGCTTATCTCATCCAAATTACCCCTGATAACAACCTTACCTTCTCCTTCCCCTCTGACCTTCTCAAAAGGGGTGAGCTTCATCCCCTTTCCAGTAAGATCAATTTTTATGTCCTCTAATGTCCATTTTCCAATTCTTGCCTCTCCATAACCTTCCACATCTCCGCCTCCAAGTTTCGCCCTAAAATTTCTCAAATGAAGAGAACTATTTTCCTGAATCAAAATTCCAGAAAAATCTTTAAAATCATGGGCAAATCCTTTTATGAAAAAGGACTTCCCTTCAATATTTGATAGGGATCTGATCTTTGGAGAGTTTATATTTCCCTTAATTTCACCAAGGAACTTAGCCCTTACCCCCTCTCCGGGAAATTCAACTAATTTTTCTATTGAACTCAAACTACCATTAAAGTTTCCATTTAAATCACCATTTTTCAATATCTCCAATTCGAAGTTTAACTTGTCTTCCTTACTAAAAGATTCTGCAGAACCTTTTAGAGAAATTTTATCCTTTAAAAGTACAAGATTGCTATTTAAATGGAACCTTCTAAATTCCCCTGATTCTAAGGCTAAATCATTAATATTGCCTACTATTTTCAGAGGGGAACCATAGAGATCCCCTTCTCCTTCAATTGAAAGTTCAGCATTCCCTTTCAAGGGTTTATAAATATCTGATATATCAAATGATAAACTGGGAACCCTCAATCTATATCTCATATTCTCTGCTTGGTATTCCAATACTCCTGACGATTTAGAAAGTTTTGTGGAAAAGGAAAAGACAGAGTTAAATAAACCATTCTTTAACTGGAAAGGAATTACAAGATCTCTAATTTCAAGGTCTCTAAATCTTATTCCTGATGAGATAAAGTCTCCATCAACAAAATAACCTTCCTTAAAGGAAATAATGAAACCTCCTTTGAGCTCTCCCTTTAACTCTTTCCAGATCCTTTCAACCCTTCCTCTACTCACCTCTATCTGAGCTCTCCTTCCTCCCAGATCAAGTTTAACTTTACCGTCAAAAATCCCTTCTTTTAATTCTCCTTCAAAAAAGAGAGCCTTTTCTATTCCTCTAATTTCCCCTTTCAGTAGACCCAAATCTATGCCTGAAATTCTTATATTTCTTAATTCTATCTCAGCATTGGTCTCAGGCTTCTTTAACTCCCCTGATATTTGAAATTTTCCCTCCCCCCTTCCTTCAATATTTGGAAATTGTTTAAAACTTAAAAATTTTTTCATAATATCTGAATTTAAGAGTTCTTTTAAAGAGATTTCCGTCAATCTCCCTGAAATATCCATTCCATTCCTACTGTAATTTATAAAACAATTCCCTTGAAGCCCCTTAACTTTTATCTCCTCAATGCCGACTCTGTAATTACCCCCCTCTCGATCAATACTTCCTCTCAAATTTCCATCTTCCTCAGAAAAAAGAAGAAATTTCCCATTCAGTTTTTCCCCCTCTCCAGTTCCTTCTAAGTTCAAAAAGAACCCTTCTGGAATTTTATTGTATAGGAAATCTAAAAAATCGAGGGGGAAATTCTTCAGGTTGAATTGGTAGGATTTTCCTTCTGAAAATTTAATATCAAGATTCCATTTATTTTTCTTGTATGATGATTTTAAAGATAACTCTCCATTTAATTTTTCATCCATACTGGTTAATGCAAGAGCTCTCATAAACCTCCCATTTATTTGAGATTCAATAGAAAGCTCCATTTTTGTTTCTAAATTATTCCTTGTTTTATTAATACTGTATTTCCCATCAACATTTCCTTTTATATTTATACCTTTGAACCTAAAGGGCATAGATAAATTAGCATAAATATTACCTTGAGCCCTTATATTCCCTTCGCTGAAATAAACATTTCCCTTGCTTAAAACAATGCCTCTATTACTCCTTAGTTCAAGCTCTCTTATTCTTGTTCTTTCTCCCTCACTTCTCAAAAGGAGTTTCATGGCAAAATCCTCTTCCAATCCTGTTTTATCATCCCTTATCCTTCCTGAAGAATTTTTTATATTTAATCCAAGCCTTTTGTTTTTCCAATAGAAGCTTCCATTTACATTGTTTAAAGTCAGCTCCCTTTTCCCATCATTGAAATCAAAAGTGCCATTTATTATCCTTCCACTTTCAATATCAAAGTTTGGTAATTTTCTCCTCTTCCCTCCCTTACTTTCTAACTTGTAAAGAAAGAATTTAGGAGATTCAAGATAGATATTGAATCCCAACTTTTTTGAAAATAATCTCCTTGTGGTTACTTCAATCCTTGCATTTCTCACCATCAATCTTCCCATTTTTTCGGGAATCTCTATGGATAGGTTTGTAACTGATAGGGATGGAGGGAATGGATTCAGATCAAGGGTTGAGTAGGAGCCATAAATCTTTATAAAATCACTTATTCTGCTTAAAGCCTCATATCTGAGATAGGATAGGGTAATAATGGAGATAAGAAAAACAACAAAAAAGAATATTAAAATTTTTTTTATCTTTTTTCTCATAGGATAATTTACTCAACCACAAAAAGAATAGTTCCAACCTCTACAGTCATACCCTCCTTAACATTGAGCTCTTTTAAAATACCATCCTTGGGAGATTTTATTTCATTTTCCATTTTCATTGCTTCTAAGGTCAATACTCCTTTGTCCTTTTGTAGGCTATCTCCAACCTTAGCAATAATTTTCTTGACCCTTCCTGGCATTTTTGCTTTTACCTCAACTCTTCCTGTCTTCTCAAGCTTCCCTGCTTTTAAAAGATTTGAGGCACTTTCTACTTCTATTGTTTCACCATTTAAAAACACAACATAACCATTTTTATTCTCATAGGCAAAACAGTCAAAAATTCTTCCATCCACCTCAAGGATAAAAATGTCTTTATCAACGGAAGTAACTTTTACATTGTATTCAGAATCATTAACCTTCGCTCTGTAAAATCCTTCCCCCTCTCTTGATATTTCTATTAATTTTTTGTTCCCTCTAACATTAAAAAGTAGCTTCTTCATAGCCTGTTCAAGAAATTAAACCATAAGCCCATCATTTTCCAGCGATTTCCTATGTTCTTTCCCTCAGAAACAGTATTTTTAGCCTTTTCCTCCATTTTAACAAAAGCAACAATTGCTGATAGATCTTCAACCATTTGGTCTATCTTTTGCTCCTCCTTCTCAAGCCTGTCTATGAAATGAGTGTTGTAGTTCCCTTTTATAAAGTCAGGGTGTTTAAGAACTCTCAGAAAGAAGGGGATTGTGGTTTTAATTCCTACGATATGATATTCGAGAAGGGCTCTCCTCATCCTGTTAATTGCCTCAATTCTGTCCCGCCCCCAGGTTACAAGCTTTGCTATCAAGGGATCATAAAATATTGGGACTTCAAATCCTTCATATACTCCACTATCAATTCTCACTCCAAGCCCCCCTTCTGGATTTTGAAGTCTCAAGATTTTTCCAGGACATGGAGCAAAATCATTGTCAGGGTCTTCTGCATAAATTCTGCACTCAATCGATGAGCCCCTCGGCTTTATATCTTCCTGAGAAAAGGGAATGGGCTTCCCTTCAGCAATCTCTATCTGACATTTAACAAGGTCTATCCCGGTTACCATCTCAGTTATAGGGTGCTCCACCTGAAGACGGGTATTCATCTCAAGGAAATAAAAGTTCTTGTCTTTATCCACAATGAATTCAATTGTTCCTGCATTCAAATACCCGATCTTCTTTATTGCGGAAACAGCCATCTCTCCCATTTTCTTCCTTATTTTATCATCTATAAAGGGTGATGGTGTTTCCTCCATTACTTTTTGATATCTTCTCTGGATGGAGCATTCCCTTTCTCCAAGATAAACTGCGTTTCCAAATTCATCTACAAGAATCTGAACTTCTATATGATGGGGCTCCTCAATGTATTTTTCAATATAAATTGAAGGGTCTCCAAAGGATGATAGAGCCTCAGAACTTGCAAGTCTGTAGGATGGAATTAGCTCCTCCTCACTTTTTATCAATCTCATCCCCTTCCCTCCACCTCCAAGATCAGCTTTTAAGAGTAATGGATAACCAATCTCCCTTGCAAATTCAAGTAATTCCTTTTCATCTTTAACTGGTCTCTTAAGCCCTGGGACAACAGGAAGTCCAGCTTCCTCCATGGCTTTCCTCGACTCGGTCTTTGAACCCATCAGTTCTATTGATCTGGGGTCAGGACCAATAAATATTAGACCAGAATCCCTTACTGCTTTAGCAAATTCAGAGTTTTCAGCAAGGAATCCATAACCTGGATGAATGGCATCACAACCACTTTTTTTTGCCACATCAATAAGTTTATCAATTCTCAAATAACTCTCAGAGGAAGGGGATGGTCCGATATGATAAGCTTCATCTGCAAATCTTACATGGAGGGCTTTCATATCAGCATCAGAATAAACTGCAACAATTTTTATCCCCATCTCCCTCAATGTCCTCATTATCCTAACAGCAATTTCTCCCCTGTTGGCAACAAGGACTTTTTTTATCTTCCTCATAGCAAATTTCCTATATTATTCTACTTCAACAAATAAATTTTTTCCAATTAGAGAGGTATGTTTCCATGTTTCTTTGGAGGATTCTTGTCCCTCTTATTCTGAGTCATCTCGAGAGCCTTTATAAGTTTTATCCTCGTAAATTTTGGCTCTATAACCTCATCAATGTATCCCTTCTCAGCACTGATATAGGGATTGGCAAATTTCTCTCTAAACTCTTTTATCTTCTCCTCTCTGAACTTTTCTGGATCCTTTGCCTTAGCAAGCTCCTTCCTCCATATTATGTTGACAGCTCCTTCTGGTCCCATAACTGCAATTTCTGCGGTTGGGTATGCCACATTGTAATCGGTTCTTATATGTTTTGAAGCCATAACACAGTAGGCACCTCCATAGGATTTTCTTGTTATAACGGTCAACTTTGGAACTGTTGCTTCTGCAAAAGCATACAGAAGCTTTGCTCCATGCTTTATTATCCCTCCATGTTCCTGGGCAACTCCTGGTAAGAATCCTGGAACATCTTCAAATACAACAAGGGGGATGTTGAAGGCATCACAAAAACGGACAAATCTCGCACCCTTTACCGATGCATTTATGTCCAGGGCTCCAGCAAGGTGTTCTGGCTGATTAGCAACGATTCCCACAACCCTTCCTCCAAGTCTTCCAAATCCAATTATTATGTTGGGAGCAAAATTCTCCTGAAGTTCAAAAAAGTAATTATCGTCAAGAACTGTATTTATCAATATTTTCATATCATAGGGTTGATTGGGATTTTCTGGGATCAAAAGATTCAAAGATTCATCAACTCTGTCAACAGGATCAGAGGTTTCTTTAAAGGGAGGCTCTTCCATATTGTTGGAGGGAAGAAAAGAAAGGAGTTCCCTTATGAGGGAGAGGGTGTGGTGGTCATCCTCTCCAACAAGATGGGCTATTCCAGAAATTGTGCTATGGGTTTCAGCACCTCCAAGCTCCTCCATTGTTACATCCTCATGGGTCACGGATTTTATAACATCAGGACCAGTAATGAACATATAACTTCTTCCCTTTGTCATTATTATAAAGTCTGTGATCGCAGGAGAATAAACTGCTCCTCCCGCACATGGACCCATTATTGCTGAAATCTGAGGAACAACCCCTGAGGCAAGGGTATTTCTCAAGAATATATCTGCATATCCAGCAAGGGAACCAACACCCTCCTGAATTCTTGCTCCACCGGAATCATTTAAACCAATAATTGGAGCTCCTACCTCCATTGCCTTGTCCATTATCTTACATATTTTCCTTGCATTACTCTCGGACATTGTACCGCCAAAAACAGTGAAATCCTGGGCAAAGACAAATACAAGTCTTCCATCTATCTTCCCCCATCCTGTAACAATTCCATCCCCTAATATTCTCATTTTCTCCATTCCAAAATCATAGCAGGAATGGACAACAAACCTGTCTATTTCATTGAAGGTACCAGGATCAAGGAGAGCTTCTATCCTTTCCCTTGCAGTAAGTTTCCCTTCCCTGTGCTGTTTCTCAATTCTTTCAGCCCCTCCTCCAATCTCCGAAAGTTTGATTTTCTCCTCTAAAAGTTTAAATTTTTCTTCTAATCCCATCTTCCCTCCTTTACTTTTTTTTAAAGGATTCCCAATCTCTTAGAAATCTTTCAATACCTATGTCTGTTAATGGATGTTTGAAAAGGGCTTTAAATACAGAGAAGGGCATTGTAACAATTGGTGCTCCAATAAGGGCAGCTTCAACCACATGCATTGGATGACGAACAGAAGCAACAATTACCTCTGTTTCAAATCCATAATTTTCATAAATAATCATTATCTTCTCGATCAATTCCATCCCATTCCAGCTAATATCATCTATTCTTCCAATGAAGGGGCTCACATAACTTGCTCCAGCTTTTGCAGCAAGGAGAGCCTGAGAAGGAGAGAAAACGAGGGTAACATTAGTTTTTATGTTCTCTTTAGAAAGCCTCTTCACTGCTTTAAGCCCTTCAACTGTTAAAGGAATCTTCACAACAACATTCTTTGCAATTTCCGCATGCTCCTTTGCTTCCTTAACAATTTCCTCCTCCTTTTCAGATACAACTTCAACACTAACTGGACCATCAACTATCTTGCATATGCTCTCTATTATCTCCCTGAATGTTCCGCTTTCCTTTGAGAGAAGAGTTGGATTTGTTGTTACTCCATCAACAAGCCCCATTGAAACCCCTTCTTTTATTTCTGAAATGTTTGCTGTGTCAAGAAAAATCTTCACTTTATCCTCCTTTCATAAAGAGGCAATGCCTCTATTTTTTCTTCAGTAAACCCTCATTACTTTGTTGGAAAGAACTCCAATTCCATCAATCTGGATGTCAACAATATCTCCTGGATTCAAGGCTTTCCCTGCTGAGGGGGTTCCAGTGGCAATTACATCTCCAGGGAGGAGAGTCATTATCTGGGATAGATATCTTATTAGAAATTCCACTGAAAAAATCATATTTTTTGTATTCCCCGATTGAACAAGTTTTCCATTCACGAAACTTTTGATTTTCAAGTTTTGAGGATTCAGTTCTGTTACAATCCAGGGTCCTAAAGGTGAGAAGGTATCAAAGGACTTTGCCCTTGTAAAATGTTTGTCCATTTCCTGTAAATCCCTTGCAGTAACATCGTTAAAGCATGTATAACCAAGAACATAATCCATTGGATTCTCTTTTTCCTTTATCTGAAAAGCTTTTTTCTTGATAACAATGGCAAGTTCTCCTCCGAAATCTACAATTGATGAAATCTTAGGGAGTAAAATACTCTCATCAGGTCCTATAACTGTTGTTGATGGCTTAATATGGAACAAGGGATAACTCCTTTCCTCAACCCTTCTCTCAATTGCGTGAGCCTTGTAGTTGTAAGCTATTCCGATTATCTTTGAAGGAAGGACAGGAGCAAGGAGATTGATATCGGATAGAGGTATTTTTACCCTGCTCTTTAGAACTCTCTCAAAGGGTGGCTCCCTAAGAATATAAACATATTCCTCTTCAATAACTCCAAAACATTCTTTACCTTTAAAAATAAATCTGCATATTTTCATCTAAACCTCTCTTCCACAGAATTTGATGGCAAACTTTCATTCCCTTTTTTATCAACTGCGGTTACAAAATATTTGTAAATCTTCCCCTTTTCCCCTGTGCGATCTTCGAATTCTGTAGACTTAGTTCCATTCAATGTTAGAAGTTTCCTTTTACCATCTTCCTCTCTATATACATTGTATTTTTCAAGGTCTCCAACTTCTATCTTATCCCATCTCAGAAGTATAAAACCCTCCTCAGGAATTGCAACAAGATTTTGAGGGGGTGGAGGTGGAAACTTATCCACAGGAACAATAGAAATCTCTTCTGAATCATTGCTCTCATAAAATTTTTCATAGATAGAGCTAACTTTAAATCTGTATTCTCTATCCCAGGTAAAATCCTTGAAGACAAATTCATTTTTCAATAATGGTTCTTGATTAACCCTCTTGAACTCTTTTCCTTCAGAAAAATACAAAAAGAAACCCAATTTTTCTTTGTCCTTCTCTGCTTCCCACTTAAGATTTATTCCATTCTCCTCAACCTTTGCCTCTAAGTTCTTTGGAGGTTTTAAAGGTTCTTTAACATCAAACTCAAAAATTTTTGAGATGGGTGACCTTTTACCCCTTGAATCCCAGAAAAAAATTGATATGTAGAATTTCCCTGGAAAATCTTTCATCTCCTTTTTAAATACCAAATTTTTCCTCTCTTCAAGAACGAAATCTTCTAAAATTGACTCTTTCAAAAATCTCCTGGAGTCTATTATTTTATTTGATTTATAGAATTTATAATGCAATCTAACTTTTTTGATCTCAAGGGGGGTTCCATCAGAATAACTTTCCGGAAAAGATATGGAAGCAAGAAGAGAATTCCCTTTCTGATAAAAATTTAAATTTTCAACCGGAGGAATCAATTTTAAAACTGGTTGTAAAGGAGGGGCTTTTACACCACAGGAAACAGTTAAAAAAACCGAGAGATAAATTAAAAATCCCTTTTTTTTATTATTCCAAATTGCCATTTATTTTAAAATTTTTACAGTATATACCTGCTAAGATCCTGATTCTTCAAGAGTCCTTCAAGCTTCTTCCTAACATACTCTCTATCAATAACAATCCTCTTTTCTGGAATATCTGGAGCCTCGAAGGCAATATCCTCCATAACCTTTTCCATAACAGTGTGAAGCCTTCTTGCCCCAATATTCTCAAGTTCCATATTTACTTTCTCAGCAATTTCTGCAATTTCTTCAATAGCATCATCTGTAAATTCAATCTCAATACCCTCAGTGGAAAGGAGAGCTTTGTACTGTTTAACCAATGCGTTTTCAGGCTCTTTGAGAATTCTTATAAAATCTTCCTTAGTCAATGGTTCAAGCTCAACCCTAATTGGAAATCTACCCTGGAGCTCAGGAATTAAATCAGATGGCTTGGATACATGAAAAGCACCCGCTCCTATGAATAAAATATGATCTGTTCTGACCATTCCATATCTTGTGTTTACTGTTGTTCCTTCAATTATTGGAAGGAGGTCCCTCTGGACACCTTCTCTACTAACATCAGGACCATGACCAGATTCCCTTCCTGCAATCTTGTCTATCTCATCAAGGAAAACAATTCCTGACTGCTCAACCCTCTGAATCGCAAGCTTAACAATCTGCTCCATATCAATAAGTTTCTTTTGCTCCTCCTCTATTAAGTACTGTAAAGCCTCCTTAACTTTCATCTTTCTCTTTTTGATCCTTCCCCCAAAAAGCCCTGGCATTATCTCCTGAATGGTAATCCCTATCTCCTCAGCTCCAGGTCCAGCAAATATTTCAAAGGCTGGGAAAGCCCTTTCTCTCACTTCAATCTCAACCTTTCTGTCGTCAAGTTTTCCTTCCTTAAGTTGAGCTCTCAATTTTTCCCTTGTTTCTCTTAAATAGTCATCGTTGTAATTTCCAGTATAGGAGTCTCTCTGGCGGAATCTGTTGGGAGGAAGGAGAATATCCAAAAGCCTTTCCTCCGCATTCTTTATAGCTTTTTCCTTAACCTTATTCATCTCCTCTGCTTTAACCATATCAACAGAGAGCTCAGTTAGATCCCTTACAATTGACTCCACATCCCTTCCTACATATCCAACCTCAGTAAATTTTGAAGCCTCTATCTTAAGGAATGGGGATGATGTTAGCTTTGCAAGTCTTCTTGCAATTTCAGTCTTTCCAACTCCAGTTGGTCCAATCATAAGAATATTCTTAGGAGCAATCTCATCAGCAATTTCAGGAGGTAGTCTCCTTCTTCTAATTCTGTTTCTTAGAGCAATTGCAACCGCCTTTTTTGCCTCCCTCTGCCCAACTATATACTTATCCAATTCACGAACTATCTCCTTTGGAGTCAAAAACTCCTCTTTCCTTACCTCCTTTGTCTCTTCTTTAGAAGTAAGATATTCTTCCCTCATAACTCCTCTATAACTATTTCATCATTGGTGTAAACGCATATATCTGAGGTGATTTTCATTGCCTCAAGGGCTATTTCCCTTGCAGAAAGATCTGTGAATTTTGCAAGGGCTCTTGCAGCTGCAAGGGCATAGGGACCACCTGAACCAATTGCAAGTATTCCATCGTCAGGCTCTATCAAATCACCAGTCCCAGAAATTAGGAATGTATGTTCTTTATCAGCAACAAGGAGAAGGGCTTCGAGACGTCTTAAAGCCCTGTCCATTCTCCAATCCTTTGCTAACTCAACTGCTGCTCTATATAGATTTCCTCTGTACTCCTCAAGTTTTGCCTCAAATCTACTGAAAAGGGCAAGGGCATCAGAAGTTGCCCCTGCAAAACCAGCAAGGATCTGGTTGTTATAAAGCTTCCTGACCTTCCTTGCTCTATGCTTGAAAATTGTCTCTCCCAGAGATATCTGCCCATCCCCAGCCATAACCACATTCCCTTTCAATCTCACACAGAGTATTGTGGTCCCTCTATACTTATTTCTCTCAATCACTTTTATATTTTAATTGACTCTTTCGAATCTGTCAATTGCTGGCCTCTTTTGGGTTAAGAGATAGTATCAGGGTAAGAGTAATAAGATATGGTCTAAGAGAAGAGGGACAACCCCCTTTATCCCTCAAACAGATGACAATGAGTTTTACATAGCTCAAGAGGAGCTTTGC
>Ga0207433_10004942_pt1 | contig 24154 bp, 22 predicted proteins | sample YelNatPaOPGAMG01_FD_187559 | JGI IMG/M metagenome (GOLD analysis project Ga0207433, IMG submission 187559) | Hot spring thermophilic microbial communities from Obsidian Pool, Yellowstone National Park, USA - OP-RAMG-01 (SPAdes) (version 3) | ecosystem: Environmental > Aquatic > Thermal springs... | reverse complement strand
CACCTAATAGGTGCATTAATGCAATAGCACATCCACATATCATATTATACATTAAAATCGCGGTAAATCAAGGATCTTCGCGCTATTCTTACTACAAAAATCTTCCATTTTCGTGCATTTTTCAGGTGAAGTCTCTACTCCTTGCGAAGGAAGGACATTGCAACACAGCTTCTTTGGGTTTGCATTGTTTTAATAGCAAAAGGGGAATTTAGTAATAGTTCAGTTTTTTATAAATTTTTTTAAGTTTTTCGGAGGAGCAGACCTTGATCGGCGTTCTTTGGTGCGAAACAAATTTCGCTATTCCATCTTTTGGGAAAAACTTACCTTGCAAGCCCGAGCCAAAGGCGAGGGCGTGGCAATCTTTAAACCGTGCCATAACAAATGGGATTGCTTCGTCGCTTCGCTCCTCGCAATGATAGAAAGAAAAAAACAATGTCATCCTGAACCCTGGCCCGGCGCCAGGCCAGGGTTGTTTCAGGAAGCGTGGCAAAAAATTTTGCTTAAAAAATAGCGCAAGATAGCTCCAAGACTGCGTTTGAGCGAAACTTATCAAGATACATCAGGGGAGAACCCCTGAAACCCCCGTAGTCGCTTTGCCTTAAGTTGTGCAACTATCTTTTGCATAACGTTTACCCCTGATGTATCTTGTCTTGTCTTTTCTATAATGAAAAATTTCATTATCAAGTAATGGATTTTTTCAAAATCCATTACTTAAAAATAGTATGAATAATTCGGGTTAATCATAGGGACAATTCTCGGATTTCGGGCCCCAATTAGTTTCTGATTTTTTTTATTTTCCGGTAAAGCGTGGAACGGCTAATTCCCAGCCTTTTTGCGGCTTCTTTAATATTACCCTTACATTCACTTATTGCCCTTCTTATTTCTTCATCCTCTAATTTTTTTAATGGTTTAACTTCTACCCCGGGTAAGGCAAGGTGCTCGGGTTTGATATAAAAGGTTTCCGCAAGGATTGCAGCACGTTCTATTATGTGTTTTAATTCCCGCACATTACCCGGCCAGGTGTAGTCTTTAAGCAATTCAATCGTCTCTTTTAATAGTCTTTTTTCCCCTAAATTTTCCTTTGCGCAAATCGCCTTTAGAAAATGCTCGGCTAAAAGAGGTATGTCTTCTTTACGTTCTCTCAAAGGCGGAAGAGCAAGGGGAATGACATTCAGCCGATAATAAAGGTCTTCACGGAATCTCTTCTGCTTTACTTCCTCGTAAAGATCCTTGTTTGTTGCGGCAATGAGTCGCACATCCACCTTTATCGGTCTTGTTGAGCCCAGAGGCACAATCTCTTTTTCTTCAAGAAGCCTTAGAATCTTCATCTGCACCGAGGATGGCGCATCCCCAATTTCATCAAGAAAGAAACTCCCCTTATTGGCAACAACAAAGAGTCCTTCTTTATCAGAATCTGCACCTGTAAATGCCCCCTTCTTGTAGCCAAATAATTCGCTCTCTAAGAGGGTTTCCGGAAGTGCAGCACAGGATATTGTTACAAAGTTGTTGTTTGCCCTTTTTGAACGGCGGTGGATTTCGCGAGCGATCAATTCCTTTCCGGTCCCTGATTCGCCAAGTATCAAAACTGTCGTATCGGTATTTGCAATCCGCTCAACCAGATTCAAGACATTCTTCATAACCTTGCTCTCGCCAATAATCTCAGTTGGCACCTCTTTTTCTTTCTGAAGGTTTGCCTTTAACCTGTTGAGGATTTCATCAATCCCGAATGGTTTCATTATGTAGTCACTTGCCCGGTCCCTCAAGGCATTTATAACCGAATCCATTGAACCATAGGCAGTGATAAAGATGACCGGCAGAAGCGGATAGATTGAACGAACCTGTTTGAGGAATTGGAACCCATCCATCTGGGGCATTCTGATGTCACTGATCACGCAATCAAATTTTTCTGATTTTAATTGGTTAAGGGCAATCTTCGGTTCAGTTGTGGCAAAGACCTCATAGCCATTTGTCTGAAGGGCATAAGAGAGCCATTTAATCAGACTCTCTTCATCATCAAGGAGTAAAATCCTGGGTTTCACTTTTTCCGTCGGGCAAACAACTCCTCAAGGGTTAATCGCAGTTGAGGAATTATTACAATCTCCCGCAGACTCTTTTTTCTCCTCATTGCACCATTCAGATCAAAGGAAATTTTACCAAGATTCTTAAAGGGCAGATTTATTTCCAGACCGACACCGTGTTCTTTAATGCCTCCAAGATACCAGGGATTGTAGGCATAGGTAAGGGAATAATTCCCCCTCTCTATTTTTGTCTTTATCCGGTTAATTGTTGCATCATTATGATAGGCAGAATGTTCCAATATTAAAACAAAATTCCAATCAGCAAAACTCTTTTGTAGTCCCAAACCAAGCACTTCGGGCAGACGGTAGTCTGTGGTATCATTTTTTATCATCGTGACACTTCCCTGCCCTTCATAAAAAAGAGAAAGATATAAAATTCTCAACCCGCCAGAAAATATCCGACCCTGAAATTTATAGAGGAATGTATCCGCAATTGAATAGTCTCCAATTATATAATTCCAGACCTCACGGGAACTACCATAGAGATAGGAACCACAGAAGAATATCTCGGCAAATTTTATACCCTGATTTAACTTGAGATATATCTCCTCAATTCCACCCCTGCCCTGCACATACATATCCAATAAATCTTTTTTGCTGTAGATATCAAATGACTGATTAAACCTTTCCTGGTTGCCAAAAGAGAATATCAATCCCCGGTAAACTGGAATACTCATATTCAAATAAAAAGGATTCGTCCAGAAGATACCCCGATATTGACTATCTTCATTAAGGATATTAAATTCCGGTCTTAATGTAAACTCAATACGGGCGGTATTCAGATTGTTAAAAAATGGCATCCTGAAGATTGCCTGTTCCTGACCAAGTTCCCCTATTGAAAAGACCGAGGCATTGAGAAATACCATTAAAAGGACATTCATTTTAACTACCTTTCCTCAGGTGGCCTGACATATCCAACCTTCAGTTTATGAGAACCCTTTATCAATTTTATATTTGCAATATCAAAGTTTTCTGGTGAAAGATAGATGAAGAGTCCAAAATTGGAATCAGAATTTTCAACAATCCTTTGCACATATTCTACAACATCAATCTTAAAAATTGTATCCTTTAAACTGAATTTTTTAAGGGCAATCACAGGTCCAAGTTTGGTTTCAAAACCGGTAAATGGTTCTACAAGATAGCGCACACCAATTTCCACTGAATCTCTGTGGCAAGAGTAGCCCGCTAAGGAAAAGGTGAGTTCACCGAATATCGGTCGTGAATTATTGAGGATTGTATCATAATTAAAAATTACAAAATTTCGGTAGGAAATCCCGCTGCCCAGCCAGTCTTCCCAGGGATTGGGCAGACTATCGGTCTTTGCGATATGACAGTCGGAACTGAGGGGAACGGTGTGAATGACATTATTTTTTATAATTTTAAAACTCGGCGCCTTACCTCCTTCCCGGGAAGTGAAAACTAAAAAACCGGTTGAGCGCGGAACAAGAATTAAACCCTTCGCATTTCTTATTTTATTCAAATCAATATAATTGAACCAGACGATAAGTGAATCTCCTTTAGCCTTGCCCATTCTTAAAGAATCAAATTCAAAATCGCCACCCGGATTTTCCCAGGGTTCGGTATTACTCTTTTTATACCAGGTTGCCTCAGATTCGGTAAATTCATGATTTAGAAGATGGACGCTGAAGATAATAGAATCAGATTTGAAGGTGGTATTACGATAGAGAACCAGTTTTATTTCATCAAGCCCCTGATAGGTTGTGTCCGAGAAACTGAATCTGAGCAATATCCGTGACTCATAATTGTTATCTTTACAGAGCACAAGATTTTGTGATGAGCCAAGCGGGATATTTTTGATGGCTGTGGAAGATGTAAATAAGGGAAGGAATAGGGTATCAGTTTCAAATCCACCCCTTAATGTAAGTTCATCCTCACCAATCGGAGATTTGTTGCAATGGAATAGAAAGAGAATGGCAAAAATTAAAATCACCAGATTTTTCATACATATAAGTATATTCAATATCTTTTGAAAGTCAAGTTAATTCGCCTGTTATTGAAAACCCGATTTTTGCATTCAATAAGTCTGCAGCACTTCCCTGATTAAGGGCGATTTCATAATAGCCACAACTTCCTTTAATCCCGATGAATTCCCCCTTTTTTCCTTCACTGTAGGAATCTTTTATTAAAACCTTCTTTCCAATTTGAGAAATTTTAAATGAACCCAAGTTTAATGAATTCGGAATATTGGTTATTAAATTTCCGAAACTGTCTATGTAAACGACCTCGCCATAAATCTTTTTACCAATTTTTTTCAATTTTGGAAATTCAAATTTTATATATCTTTTTATCTCCCGTCCCATTTTTTCTATCCTTTCGCCCTTTGATAGATAGGCAGAAACCGGTCCAAATATATCCCGGGCATGGAATGTAGAACTCGTGATTTGCTTGAAGATAATTTCATAAACCCTTGACTTACTATTATAGATATACGAAAAGATTCCATTATCAGGACCGACAAAATAATAGTTTTCAGAAAAGACAATTATTGGCTTCCTTTTACTGCCCACACCAGGGTCAACAACCGCAAGATGAACAGTCCCTTCGGGAAAGTTCCTATAAACATTCTTTAATAAAAATGCACCAGCCCGGATATTAAAGGGTGAAAGGGTGTGACTAATATCAATTATCTTCGCCCTTGGGTTTATCTTCAGAATTTCCCCTTTGACCGCAGCCACAAACCAGTCCTGTTCACCGAAATCAGAGGTGAAGGTAATGATGTCCATAAACCTGTCTTAAAGATGCATACACCGGTTTTTGTCTGAATTTAAGTTTCTTTATCCATTCATGCCAGTCTTCTGGCAATAATTGGGTTGCGGTGATGCCCGTCTTCCATATTATCGGTGCAATTTCAGATTTTTTAATTGTCTCTTCTTTATTCAGAAGTATCAGGACGAGTAAAAATATAAATGAGATTATTATCCCTTTGGCAACCCCCAGCAAACCTCCCAAGAGTCTATCCATTGCGCCCAGTGGTGTATAATGAATCAATTTTGAGATAATCCGACCCAAAATGGAGAAGACGATTACCACGGCAAGGAAGATAAGTATGAAACTCAAGATTTTCGGAATTCCAAGGATTGGGGAATACTTCAGAGATATAATGTATCCAAAAATGATTCCGGCAATGTCAAAGACTCCCCTTATAAGTCCAGTAATAACTCCCTGAATCATAAGGGCAAATATTATTATCAGTATCAAAATATCAATCCAGGTCATAAAAAATCGTGAACATCATCAAAGGGATTCTTCCCTTGAAAATCCCTAAATCCCCTTTACGAAAGGGGGATATAAAATTGTAGTTGCCCAATTTATTGGGCATTGTCCGATAAAGCGGACAACTATCATTTATCTTTCTTTTCAAATTCCAATACCTGAACATCATCAGGGGCTAAAGCCCCTGAAGTATATTCATAATAAAATCCGAAAAACCGATGTTTCTATGTATAAGCATGCCTTTTTAATGTAACTTATCATAAATTATTTTATCCTTAAACAGTAAATAGTCAATGAGCATTATTTTGTTCTCCTTCACCTTTTTTCTGCCGCCACCTTTCCCACCTTCGCAATCCTTACTTCCTCCTCTGGTCTTAAAACTGGTATCTGCACATTATTTGTCGCATCAGAGACTTTGGCTTTAATATTGTTGTATAGTTCGGTTATCGTTATCCAGAGGTAATTCATAGTTTTAGTTTACTTTTTATTATTTCATATTGCTCTTTGGCTTCATTCAAGAAACCCTCAGCAAGTTTCAGCCGATAAGAGGCATCAGACGACTCCATACACCCCAGTCCAATCTATTTTCCAGTTCGGTAAAGGTTTCTTACGCCACCTCCAATTAAACCCGTAAGGCCGTTTTTCCCTTACAAGACCGGCATTTTCTATTAACTTTTTTATTCGGGCTAATTTCTCTTTTAGATAGTTTTCTCTATCAAATAGAATAACACCATCTAATGCTAAATCAAGATAAAGCGGTGGGAAAGAATTTTCAAATTCTTGTTTAGTTTTAGCAATGAGATTGGCTCTGCCCTTTGTGTTGATTTTATCTATTATAAATTTCTGCCGCTCAATTGGCTTTTTAGGGAGTGAATTTACAATTACAAAAACATCTCAGCTTCGCCTCGGGCTCTTGAGCCGAAAAGGATTATACCCCATAAATCTTCTGCAAATCCTTGGTTTAGTCTTTGAACCAGACATTTTAATCTTTCATCTTTCATATTATCCTTTACTTTATTTTAATAAATAATTTAGCAAAGTCAAGAGCGCCTTCTTGCTTTTCCCACTTTCCCCATCCTTATCTCCTTCTCTGGTTTCAATCCTAAAATCTGAACATTGTTGACAGGAAGAGACACTCATTTCGGGCTATCTTTTATCTGACCAAGCCAATAGGTATCAAACTTATCCTGGGGACGAAGTGAATCTTTTTTCATATTGATAAGATGGTCAATATTTAAGACTGGAATATTTATCCCCGAGAACTTAATCATAACTGCATCCTTTATTGCAACTTCATAATCTATACCCCACATCTTAACAATCAAATCCAGAACCAGACCAGATTCTTCCTCAACAATTTGAATTGTTGGGTAATTTTTAAATTCATCATCTTGTAATTCGTCTATCTTATCAAACAAATTTCTCAACGCTTCTTTTATTTTACGAACATTTTCTACGCTTCCTTCAATTAAAAAATCATAGTCCTTGGTTGGTCTATGCTGTCTTGAAACCTTTTCAACACCGTGTAGAATAGAGGCAAATGCCCCACAAACCACATATTTAACAGCCTTCTGATTGAACCTCTGACAGATCTCTATAAAGGTCTCTAACTTCGCCTCTTCCATTCTTTGCAGACCTCCTGAAATTCCCATTCTCTTTTTGCCTCAATATTTTTAAACCGATATACTCCGGGAGTAAATTTTATGTGGAGGCGGGCATACTCATATCTATCAAACTCCCAATAGGGTAGTCTTTTCTTAAATATCTCCTGCCATTTGAATCCTTCTGCCTCTTCAATGCTTCTGAATCTAAAAATCCTGGTTGTCATAATTTGCTCCTTTCTTCTTACTTTCCTATATCTCTTTTTAACTTAAGCACTGGAATCTGCCCATTATTCGTTGCATTGGAGAATTCACATTTTAACTAAATCAAAGTTTTCCATAGTTATTCCTTCCCATAACTCTTTCTTACCTTTGTATTCATTAAAGTCAAACAATCTTAGAGGGTAATTTTTCTTTTATCGCTCTCTGGCGTATTACCTTCAAATTATATCTTTTGAGAATTGCCTCTGTTTCCTGAGCAATTTCTTCTATTACACGAGTCAATTTTTTATTTTTTGTTAATTCATAATGTTCTTCTCTTATTTTATGAAGTTCAGCCATTGTTTTAGGCTCTCTAATCATAACCAATCACCTCCTCTGGAGTTGAGATTATTATCCCTTTATAGCCTTCTAATGTGGCTAATGCATTTACTTTCACTTTGGTCTTTAGTTTCACAATATGCGTTAAATTCCAACTAACCAAGACATCAAGTTCATTAACTACTGCATAACCAATATGAAGGGCATCGTCTCTAAATCTAATAGGCACAACATTATTTGCGATTAATTTTTCAGCAAAAAGCGCAACCTCGGCGTGTGAAGGTAATAGAATAGGCCGATAATGGTCCAATTGGGTAATGAGATTTTTGCGTTTATTCCTGTCTTTGGTTTTTTCAATTTCGGTTATAACAATATCTGAAATAAAAATGTGGTATCCTTTTGCTGTAATTTCATCAAAGAAATTTTGGGTGACATCTCGTAATTCAGGGGCGTCGTTGGCGAATAAAAAGTTCCATACAGATGTCTCTAAATACAATTCCAGCAGTTTCATAATACTATTTTAGTTAAAACAAAAAGGATGTCAAGCGGGATCGTGGGAGATGAAACCTTTCAAAATTCCCCTCACTCCCTTTTTCTAAAAGGGGAGAAATTACAAGCGTAGCGTCCGACTCAGTCGGACTAAAGAAAAATTGTCCATCCATTCTCCTTCCTCTCCCTTTTTAAGGGCAAGGATAAAGGTGAGGGTTGGCAAAAGAATAATCGTCCAGTTAAAACTGGACGCTACATTATACTGGATTGGAGTCGTAAGCCATTGCGAGCAAATGAGATTTCTCACCCGTCATTGCGAGGAATCTCAATGAGATTGCTTCGTCCCGTCCATTGATAATGGGCGAGGTAATAGTTTAGTTTTTCCTATTTCTATATTTAAGGTATTGTGATGGACACGATTAGTTTTCAATATGTTGGTAGCAAAAGATACGATGTCTATAGTCCGCATTATTCATACTATTTTTGTCAAATTCGCTCAAATGTAGTCCAGGAGCGGGGGCGCGATTTTTTAAGCACAAAATTTTTTGCCTGTTTTTGCCTTGAGATTCTTCGTCCGCCTTCGGCGGACCCAGAATGACAAGAAAGAAATGGTTAGGAGCGGTTTCTAACCGCGAATCTTTATCAACACTGGAAGTGTCTCCTCCCCTTACTCCGAGTCGCAGTTTGCAATGTTTTGTGGCGGATGGCACATTGGTCTGCGTTATTTTTGTAATAGTGAGACAGGTCGGCAACTCTTGAAGTTTTTAATATTTTATATATAATTAAAAGATGCGCAAAATTAAATCCAAAATCGGCCTGCTTTTAATCTGTTTCTTGAGTTGCCTCCACTATAGCAAATATATCCCAAACCCAGAGAGAGATATTGCAAACTGGATTAAAAATTTCAGTTATCAGAAGTCATTGGCATATGAATACCAGTTAAAGACGAGATTTGTGGAGATTAAATGTGCTGGTAAATGTCGCATTGGCTGGGGAGAGTATGTAAAAGGGGTATGGGAGTATCCGGAAAGCAGTTATCACTTTGAATATATCGGGATAAAAGACCGGGAATGGATGAAAAAGGGCAAAGAATGGGAAGAGTCCGCGCGTGGTGAAGAATCAGATATCTTTAGTCAGATTGAAAGGGTTATGGAATTTGATAAGTTTGAATACCTGAATAGCGAAGGAAATTTTTACTATTTCCGATTCAAGCCCAATGTTCCATTTCTTGACCCAGCGCGCCGTGATGAAATGGTTGGATTTTTGTGGATTTCAAAGAAGACATTTTTACCGGAAATAATCTGGGCCGGTCTGCCCGATTCATCAGTATGGTGGCGGGTAAAGATTTCCGACTTAAATAGGTCAGTTAAGATTAGTCCACCCTTGAGCAGAATGATAGAGTATGAAGTTCTGTTTGATAGCACAGGTCCAGAAATTAACCAGTCAATAAAGATGTTAAAAAATCGGCTTGGTCTTTTAAATGTCCCATTTAAATTGGTAAAAATGGGTAAGAAGATAATTCTTAAGTTTCCTTCGTATTATCAAATTGATGATGTCAAAGAGATGTTGGGTCCGGGTAGATTTTTTGCCTACAATGTTGCTGATGATAAATCCGGGGCGATAAAATCCGTCTATTTTGCGAACGAACCGCGCAAACCCATCTATGTTTCAAAACAGGTCTTTGGGTCGGACGATGTGAAAAGTTGCGAAATAAAATTTGATAATCTGAAAAGACCATTTATTCTAATTCATTTAAAAAGGGATAGTGAATTTTCCAAAAGGGTTGCCTTTGAACTTAATGGTTCGGTCGTTGCCATCACAGAACTTGACAATCCTCAAAAATTGAATAAGATATTCCTGTATCCTGATATGAGATATCTTCAGATTAACCTTTTAAAAGGATTTATTAGCCAGCCACTTCCCGAGGTAGAGATAAAGATGATTGCCAAGGAGTAGGTTTGGTTGCGATAATTTCTTCCTTTTATGCCTTCATTGCCCTTGTCCTTTTTTTCTATTCCCTTCATTCTTATGTGCTATTATACTACTATTTTTTATTGAAAAAGAAAAAAATTAGATTATTTTCAAAATGCAATTGTCTTTCTAAGAACTCCAGGGATTTACCACCAGTCACTGTTCAACTTCCCATCTATAATGAAAAGTATGTGGTTCGGCGGTTAATAAATAGCGTCTGTGCAATGGAATATCCCAAAGGTAAATTGGAGATTCAGATTCTTGATGATTCCAATGATGAGACGACAACAATCATAAGAAATATCGTCCGAGAAAAGAAGAAAGAGGGATACGATATAAAACATCTCAAAAGAAAGAGGCGCAAGGGATTCAAGGCCGGGGCACTTCAGTTTGGATTGAAACTGGCACGGGGAGATTTTATTGCTATCTTTGATGCGGATTTTGTGCCACCAAAAAATTTTCTCACCGAGTTGATACCGGAATTTTCCGAACCCAAAATTGCCGGAGTTCAGGCAAGGTGGGGGCATTTGAATTCAGACCGCTCGTTATTGACAAAGGCACAGGCAATCGGTCTTGATAATCATTTTGCAATGGAACAGGAATTACGATATCGGGCAGGTTTCTTTATCAATTTCAATGGCACCTGTGGTATCTGGCGCAAGTCCGCAATAATTGACGCCGGAGGCTGGCATAGTGATACACTGGCTGAAGACCTTGACCTTTCCTATCGGGTGCAATTGCGGGGATGGAAAATTGTTTACCGCGGGGATTTTGTTGTCCCCGGGGAATTGCCCGAAACTGTGGATAGTTACCGCATCCAGCAGAACCGCTGGGCAAAAGGGACATTCCAGGTCGCCTGTAAGTTATTGAGCGAGGTTTTAAAGGCGGAGCTGAGCCCCCTCGTAAAATATGAGGCACTTGTCCATTTAACCGGACATATCAATTTTATTGCAATGCTCTTTTTAGGAATCTTTTCTTTTCCCATCGTCTATTTTAAGGTTGAAGAACTCGTGCCTGAGGGTTATTATGTCTTCCTTTCCATTTTCACAATTGGTGCATTTGGTTATCCAGCATTGTATTATCTTTCTCAGAAAGAATCTTATCAAAATTATAAGAGACGAATTTTTTATATTCCCGGGGTAATTGCTTATAGTATGGGACTCTCTGTCTCCAATACCAAGGCACTCATTGAGGCAATTTTTAAAAAGAATCTTGTCTTTACCCGAACACCAAAGTCCGGTGGTGCAAAACGCTCCTATAGTCTGGAGAGAAAAATTTTACTTCCCACAATGGAAGTCCTTTTGGGGGTTTATATACTTATTGGCCTGATTTATGTAATCGTGAATTTCCAGTTTGTTCTCATCCCATTTTTGTTATTTTATAGTCTCGGCTTTTTAGGATTGGGATTGGGTTCACTAAAGGATAAGATTTTAACATTTAAACAGGAGGAGGTTCTATGCTCAAGCCAGAACTCTTAGAGATTCTTGTTTGCCCCAAGTGTAAGGGTGAACTTGAATATGACAGAAAGGCCGAGGAGTTGCTCTGTCATAGATGCAAACTTGCCTATGCAATAAAGGACGATATTCCTATTATGCTCATTGATGAGGCAAGGCCGATTGAGAATTAATACAAAGCGAGGCCAATGATTTTCGGGATATTACTCATTCTGATTCAAAACTATTCGGTTTATGAACTCGGTAACCAGGGCATTGAGATATCATTCACGGGCGAAAAACTGAATTCAGAGAATTTTGCCTTTTCTGGGGCGCACTACATCTGCCAGCCCGGTGAGCCGAATCTACCTTCCTTTGAATTTATTATTGGCATCCCTCAGGATGGGGATGTTGAGGTGGCGGTGATAAGAAATGAAGAGGGTAGATTTTTTGGTGTTGAAGTCCAGCCGGTAATTCCACTTGCGATTTATGAAGAGCCGGTTCCCGAAAAAATAGAAATCCACGGCGAAGTCTATAAGCGGGATAGATTCTTTCCGGATGGTCTATTTCAGATTACAAAAAAAGGATATTTTCGGGACATATATACTGTAAATTTGAGGGTCAATCCGATTCGTTATAATCCAGTAAAGAAAGAGTTATTGATTTCAAGAAATTTGAAGTTGCGGGTTAAATTTAAAGGCGTGCCGAGGTCATTACCTGTTCTTGATAATTCATTTGAGCAGATATATTCAAGGACGATTATAAACTATAACCAGTGTAAGAATTGGCGAAGAGAAAGAATTCCGCAGAATATAAAGAATCCATTTTCCATCGGCGCCTGGTTTAAGGTTGAAGTTGATACCGAAGGGCTTTATAAGATTGGATATGAGGAATTAAAAAAGGGGGGAATTGACCCAAAGCAGTTTGACCCAAAGACATTAAAGATTTATACCGCGGCATTTGAACTTCTGCCCCAGAGTGTGACTACAAGTTTTGCCGATTCTCTGATTGAAGTTCCGGTCTATGTTGAGGGTGAGGATGACCATAAATTTGACCGTGATGATTATCTGGTATTTTATGGTTTCCCGGCAAGCCATTTTATTCCGGATACGAATTTCAACTGGTTTGAAAATGGCTATGCCCGGAGTACTGTTTACTGGCTCACATTCGGCGGGAGTTACGGCCGGAGAATGGCAAGGGTTGAGGCAATTTGGAACGGCACAAACCCTGATACAGTGGTCAACGAAATACTACACTATGAAGAGGATGTTCATAATCCGACAAGGTCGGGGATAAACTGGTTCTGGCAGGATATTTCAATTGGCAGTGCCGAATCCACAGGGACATCTTTTGTTCTGCATCATCCAGAGGCACTTGGCCCGGCGGGCATCAGGGTTGCGGTCTTTGATTCAATGATTCCATCAATTCAGCCCTTCTGGGTAAGGGTCTATATGGGTAATTCTACTTTCATTTCAGATACCGTTTTATTGCCAAAGGTTCTGTCGCTGCCACCATATTATCTTTATGGTAATGGCTTTCTCACCGGGGATTCATCAGAGTTTGGGATAAATTTTACAAGGCCATCAGGCACAAATGCCGAACTCACCTGCTATTTAAATTCAATTGACCTTAAATACAAAAGATTAACCGATGTGAAAAGACCATTCCATGCCTTTTTCAACACTCCAACCCCTTATACAATTTGTTGTTCAAATGTGAAATCAAGGTTGTTCATTCTTGATATTACAGACTTGAAGATGCCCAGGATTTTTGAAAAATTCTCAAGCTCCGGTGACAAGGCAACATTTTCCAGCCGGTGCGATTCATTCCAGTTATTGTTCATTGCCCAGTTGAATTCAGCAATTCCGTCGGTTCTCCGGCCGGCAAATCCCGGGAAGTTAAGACAGGCAGATGCGGGGTGTGAATATCTATTTATTACCCATAAGAATTTTTATAGTTCCCTCCTGCCCCTTGTGAATTACCGACGTCAGATGTATACAACAAAGGTCGTAACGGTTGATGCAATATTTGATGACTTTTCCTTCGGCAAATATGACCCTCTGGCATTAAAACACTTTTTATATTTTGCCTATAATAACTGGACGACCGTTCCAAAATTTGTTCTGATTGTTGGTGATGCAACTTACGATTACAAGAATAACTTAAAAAAGGATAATCCTCCGAATTTTGTGCCAATGTATGAAGCCGGGACATCCCTTTCCGGTAATCCGGGAATTCCACCCAATTATATTTATGAAGGTGAGTGTGTAAATTTCTTTGGCAATGAGGCAATGATTCTGGGCCGAATTACGGTGCGGACAAATCAGGAGTTGAGAGATTTTATTGATAAACTCATCGCCTATGAAACTTGTGACATTGATGGCATCTGGAATAAGAGGGTTCTTTTAACTTCAGACGATGAATATGCAGATAATTATCTATGGGAAGGTTTTCTCCATGTAAAGTCTACGGAAAAGATTGCCAACTTCGTAATTCCCGACACCCTCTATGACATTGCAAAGTTATATATGATAAGTTATCCACCATTTACCTATCCCACAAAGAAACCGAATGCGATGGAGGATTTTATAAAGGAGTTAAGCAAGGGCTTCATTGCCGGCTGTTTCTTTGGCCATGGCAACACCCACCAACTTGCCCATGAAGGACTCTTTTTTGATACACAGGTCCCATTTGTAAAGAATGGCAAGAAACTATTCTTCTTCTATTTTGCCTCCTGCACAGTTGGTAGATTTGATGATTCGGACTATGAATGCATCGCCGAGGAACTGGTAAGGATTAAAGAAGGTGCAATCGGCACAATGGGTGCCCATAAGGGTTCAAGTTCCGGTGGAAACGAAAGCCTCGGTGTGATTCTTTTTGATTTAATCACAAATCCTGATACCAATCTCACGATGGGTGAATGCTACCATATTGCCAAACATACACCGGGCACCGGCGGAGTTGCCGTTTATCTTTTAATCGGTGACCCGGCAACAAATTTAAGAAAGGTAAGGATGAAGAAAGGGCTCTTTGTAACGCCCGATTCTGTGCGACCCATGGAAAGATTAAAGATTGCCCCAGAGCAGAAGCCCTTTTATCTATCCGCATTTATTCGTGATACAACCCATATTGAATATATTGCCCCATCAACCGCAAATAAGATAAGCGGTCACATCTACCGTCTGGTGCAAACCGGCAATAACTCCTGGGCACCTTATGACTACGAAATCTTGGGTAAGGAGATTTATCAGGGATACTGGGATTCTGACACCGCCCAGATAATTGTTCCTTCAGTTTCAACAAGTCATTTACCGGTGATAAGATTGAGCAGTTATAAAAACAGGACAAGCGGGTATCGGGATTCAATAAGGGTCTATGGAACCGCCTCTCCCGCCACCGATAATAGCGGTCCTGAGATTATCCTTTTTGAGGCGGGAAGGCGACTGAAAGACGGAGATTGGGTGGATAAGGATTTTATTCTTACCGGTGTCGTTTCTGATGAGAGCGGAATAAACCTATTAAATTCCCGAGAGGATGCCCGTGGATTCTTCTTTTATATCGGAAAGGACAATATCACAAATCGGATAGACCTCAGGAACTATTTTACCTATCACAAAAATTCCTGGACAAGCGGTGAGTTTCAATTGCCGGTCTCCCTTGAAAATAGAGAAGATTCAATCACCGTCTGTGTGAGTGACAATAGATTCAATCAGTCAATCAAGAAGGTCGTTCTTCACACTGAACTGTATAATAGAATTTCCATAGAGAATATTCTTGTTTACCCAAATCCGATAAGGGATGAAAGGGAAATTCTGTTTACATTTTATTTAACCCATTCGGGTCAGGTTCAGATAAAGGTCTTCACGATTGCCGGCCGTTTGATTAAGACAATCCCGGCGAGATTCTGCAATGCAGGATACAATCAAATCCCTTGGAATGGACTTGATGAATATGGAAATAGACTGGCAAATGGTGTCTATCTTGTGCAGGTCGTTGCTGAATCAGACGAAAATGGAGATAAGGTTACGGAAAAATTTATAATTGCCAGATAGGTTTTCAAATTTTATAAACCGTAAATATGTTGTTGGAATAGCGAGAATTGAGGTGTTAATGGAGTAGCGAAACTTGTTTCGCGCCAAAAGACGCAGACCAAGTTTGCCACTCCAGAATAGGATATGAAATTTAAACTCGTTTCAAACTTTAAACCCCAGGGCGACCAGCCGGAGGCGATAGAGAAACTCGTTGAAGGGATAAAGGCGGGATACAAATTTCAGACGCTTCTGGGTGTGACCGGTTCGGGCAAGACATTTACCATTGCAAATGTAATAGAAAGAATTCAGAAACCAACTCTGGTCATTTCTCATAATAAATCCCTTGCCGCCCAGTTATACAGTGAATTTAAGTCATTCTTTCCAGATAATGCAGTGGAATATTTTATTTCATATTATGACTACTATCAACCAGAGGCCTATGTCCCGGAAAGTGATTTATACATAGAAAAGGATGCCTCAATAAATGAAGAGATTGAGAGGTTACGGTTGAAGGCAACATCCTCACTCCTCACCAGAAGTGATGTCATAATTGTTGCCTCAGTATCCTGTATTTATAATATTGGTTCACCCGAAGAGGTTAAAGAACTCGTCGTCTTTTTGAAAAAAGGAATTGAAAAGGGAAGGGAATCACTATTGAATCAACTTGTTAACATCCAATACAAAAGAAATGACATCCAGTTTACTCAAGGGACATTTCGCGTCAGGGGTGATATTGTTGATATATTTCCCGCGGATGAAAAAAATGGAATAAGGGTTGAATTTTTTGATGATTTTGTGGAAAAGATTTCGGTCTTTGACCCACTTACCGGGGAGATAATTGATGAATTGAATGAAGTTATTATTTTTCCGGCAAAACACTTCATAACCACAAGACCAAGAATTGAGGAGGCGGTCGTAAATATAAAAAATGAACTTGAGGAACGGGTAAAGGAGTTTGAAAGGCAGGGCAAATTCCTTGAGGCACAGCGTTTGATGCAGAGGACACTCTTTGACTGTGAGATGCTTTTAGAACTCGGTTATTGCCCGGGCATAGAAAATTACTCAAGGCATCTATCAGGTCGCAAAATCGGAGAAAGGCCATTCTGTCTGATTGACTATTTTCCAAAAGATTTCTTACTGGTGATTGATGAATCCCATGTCACAATTCCCCAGATTGCAGGGATGTATGAGGGCGACCATTCAAGAAAGTTGACTCTGGTAGAGTATGGTTTCAGGCTTCCCAGTGCCCTGGAGAACAGACCTTTGAAGTTTGATGAATTTGAGTCTTTAATCAATCAGGCAATCTGTGTCTCCGCAACACCTGCGGAATGGGAGATAGAGAAGTCAAAGGGAAGAATTGTTGAGCAGATTGTCAGACCCACCGGAATCGTTGACCCGAAGGTTGTTGTAAAACCAGCAAAGAATCAGATTGATGATTTGATAAATGAAATTCAGAGAAGGGTAGAGAATAGTGAAAGGGTTCTGGTTACTACATTGACGAAAAGAATGGCGGAAGACCTTGCCCAGTATTTAAATGAGATCGGAATAAGGGTCCGTTACATCCATTCAGAGATTGATGCAATTCAGAGGGTTGAAATTTTGCGCGGTTTGAGACTCGGTGAATTTGATGTTTTGATAGGAATAAATCTACTGAGGGAGGGGCTTGATTTGCCTGAAGTTGCACTCGTTGCAATCCTTGATGCTGACCGTGAGGGATTTTTGAGGAGCGAAAGGTCTTTAATTCAGACTGCGGGCCGTGCGGCAAGGAATGTCCGCAGCGAAGTAATCTTATATGCGGATGAGTTTACCGATTCAATGAAGAGGGCACTTGCGGAAATGGAGCGACGTAGAAACAGACAGATAGAGTATAATAAAATCCACAACATTACTCCTCAAAGTATTGTAAAGACAAGGGAGGAGATTTTAAAGGCGACATCAGTGGCCGACCGATTGAATGTTTCAGAGAAAGAAGGGGACAGTTTTGAAGAGATTGAAAGGTTATACAAAGAGATGGCAGATGCAGTATCTTTAATGGAATTTGAAAGGGCCGCCGAATTAAGGGATAAAATAAAGGAGATTAAGAGGAAGATGGAATTGAATGAGAGAAGGCAAAATGTGAAGAGGGTGGTAAAAAGAAGGTAATAGAGGAGGCAAGAGTTATGGGAGGTAGATGATGGGACTGGTGCTCCGCAAAAGTTCTTTTGAAAAGAAGGTAAGAAAGATTGTCAGGAGTGCATTAAAGGAGGACCTGGGTAGGGGAGATATTACTACTGACGCAATTGTTCCAGCCGGGGCAAAGGTATTAGGAATAATCTTTCCCAAGGAAGAAGGTATTCTCTGCGGGATAAATATCGCCCGGATTGTTTTTGAAGAGGTTGATAAGAAAATAGACTTTGAGGCGAAGATGCAAGATGGCGATGAGTTTTCTTTGGGAATGACGATTGCAACGATAATCGGACCTGCTGGAAGTTGTCTAAAGGCGGAGCGCACGGCGTTAAATTTTTTACAACAATTGAGTGGAATTGCAACCCTGACCCATAAGTTTGTTCGCGCGGTGGGAGATAGAATAAAGATTATGGATACAAGAAAGACAACCCCGGGTTTAAGAATTCTTGAAAAATATGCGGTGAAGGTCGGGGGCGGATATAACCACAGGTTCGGGCTTTATGATATGGTTTTGATAAAAGACAATCATATTGAAATTGCCGGGAGTATCACCAATGCCGTAAATGCAGTCAGAATCAATAGTAAAAAAAAGAGATTATTCATTGAGGTTGAGGTAAAGACGATGGATGAGTTAAGGGAGGCAATTGAACTCGGTGTGAATCGCGTGATGCTTGATAATATGAATCTTGAGCAGATAGGTCAGGCAATCAAATTGGTGCGGGAATCAAAAAAGAAGATGGAAATTGAGGTGAGCGGCGGAATAAACCTCGGGAACATTACAAAATATGCAGAACTTGATATAGATTGCATTTCAATTGGTGCCCTGACTCACTCCGCACCGGCAATAGATATTGCCCTGAAGATGAAGCCGATTTCTTAATCAAGATATTCAGGGGGATACCCCCTGAAAACCCCCGCTGTCCAATAAACCCTATAGTATCGCTGATACCTAATTGCATATTGTTTGTCCTGAATATCTTGTTGCCGTTTTTTTCTATAATGAAAGAATTCATTATTAAGTATAGGAATTTTTCAAATTCCTATACTTGAATATAATCAGGGGTTTCACCTCTGAAACCCTGCCCCTCACCCCGTTAAAACGGGGAGAGGATTAAGGTGAGGGGTCCCTTTTTAATTTATTGAAAGTATAGGAATTTGAAAAATTCCTATACTTCCAGAAATCAACACTTTTAGCGCCGGAAGTGTTGATTTTTATCTCCTTTTTAATGCCTCAAGCCTGGCCTGTGTCCTTTTCTTATATTCCAGAGCACCCCGGTGTTCTGGATTGATGGTTAAGACCTGATTGAAGATCTTCAATGCCTCCTTATATTGTTCGGCAAGGAAATAGTTCACTCCCTTTTTGAAGAGATTTTCAATTTCCTCAGGCGTAACTCTTTTAATCGGTTTTTTTGAAGGCGGTGGGAGTGGTTTAATTATCTGCGGCTCTTCAAATCTTTTCTTTTGCACCGGTCTCTCTTTCCGGATCACACCAATCTGATAATCCTGAAATCTTTCACCGGGTTTTAAGTGAATATAACTTATTTCAGGAACGGATAGGAATGTCTCCGGTGGCAGAACCTTTACCTCTAAAGAATAAGTGCCACTCATTAGATTGGCAAATCTGAATCTTCCCCGGGTATCGGTTGTTGTCAGATAGCCGTTCAATCCAATTACTACATTGGGAATACCCCTTTCGTCAGATTCCATCTTTCCATTTTTGTTGTCATCATAATAGACCAGACCTTCAATTGAACCCAGCTCACCAAGGGGGAAATGAACTCTTGCCCGGGAGAGAAATCTGGTATTCACTGACCGTTGTCCCTTTCCCGCGCCAATCTCGGCCGGCACATTTATGAGATTCAAATTCAATGTGTGTTCCCCACTTGGGACAAAGGAAAATTGGTAATTGCCGTTCTTATCCGTTTTTATAACATCCTTGCCATCCAGAATTACTTCAATATCAGATACCGCCCGGTCTTCATAATCAAATATTCCATTATTGTTCAAATCCATGAATACCTTTCCGGTAATAAAACTGAGGCCGGTCTTTTCAAATAACAGGGAACTACTCACACCCAGAGAAAAGAGATGTTCGCTTGTGTGATTGTAGGTGATCATTTCATAGGTTGAATTGAGATTGAAATTTCTTAAAATCTTCAGGGAGAGGTCAATCGTTTTACTTGTTTTTGTAGCGCCATTCTGGGAAAGGAAATTTAATGACCACTTTGTCCGAATATTTTTCGTAAAGGGAAGGGAGGCACCAAGTTGGTAGATTTTTCCAGTTTTTAACTGGAATTGAGACCAGAATTGGAAATTTTTAATATCCCGGGTTATCTTTAGTCCGAAAGATTTTTCAATTGCCGACCGGGCATAATCGGTAGCAATTGAAAATTTCTTATAATACCACCCCAAATGGAGATTCTGTCCAAAAATTTCAGTTTTGCGGTTATAACTGATTCCATATCCCAATTCAGGAAGAGGGTACCTGTTCAATCCAAGATTCAATCCTAAATTTAAATTATAGATATTGGAATATGAAATATCCTGACCAATGGATAGCCAGTTCAGAGGTCGGAAATAGGTATTGGCCTGAAACCAGTTTCCCGGCTCTGTCAGAAGATTTGAGGGTGTAACAAAGTTTTCAAAAACTTTTCTGAAAATTATATTTGTCCCATATCTCTGGCCATTATAATTTGCACCAAGGGAAAAGGCACTTCCCAAGTTAAACTCCGAAAGGACAAAGCCAACCTGGGAATTGAAAAATAGATTTTCAGAAACCTTTAGTTTTGTATTCATTCCAAAGGAGTTGTTGTTGGTGACAATACCTGAGGCGTCGTTCTTTTTTAGAAAATAGAATTCAACAGGTGCGCGATAGGAAAAATTCCTCTGGAATTTAAAACCGAATGTGTAATTGTTCTGATGGAATGTGGGGGGTAAGGCTGTAGTATAATCCTTTGCCTTGCCCAGAAATAGACCTATGTCCCTTCCGGTAACGGTTATTCCCCAGAGCGGTAAGGTTGTGCTCAAAGGTCCATTAAGAAAAATTTGTCTTTCACCAACGGTCAGATAATAGTCTTTAATTAAGGAATCAATGCCAATGCTGAAACTTCGCAGGCCGGACTCAGATGCCCTTCTTTCTAAGACGAGGTCAACCGTGTATCTTGAGAATGCATAATTTAGATATAAATCACTTATTCCATAACCACCAAATTTTTGAAAGGTATAAAAAGAGGTATTTAGGCGGGCATCAGGAAGGGCGATAAGAAATAGAAATATCAGCAAGGAAACCCCGGCTTGTTGTAAAATCCAGAATCCGAATTTTGAAATACGAAACGATATCTAAATACCAAATTCCAATATTTAAAAAATAAATTCTTCTCTTTAGAATTTTTCATTTAATGAATCTCCTTTCTCCTTCAAGGAGTTGGAGTGCACCATAATCAAGCCGAACCCGAATGAGATAATCACCATTCCTTAATTTAATTTTAATGGGCAGTTTAACCTTTCTAATCTTTTCCGGTAAAACAACAAACTCCGGGATTGAATCCTTCTCAACGATTTTTTCGTCTATTGTCAAGATTTTTGCCTCTCCTTTTACTCGCAGATGGATATTGCCCGCATTCTTAAAAACGATATTTATGCTGTCATCTACAACATATAGACTCTCAAAAGAGGCGTCTTTTATTATAAGATTTGCCACGGAATAATAAATTGGCACACCGACCTCACCGGCAATTTGAATCATTGGTTGATACTGGCTGGGAATGGGCTGGGATTTGAATATCATCATTCCATAATATTCAGAGATTTCCTTATCCCGGGGTATACGAAATGTCAATCGGACATACTCAATTCCCTGGGGTCTGATGGAAAACTCTTCAGGGTTGACCACCACATAGGGGGCAATTGAATTGAAAAGGCTCTCCGCCGGTAAGAATATTGTTTTGCCATTTTCATCAATAACAAAATCTTCAAATTCTATTTTTATCCTCAATGAATCATCAGAAACATTCTGAACTTCAAAAACTTCGGTAATCTCCTCGGCACCAAAGAGCATCTTTTCAATTCGTGCTGGACTCACAGTATAGGCAAGATACGCCCGGCCAATAATTGGGAGTAGCAAGTAGAGAGTAGAGAGAAATAGAAGAAAACTGCAGGAACGCTTCGCTTGCAGTATCGCTTCGCTTGCAGTATCACTGCGTTTGCCAAATTTATTTTGGCGAGTTTCGGAGAGGCGATACTGCAAATCCAGACTTTTTTGTCTGGATGATACTGCAATCCCGCACTTTGGAAAAGTGCGGGAGATACTGCGATTATTCCGTTTAATATCACAGTCCATATAACCTATAATAAATTGTAATCGTGAAATTCCCCGGTTCATCATCGGGTTCGGTCTGGAAGATGAAGTCCTGGGGTCGAATGAAAATCTGAGCAATACCGACAACTGGAAACTGTTCTATCTGCTGGTATGTTATACTGTAACTACGCCAATTCCCGCCCGGTGGGTCAACACCCGGTGGTGGTAGGGGTTCTCCGTCCGGGGCAAAGAATAGTTGGTCAAGATCAATGCTTGAAGAAAAATTTCCACTTCCTCTGGTTGCCAGATATAAAGTTGAAACCGTGTGACCTCCAGGTGGTCTCCTTCTATAACCCAGACGCAACCTTATCCCCTGGGGATTGAGGGGTGAGGCAAGGGTGGGAAAATAATAAGTGGGATAGATGAGCGGCGGATACAAGACCAGTGAAAGGTCAAACTCCACATTTGAGTCAAGTTCTATCCAGATTTGTGTGCGAGCGAATAATAAGGAGGCTGATAAGAAAATTAGTAGCCACTTTCTCATCAGCCTCCTATTACTCCAACCTGGTTGAGTTTGCTGAAAAAGTTTCTTCTGGCACCCTGAACAATGGTCTGAATAATGTCATGCTGAACTTGTTTCAGCATCTCAGGAGATTTCCGAAATAAGTTCGGAATGGCACTTTCGGGATTCAGGATAACAACAAGCGCTGTTTTGTCTTTTTTCAGCAACCTCTGATTAATTACTGGGCATAAAGACGATAATACACTGTTATCGTGGCGCCTCCTGCCGGTGTCGGTTCATCATCAATCTCAGCCTGAAAGACATAGTCCTGGTCCTGTGAGAGCCAGCCATTGGTCTTACCTCCACTGGCAATTTGTGTATAGGTGGTAGAATAGGCAGTCCAGTTAACTGGTGGATCCTGACCGTCTGGTGGATTTGCTGTTCCATCCGGGGCATAGTATAACTGGTCAAGTAAAATTGTCGTTGTGAAATTACCACTCCCGCAGGTCTGGAGATACCAGGTCATTGTTGGTGAATTTGAAAAGACCTGGACATTTACACCATCCGTATTTGTGCCCTGGACTGAGGTCGGGTCATAATACCCAGGATATACTGCTGGTGGATAAACCACACTGGCCGCGCCAAGGTCAAACTCTACATTGCCCAGCACATATAGACCAATCTTTGCTGGAACCTTGACCGTGACCAATATTGTATCAACCAGTGTATCACCCGGAGCAAAACCCTCAATTCTGTCTCCAGGGCCACCATAGATTATTGTTCCGAATACCACTGCCGGAACAATGCCCATTATTATTAAGAGGCTCTTCATAAACACCCCCTTTAAGTGTGAATATTATAATCATCTTTTTTGATTTGTCAAGGGTAAAACAAGTTCTGAAGAATCAAAATTTTTCTCACTTTTATCCCGGATTATTCATACTAAAAGTCTTTGCGAGCACGCCTTACTCCTTCTGTCATTGAGCCCGTCTTACTCCTTCTGTCATTGCGAGCCCGCCGAAGGCGGGCGAAGCAATCCCATCTGTTCTTGTGAAAAACCAAACGACGAAGTAATCCCTGAAATGACCGATAACAAATGAGATTGCTTCGCTTACGCTCGCAATGACAAAAAGAAAAAAACAGAGTGTCCCCTCACCCTTCCCTTCTTTTTAGTTGAAAAAGAATTAAAATTCTTTCTACTCTCTATTTGCTACTGACAAAGGCGCAAATCCGCTTTAGGATTGCATTTGAACGAAATTTACCAAAAATAGTACGAATAATTCGGGTTAATGTTTTAGAGTGTGCGATGACCGGGAAAGGTGAGCGTAAAAAGGCGCGTTGGTTTTGGTTTACCAATTTTCATGTTACGGCGGAGAATCGTGTGGTATTGGCGAATGGTGGGGGTCGGTTACGTTGGAACGGGGAGTTTATTGGATGAGAATTTAAGGAAACTCTTAGGTTGTATTTGTGCGATTGCCGAGCGACTCTTGGAGGAGTTAAGGACCGATTTTTTTGCACCTGGTGAAATTGAGAAACTCTTTTTGTGTGAAAAATTTTCCTAATTTTCTCCAGCGCCGGGTTAATTCCATCAGGAGCAGGATCTTTCCAGAAAAACAAAAGAATTTGATATTCGTTCTTCAAAACTGGGGTAAAATGGAGATTAATGAACCCTGTTAGGAGACTTAACCTGAAAAATGCACGAAAATGGAAGATTTTTGTAGTAAGAATAGCGCGAAGATCCTTGATTTACCGCGATTTTAATGTATAATATGATATGTGGATGTGCTATTGCATTAATGCACCTATTAGGTG